>Ga0160495_100021_pt1 | contig 347722 bp, 304 predicted proteins | sample DID4MG_4_FD_108251 | JGI IMG/M metagenome (GOLD analysis project Ga0160495, IMG submission 108251) | Enriched soil microbial communities from UW Madison campus, WI, USA - DID2933_E24_FP4 MG | ecosystem: Environmental > Terrestrial > Soil > Unclassified | place: USA: Madison, Wisconsin...
CCTGGCGCACATCGGCGGCATGGACGCGTTCGCGCGCGGCCTGGAAGTGGCCCATGCGCTGCTGGAGAAGTCGCCGTGGGAGCAGTGGCGCGCCGAGCGCTACGCCAGCTTCGACAACGGCGACGGCAAGGCCTTCGCCGAGGGCAAGCTGGGCCTGGCCGAGCTGCATGCGATCGCCAGCAGGTCCGGCGAGCCGACGCAGGCCTCGGGCCGCCAGGAGCAGTACGAGAACCTGCTCAACCAGTACCTGCTGCGTTGAGCGAGGCGCACCTCCCCGCGGGAGCGGGGAGGTGCGGTGGACCGGGGATCCGCCTGGGAGGGCGCGATGGACGGAGGGCACAGCACGGCGATGGACACGACGCGCGCGGCGGATGCCGTCGCGCGTGGCGTCATGCCCGCGTGCGCGACCGTCTCAGCGTTTCCTCGCCGGCGGCGCGACCGTGCCGCGCACGATGAGCCGGTGCGCGACCACCTGGTCGACCAGCACGCGCGTGGTCCTGTCCTTGCGGCGGATGCTGCGCAGCAGGATGTCGATGGCCGCGTCGGCCATCGAGGCGATCGGCTGGTGGATCGTGGTCAGTTCCGGCCAGACCGTGGTGGCGGCGGAGGTATCGTCGAAGCCGACCACGGCCAGGTCGCGCGGCACATCCAGCCCGCGCCGGTGCGCCACGGAAATCGCGGCGGCGGCCATGTCGTCGTTGCAGGCCACGATCGCGGTCGGCGGCTTGCGCAGCGCGAGCAGCTTCTCGGCCGCCTTCAGGCCGGAGCGGTAGGTGTAGTCGCCCTGCTGGACCAGGCCGGATTCGAAGGCCAGGCCGGCATCGTCCAGCGCGGACTTGAATCCCTCGAAACGACGGGTCGTGGCGCTCAGGTCGCTGCGTCCCTTGATGAAACCGATATGGCTGTGGCCCTGCGCGATCAGGTGTTCGGCCAGTTCCTTGCCGGCGCGGAAGTCGTCGATGCGCACGCAGGAGATCTCGTCGCTGAAACGGCCCGACGCGATCGCCACCACCGGAATGCCGCCGCGCACCAGCTCGGTCACCGCCGGGCGCGATTCGCACAGCGGCGGCGGCAGGATCACGCCGTCGACCTTCCTGGCCAGGGTGCGCGCCGCCTTGCGCTCGGCGTCCGGATCCAGGTCGTCCCAGTAGTCGATCACCAGCTGGATCGCCGCGCGCGCGGCCACGCCACGCAGCAGGCCGACCAGCAGTTCGCGCAGGTAGGCGCCGCTGGGATCGGTGTAGATCAGCGCGATCCGCGTGTGCTGTGCGGCCGCCAGCGAACTGGCCGCCAGGTTCGGCGTGTAGTCCAGCTCGCGCACCGCGCGCATGACCCGCTCGCGGGTCACGTCGCGCACCTTGCCCTGGCCATTGATCACGCGCGACACGGTCATCGGCGAGACGCCGGCCAGTGCCGCGACCTCGTCGATGGTCACGCCGCGGCTCTTGCGGCGGACCGACTTCCTGGGCTTCTCCAACGTTCGTTCCTTTCGTCGGCTGGCGGCTGCGGGTGCCGTGGCGGGCGAGACTCGATGTACGCAAAACGGGAGTACTGATGAAACGCGATCCGGGACCGATGATCCAGATGCCGGGAATGTTACCGCTAACCCGGAAGGTCGGCGAACGCCGCGCGGCCGCCTCCTGGCTGCACGCGGCCGGCCTGGCCTGCCTGTGCTGGCTGGCGATGCTGGCCGCCGCTCAGGCGGCGCAGGCCGAGGACGGCTACGATCTGTGGCTGCGCTATCGCGCGCTTGAATCGACCCAGGTCGCGCCCTACCGCGCGCAGCTGACCGAACTGGTCGCGGCCGATGCCACGCCGGCCCAGCGCGCCGCGCGCGAGGAACTGCAGCGCGGCCTGCAGGGCCTGCTCGGCACCGCGCCGCCGGTGGCCGACAGCGCCAGCCGCGCCGGCGCACTGATCGTCGGCACGCCGGGCTCATCGCCGGCGATCGCCGCACTGCGCCTGGACCTGGGCACGCTCGGGCAGGAGGGCTACCTGATCCGCAGCGCGACCGTCGACGGCCATGCGGTCACCGTGGTCGCGGCGCAGACCGACATCGGTGCACTGTATGGCGCCTTCCACCTGCTGCGTCTGGTCCAGACCGGACAGCCGCTGGCCAGGCTCGACCTGCGCGAAGTGCCGCGGATCAAGCTGCGCGTGCTCAACCACTGGGACAACCTCGACCGCTACGTCGAGCGCGGCTACGCCGGCGAATCGATCTGGGACTGGCATCGCCTGCCGGGCTGGCGCGACCCGCGCTACACCGACTACGCGCGCGCCAATGCCTCGCTCGGCATCAACGGCACCGTGCTCAACAACGTCAACTCCAACGCGTTGAGCCTGACCCCGATGTACCTGGAGAAGACCAGGGCGCTGGCCGAGGTGTTCCGCCCGTACGGGATCAAGGTGTACCTGAGCGCGCGCTTCAGCGCGCCGATCGAGATCGGCGGCCTGGCCACCGCTGATCCGGCCGATCCGGCGGTGCGCCAGTGGTGGCGCGCCAAGGCCGATGAGATCTACCGCACGATCCCGGATTTCGGCGGCTTCCTGGTCAAGGCCAACTCCGAGGGCCAGCCCGGCCCGCAGGACTACGGCCGCTCGCACGCCGACGGCGCCAACATGCTGGCCGAAGCGCTGGCGCCGCACGGCGGCGTGGTGATGTGGCGCGCCTTCGTCTACTCGCACGAGGAACCGGACGACCGCGCCAAGCAGGCCTACACCGAATTCGTGCCGTACGACGGCCAGTTCGCCGACAACGTGCTAGTGCAGGTCAAGAACGGCGCGGTCGATTTCCAGCCGCGCGAGCCCTTCCATCCGCTGTTCGGCGCGATGCCGAAGACGCCGCTGATGATGGAGTTCCAGATCACCAAGGAGTACCTGGGCTTCGCCACGCACCTGGCCTACCTGGCGCCGATGTACGAAGAGGCGCTGCGCGCGGACACCCGCGTGCGCGGGGCGGGCTCGACCGTGGCCAAGGTGATCGATGGTTCGCTCGAAGGCCATGCGCTGAGCGGCATCGCCGGCGTCGCCAACATCGGCGTGGACCGCAACTGGAGCGGCTCGCATTTCGACCAGGCCAACTGGTACGCCTACGGCCGGCAGGCCTGGAATCCGGATGCGTCCTCGCGCGACATCGCGCAGGAGTGGACGCGGATGACGTTCTCCAGCGACGCGGCCGTGGTCGACACCATCGTCGACATGATGATGGGGTCGCGCGAGGCGGTGGTCGACTACATGACGCCGCTGGGCCTGCACCACGTGATGGGACGCGGCCACCACTACGGCCCGGGCCCATGGGGCGATGGCGGTCCGCGCGCCGACTGGACCTCGGTCTACTACCACCGGGCCAGCCGCGACGGGATCGGCTTCGATCGCACCGCCAGCGGCAGCGACGCGGTCGCGCAGTACGCGCGGCCGGTGGCGCGCAGCTTCGGCAGCCTGAAGACGGTGCCGGAGGAGTTCCTGCTGTGGTTCCACCATGTGCCGTGGGACTACACGACCAGCTCCGGCCGTCCGCTGTGGGACGAGCTGGTGCACCGCTACAGCCGTGGCGTGGACTACGTGCGCGGCATGCGCCGCAGCTGGGATGGGCTGGCCGGTCGGATCGATGCGCCGCGGCATGCGCAGGTGGCGGCGTTCCTGGCGATCCAGGAGGACGAGGCGCAGTGGTGGCGCGATGCGAGCATCGCGTACTTCCAGACGTTCTCGCAGCGGCCGCTGCCGGCCGGGTACGCGGCACCGGCGCATTCGCTCGAGTATTACGAGGGGTTGGCGTTTCCGTATGCGCCGGGGGATGGGAAGTGAGTTTTTCTTCCTGGGTGCGCCCTGCGGGACGTGAGCACCAGCTGGTGCTGGAGCAACGGCAGGAGCCGGAGCAACAACAGGAGCCGGAGCAACGGCCGAAGCGTTCGCTCACCCGCTGCGCGGGCGGGCGCGAGTCACTTTTCTTTGCGTGTGCAAAGAAAAGTAACCAAAAGAAAGCACAGCCGGACGCGAGCCGATCCGATGAAGCCGGATCGGTCCCCTGCGCGTCTCGCGCCGGTGGGGTCGGCCCACAACTCGCTGCGCTCAGACACGTGGGCCTCTTCGCCCCCACCGCCACTGCGATGCTCGGCTCGCTTTACGGCGGTAGAAAGTCAAAAACGGAGAAGCAGCATCAACAGCAACAGCAACAGCAACAGCAGTCGAAGCGACAGCGCAGCCTCTGCTCCGGCTCCGGCTCCGGCTCCGGCTTTGGCTTTGGCTTTGGCTTTGGCTCCAGATCTTCATGCGCCTTAGAGCAAGCCGAGCATCGCAGGTCAGTCGGGCCGAAGAGCTGCCCTTGTCTGAGCGAAGCGAGTTTGGGCAGCGTGCCCGACTGGCCGAGAAGCGCAGGGAACCGCTGCGCAGCAGCGGATTGCGGCGGCGCCCGCGGTTTTGGTGACTTTTGCCAAGACAAAAGTCACCCGCACGCCAGTGCGGAAGCTGTTGCTCTGGAGCCGTTGCTCCGGCCGTCTCGGGTTGCTGTCGGACAACAGCGAGAGCAACGGCAGGAGCTTTCGCTCACCCGCTGCGCGGGCGGGCGCGAGTCACTTTTCTTTGCTTGTGCAAAGAAAAGTAACCAAAAGAAAGCACAGCCGGACGCGATCCGACCGGCGTCGCCGGTCGGTCCCCTGCGCTTCTCGGACGACAGGGGACGCTGCCCAAACTCGCTGCGCTCAGACAAGGGCAGCTCTGCGCCCCTGCCGTCCTGCGATGCTCGGCTCGCTTTACGGCGGATGGAAGTCAACAGCGAATATTCACCGCAGAAGCAACAGCAGAAGCAACAGCAGAAGCAACAGCAGAAGCAGCGGCAGAAGGTGAACGGCTGCTCTTGCTCCGGACTTTGCTCCTGCTCTGGAATTTCAAGCGCCTTAAAGCACGCCGAGCATCGCAGGCGATCGGGGCCGAAGAGGCGCCCTTGTCTGAGCGAAGCGAGTTTGGGCGCCGCGCCCCGATCGGCGAGAAGCGCAGGGCACCGGTGCGGAGCACCGGCGTGCGTCGGCGCCTGCGGTTTTGGTTACTTTTGCCAAGACAAAAGTAACCCGCACGACAGTGCGGAAGCTGTTGCTTCGAAGCTGTTGCTTCAGCCGCTTCGGATTGCTGCCAAACAACAACAGCAGCAGCTGACGCGCAGCGCTCGGCCCAGAGCCGCATCCCTGCGCAATCTACTGGCCGCCGCCCTGCTGACGTGCACACCCGCCATCGCCCTGGCCGCCGACGATGCACCGCTGCTGCACCCCCTGTTCCAGGACCACGCGGTCCTGCAACGCGATGCGCCGATTCCGGTCTGGGGGCGGGCGGCGCCGGGTGAGCGGGTGGAAGCACGTTTCGATGGCCGCCGTGTCCGCGCGCGCGCCGATGCCGACGGGCACTGGGCGCTGCAGCTGCCGGCGCGGCCTGCGGGCGGGCCCTATACGCTGGAGGTGCGCGCCGGCGACAGCACCCAGCAGGTCGCCGACCTGCTGGTCGGCGATGTCTGGCTGTGTTCGGGGCAGTCGAACATGGAGCTGCAGGTGCATCGCACGCTGGATGCGCGCGCCGAGATCGCCGGCGCGGACAATCCGCGGATCCGGTTGCTGACCGTGCCGCAGACCGCGGCGGTGCAGCCGCAGGAGCGCTTCGGTGCCGACGTGCAGTGGAAGCCGGTGAACCCGGAGTCGGTGCGCGATTTTTCCGCGGCCTGCTACTACTTCGCGCGTGAGCTGCAGAAGCAGGTCGACGTGCCGATGGGGTTGATCAATGCGGCCTGGGGCGGTTCGCGCATCCAGGCCTGGACCAGTGCGGACGCACTGGCGCAGGGCGGCGGTTACGAGGCCGAGCTGCAGGTGCTGCAGCGCTATGCGGGCGACCAGGTCGGCGCGCTCGGCGACTGGGGCGGGCTGTGGCAGCGCTGGTGGGCGGGCCGCGACGGCATCGCTCCCGACGACACGCCCTGGCAGGCCGATGGCAGCCCGGTGGACGGCAGCACGCCGATCGGCACCTGGCGCGATGCGCCGGCACAGCTCGGAGCCTGGGAACGCTGGGGCGTGCCGGAACTGGAGACCTTCGATGGCATGGTCTGGTACAGGACCACGGTCGAGCTGAGCCAGGCGCAGGCCGCGCAGGGCGCGACCCTGGCGCTCGGCCCGGCCGATGAAGTCGACATGACCTGGGTCAACGGGCGTGCGGTCGGCAGCACCTACGGCGCCGGCAGCGGACGCGAGTACCGGCTGCCTCCGGGGCTGCTGCGCGCGGGCCGCAACACGGTGACGGTCAACGTGCTCGACACCTACCGCGATGGTGGCCTGGCCGGCCCGGCGTCGCTGCATGCGCTGCATTTCGCCGATGGCTCCAGCGCGCCGCTCGATGGCGGTTGGCGCTACCGGATCGTGCCGAACGCCGTTGGTTCGCCACCGCGCGCGCCGTGGCAGTCCGCCGCCGGCCTGTCGACGCTCTACAACGGCATGATCGCGCCGCTCGGCCATTACGGCCTGCGTGGTGCGCTCTGGTACCAGGGGGAATCCAACACCTTCGAGGCCGCGCGCTACGCCGATCTGCTGCGCGGGTTGCGCGCCGACTGGCGCACCCGCTTCGGCGGCCGCCTGCCGTTCCTGGTCGTGCAGCTGGCCAACTACGGCATGCCGACCACGCAGCCGGCCGAGAGCGACTGGGCCGCGCTGCGCGAGGTGCAGCGCGCCGTCGCCGCCGAGGACCCCCGCAGCGGGCTGGCGGTGGCGATCGACATCGGCGACCGCTACGACATCCATCCGACCAACAAGCAGGAACTCGGCCGGCGCCTTGCGCGGCTGGCGCGTCATGTCGTCTACGGGGAAACGTTGCCCGCGTCCGGCCCGGTGCCGCGCGCGGTCGTGCGCGCCGACGACGGCGTGGTGCTGGACTTCGGCGACGTGACCGACGGCCTGCGCGCCTACGGCGCCGATGGCCCGATCGGTTTCGAGCTGTGCGGCGCCGCTGCCGGTTCCTGCCGCTACGCCAGCGCCGAGGTCTGGGCGCAGCGGGTGACCCTGCGCGGGCCGACCGCGCATGCCGCCACCCGCGTCCGCTACTGCTGGGGCGACGGCCCCGTCTGCACCCTGTTCGACGGGGCCGGCCTGCCGGCCGGCCCGTTCGAGATCGCCCTTCCATCGCCCCATCCGGACGACCACGCACGATGAACACGCACGCACGCACCGAAACCACCACCCACGGCTCCAACCGCGATCGCGAGATCGTCGAGGCGAAGGTGATCGTCACCTGCCCGGGCCGCAACTTCGTCACCCTCAAGATCGTCACCCGCTCGGGCGTATACGGCATCGGCGACGCGACCCTCAACGGCCGCGAGCTGGCCGTGGCGTCCTACCTGCAGGACCACGTCGTGCCGAACCTGATCGGCCGCGATGCGGGCCGGATCGAGGACATGTGGCAGTTCCTGCACCGAGGTGCGTACTGGCGCCGCGGTCCGGTGACGATGACCGCGATCGCGGCGGTCGACGTCGCGCTGTGGGACATCCTCGGCAAGATGGCCGGGCTGCCGGTCTACCAGCTGCTCGGCGGCCGTTCGCGCGAGGGCGCGCTGGTCTACGGCCACGCCAACGGCCGCGACATCGCCGAGGCCAGCGACGCGGTCGGCCGCTTCATCGAGCAGGGCTTCCTGGCGGTACGCGCGCAGTGCGGCGTGCCGGGGGTGAAGAAGACCTATGGCGTGTCCAACGCCAAGGGCTACGAACCGGCCGAGAGCGAGCTGCCGGCGGAAACCGTGTGGAACACGCCGCGCTACCTGGAGATCGCGCCGAAGCTGTTCGAGCAGCTGCGTGCCGACCACGGGCCGAACGTCGAGCTGCTGCACGACGTGCACCATCGGCTGACGCCCATCGAGGCCGCGCGCCTGGCCCGCGACCTGGAGCCGTACCGCCTGTTCTGGCTGGAGGATTCGACCCCGGCCGAGAACCAGGCCTCGTTCGAACTGATCCGCCAGCATTCGGTCACCGCGCTGGCGGTGGGCGAGGTGTTCAACTCGATCTGGGACTGCAAGCACCTGATCGAGAAGCAGCTGATCGACTACATCCGCACCACCATCGTGCACGGCGGCGGCATCACCCACGTGCGCCGCCTGGCCGACTTCGCCGCGCTGTACCAGGTACGCACCGGCTTCCACGGCGCCACCGACCTGTCGCCGGTGACGATGGGCGCGGCGCTGCACTTCGATACCTGGGTGCCGAACTTCGGCATCCAGGAATACATGTTCCATACCGACGAGACCGATGCGGTGTTCCCGCACGACTACGTGCTGCGCAACGGGCGGCTGTACGTGGGTGACACGCCGGGGCATGGCGTGGACATCGACGAGGCGTTGGCGGCGAAGTATCCGTATGCGCCGAAGCAGCTGCCGATCGCGCGGCTGGAAGACGGGGCGATGTGGGATTGGTGAGGAGGGGTGGTTGATGGGGGAGGAGACTGCGATGGAGGGTGTTGCGATGTGTGGTGACGCTTCGGGTGACGCGCGGGGGCAGGGTCTTGGTCTTGGCAAGGGCCAGGGCGACAGCCACGGCCACGGCTTCCGCGCTGTTGCGCGGCTTACTTTTGTCTTGGCAAAAGTAAGCAAAACCGCCGTCGCCGGACGCGTGCCGACGCGGCTTCGCCACGCCGGTGCCCTCCGCTCCTCGCCCGGGACGGCACGGCGCCCAAACTCGCTTCGCTCAGACAAGGGCGCCTCTTCGGCCGTCCCGGACTGCGGTGCTCGGCACGCTTTACGGCTCGATGGATCAAGATCGACGGCAACGGCAACGGCAACGGCAACGGCAACGGCAACGGCAACGGCAACGGCAACCGCAACCGCACGGGTGGGTTGGTTGCGGGCCGTGGCGGGGGTCGCGTTGACGGTGGGGCTGGTGTCGCTGCTGGCCGCGTGCGGGCGTGATGCGGGGACCGATGCGTCGGCCGGCATGCCGGGCGAGGCTGGCGCCGTCGCGCCGGTGTACTTCGACTGGTTCGAGTACACCGGGCGCGACAAGGCATTCGAGGCGCCGCTGCCGGACGGACACTTCCGCAATCCGATCATGGCCGGTTTCCATTCGGACCCGAGCATCGTCGCCGCGCGCGGCCGGTTCTACATGGTCCATTCCACCTTCACCTTCTTCCCGGGCATCCCGGTGTTCGAAAGCGAGGATCTGGTCCACTGGACCCAGGTGGGCAACGCGATCCATCGTCCGGAGCAGCTGGATTTCGACGGACTCGGCACCTCGCGCGGGGTGTTCGCGCCGGCCATCGAGTACCACGACGGCACGTTCTACGTGGTCAATACCGCGGTGGACAGCGGTGGCAACTTCATCGTCACCGCGACCGATCCGGCCGGGCCGTGGTCCGATCCGTCCTGGCTGCCGGGGATCGGCGGCATCGACCCGTCGCTGTTCTTCGACGACGACGGCAAGGCCTACATCCTCAACAACGACGCGCCCGAGGTGCCGGTCCGCTACGACGGCCACCGCGCGATCTGGCTGCAGGAAATCGACATCGCGACGAAGACGCCATTCGGGCCGCGCAAGGTGCTGATCGACGGTGGCGTGAAGCCGGAAGAGAACCCGATCTGGATCGAGGGGCCGCACCTCTACAAGGTGGATGGCTGGTACTACCTCAACAACGCCGAGGGCGGCACCGGCCCGCAGCATTCGCAGGTGATCCTGCGCAGCCGCGATGTCTGGGGCCCGTACGAACCCTACGCGCACAACCCGATCCTCACCCAGCGCGAGCTGGATCCCGGGCGCCCGCTGCCGGTGACCAACGCCGGCCACGCCGATCTCGTGCAGGGCCCGGACGGCAGCTGGTGGGCGGTGTTCCTGGCCAGCCGCAATTACGACGAGCGCCAGTACAACACCGGCCGCGAGACCTTCCTGCTGCCGGTGACCTGGAAGGACGGCTGGCCGGTGATCCTGCCGCGGGGCGAGACGATTCCCTACGTGCTGCCGGCGCCGTCCTTCATGACGCGCAGCGCCGGGCAGGCGCCGTTGAGCGGCAACTTCACCTGGCGCGACGATTTCGATGCGGCGCAGCTGGGCATGGAGTGGATGTTCGTGCGCGTGCCGAAGCAGCCCTGGGCCGACCTGACCGCGCGGCCGGGGCAGCTGGCGATCCATCCGCTGGGCGAAGGCCTGGACACGCTGCGCAATCCCTCGTTCCTGGCCCGTCGCCAGCAGCACCTGGTGTTCGAGGCCAGCACCGCGCTGGAGCGTCCGGCGCCGGGCGTGGCCGCCGGCCTGGCGGCGTTCCAGGGCGACAGGCACTGGTACTTCCTGGGCGTGCGCCGCGCGGGCAGCGGCGGCACCGAGATCTTCCTGGAGCGGAAGGCGGGCGACGGCGCGTCGGAGATCGTGGCGACCGCCGCCGCCGGCGAGCCCGCCGCGCTGCAGTTGAGGATTTCCGGCGACGAGGGCCGCTATGGCTTCGCCTTCGACACCGGCGATGGCCGTGGCTGGCAGTGGCTGGCGCGCGACGTCGATGGCACCGTGCTCAGTACCGAGGTGGCCGGTGGCTTCATCGGCGCCACCCTGGGGCCGTACGCGCGTACCGAACGGACGCCCTGAGCGGGCGACCGACGCGATATCCGATCCACGCAGCGAGGGAGAAACACAGATGCATGCCAAGCCAACATCCGCCCGGCCTCGGCCGAAGAATGCCAGCGGCCGCGTGCCGCGTCCCGGGCGGTTGGCGCACGTCGTGTCGGCGCTGCTGCTCGTCGCCGCACCGCTGCTGCATGCGCAGGCACCGGCCACGACGGAACAGCCCTGGCTCGACCGCAGCCGCAGCTTCGAACAGCGCGCCGCCGACCTGGTCGCACGGATGACGCTGGAGGAGAAGGCCGCGCAGATGCAGAACGCGGCGCCGGCGATCGAGCGCCTCGGCGTGCCGGCCTACGACTGGTGGAACGAGGCCCTGCATGGCGTCGCCCGCGCCGGCGGCGCCACCGTGTTCCCGCAGGCGATCGGCCTGGCGGCCAGCTTCGACACCGCGCTGATCGACGATGTCGCCCTGGCCATCGGCGACGAAGCCCGCGCCAAGCACCACGCGTTCCTGGCCCAGGGCAAGCGCGGTCGCTACCAGGGCCTGACGTTCTGGTCGCCGAACGTGAACATCTTCCGCGACCCGCGCTGGGGCCGCGGCCAGGAGACCTACGGCGAGGATCCGTACCTGACCTCGCGCATCGGCATCCATTTCGTGCGCGGGCTGCAGGCCGAGGACCCGGCCACCGGCTACCGCAAGCTCGACGCGATGGCCAAGCATTACGCCGTGCACAGCGGCCCCGAGGCCGACCGCCATCACTTCGACGTGCATCCCTCGCGCCGCGACCTCTACGAAACCTACCTGCCGGCGTTCGAGGCGCTGGTCGAGGAAGGCGGTGCCGCGGCGGTGATGGGCGCCTACAACCGCGTGTACGGCGAGTCCGCGTCGGCCAGCCGCATGCTCGACGACATCCTGCGCAAGGACTGGAAGTTCGACGGCTACGTGGTCGCCGACTGCGCCGCGGTGCGCGACATCTACACCGAGCACCGGATCGTCGACACCGCCGAGGCGGCGTCCGCGCTGGCGGTGACCAACGGCACCGACCTGGACTGCGGCGACACCTACGCCGCGCTGCCGGCCGCGGTACGCGCCGGGCTGATCGAGGAATCGAAGCTGGACACCGCGCTGGTGCGGCTGATGGGCACGCGCTTCCGGCTGGGCATGTTCGACCCGCCGGCGCAGGTGCCGTGGGCGCGGATCCCGTATGCGGTCAACCAGTCGCCCGAGCACGACGCGCTGGCCCGTCGCGCCGCGCAGGCCTCGATGGTGCTGCTGAAGAACGACGGCGTGCTGCCGCTGAAGCCGGACGTGAAGCGCGTGGCCGTGGTCGGCCCCACCGCGGACGATGTGATGGCGCTGCTGGGCAACTACTACGGCACGCCGGCCGCGCCGGTCACGGTGCTGCAGGGCCTGCGCGAGGCGCTGCCGCAGGCGCAGATCGTCTACGCCCGCGGCGCCGACCTGGTCGAAGGTCGCGAGGATCCGTCGGCCGCGCCGGCGATCGAGTCGCGCTACCTGCGTCCGTCGAAGGGCAGCAGCGAGCGCGGCCTGAAGGGGGAGTACTTCCGCGGCACCGACCTGCGTGGCGCGCCGGTGCTCACCCGGGTCGATCCGCAGGTGGCGATGCGCTGGGACCGCGGCGGCCCGACCGACGACCTGGTCGCCCGCGGCGAACTGACGCCCGAGGCCTCGCTCGGCGGCGACCGCTTCAGCGTGCGCTGGACCGGCCAGCTGCTGCCGCCGGTGTCCGGCCGCTACGAGCTCAACGTGGCCGCCAACGACGGGTTCCGCCTGTTCCTGGACGGCAAGCCGCTGATGGAGGACTGGACCACCACGCCGCGCCTGCGCGGCAAGAGCGCGGCGGTGGACCTGGAGGCCGGCCGCGCCTACGACCTGCGCCTGGAGTACTTCGAGGAGATCCGTGACGCCGAGGTGCGCCTGGCCTGGCGCCTGCCCGGCGCCGGCGATCCGCTGCAGGACGCGGTCAAGGCCGCGCGCGAGGCCGATGTCGTCGTGTTCGTCGGCGGCCTGACCGGTGACGTCGAAGGCGAGGAGATGGACGTCAGCTATCCGGGCTTCGCCGGCGGCGACCGCACCGACACGCGCCTGCCCGCGACCCAGCGCGCCCTGCTCGAGGCGGTGCACGCCACCGGCACGCCGGTGGTGCTGGTGCTGACCTCCGGGTCCGCGCTGGCCGTGGACTGGGCCCAGGACCACGTGCCGGCGATCGTGCAGGCCTGGTATCCGGGCCAGCAGGGCGGCAATGCGGTCGCCGACGTGCTGCTCGGCAAGGCCAATCCGGCCGGTCGCCTGCCGGTGACCTTCTACCGCGCCGATGCCGCGATGCCGGCCTTCGACGACTACACGATGGCCGGGCGCACCTACCGCTACTACGCCGACGCGCCGCTGTATCCGTTCGGCCATGGCCTGAGCTACACGCAGTTCGCCTATTCGGACCTCAGGCTCGACCGCACGCGCGTCGGTGTCGACGGCGAGATCGTGGCGACGGTGAAGGTCCGCAACAGCGGCCAGCGTGCCGGCGACGAGGTCGTGCAGCTCTACCTGCATCCGCAGCAGCCGGCGCGCAGCCGTGCGCTGAAGGAACTGCGCGGCTTCGAGCGCGTGCACCTGCGGCCGGGCGAGGAGCAGACCGTGCGCTTCGTGCTGAACCCGGCCCGCGACCTGCGCATCTACGACGACAAGGCCGCCGCCTACAGCGTCGACCCTGGCCGTTACGAGGTCCAGATCGGCGCGTCCAGCGCCGACATCCGCGCGCGCGCCGGCTTCACCGTCGACCCGCGTTGAACCGCTTCGGCCGGCCGCGCCTACTCTCCAGGCACGGCCGGTGCGGGCATCCGCGAAGCCGGCGGCGCGGTGCGGCCGCCGGCTTCGCGGATGCCCGCTGCGTTGCCCGGGCCGGCGACGCATTCCGCGCCGCGCCGCGTGCGGAACGCGAACGGCCCGCTCCACCCGCGCCGGCATCGGCCGCTTTGCGGTCGTCCACCACGCGCCGCCCTTCCATTCCAGACGATGCCCGCATGAACGCAGCTTCCCGCCTTGCCGCCGCCACCCTGCCGCAGTTGCCCGCCACCATCGCGGTGCCCGCGTACGACCGCGCGGCCACCCGCATCGGCATCGTCCACATCGGTCCCGGCGCGTTCCATCGTGCGCACCAGGCGGCTTACATCGACGCGTTGCTGTCCATCGATCCGGACTGGGCGATCTGCGGCGTCTCGCTGCGCAATCCCGACGTGCGCGATGCGCTGCGTGCGCAGGACGGCCTGTACGCGCTGGCCGTGCTCGATGCGCAGCCGTCCACCCGCGTGATCGGTGCGCTGCGCGAGGTGCTGTGCGCGCGCGACGAGCAGGCCGCGGTGCTGGCGCGGCTGGCCGATCCGCAGGTCAGGCTGGTCACCCTGACCGTCACCGAGAAGGGCTATTGCCTCGGTCCGGACGGACTCGACCCGGCCCATCCGGACATCGTCCACGACCTGGCCGCGCCGGATGCGCCGGTCAGCGCGATCGGCCATATCGTCGCCGGCCTCGCGCGCCGCCGCGCCGCGGGCACGGCCGCCTACACGGTGCTCAGCTGCGACAACCTGCCCGACAACGGCGGCCGCCTGCGCCAGGCCACCCTGCAGTTCGCGCAGCGCCTGGACCCTGCGCTGGCCACGTGGATCGACGCCAATGCCAGCTTCCCGCGCTCGATGGTCGACAGCATCACCCCGGCGACCGACGACGCGCTGCGTGCCAGGGTGGATGCACAGCTGGGCCTCACCGATGCCTGGCCGATCCAGCGCGAGGCCTACCTGCAGTGGGTGGTCGAGGACCGCTTCTGCAACGGCCGCCCGCCGTTCGAACGCGTCGGCGTGACCCTCAGCGACGACATCGCCGGCTACGACCAGGCCAAGCTGCGCCTGCTCAACGCGCCGCATTCGGCGCTGGCCTACCTGGGCGCGCTGCTGGACCTGGAGACCGTCGGCGACGCGATGGACACGCCGCGGCTGGCCGGTTTCGTCGAGCGGCTGATGCGCCAGCACATCGCGCCGGTGCTCGCCGCGCCGGCCGGCTTCGATCCGCAGGCCTACAGCGGCGCGATCCTGGCCCGCTTCCGCAATCCGGCGATCCGCCACCGGCTGCTGCAGATCGCCTGGGACGGTTCGCAGAAGATCCCGGTGCGGCTGCTCGGCACCATCGCCGACGCGCTCGCGGCGGGCCGCCCGATCGATGCGCTGTGCCTGCCGGTCGCCGGCTGGCTGCAGTTCGTGCGGCGCCAGGCACGCAACGGCGTGGCCATCGTCGATCCGCTGGCCGGGGAACTGGCCACGCTCGGCCAGGCCTGCAGCGGCGATGCCGGACACGACGTGGCCGCCTTCCTGGCCCTGGACAGCGTGTTCGCGCCGCTGTCCGCCGACGCGCGTTTCGTGCAGGCGCTGCGGGTCGCGTATGCGCGGCTCGGCGACGGCGGCGCACGCGCGGTCGAGGCGGCGCTGGCGGCGGACTGAGCCTGCCGCGCGCCAAACCGGCGTCGACAGCGACGCAACATGCGCCGGGTAGACTCGGCGGGTCACTGCGAAGACTCCTGGAGCCTGCATGCGGTTCGTCCTGCGCATCGTTGTCGTGATCTACGGGGTGTGCTGTCTGGCCGCCCTTGGCTGGCTGCTGTGGCGGGGCAGCGGCTGGTTCGGCGCGTCCGACCCGCTGTCCGCGGTCTACGCGATCACGCTGGCGATGCCGTGGACCCTGCTGCTGGACCGGGTGCCGGGCGGGTTCCCGATCAAGTTCGCGGCCATCGCGGTGGCGATGGCGCTGAACTTCGGCATCGCGCGCCTGCTGACCCGACGTCCGCGCTACCGGCGCTGATCGGTCGCGCACGTCGCCGGTCGCGCATGGCGGCTCCACGACGGCTGCCGCGCGTCCGGTGCCCTGCACGCGCCGGTGCCGCGCGCCAGCGCTCAGGACAGCGTGCCGGTCTTCAGGCCGCCGACGACCGGACGGCTGGCCGCCTGCGCGTAGCGGTGCGCGTCGGCGCACATCTGGGCCAGGCCGCGCTGCGCCTTCCAGCCCAGCATGACTTCGGCCACGGCGGGATCGGCGTAGTAGCACGCGACGTCGCCGGCACGCCGTGCGGTCACCTCGTAGCGCAGCGGATGGCCGCATGCCAGGGCATAGGCGTCGATCAGTTCCAGCACCGAGATGCCGACGCCCGAGCCGATGTTGGCGACCCGGAATCCGCGCGAGCGCATCGCCAGGCGCAGGGCCGCCACATGCGCTTCGGCCAGGTCGACCACGTGCACGTAGTCCCGGATGCAGGTGCCGTCCCGGGTCGGATAGTTGTCGCCGAACACGTTGAGGTGGGTCATCGCACCGCTGGCCACGCGGCCCAGGTAGGGCATCAGGTTCTCCGGCACGCCCCGGGGCGATTCGCCCAGCGCGCCGCTGGGATGGGCGCCGACCGGATTGAAGTAGCGCAGCGCGACCACGGCGGCGGCCTCGTCCGCGCCGCAGGCGTCGGCGAAGGCCAGCTCCACCATCATCTTGCTGCGCCCGTACGCGCTTTCCGGGTGCAGCGGATGGGCTTCGTCCAGCGGCAGGCGCTCCGGCTCGCCATAGACCGTGGCCGAGGAGCTGAAGACGATGGACGGTGGCGCCTGGCGCGCCATCGCCTTGAACAGGCTCAGCGAGCCGCCGACGTTGACATCGTAGTAGCGCACCGGCGCGCGGGCTGATTCGGCGACGGACTTCACTCCGGCGAAGTGGATCGCCGCGACCGGACGGTGTCGCGCGACGATCCGCTCCAGCAGGGCGGCGTCGCGGATGTCCGCGTGCTCGAACAGCGGCATGCGCCCGCTGACGCCGGCGATCGCGGCGAGCACCGCGTGCTCGCTGTTGCTCAGGTCGTCGACGATCAGGACCGCATGCCCGGCCTCCTGCAGCGCGACGCAGGTGTGCGAGCCGATGTAGCCGGTGCCGCCGGTGACCAGGATCGGCCCGGCCGGCGGTGGCGGCGGGGCGTCGGCCAGCCCCGCGACGGGCGTGAGCGAAGGACGCGTCATGTCGTGCCCACGCGGCGCGCGCCCTCGGCCGAGCGGACCGTCGCGGCCGCCCGGCGCCCGGCCAGGAACGCGTGGTCGGAGTTGTAGTACTCCCATTCGCTGTAGCGCCCGGCCAGCACCACGTCGTGCGTGGCCAGCCAGTTGCGGATGGTCTCCACCTTGCCGGCGCGCGCATGGTCGTACAGCACGTAGGCATACGGCATGTCGACGATGGAGGCGGTCAGCACCGGATCGTCCGCGGTGAACATGCCGACCTCGATGCACTCGCGGATGCAGCGCTCGATCAGCGCATCGCCGTCGACCGGCAGCGGCTTGGTCGGCGAGTAGGTGATCTCGCAGGTCAGGCCGAAGCCGCCGGGCGGATTGTTGTGCGGGCTGGCGTTTCCCTGGACGAAGATGCGATGGAAGATCGTGTCCTCCGGATAGTAGATCCAGTGCTTGTCGGTCAGGTCGGCGCGGCCGATGCCGAGGTTCACGCAGCGCACCGACACGTGGCGCAGCGCCGCGGCGGCCGCGCGCACGAAGTCCGGCGCCTCGTCGCCGAGCAGGCCGATGAAGTCCGGCAGCGGCAGGGTGCTGACCAGGCGCTTCCAGCGCAGGTGCCGGCCGTCGGACAGCGTGACCTGGCGGCGGCGCACCGAGATCGCCGTGGCCGAACTGCCCAGGATCAGCTGGCCTTCCAGGTGCGGCAGGAAGCCGTCCATCAAGGCCTGGAAACCGCCGCGCAACGGGTAGCCGAAGCGTGCATTGGGGCCCTGCGGTGCGGCGACGGGCTGCAGCGCGCCGTCGATCATCTCTTCCAGGTTCGGCATGGGCACGCGGCCGCCGAGCCAGGAGGTCTCCATCTCGCGCAGCGGCACGGTCCACAGCTTGGTGTTGTAGGGCACGGCGAAATGCCGGGCGACGCCGGCGCCCCAGACCTGATGGATGAAATCCTCGAAGTTCGCCGGCTTCGCGCCGCGGGCGAAGCTGGCGACGTTGTCGCGTGGCGCCATGTCCTTCGGATCGCCGCCGTGATCACGCTCGCCCGCATCGGGCACCACGCCGTCCGCGCAGCAGTCCTCGGCCGCCGCGGGCGTGGTCGCGGGCGGCCTGGGCTTCGCGTTCGCCGCGATGCCACCGGATGCCGATGTCGGCGGCGGCATCCCATGCCGGGACGCGCCGGTCGAAGAGAGCCCCTGCGCCGCGAGGTTGCCGGACGCTGCGCCGCTCGGCGGGGCGCCGCTCGAGGCGCTGCTGTTCGAGGCCACGCCGTCCAGCGCGCCGAAGCGCGCCTCGATGGCGCCGACCAGGCATTCCTTGAGCACCGTCGGCGGGAGCCCGTACAAGGCGCCCTGGAACGGATACCGCGTGTGCACGCCCTTGCTGTAGACCCAGGCCTCGCGGTTCTGCCAGTGCAGGTTGTCGCCCAGCAGCACCTTGTACAGATCGAGCACGTACGGGTCGTTGGAGAACATGATGTGGCCGGCGTGGTCGAAGCGGAATCCCCGGTCGTCCAGCGAGCGGCACCAGCCGCCCACGGTCCGTTCGCGTTCGACCAGGGTGCTCCCGGCGCCGTAGTGGTAGGCGGCCGACAGGCCGGTCGGGCCGCCGCCCAGGATCAGGCACTCCACCGCCGCGTCGCCGATCGGGACCACGCGTTCGCCGGCCAGGTAGGCGCGCGCACGCGGGTTCAGTCCGCGTGCGGCGGCGCTGGCGACCAGGTCGGCCATCGCGTCCGCGGTGCGGTCCCACGAGGTCGCGGCGGTGAGCGCGTCCTGGGCTTCGATGCGCTGGCGACGCGCCTGCCCGGACTCGTCCAGCGCCTGCTCGCAGGCGCGGACGAACGCCGCGCCATCGCCGGCGATGCGCACGCCCGCCGCATACAGGCGGACCACGTCGCGTACTGCGGTGCTGACCACCGGCTTGCGCGCCGCCATGTATTCCAGCGTCTTGGTCGGGCTGATGAAGGCCGTGGAGGCGTTCAGGGCGAACGGCAGCAGGCACACGTCCCACTGCGCGACGTGGCCGGGCAGGTCGTCGTAGTCGGACTGGCCGAGGTAGTGCAGGTTGCCGGCACGCGGCAGCGTGGACGGATCGATCTTCACCACCGGCCCGACCAGCACGATCTTCCAGTCCGGATGCGCGTGGGCGAGCGTCCGCAGCAGGTCCAGATCCAGCCGCTCGTCGATGACGCCGAAGAACCCCAGCGTCGGCGTCGGGTCCGGCCGTGTCGCGGCGGCGTCGCCCTCGCCCTCGTCGCGGCGGCCCCGGGCGAAGTGGGCGATGTCGACGCTGCTGGGGAAGCAGATCACGTTCCTGTTGCTGGACGCCTTGGCGTCCTGCAGCGACGGGCCGCCGGTGAAGACCAGGTCGGCGACGTCCAGCAGGGTGTGTTCGCGATCGACCAGGCGCGCGGGTGCATCCTTGAATGCCCCCAGTTCGTCCATGCAGTCGAAGATCACCGCCGCCGGGGTCAGGCCCTGCATCATCGGCAGCGCCATCGGGGTGTAGAACCACACCGCGAACTGCGGGTCGCCATGCACGGCCAGCCAGTCGCGCAGCAGGTCGCTGAGCACCGGGAACTGGGTGTCGGCGAAGCCCGGCTCGGCGATCGGCGTATGCGGCCGCAGCACGGTGACGCCGATGGACGGATGCAGGATTTCCAGCCACGCAGGACGCTCCGGGTCGTGGACCGGTTCCTCGAAGAACACCACGTCCCAGCGCTGGCCGAAGCGGGACAGCAGGTGCTGCGGGCGCTGGTAGACGAAGTCCCAGCGCAGATGGGAGAAGACGAGCAACTGGTTCATGGCACTGGGTCCGTTGGGGGAGGGGAGCGTGTCGAGTTCGGTGCGGGCGTCGAGGTAGGCGCGTGCGTAGGGCCGCACCAGGGCGGGCGGACGCAGTGGCGTGTCGGGATCGATCGCCCACAGCCCGCTCTGGTGCCAGCGTTCCGGCGCCTGCCAGTCGGGCCGGTCGATCACCGGGTACAGGCAGATGCCTTCCAGCGCGATGCCGTCCCGATGCGCGATCCGCACCTGGCGCGCGATGTCGCGCAGCCAGGCGGCGCGGCCTTCGCCGACGTGGCTGGTTTCGCTCAGCGTCATCGGCAGCGCGTAGCGCGCATGCAGTTCGCGCAGCAGCCGCGACAGCGGATGGCGGCGGGGGTCGTCCTCGTGCCAGTGCAGGGCACGCTGGGTTTCGAACTCCCACTGGTTGGTGTGGTAGTAGTTGATGCCGATCAGGTCGACGCGTCCGCGCGTGCCGCCGAGGTGGGCATGGGAGCGGCCGGTGAGCATGTCCAGGACCTCGAACTGCGCCGTGTGCTCGCGCCTGGCGGCCTCGTGCAGATCGCGCCTGCCGGCGGGAGCGCAGACGTGCACCAGCGGCTCGACCCACAGCATCCGCGCGTCCGGATCGACCGCGCGGATCGCATCGCAGCCAGCCAGCGCCATGCGCACCAGCCGTTCCTTCACTGCGCCGCCAAGATCGGGCCGGTCGCCGGCATGCGGATGGAACAGGCCGGTGCGGGTGAGGCCCCAGCACAGGAACGACAGTTCGTTGATCGGGGTGTAGAGGCGCGGCAGCCCGGTCGGCCATGCGGTCAGCGCCTGGGCCACCCCGGCGCAGAAGGCGGCGAAGCGCGCGATCAGCGCCGCTTCGTCGCCGAGCAGCAGGTCGACCTGCGCGGGTACGCCGTAATGCATGAGCGTCCAGCGCACCTGCAGGCCGTGGCGTTCGGCGGCGCGCATGCGCAGGTGCAGGCTCCGGAAATCGCAGCCTTCCGGCCGGTCGGTGGTCCGCCAGCCGAGGCTCTCGCGCACTGCGGTGAAACCAAGGCGGCGCAGGCGGCGGTAGTCGTGGTCGAGGCGGCGGAGATGACCGCTGTCGGCCGGCATCGACAAGGCCATGCCGTGCCCGTTGACGTGGTCGGCCCCCTCGAATCCTCCAACCCACCGCATCGGCCATCTCCTGTCGTCCGTCCGCCGACAGGTGGCCTGGGAACATCCTCGTGACGCGCATGCGATGCGTGGCGACGGGACAACCGGGTCTGCAGGATCGGGTGGACGCCGACGCTGGACCTGCAGCCGTTAGTTGATCGTGACCTGACAGGTGAGCACTGTCCGGCGCTGCCGAATGCATTGATCGATGTGCGTTGCATCGCGGTGCGCACGCGGGTCGCGGTGGTCGCGTCGCTGGCCTCGATCGATCGGAAAGTGCATGGATTCCAGTGTTTTCAAGACATGGATGGCGACATGGGTCCATCGCTCGCGTGCAGGGGATGTGTGCGAACGACAGGCGCTTGCGGATCGATGCGCGGCATGCAGGGCCAGTGCGACACCGTTGGCGGAACCGTTCATTGCCATGCGTCCGTGGCGTTGCGGATGCCACATTCAACCGCCCGTTTCTCACGTACAGGTCACCGCGCTGCGGTCAGCGTGGCCGTGCGGTGACGTCATCGCGATGGAGCACACAGCATGAGTACTTCCGACAAGAATCAGGGCAGCCAGAAGCAGGGCCAGGCCAAGAAGAACGAGCAGGCGAAGCCGCCGGAAAAGAAGGGCGAGCAGTCCGGCAAGTCCGAGAGTGGCGGCAAGCAGCGCAAGTAATGGCGGGTCTGCAGTTGGACCAGGGGGCCACGCCTGGCGTGGTCCCCTGCAGCGGGGCGGTGCGAACGCCGGCAGGCATCAGGCCTGATGGCCCCGACGCGGCGATGTCGTGGTGCGCTGATGCTTGGATTGCTGGTGCCGGGTAGCGACAGGCGCAGGTGCCGGTGACGGCAGCGCGCGGGCGACCGGTACGGTCGCTCGTCGAGGCTGCCATGTCGACGACAGTGTCGACCCCGTTTCCGCGGCCTGGCGGTGATGCCGCGCAGCTGTTCGTCCGGCCTCGTCCAGCGCCATGTTGGTGCTGCATCGGCGGATGCGATGGACTGCGCCGGGCACGCAGGCCACGCCATCGGTCGACGATGCGTGCGACCGCCCGCGTCCAGGCGCACGGCGGCGGTGCCTGCCGCGAGCGTCGAGGGCCTCCGATCGCGACGCGACCCCGACCCGCGTCCGCAGGCAGGTTGGTCGATGGCGCACCCGGCAGGGGTGGCGACCGCCGCCTCCGCGCTGCGGGCCCGCGGCCCTCCGGATCGCGCGCCCCTGGCGACGTAAGTCGCCCGTAAGACGACCGGCGTCACGCTGCGCTCCCCCAACATCGTGATGGTCCCGCCATGCTGCGTCCCTGTGTCCTGCTGCTGCTCGCCGTGCCGTCCCTTGCCTTCGCCCAGCAGACCACCGACCGGATCGGCAGCCGGGTCGAGGGCCGCACCGACCAGTGGACCTTCGGCGCCGGTGCCGTGGTGCGCGACAGTCCCTATGCCGGCGAAGGCACGCGCATCCGTCCGTTCCCGCTGGTGGCCTGGCAGGGCGAGCGCTTCTTCTGGCAGGGCCTGACCGGCGGCATGCACGTGCACAAGGGCGAGCACTTCACCTTCGACCTGCTCCTGGCCGGCCGCTTCGACGGCTTCGACATCAAGGACCTGGGCCGCCGCGAACTGGCGGCCAACGGCCTGGATGCGGCCCTGCTGTCGGATCGCCACGACGCGGCCGACGCGGGCGTCGCCGCGACCTGGAAGGGCGCGGCCGGCAGCCTGCGGCTGCGCGCGCTGGCCGACATCACCGGCACCAGCGAAGGCTACGAGCTGAGCGCCGACTACGGCTACCCGATCCAGGCGGGGCGCACCCGGCTGGTGCCGGGCGTCGGCGTCCGCCTGCTGTCGGAGGACATGGCCGACTACTACTACGGCACGCTGGACCGGGAGGTCGCGCGCGGCGTGCAGGCCTACCGTCCGGGATCGGTGGTGATCCCGCAGGTCAGCCTGGACGTGATGCGGCCGCTGGTCGGCAAGTGGAACGTGATCGGCTCGCTGGAGTACCAGCTGCTGCCCGACGAGATCACCGACAGCCCCTTTATCGAGCCGGACACCGACGGTACCGTGCGCCTGATGATCGGCATCAGCCGCTCGTTCTGATTCCCGCGCCGTGCGCGCCAGCCATCCCGCCCATGCATCGCATCGCCCTCGTCGAAGACCATGAGCGTCTGGTTTCGCTGATCCAGCGCGGCCTGTCCGCCGCCGGCATCGCCGTGGACGCGTTCCCACGCGCGGAGCATGCGTGGGCCGCGGTCAGCGACGAGCCCTACGCGGCGCTGGTCGTCGACCGTGGCCTGCCCGATGGCGACGGCCTGGACCTGGTGCGGCGCCTGCGTGCGGCCGGCAACCGCATTCCCTGCCTGATGCTGACCGCGCGCGATGCGCTGCGCGACCGGGTCGACGGGCTGGAGGCGGGGGCCGACGACTACCTGACCAAGCCCTTCGAGATGGAGGAACTGGTGGCGCGGGTACGCGCGCTGATGCGGCGGCCGCCGCTGGTGGACACGCTGCAGGTCGAGTACCTGGGCGTGCGGGTGGTGCCCGACGCGGGCTGCATGGTCTGTGGCGAGGACACCATCACCCTGGCTCCGGCCGAACTGCAGATCATGGTCTGCCTGCTGCAGGCCCAGGGCGGCACCGTACGCCGCACCGCGCTTGAATCGGCGGCCTGGGGGCTGGGCGCCGCGGTGACGCCCAATGCGCTCGACGTGGCCCTGCACCGGCTGCGGCGCAAGCTGGCCGCGGTGGATGCCGGCATCGAACTGGTCAACGTGCGCGGGCACGGCTTTGCGCTGAGGCGACCCGATGCGGCCGCGTAGCCTGGCCGGGCAGCTGATGCTGGCGGCGTTCGTCGGCATCCTGGCGGCGACGATCGTCGCGATCGTGCTGTTCCTCAGCTTCCGGCCCTCGCTGGAAAGCATGCAGCGCGCCGAGTTGAACGAGGCGATCGATGACGTGTCGCGTGCGCTGCAGGTGGATGCCGGGGGCGGCGTGCGCCTGGCGTTCAAACCGCTGGAGCTGAGCATGTACGACGCCATGCCCAACGACGCCGTGTACCTGGTGACCGATGCGGCGGGCACGGTGGTCGCGCGCAGCGACGACAGCCCTGCGCTGCGTGCGCTGGCGCAGCTGCCTGTCGATGCGCAGCGGTTCGAGGTCGTCAACGGCGACCGCACCATCGCGCTGTGGGCGATGCGCGGCACGATCGAACGCGGCGGCACGTCCTACACGATCGTCGCCGCGCGCAGCGAGCGGCTGGTGACCGGGTTGAACGAGTACGCGAGCAAGCTCTATGCGCGTGGCGGCGCGCGCACCGCGCTGATGGCGCTGGTGGTGTTCGCACTGGTGGTGTTCCTGATCGTGCGCCGCTCGCTGCGGCCGCTGCGCGAAGCCTCGGAACTGGCGGCCGGGATCGGCCCGCGCAACCTGTCGGCCCGGCTGCGGGTGGACGGGCTGCCGACCGAACTGGTGCCTTTGATCGAGGCCTTCAACAACGCGCTTGGACGCCTGGAGCAGGGCTACCGGGTGCAGCAGGAATTCCTGGCCACCGCGGCGCACGAACTGAAGACGCCGCTGGCGCTGCTGCGTGGCGAGATCGAACTCGGTGGCGCGGCCAACCGCGAAGTGCTGCTGCACGACACCGCGCTGATGGCGCGCCAGGTCAACCAGCTGCTGCACCTGGCGGAGGCCAGCGAGGGGCACAACTACCAGTTCGCCGGAGTCTCGCTGCAGGCGGCCGCGTTCGATGCGGTCGGCTACGTCGAGCGCCTGGCCGCACGGCGCCAGGTCCGGCTGCGTGTCGACGCAACCGGTGGTGCGTCCACGGTCGAGGCCGACAGCGGCGCGGTGTTCATGCTGTTGAAGAACCTGCTGGAGAACGCGGTGCATCACTCGCCGCCCGGCAGCACCGTGAGCCTGTCGGTGTCGCCGCAGGGATTCGTGGTGGCCGACAGCGGCCCGGGCATCGCGGCGGAACAGCTGGCGCGGCTGTTCGAGCGTTTCAACCGCGGCAGCGGCGGCACGCATGGCGGCGCCGGCCTGGGCCTGGCGATCTGCCGCGAAATCTGCCTGGCGCACGGCTGGGACATCCATCTGGACGAAACGCATCCCGCACCGGGCACGCGCTTCATCGTCGTGACCGGCGCGGTCGACGAAGGAGGACATGGAGCATGAGCGCATCCCAACCACCGGCCATGACCCAGCAGGAGGACGCGATCTTCAGGATCGCGCGCTGGCTGGTGCCGCAGACACCGGCGGTGAGCGACTGGTACCACGGCGATGCGATCGCTGCCCTGGATGGAATGACGGCGCGCCAGCTGGTCGAACTGGGGCGCGGCAACGAGGTGGTCGACTTCCTGCTCGAAGCGCTGTCGTCGGAACTGCTGCAGACGCAGGATTCCTGAATCCGTGATCCGCCGGCCGGCGCGTGCGCGCGGCGCGCTCGATCGTCGAAGAAGTACGCCCGCCCCAGCCTCCAACGCCTGCCTCGCCCGGCGACGTCCCATGGAGAGAACGACGCCGTCGGGCCGGAGACGCCGACGTGCCTGCATCACGGTGCGGGCGTTGTTCCGTCCGTGCTGGAGCGGGCGGACCTCCAGCCTAGGTGCGCCCGCTGCCCTGCTGAAGTGGCGGCATCGCATGTGCACATGCGATGCCGCCATGTGCCGCGAAGCCCGCGGACACGCGCCCGTCACGCGCAGGACACGCATCGCAGGAACGCGGATCGACGCTGCGTGCGCGCTGTGCGCGGTCCTCGCCTCATGCGGTCGCAGCGTCCGTCCACGCAGGCCGGGCCGGTCGGGCGCGGTCTGCGTTCTGCAGCCGGCATCGGAGGAAGCGCGCGCTGGTGCCGCTGCGCCTCGTTCCGCGATGGCGGCCTCATCCTGGTTCCCCGCGATCCGCACCGTCGGGAGGATGCACCGCCTCTGCGGGATCTCCGGCTGGATCGGGGCCTACAGCAGAAGACCGCCCGACACCTCGATCCGCTGGCCCGTCAGCCAGCCTGTTCCCGGCGCCAGCAATGCCGCGACCACCGCGCCGATGTCGTCCGGCACGCCCGTCCGGCCCAGCGCCGTGCTGGCCGCCAGATGGCTGTTGAGCTGCGGATCGTCGCGCACGGCTCCACCGAAGAAATCGGTGCCGGTCGCTCCGGGCGCGACCGCGTTGACGGCGATGCCGCGGGGGCCGAGTTCCAGCGCCAGATAGCGGCTCATCACCTCCATCGCCGCCTTCATCGAGGCATACACCAGGCTGCCTGCCGCTGTATGCCGTGTGAGACTGCTGGAGATGTTGACGATGCGGCCGCCATCGTCGAGGAGCGGCGCCAGGGCCTGCGCCATGAACAACGGCCCTTTGAAATGCATCGCATACAGCGCATCGGCGTCCGTGCCGGTGATCGCGCCGAAGGGGGCTGGCGCATGGGCGCCGGCGTTGTTGACCAGGGCCTGCAGCCGGGCTCCGTCCCAGACCGAGGCCAGCAGCCGATCGATCCGCTCCGCGAACGCCTCGAACGTGCCGCCTTCACCCAGGTCGAGCTGGAGTGCGACCGCGCGCCGACCCATGCGGGAGATCGCGTCCACCACCGCTTCGGCTTCGGCGCGCCCGTTCCGCCAGGTCAGGATGATGTCGCTCCCCTGTCCGGCCAGCGCGGTGGCGATGCTGCGGCCGATGCCGCGACTGCCTCCGGTGACCAGTGCGATGCGGGGTGGGGCGATGGAAGCGGTGTCGATCATGGCGGTCCGTCCTGGCGATTGGAGCGACAATGATGGCCAGCGCCCGATGCGAGGTCTTGCCGGATCGCGCCGGAAACTTGATCGATTCTCTACGGGAGCATCCGCTTGGAAGGCAGGCATTCGCTGGAGCGGCTCAGGAACGCCGTTGCCGGCGTCCTCGAACGGCATGGCGGTCATGACGTCATCGTCTCGCCGATCGCCGGGGTGTCGATCGCGACCACGCGTTCGCGACGGCTTCCGGCGCAGGCGCTGTATCGGCCGGCACTGGGGCTGGTGGTGCAGGGCGCGAAGCGGGTGCTGGTCGGGCAGCGCAGCCTGGACTACGTGGCCGGGCAGGCGCTGCTGACATCGCTGCTGATGCCGGCGACCGGCCAGGTGCTGCGGGCGAGCGCACGCGCGCCGTTCATCGGTGTGGTGCTGGAGCTGGATGCGTCGCTGCTGCGCGAGGTCGTGTCGCTGCTCGATCAGCCGCCGCCCGCTTCACCGGCGGACTTCGGTCTGTCGGTGCATGCACCGGACGCGCCGGTACTCGATGCGCTGGCCCGGATGGTCGAGCTGGCCGCGTCGCCCGATGCCGTGCCGGTTCTGCTGGCGGGCCTGCAGCGCGAGCTTGCGTACTGGCTGCTGAAAGGACCGGCGGGGCCGCAGTTCGCCGGCCTTGCGCTTCCGGGCGACGATGCCGCGCGGATCGGCCGTGCGCTGCATTTCCTGCAGCGCCACTACCGCGAAGCGCTCTCCGTGGAATCGCTCGCGGTGCGCGCGAACATGGCCGTATCGCAGTTCCATCGCAGGTTCCGCGCGCTGACCGCGATGTCGCCGCTGCAGTACCAGAAGCGCCTGCGCCTGCTCGATGCCAGGCAGCGGCTGGAGCGTGGCGCCGACAGCGTGACCGCAGTGGCCTACGCGGTCGGCTACGGCGGGCTTTCCCAGTTCAGTCGCGACTATGCACGCTACTTCGGCCATCCGCCCGGGCAGGCACGTAGGCGCTGATCGCCGTTGGACGCATGCGGCGCGATGCCGACGGATCGACGGCGACCGCTTTCGGCGATCGTTATCGCTCCGATCTGCATCGTCCCGCTCTCCCCGTGCGCCAACCGGGCAACGCACGGTGCGCAGCCGTGCTGCAGTGGCGGTTGCATCTGCCCTGATGCAGCCTGCGCTCAGCGCTTCCGCGGCACCTGCAGCACCGTGTCCAGCGCCGGCTTGGGCTGGTACTGGCGGTCGAACAGCAGCGGGTAGTTGGTGCGGTCCGGGATCGGATAGCCGTTCTTCCACGACATCGTGTCGTGCACGCCCCAGACGCTGACCCGGGAGATCACGTCGCGCTTGCGGTGGAACAGCGCGAACAGCTCGGCGTAGCGGTCGGCCAGGCGCTGCTGCACCTCGGCCGGCAGGCCGTCGCGATAGGGATCGAGGAAGCGCTTGAACTCCGGCAGCTGGAACTGCGGATGGGTCATGCCCTGGCCGATGATCTGGCCTTCCTTGGTCAGCGGCAGCACATCCACGTCCAGCTCGGTGATCATCACCTTGACCCCGAGCGCGGCGTAGGCGTCGATCGCCGCCTCGATGTCGGCGATGGCCGGGTAGTCCAGGCCCCAGTGACCCTGCATGCCGATGCCGTCGATGCGCACGCCGGCGGCCTGCAGCTGTTTCACCATGCGCACGATGCCGTCGCGCTTCTCCGGCCGCCAGGTGTTGAAGTCGTTGTAGTACAGCTCGGTGTCCGGCGCGTAGCGGCTGGCGTAGGTGAAGGCCAGCCGCATCAGCTCGTCGCCGTCGCCGATGCCGCGCACCCAGGTGGTATCGCGGTACGTGCCGTCCTCGCCGATCTGCTCGTTGACCACGTCCCAGGCCTGGACCTTGCCTGCGTAGCGGCCGGCGACCACCTCGATGTAGGCGCGCAGCCGTTCGGCCAGCGCGTCCTTGGCCAGCGCGTTGCCGGCGGCGTCCTGGAAGAACCACGCCGGGGTCTGGTTGTGCCAGACCAGGGTGTGACCGATCAGGAACATGTCGTGCTTCTGGCCGAAGGCGACGAATGCGTCGGCCGGGCCGAAGTTCCAGCTGTCCGGGGTGGGATGCAGCTCCTCCACCTTCATCACGTTCTCGGCGGTGAGCGCGTTGAAGTGCCGCGGGACCAGCGCCTGCGCGCGCGTGTCGCGGCCGGCGACGATGTCGTCGTTGACCGCGGTGCCGAGCAGGAAGGACTCCGCGTAGGCGTCCTTCAGCGTGACCGGTGCCGTGTCGGCGGCGAGGGCGGGCAGTGCCATGCTGGCCGCGACGGCGAGCAGCAGGGCGGCGGGACGGGCGAGGGAACGACGGCGGCGTTGGCTCATGGGACGGTTTCCTGCTGGAGCGTGAGAGTGGTGCTGGCGGCGCGCAGGCCGTCGCTGTCGGCATGGACGGTGATGGTGCCTGTCCTGCCGGGAAGGCCACGCACGATGGCCAGGGCCAGGCCGCTGAAGACCCGGCGTTCGTGCGAAGGGAAGGCGACCATGTCGGTCGGGTCGCCGTTGTCGGTGGCGACGATCTCGCCCGGGCCTTCGATGCGGAAGCGCACCGGCATGGACGCGGTCGGCAGCGCTCGGCCATCGGCATCGCGCACGCGCAGCGTGATGTAGGCCAGATCGCGGCCGTCGCCGGCGATGCGGTCGCGGTCCACCTCGAGCGCAAGCGCGGCGGCGGGGCCGGCGGTGCGCACCTCGGCCTCGGCCCAGGGCCTGCCATCGCGATACGCCTGCACGCGCAGCTGGCCGGGCTGGTAGACCACCTCGTCCCAGCGCAGCCGGTACTCGAAGGGCGCCTTCTTCTTCCTGCCCTGCGACACGCCGTTGACGAACAGTTCGGCCTCGTCGCCGCTGGTGAACACGTGCACCGGCGTGACCTGGCCCTCGCGGCCCGGCCAGGTCCAGTGCGGCAGGACGTGGGCCATCGGCAGGTCCGGGCGCCAGCGCGCCTGGTACAGCCAGTAGCGGTCCTTGGGGAAGCCGGCGAGGTCGACGATGCCGGTATAGGCACTGCGCGCGCTGTAGTAGGGCGTCGGCTCGCCCAGGTAGTCGAAGCCGGTCCAGACGAACTCGCCGGCGACGAACGGGTTGCGGTCCTGCGCGGCGAACACGGTGTCGGCGCTGGAACCGAAATCCACCGCATGCAGCTCGTAGGCGCTGACCTGGGCGATGGCCTCGTCGCCGCCGCTGCCTTCGCGTACCGGCGCGCTGGTCTTCGGCGTGACCGGGAACAGGTAGATGCCGCGGCTGCTGACCGCCGAGGCGGTCTCGCTGCCCATGATCGCCTTGTCAGGGAACGCCGCATGGAAGGCCGGGTACAGCGGCGGCGTGCGGATCCGGTCGGTGCCGTCGAACACCGGATCCTGGCGGATGCCCTCGCCCTGGTAGTTCAGGTTGACCACGTCGAACACCGCGCCGAACGGCATGTCCGGCTTGGCCCAGTTCATCGAGGCGGTGGTCGGCCGGGTCGGGTCTTCCTCGCGCACGATGGCGTGCAGGCGCCGGCCGATCGCCGCGCCTTCGGCACCGGTGTACTGCTCGCCGACCTCGTTGCCGACGCTCCACAGCACCACCGACGGGTGGTTGCGGTCGCGGCGCAGCATCGCGCGCAGGTCCTGTTCGTGCCAGTCGGGGAAGACCAGGTGGAAGTCGAGCGGCGTCTTCTTCCGTTCCCAGGAGTCGAACACCTCGTCCACCACCAGGAAGCCCATCCGGTCGGTCAGCTCCAGCAGCTGCGGATCGGGCGGGTTGTGTGCCATGCGGATCGCGTTGGCGCCCATGTCGCGCAGGATTTCCAGCTGGCGCTCGGCCGCGCGCCGGTTGAACGCGGCGCCCAGCGCACCGAGGTCGTGATGGTTGTTGACGCCCTGGAGGACGATGCGCTCGCCGTTGACGTGCATGCCGTCGCCATCGAAGCGCAGGCTGCGGATGCCGAACGGGGTTTCATAGCGGTCGATCACCTTGCCGTCGCGGCGGACCGTGGTGACCGCGACATGGCGGTGCGGGATCTGGGTCGGCGGCGGACCCCACAGCCGCGGATTGGCGATGGTGACGCTGCCGGTGCTGCTGGCGCTGGCGTTCGCCTCGATCCGCAGCGTGGCCGGCGCGATGCGGGCGACGGCATCGCCTTCGGGGCGTCCGTCCGCGTTCAATGCGTGGATCTCGGTGGCGAGCTGCACTTCGACCGGCGCATCGCCGGTGTTGTCCACGTTCACCGCCAGCTGCACGGTGGCGTGTTCGGCCGAGACCTCCGGCGTGGTCACGAAGGTGCCCCAGTGACCGACATGCACGGGGCCGGTACGGGTCAGCCAGACGTTGCGGAACAGGCCGCCGCCCGGATACCAGCGCGCCGATTCGGGCGGGTTGTCCAGGCGGATTGCCAGCTGGTTGCGGCCTTCGACCAGGTACGGGGTCAGGTCCAGCCGCCAGCCGTTGTAACCGTAGGGCCAGCCGCCGACCAGGCGGCCGTTGAGCCAGACCGCGGCGTAGGACATGGCGCCGTCGATGTCGAGGTAATGCGCCTGGCCGAGGTCGGCCGGGTCGATCTCCAGCGTGCGCCGGTACCAGCCGATGCCCCAGCTGGGCAGGCGTCCCATGCCGCCGTACGGGCCGTCGACGATGAACGGGCCGGCGATCGCCCAGTCGTGCGGCACGGTGACGGCCTGCCAGCCGCTGTCGTCGAAGCCGGCCTGCACGAAGGGATGGTCGCCGCCGGGATCGCCGTCGGGGCGCTGGTGGCGACGTGCGGGATCGGCGATGAAGGCGTTGCCGCTGGGCAGGATCCAGGGCTTGAGCAGCCGCCGGCCGCCGGCGTCGAGCCGCGCCGCCTCGGTCGGACGCGCGTCGGCATCCTTGCCGTCGACGTTGCTGCCGCTCTCGGGGCGCACGTCGTAGTCCAGCGGCGCCAGTCCCGGCGGTTCGCCCTGATGGAAACGCCAGCCGTTGTCGAGCAGGACGCGCTCGCGCTGTGAGCCGGCATCGTCGATGGACGGGCGCGAGGTGCAGCCTGCGAGCCCGGCAAGCAGTGCACCGGCAACCAGCCATCCGGCGATCCCCCGGCGACGCGGCCCGGCGGCGACGGGCAGGGCGGGCGCAGGCTGCTGCATCACAGCTTGTAGGCGCTCTTCGGCAGGCGGTAGGCAAGGTCCACGACGACCTCGGCGGCTTCGTCCTCGTCGATGCGGTGCTCGGCGACCAGCTTGGCCAGCACCGCGCAGTCGATGCGTCGGGCCACGTCGTGCCGCGCCGGGATCGACAGGAAGGCGCGGGTGTCGTCGTTGAAGCCCACCGTGTTGTAGAAACCCGCCGTGGCCAGGGTCTGCTCGCGGAAGCGCCACATGCCCTCGGGCGCGTCGTGGAACCACCAGGCCGGGCCGAGCGACAGGCACGGATAGTGGCCGGCCATCGGCCCCAGTTCGCGCGAATAGGTGCTTTCGTCCAGGGTGAACAGGATGAAGCGGAAGCCGGGTTCGTTGCCGAAGCGGTCGAGCAGCGGCTTCAGCGCATGCACGTACTCGGTGGTGAGCGGCAGGTCGGCGCCGACGTTGCGGCCATGCCGCGCGAACAGCAGCGGATTGTGGTTGCGGAAGCAGCCCGGATGCAGCTGCATCACCAGCCCGTCGTCCAGGCTCATCGCCGCCATTTCGGTCAGCACCTGGCCGCGGAACAGCGCCGCCTGCGCCGGGCTGAAGTCCCCGCGCAGGATCGTCTCGAACAGGCGCCGGGCCTCGGCGTCGGACAGGTTGGCGGTCAGCGCGGACTCGTGGCCGTGGTCGGTCGAGGTGGCGCCCAGCGAGGCGAAGAACGCGCGCCGGTTGCGGTGCGCGCGCAGGTAGCCGTCCCAGCTGTGCACGTCCTCGCCGGTGATCTCGCCGAAGCGCTGCAGCGCGGTGCCGAAGGCCTCGTGTTCCGGATCGACCACCTCGTCGGGCCGGTACGCGGTGACCACCTTGCCGCTCCAGCCGCTGTCGCGGATCGTCTGGTGATGGACGAGCGGATCCAGCGGCCCCTCGGTGGTGGCGATCACCTCGATGTCGAAGCGCTCGAACAGCGCCCGCGGCCGGAACGCCTCGGTCTGCAGTGCCGCGGTGATGGTGTCGTAGTAGCTGTCGGCGCTGCCCGCATCCAGCCGGGTGCGCAGCCCGAACACCTCATGAAAGACGTGGTTGAGCCACATCGACGACGGTGTGCCGCGGAACAGGTGGAAGTGTTCCGCGAACACCCGCCACGCCGCGCGCGGATCGACCGGTGCCCGGGTGCCGTCCGCATGCGGGATTCCCAGCGCATCCAGCCCGATGCCCTGGCTGTAGAGCATGCGGAACACGTAGTGGTCCGGTACCAGCAGCAGCTCGGTCGCGTTGGCGAACGGCGCGTTGCCGGCGAACCAGCCCGGGTCGGTATGCCCGTGCGGGCTGACGATCGGCAGTGTCGCGACCTGCGCGTACAGCCGTCGTGCGATCGCACGCTGGGTCGGATCCGATGAGAACAGGCGGTCCTCGTGGAGGTGCAGGGGCTTGGAGGCAGTGTTCATGGGCGTGCCTGTGAGGTATGCGGTGTGAAAGTGGGGGAGGTGGATCGCATCCAGCGAGGGGTGGCCATCGTGCGCCGGTCATGGCAGCGCGACGCTCCGCTGTTGCTGCTGTTGCTGCTGTTGCTGCTGTTGCTGCTGCTTTTGTTGCTCGCTCTTCTGCGCCTTAAAGCGAGCCGAGCATCGCAGGTGAGGAGGGCCGAAGAGGCGCCCTTGTTTGAGCGTAGCGAGTTTGGGCGCCGTGCCCTGATCGCCGAGAAGCGCAGGGCACCGATGCAACGCATCGGCGAGTGTCGGCGCTTGCGGTTTTGGTTACTTTTGCCAAGACAAAAGTAACCCGCACGACAGTGCGGAAGCTGTTGCCCTGAAGCTCCTGCTTCAGTCGTTGCCGTGGCTTTGAAATCCAGGGCAACCACCGCAGCAAATGTCGAAGCAACGGCAGGAGCTTTCGCTCTCCCGCTACGCGGGCGGGCGCGAGTCACTTTTCTTTGCCTGTGCAAAGAAAAGTAACCAAAAGAAAGCACAGCCGGTCCACTCGCCGTGCCGGCTGCGCCGACCCGGTGCCCTGCGCTTCTCGGCCGGCAGGGGGCGCTGCCCAAACTCGCTGCGCTCAGACAAGGGCAGCTCTTCGCCCCTGCCACCCTGCGATGCTCGGCTCGCTTCACGGCGGGGAAGGTCAAGGGCGTAGCACAGGCCACGGCAGGAGCCGGAGCAGCAACGATAGCCGAAGCAACGGCAAGCGCTTTCACTCTCCCGCTACGCGGGCGGGTGCGAGTCGCTTTTCTTTGCCTGTGCAGAGAAAAGTAACCATAAGAAAGCACAGCCGGTGCACTCGCCGTGCCGGCGAGGGCACCAGTGCGCGGCACTGGCGTGTGTCGGCGGCTGCGGTTCTGGTTGCTTTTGCCAAGGCAAAAGCAACCCGCACGCCAGTACGGAAACTGTTGCCTTGAAGCTTCTGCTTCGACCAGCGCGAAAGCAGCGCCAATGAACCTCATCGCCGCATGCTCTCCGGCGGCCCGAGATAACTCGGCCGCAGTGGATCACGGACCACCTCGATCCGCTGGAACACCAGGCCCGGGTCGACCAGCCACAGTTTCAGGGTCTGCGAGCCGGCCTCGACCCGGTGGCGGGAGGTGGCGACGTGGACGCTGTCGGCGACCGCCCGCTCCCAGGCGTTGAAGTCGCGGTCGCCGGGGGTCGGGTCCAGGCGCACCTCGACCAGCTGCGGTTCGGCATCGCCGAAGGACACGGCATAGCGCAGGCCGCCGCGGTGCTGCACGTCCAGGGTCGGCGACACCACCACCCGCACCTCGACCTCGCCGGGCTCGTGCAGGTGCACCGGGTATTCCAGGCGCATGCCGTCGCCGCCCGGCGTCTGCGCCGGCTGCGTGGTCGGCCAGGCGGTGAGGCCGGAGCGCGTACGGCCGATATGGGGGATGGTCTGCCAGTCGAGCGACGCGGCGGCGACCGCGCGGCTGTGGTGTTCGGCCTCGATCGCGATGTGGCCCTCGCTCTCGACGAAGCCCTTGACCCGCGAGGCCTGCGGCCGGTGCACCGGCACTTCGATCCTGACCTCGGTGAGTTCGCTGCCGAGCAGGTCGATGTGGGCGAGGTGACGGCCGGCCGGCACCGCGTCCCAGTCGATCTCGATGCGCAGCGGCTGCGCCTGGCCGACCTCCGCTTCGGATGGACCGACCCGCAACCACGGCTCGGACGTGGTCGTGGTGTAGCGGAACGGGGCGCTGCCGCGGTTGAAGACCTGCACGTCCGGCAGGCGCACCGCGTACGGATCCAGCTCCGGCAGGCGCGCGCGTTCGGCCGGCAACGGCCAGCCGCGCGCATCGCCCTCGACGGCCACGCCCATCGTGCCGCGCTCGCGCACGTCGATGCGGGCCAGGGCCGGCAGCACGTTGCGGTCCGGCATCTGCCAGTGGGTGTAGCCGATGCGCGGCTGCGACATCATGTGGATCCACTTGCCGCCGGCGATGTCCTGTTCGTAGACGCGCGCCAGTTCCGCGTCGCGTGCGAACAGGCGCTCGGCTTCGTCGGCCCAGGCATTGGTGTCGGCGCGGCCCTGGTCGGCATGCAGCCGGTTGCGCGCGACCGCGATGTAGAACGCGTTGAGGTTGGCGCTGGCCAGCACCGGGTATTCGACCAGCTGGTACCAGGCATCGCGCTGGCTGGCGGGCAGGGTCCTGCCGAGCGCGCTGGTGCGCTCGGCCAGTGCCTGCCAGTCGCCGAGCACGCGTTCGGCCTCGCCGAAATTGAGCAGGCTCCAGGTGTCGGCGGTCAGCAGCTCGGGTTTGCGGCGCGCGTTGTACTGGGTGTAGCGGGTGACGATGTCGCCGATCTCGCGCGCATGCGTGGGGCCGAACTGCTCGGCGGCCCAGTCGGCCGGGTAGCGCGCCAGCCGTTCGACGGTGAACGCCTCCGGGTTCCAGGCCTGGTCGAGGAAGGCGCTGATCGGCAGTTCCATCGGCTTGATGTCGCCGACGTTGACGATCCACAGCCGGTCCACGCCGTGGGTGTAGGCCTGCCGCATCTGCTCCCACATCCGTTCGATCTGGGTGGTGTTGATCCACTTGTAGTTGCGCGGGCCGCCGACGTAGTCGAAGTGGTAGTAGACGCCGTAGCCGCCGGCACGTCGCTCGCCCGGCCCGGGCATGCGCCGGATGTTGCCCCAGTTGTCGTCGGCGAACAGCAGGGTCACGTCATCGGGAACCCGCATGCCGGCGTCGAAGTAGTCCTGCACTTCCTTGTACAGCGCCCACACCTGCGGGGTCGCGTCGGCGGGCTTGCCGGTGACCTCGGACAGGATCCGGCGCTGGTCGGCGACGATGCCTTCCAGCAGCCTGGTCGCGGTGTCCTCGCTCATCGGCTCGTCGCCATCGCCGCGCATGCCCAGCGTGACCACCGCCTCGCGGCCCTGCAGCCGCTCGATGCCTGCGCGCCAGAACGCCTGCAGCCCGTCGCGGTTGCGCGCGTAGTCCCAGTCGCCACTGCCATGCCGGCGCCATTCCACGTGCGCGCGCATCATCGGTTCGTGGTGGCTGGTGCCGATGATCACGCCGTACAGCGCGGCCATCTCGGCGTTCTCCGGGTCGTCGTCGTAGAACGCGCGGCCCCACATCGCCGGCCACAGGTAGTTGGCCTTGTGGCGCAGCAGCAGCTGGAACACGCGCTCGTAGAACTGATGGTTCGGGCCGCCATACGTGGCCCGCATCCAGCCGCCGAGCGCGGGATCCTCGTCGTTGATGAAGATGCCGCGGTAGCGCACCGCCGGTGCGTCGACGACGCGGCCGGGCGCGGCGAACAGCGCAGTGCGCTTCGGCGCGGGCACGTCGGCCCACCATTGCCAGGGCGACACGCCGAGGCGGCGCGACAGTTCGTACAGGCCGAAGATGGTGCCGCGCATGTCGGCGCCGGCGATGAGCAGGGCGCGGCCGATGCCCGGCTCCGGTGCGTCGACCACCTGCAGCAGGTAGCCTTCCCAGCGGCCGTCCACGTCGGACACATCCAGGCCCTTGGCGCGCACGATCGCGTCCACGCGCGCGCTGTGGCCGAGCGTGCCGGCGATGATCGCCACCGGCATGCGTGCGCCGCCGGATGTCTCGAGCACGACGTCCTTGCCGGACACCGCGGCCAGGTCGGCCTGCAGGTCGGCGGCGGCGCGCAGCACGCCGGCATGGTCGCCGGCATCCAGCAGCAGACCGGCGGGGCGGCCGTTGTCGATCAGCGGCAATGCGCCGCGGACCGCTGTGTCGCAGACCGCGACAGGTGCGTCGCAGGGCGGGTTCGCCCAGGCAGGCGCGGCCACCAGCAGGGCGAGCAGGGCGAAGGCGTGGCGCATGCTCATGGCGTCGTGCCGGTCTTGCCCTGGACGTACCCGCGCAGCCATTGCAGGGCTGGCCGTTCGCTGCCGTCCTCGCGGATCAGGTAGGCGCCCTGTTCGTCGCGCCACAGGCCGCGGCGGAAGCCCCACAGGGTGACGCCGTGCACGCCGGGATGTTCCCAGAACACCGGGAAGATGCGCTTGTAGTCGGCCAGCTGCTGTTCGTCGGTGGGGCCGTCGATGTCGAGTTCGGTCACGTACAGCGGCAGGCCGGTGGCCGCCAGCCGGTCCAGGTTCGCCTTGTGCACCGACATCGGCGTTTCGGTCGTGGTCGAGAACGCATGGCCCTGCACGCCGACCGCGTCCAGCAGCGACTCGCGCTGGAGCAGGGCGATGATCTCCAGGTAGCGGGTGGTGGCGGCGTCGTCGTTGGTGATGCTGTAGTCGTTGAGCATCAGCTTCGACCGCGGGAAGTGCTTCCGCGCCAGCCGGTAGGATTCGACGATCCAGTCCCAGCCGCTGGCGCCGGCGCCGCCCAGCGCCTCGGCATAGTTGCCGCCGCCTTCGTCGTCCTTGGTCGGCGGATCGTTCAACGGTTCGTTGACCACCTCGACGAAGTCCAGGGTCGGATAGCGGGCGGCGACCGCGGCGAACCACGCCTCGATCTCGGCGCGCTGCTCGGCCGGCGGCAGGTGCTTGATCCACTCCGGCTGCTGGTTGCCCCAGACCATCACGTGCATCTGGAACGGGTAGCCGTTGTCCTGGGCGACCTTGTAGGCCGCGTCCAGCGCGGTCCAGTCCATCACGTCGCGCTCGGCTTCCACTTCGCCCCACTTGCCGCCGTTCTCCGGAGTGACCTTGTTCCAGTAGCCGGCGAAGCCCTCGGCCTGTTCGGCCGCATGCGCGCCGCCGAGGAACTTGGCCTGGCCGGCGGCGATGGGCGTGGTCTGTGCGTGCAGCGCCAGCGGCAATGCGGCGAGCAGGCAGGCGGACAGCGCGGTCCGGATGATGTGCATGTGGTCCCTCCCAGGAACAGTGCTGGATCGTGTTGCAGGCGTCGCGTGCCGCAACGCGGCGAACGCGGCGGGCGGTGCCGGCGCCTGCGCCTGCGCGCCGGTGCCGCCGTGACGCATCAGGACGTGGCGGTGCCGCCGTCCAGACGCGCGGGCTCCAGTCGCGGTGCGAGCAGGTGCACCACCACCAGGGCGATCAGATAGGCCGAGCCGGCCATCATGAAGAGCGGCACGTAGCTGCCGGTGGTTTCGAGCAGGAAGCCGGTGAAGGTGGCGATCATCATGCCGCCGACCGCGCCGGCGAAGCCGCCGATGCCGACCACCGACGCCACCGCATGACGCGGGAACATGTCCGAGGTCAGGGTGAACACGTTCGCCGACCAGCCCTGGTGGCCGGCCGTGGCCAGCCCGATCAGGCCGACCGCCACCCACAGGTTGTCGGCCTTCACCGCGAACACGATCGGCACCACGCACAGGCCGCAGACCAGCATCGCGCCCTTGCGCGCCTTGTTGACGCTCCAGCCCAGCCTGATGAAACGGCCGGCCAGCCAGCCGCCGGCGATGCTGCCCACGTCGGCCAGCACGAAGATCACGATCAGCGGCAGGCCCAGGCCGAGCAGGGTCAGGCCGTATTCGGCGTGCAGGAACTTCGGCAGCCAGAACAGGAAGAACCACCAGATCGGATCGGTGATGAACTTGGCCGCGACGAAGGCCCAGGCCTGGCGGTGCTGCAGGATGCGCGCCCACGGCACCTTGACCGACGGCTCGGGCGGATCGCTGCGGATGTGCTCCAGCTCGGCCCGGCTCAGCTTCGGCTGCTGCTCCGGTGCGCGGTACCAGAGCAGCCAGACCGCCAGCCAGGTGGCGCTGAGCACGCCGGTCACCAGGAAGGCCGCCTGCCAGCCCCAGGCCAGCGCGACCACCGGCACCATCATCGGCGCCACGATCGCGCCGATGTTGGAGCCGGAATTGAAGATGCCGGTGGCCAGCGCACGCTCGCGCCGCGGGAACCATTCGGCCACGGTCTTGATCGCGGCGGGGAAGTTGCCGGACTCGCCCAGGCCCAGGAAGAAGCGGGCGATGATGAAGCCGACCACGCTCGCCGCCAGCGCGTGGCCCATCGCGGCCAGGCTCCAGATCGTGATCGCCACCGCATAGCCGATGCGCGTGCCGAAGCGGTCGACGATGGCGCCGGTGCACAGCAGGCCGATCGCATAGGCGGCCTGGAACGCGGTGACGATGTAGCCGTACTGGATCTCGTTCCAGCCGATCTCGTCCTGCAGGAACGGCGCGAGTACGCCCAGCACCTGCCGGTCGATGTAGTTGATCGTGGTGGCGGCCAGCAGCATCGCGCAGACGCGCCAGCGGTACATGCCGACCTTGCGGGCCTCGCCCGGCGGAACCGGCGCGCTCTCCACGCTCATGCCCGCACCCCCATGTGGACGCGGCCCTCGCCGGACCGCTCCCGATACTGCCGATGACGCTGCGTCATGTCCCCCTCCGGATGTGGCGCAAGGCGAAAGTAGTGATAGCGCTATCATTATCACAGCCGTGCCGCACACGCCCACCGCAGTGCAGCAGTTGTGGGAAAACGACGGGAAAACAGCGAAAAAACGATGCTGCACTGCCGCACGGATCCGTCCGCGAACGGCCTCCTGGATTCCATGTTGCTCCGCAGCGTGCATGTCAAATTCTGGTAGCGCTACCATCCTTCACGTCGTCGGGAGCCGGTCCTGCATTCAGGTCGGCCCCCTTGGAATCGACGGGTGTTCCATATCAACAAGCAGATGAATTGCCGTCGCCACGCGGCGGCCAGTCACCAGAAACGGGAGGGGAGTACGGTGCAAGTGCATATCGCAAGAACGAGGTTGTCGTGCGCGTTGGGTCTGGCGCTGCTGGGCATGGCCGCGGTGCCGGCCATGGCGCAGGACGCGGCCCAGCCGGCGTCGGGAAGCCAGGTCACCGAGCTGGACCAGGTGGTCGTCACCGGCTATCGCCAGAGCCTGCAGTACGCCACGGACGCCAAGCGGGATTCGACCGGGTTCACCGATTCGATCTTCGCCGAGGACATCGGCAAGTTCCCGGACACCAACATCGCCGAATCGCTGAGCCGCATTCCCGGCATCCAGCTGAACCGCGACGTCAACGGCGAAGGCCTGAACATCGCGATCCGCGGCCTGCCGAGCAGCTTCACCAAGACCACCATCAACGGTGCGTCGGTGGCCACCGCCTCGATCGGCCTGGATGCGACCAACCAGAACCGCGAGGTCGATCTCAACATCTTCCCGACCGAGTTCTTCAACCAGCTGACCGTGTACAAGTCGCCGACCGCCAAGCTCACCGAAGGCGGTGCGTCGGGCGTGGTCGACATGCGCAACATGCGTCCGTTCGACGTCAAGGGCAACCAGGTCACCTATTCGCTGCAGGCCGACTACAACGACGTCAGCGAGAAGACGACGCCGCGCGGCACGGTGATCGGCAGCTGGACGAACGAAGAGGGCACCTTCGGCGTGCTGGCCGGCGTGACGTCTCAGCGCGGCAAGATCGGCGTGGAAGGCTACGAGACCATCGGCTGGACCAATCCGAACCTGACCAATGCGCAGTGCGGCAACGGCGGCGCGCCGGGCGGTTTCCCGGCCCTGGGCCAGCCCTGCAACACCACCGGCGGCAATGGCTGGCGCATTCCGGACTTCGTGCCGAACAATCCGTCCACCGTCGGCGCCGGGCTGGTGCCCGGGCAGGCGATCGACGCGGCCTGGCTGCAGGCGCAGAACCCGGGCCTGACCACCGCGCAGATCGGCGAAGCGCTGATCCCGCGCCTGGGCCGGCCGGTGCACATGGGCGGCGACCGCGACCGCGATGCGTTCCTGGGCTCGATGCAGTGGCGCCCGAACGACAACATCGAGCTGTACATGGATGTGCTCTACACCAAGGCGCACCGCACCAACAACCGCATCGACATCAACCTGATCGGCCGCAACGGCAACATCATCCCGCTGGACATGCAGCTGGATGCCAACAACGTCGTCACCGGCGCCACCTTCACCAACGCGCAGTTCTTCATGGAAGCGCGCCCGTACACCGAGGACGTGCAGTACTGGCACGTGACCCCGGGCGGCACCTTCTGGTTCGGCGAGGACCAGAACGTGAAGCTGGACGTGCAGGCCAACACCAGCCGCAGCTGGATGTTCCGCGATTCGCCGACCATCGGCTTCAACTCGCCGTTCACCACCCTGCAGTACAGCAACACCGGCGATGTGCCGACCTGGAGCAGCGCGCTGGATCTGAACGATCCGAACCTGGGCTGGACCTGGACCGGCGGCCGCGTGTGGGCGCAGAACGAGAAGCGCGTGACCGAGACCAGCGGCGTGCGCGCCGACCTGCAGCTCGGCGACGACCGCAACAACGTGACCTTCGGCGTGTCGTGGGACACCAATGAACGCCGCATCCAGGGTTTCGGCGACACCGGCACCAGCTGGCAGCCGTATGCGCTCTCGCAGATCAGCGACGCGCAGCTGGCCGGCTACATCCTCCCGGGCCCGACCGGCTTCGTGACGGTGGATTTCGACCGCTTCATGCGCGACACCAACTACGCCCAGTACCGCGATGCGGCGCCCGAGGCGGGCGGTCCGAACACCGGCGGCGCCACCGGCGGTTTCGACGAGACCACCAAGGCCGCGTACGTGATGATCAACGGCGAGTCGGAGATCTGGAACCGCAACCTGCGCTTCAACATGGGCGTGCGCTATGCGACCACCGACCAGGAAGTCAGCGGCCCGGTGACCATCGGCGGCGTGCGCCAGTGGCAGACCCTGACCGGTGACTATGCCGAATGGCTGCCCTCGTTCAGTGCGGCGTGGGACGTGGCCGACAACGTGGTGCTGCGCACCTCGGCCTCGCGCACCATGACCCGTCCGAACCCCAGCTCGATGCTGCCGGCGACCACCTTCACCGACATCTCGGCGCAGGTGGCCAACCAGGGCAATCCGAACCTCACCCCGTACACCTCCACCAACTTCGACATCGGCGGCGAGTGGTACACCGGCGCGGAAGGCTTCGTCGGCCTGACCCTGTTCAACAAGCGCATCGAGGGCTACACCTACCAGGGCGTGACCACGCTGCCGTTCACCAGCCTGGGCATCCCGTTCGACACCCTGGTCGCCGCGCAGCAGCAGGCGATCAACTCGCGCGGCGGCCCGGACGTGGCCACCGTCAACGTCAACCAGCAGGTCAACGCCGACGCCGAACTCGAGATCCGCGGCTGGGAAGCGATCTGGGTGCAGCCGCTGAGCTTCGTGTTCGACGGCCTGGGCTTCATGGCCAACTACACCAGCATCGACATCAAGACGCTGGGCAAGGACGCCAGGGCCCTGTCGGGCAACGTCTACGGCGTCGCCCCGTCGATGTGGAACGCGACCACCTACTGGGAGAACGACGTCGCCTCGGTGCGCCTGTCCTACACCTGGTCCGAAGGCGCGGTCGGCACCGGCCCGAACCAGCAGGGCATCCCCTTCGCGCAGATCTACGGCGAAGACCGCGGCCAGCTCGACCTGTCGGCCAGCTATACGCTCAAGGGCATCCGCTCGCAGCCGCAGCTGACCTTCAACGTGCTGAACATCACCGGCGAAGAGCGTCGTTCCTACTTCGCCTACCCGAACGCGGTCAACGATATGTACGATCCGGGCACGACGTTCACGGTCGGTATCCGCGGTACGTTCTGAGCAACGGCGGGCCCTCCGCTCCGGCGTCGTCCTCCCGGGCGCCGGAGCGGAGGTGCCATGCGCCACGGCATCCGCCGGCATCGCCCCGATGCCGGCCCGGGAGGAATGGGGGCGACACACGGATGAGCAGTGCATCTGAGGTTCTTTCGGTCAGGGAGAAGATCGGCTACAGCCTGGGCGACCTGGCGGCCAACCTGATCTTCCAGACGCTGGTGACGTTCCTGGCGTTCTTCTACACCGATGTCTACCGGCTGCCGCCGGCGACCGCGGCCAAGATCATCTTCGTGGTCGGCCTGCTCGGCGCCTTCGTGTTCACCCCGACCATCGCGATCCTGGCCGACCGCACGCACACGCGCTGGGGCAAGTTCCGGCCGTGGATCCTGTGGACCGCGGTGCCGTTCGGCGTGCTGGCGCTGCTGGCCTTCAGCACGCCCGACCTCGGCGAACGCGGCAAGGTCTTCTATGCGCTGACCACCTACACCCTGCTGGTGCTCGTCTACGCGGCCAACAACCTGCCGTACTCGGCGCTCAGCGGCGTGCTGACCGGCAGCATGGCCCAGCGCAACAGCCTGTCGTCCTACCGCTTCGTGGCGGTGATGGTGGCCCAGTTCATCATCCAGGCGCTGCTGCTGCCGCTGGTGCTGATCCTCGGCGACGGCGACAAGGTGCGCGGCTTCCACAACGCGATGATGCTGTTCGCCATCGTCGGCACCGTGTTCTTCCTGATCACCTTCTTCACCACGCGCGAGCGCGTGGTGCCCGCGCCCGAGCAGAAATCCAGCATCGGCCAGGACCTGGCCGACCTGGGGCGCAACCGGCCGTGGCTGGTGATGCTGTCCCTGACCATCCTGGTGTTCATCACCCTCGCGCTGAAGGGGGGCATGTACATCTACTACTTCCAGTACTACCTGGATGCGACCGCGCTGGCCGGCTTCCTCGACGGGATCGGCTTCAACGCCGCGATCGCCGGCCTCAACGGCCTGCTCACCGGCGCCGGGCTGACCGAGTTCCGCTGGCCCGACGACGCGCCGACGTCCGCGTTCGGCCTGTTCAACGGCGGCGGCATCATCTGCATGATCGTCGGCATCGGCTTCTCCAAGCGCCTGGCCGACCGCTTCGGCAAGCGCGACGTGTTCGGCGCGGCGCTGTTCGTGTCCACGCTGTTCATGCTGGCGTTCTACCTGTATCCGCCGGATGCGATCGGCATCGTGTTCGTCTCGCAGATGCTGCACGGCTTCTTCTACGGCATCACCATCCCGCTGCTGTGGGCGATGGTCGCCGACGTGGCCGACTATTCGGAGTGGAAGAACAACCGCCGGGCGACCGCGATCATCTTCTCGGCCATCATCTGCGGGCTGAAGGTCGGCCTGAGCGTCGGTGGCGCGCTGGTCGCCGGAATCCTGGCCCACTACGGCTACGACGCGGCCCAGGCCACCCAGGGCGCCGACGCGGTCGCCGGCATCCGCCTGGCGATCAGCCTGTACTGCTCGGTGCCGTTCCTGCTGTGCGTGGCGCTGCTGTTCCTCTACCGGATCGACAAGCCCATGGAGGCGCGCATCGAGCGCGAGCTGGGCGAGCGACGGCTGGGCACGCCGTCCGGCGCCTGATCCACGACCTTCATCCTCCGGAAACCCCGACCCCATGAGCGAAGCAAAGACCGACGCCGACGCGCTGGCCGCGCTGGCCGCGCTGGCCGCCAAGGCCATCTCGCAGCCGCTGGTGACCCACATCTACACCGCCGATCCGTCGGCGCACCTGTTCGACGGCAAGGTCTACGTCTATCCGTCGCACGACATCGATGGCGGCGCGCCGTTCGATGACGATGGCGGCCACTTCTGCATGGAGGACTACCACGTCCTGCGCCAGGACGCGCCCGATGCGCCGGCGCACGACTGCGGCATGGTCCTGCACGTGCGCGACGTGGCCTGGGCGCAGCGCCAGATGTGGGCGCCGACCGCGGCCAGCCGCGGCGGCCGCTACTACCTGTATTTCCCGGCCAAGCGCGCCGACGGCATCTTCCAGATCGGCGTCGCGGTGGCCGATCGCCCGGACGGTCCGTTCGTGGCCGATCCCGAGCCGATCGCCGGCAGCTATTCGATCGACCCGGCCGCGTTCGTCGACGACGACGGCACGCAGTACCTGTACTTCGGCGGGATCTGGGGCGGCCAGCTGCAGAAGTACCGCGACAACGCCTACGACGCGGCCAACGAGGAGCCGGTCGGCGACGCGCCGGCGCTGGGCGCGCGCGTGGCCCGCCTGCGCGAGGACATGCGCGGCTTCGACGAGCCCACCCGCGAGGTGCTGGTACTCGACGAACAGGGCCGGCCGCTGCGCGCCGACGATCACGACCGCCGCTATTTCGAAGGGCCATGGGTGCACAAGTACCAGGGCCGCTATTACCTGTCGTACTCGACCGGCAATACCCACCAGCTGTGCTACGCGGTCGGCGACAACCCGTACGGCCCGTTCACCTACAAGGGCGTGATCCTGACCCCGGTGGTCGGCTGGACCACCCACCACTCGATCCTGGAATTCGGGGGCAGGTGGTACCTGTACTACCACGACTCGCTGCGCTCGGGCGGCGTGACCCACCTGCGCTCGAGCAAGGTCACCGAACTGCACCACGAGGCCGACGGCAGCATCAGGACCATCGACCCGTATGGCGGCTGATCCCGGACTGGCGATCGCGCCGGCCGGCGCGATGGCGCCGTTGGCCTGCGGTCCGTTGACAACGCTGTCGAACGCGTCGCTGCGCGTGGACATCGCCGCGCAGGCGGGCGGCCGCATCGCCCAGATCCTGCATCGCGGCGTCCCGCAGCTGATCGGCCCGGACGATGGCGACCTGGCGATGATCGCCTGGGGCAGCTTCCCGATGGCGCCGTGGGCCGGGCGCATCCGCCGTGGCCGCTTCGTGTTCGGCGGCCGCGAATACCACCTGCCGGCGAACTTCGGCGCGCATGCGATCCATGGCGTCGCCTTCGGCCTGCCGTGGCGGATCGAAACGGTGGACACCGACGAGGCCGTGCTGTCGCTGGCGCTGCCGGAAGACGCACGCTGGCCGTTCGGTGGGCAGGTGCGGCAGCGCATCGTGCTGGAGGAGCAGGCGCTGCGCCAGGAACTGACCATCACCGCGGGCGCGCATGCGATGCCGGTGACGCTGGGCTGGCATCCGTGGCTGCGCAAGCCGGAGCGGCTGGAGTTCAACCCGGATGCGATCTACCCGCGCGACGCCGAGGGGATCGCGGTGCTGCCGGTGGCGCCACCGCCGGCCGGGCCGTGGGACGACTGCTTCATCAACCGCCAGCCGGTCTTCCTGCACCGCGACGGCCTGCGCCTGCGGGTGAGTTCGGACTGCGATCACTGGGTGGTCTACGACGAACTGGCGCACACCACCTGCGTGGAGCCGCAGAGCGGCCCGCCCGACGCGCCCAACCTGGCGCCGCGCGTCCTGCAGCCGGGCCAGAGCGCCTCGGCCTGGATGCTGATGGAGTGGCTGTAGCCGGCGGGCCTGCGCTGACAGGCCGTCACGCGGCCGGGCGCATGGCCGCCATCGGGAAGCGCCAGCGGGTCCACCCGGTGTAGCGTCGCCCTGCCGCGTCCTCCGCGCGATCGCCGACATGCCGACGGCGACCGCGGCGGCCATGATCCCGATCATGGCGGGGCGCTGCGTTCACGATCACGCTCGTGGTTTGCCGCCGCGCATGCCCACGATGATCCGCACGCTCTATCTTGCAGGCCCCGATGTGTTCCGCCCCGATGCGCAGGCGCGCGGCCGGCAGTTGAAGCGCGACTGCGCCGCATTCGGATTCGAGGGGCTGTTTCCGCTGGACCAGGAGGTGCCGGCGGCGATCACCGAACCCGCCGAGCAGGCCGCGTGGATCTACCGCGCCAACATCGGCCTGATCGAGCGCGCCGATGCGGTGCTGGCCAACCTGGACTTCTTCCGCGGTCCGGAACCGGACAGCGGCACCTGCTTCGAAGCCGGCTACGCGGTGGCCAGGCGCAAGCCGGTCTACGGCTACATCCCCGAGCACGGCAGCTTCGCCGAGCGCATCCGGCTGCGTCATCCCGAGGCGATCGGGCCGGACGGCGTGCTCGACACGCGCGGCTGGACCTTCGAGGAATTCGGCCTGCCGCTGAACCTGATGCTGTCGGTGCCCGCGCCGCTGGTGGTCGGGGATGCGCGCACGGCGCTGGCACGGCTGCGCCGCGACCTGGACGCGCGCGGGCGCTGACCGGCGCGGCCGCGTTCACCGGCAGGCCACGGCGGCGGACGCAGGATCGAAGCTCCCGCGACTGGAGCATCGCCATGACACGTCATCGTCTCGTCCTGCTGTCCTGCCTGCTGGTGCCCCTGCTCGGCGCCTGCGGACGCGAAGATCCGGTGGTCGAACCCGGCAGCGATGCGGATGCCGCGATCAGCGCGGCCACGCCCGCCGTGTCCGGTCCGGCAGCGCCGGCGCAGCCGGCGACCTCGGCGGCGTCGCCCACCGATCCGGTGGTCGACAGCGTGGGGACCGACTACCCGAAGGCGCGCGATGCCTGCCTGGCCGCGGTGGCCGAGCGCAGCGGCGTGGCGCGTGACCAGCTGGTCGCGACGGACGTGCTGTGGGCGCAGGCCGGTGTCGGCGTGACCGTGCAGGTGCCCGGCGCCGCGGCACCGTGGTCGTGCCTGTCCGACGAGGAAGGCAAGGTCCAGGGCGCCGCGCCGGGCTGAGCGCGGGCCGCGCCGCTCAGCGCACCGGTGCGGCCTGCGGCACCTTGCGGATCCGGCCGACGTCGTAGCCCAGCGCCTCGATGAAGGCGATGCGCTCGGCGTAGTCGGCGTCGCTGATGGTCGGCGTGCGCGCCATCAGCCAGACGTAGTCGCGCTTGCTGCGGCCGACGATGGTCTGCGTGTAGTCTTCGTCGAGGTAGACGATCACGTACTCGGCCTTGATCGGCCAGATGAACTGCATGCCCCAGACCGCGCCATTGCCTTCCCCGCGCACGGTGCCGACCGGATGCATGGTGCGCACGCGCGCGTCGTGGCTGCCCTTGCGGTAGCGGAACGTGGTCCGGATGCGGCCATCGTCGGCCAGCGCGTACGACTCGACCGAGTCGTAGGCCTCGCGCTCGATGAAGGTGGGGATCTGCGCGATCACGTACCAGTCGCCCATGAAGCGGGGAACGTCGACACGGTCGACCGGCGGGATCGGGCGGGTGTCGCGTCCGCCGCAGGCGGCGGTCACGGCCAGCGCTCCGGCGAGCAGGACGAAGCGGAACAGGCGCATGGCGTGACTCCTGGCGGGTGGGGATCGAAGGCGGTCATTGCGGGCGGGCGAAGCGGTAGTGCGCGACCAGCCACTGCTGGCCGTCGTCGTAGCCGAACAGTTCGGCGCAGGCCATCCAGAACATGCGCCAGCGCTGGAACCACAGCGCCGCAGCGGCGTCGCCGTAGGTCTCGCGCATCAGCGCCATCACCGGCGCGCGCTGCGCATCCTGGCGCTGCAGCCAGTGGTTGGCGGTGCGCTGGTAGTGGGTGCCGTCCAGCAGCCAGCGCTGCTGCAGCTGCAGGTGCTGCTGGAAGCACGCCAGGGTGTCGGCCGCGGGCATCAGGCCGCCGGTGAAGAAGTGCCGGCCCATCCAGTTGTCCTCGCCCTGGGTCTCGAACGGATACATCAGGTGGCGGTGGGCGAAGATGTGCACGAACAGCTGGCCGCCCGGGCGCAGCCAGGTGGCGATGCGTTCCAGCAGCACCGCGTAGTTGCGCACGTGCTCGAACATCTCCACCGAGACGCAGCGGTCGAACCGCGCCGGCTCCAGGGCCAGCACGTTGACGTCGCAGGTGATCACCGTGACGTTGTGCAGGTTGCGCTCCACGCAGCGGGCCATGATGTGCTCGCGCTGGCCATGCGAGTTGGACACGGCGGTGATGCGCGCGTCCGGATAGCGCTCGGCCATCCACAGGGTCAGCGAACCCCAGCCGCAGCCGAGTTCGAGGATGTGCTGGCCATCGGCCAGGCCGGCGCGTTCGGCATACAGGCGCAGCATCGCCTCTTCGGCCTGGTCCAGCGTCTCGCGGCCGGTGGGGTAGTAGCAGGCGCTGTACTTCAGGCGGCTGCCCAGCACCTGCCGGAAGAATGCGGCCGGCACTTCGTAGTGCTGGCGGTTGGCCGCGTCGGTGTGCAGGGCCAGCGCGCTGCCGCGCAGCTCCTGCAGGCGCTGCTGGAACCGCTGCGACTGCGCCTGGACGCCGCCGGCCGATTCCTCGGCGAGGCGGTCGGCGCACAGGCGGCGGATGCCCAGGCGCAGCAGCGCGTCGGGCAGCAGGCCGCGTTCGGCCAGGCCGAGCAGGCCGGGGGCGGGCGTATCGGTGGCGAGGGTGTCGGCGATCGCGTTCATGGTGCGGAATCCTTGCGGGGCGGCCAGGGGATCAGGATCGAGGTGCTGCGCTGGTAGGCGCGGTAGTCGTCGCCGCGGGTGCGCAGCGCCTGCTGTTCGGTGTAGGGAATGCCGCTGACGAAGCGCAGGAACAGGTACATCACCAGCGGGCCGGCCCAGGCCAGCCAACCCTGCGGGGCACCGACCGCCAGCGCCACGTAGGCGAACCAGTGCAGCCATTCGAAGAAGTAGTTCGGGTGGCGCGAGTAACGCCACAGGCCGGCGCGGCAGGTGCGGCCGCGGTTGGCCGGGTCGGCGCGGAAGCGGGCGAGCTGGCGGTCGGCGATCGCTTCGCCCACCACCGCGACGATCCAGATCGCCACGGCCAGCGCCAGCCAGGGCCAGACCCCCGTCTGCGGGCTGCGCGCGGCGGCCACGAACGGCAGCGCGAACAGCACGATCAGCAGCGCTTGTGCCTGGAAGAACAGGAAGAACCTGCCCTGGTGCCCCTGCCAGTGGGCGCGCAGGTAGCGGTAGCGGCCATCCTCTTCCTCGCCGCGCACCCTGACCCACAGATGCCAGGCCAGGCGCAGCCCCCACAGCGCGCCCATCAGGGCCAGCGCGATGCGCGCCGGCACCGCGCCATCGCCGCACAGGGCGGCCACGAGCGCGGCCATGCCGACGCCGCCGGCCCAGATCACGTCGACGATGCCCGCGTTGGCGCGGCGGCGCTGCCACAGCCAGCCCAGCGACTGCGCCACGGCCGCCAACGCCCAGATCAGCAGCAGGGTGGTGGACATGCTCATCCGCTCAGCGCCGTGCGGTGGCCGGGGCGCGCCAGCAGCAGGTGCGACACGCCGATCGAGCGTTCCAGGAAACCGCCTTCGCAGTAGGCCAGGTAGAACTGCCACAGGCGGATGAAGCGGTCGTCGAAGCCCTGCGCGCGCACCTCGGGCAGATGCCGCATGAAGCGCTCGCGCCAGGCGCGCAGGGTCAGCGCATAGGACAGGCCGAAATCCTCCTGCGCGATCAGCTGCAGGTCGCCGGTGCGGCGCTTGGCCTCCAGCATCGCGGCGATCGAGGGGATGAAGCTGCCGGGAAACACGAAGCGCTTGATGTAGTCCACGCTGTCGCGCGCCTGCGCGTAGCGGTGGTCCTCGATCGTGATCGCCTGCAGCAGGGCCAGACCATCGGGCTTGAGCAGGCCGGCGAGCCTGGCGAAATAGGTGTCCAGGTAGTCCGCGCCGATCGCCTCGATCATCTCGATCGAGACCAGCCGGTCGTACTGGCCGTCCAGGTCGCGGTAATCGTCCAGGCGCAGGTCGACCAGGTGGCCGACGCCGGCCGCGTCGATCCGCTGCCGGGCCAGCGCATGCTGCTCGCGCGAGATCGTGGTGGTGGTGACGTGGCAGCCGTAGTGGCTGGCCGCATGCACGGCGAAGCCGCCCCAGCCGGTGCCGATCTCGACCACGCGCAGGCCCGGGTGCAGGCCCAGCCGCTGGCAGATGCGGTCGAGCTTGCGCGTGGAGGCCACCTCCAGCGGTTCGCCCGGGTAGGCGAACATCGCCGACGAGTACATCAGGTCCGGCGACAGGAACAGGCCGAAGAAATCGTTGCCGAGGTCGTAATGGGCGGCGATGTTGCGGCGCGATCCGGCGCGCGTGTTGCGGCGCAGGCGCGCCCAGGCCCGCAGCGCGATGCCGCCGAGGCGGGCGATGCCGCTTTCCATGCCGTCGAGCAGGTCGCGGTTGCGCACCAGCAGCCGGACCAGGCCGACCAGGTCGTCGCAGCGCCAGCGGCCTTCGATGTAGGCCTCGCCGGCGCCGACGCTGCCCTGGGCCGCGACCGCGCGGTAGAAGGCCGGGTCGTCGACCTGCAGGTGCACCGACAGGCCGTCGATCGCCGGCATGCCCAGGTGGACTTCGCCCCAGGGATCGCTGATGCGCAGCTGGCCCTGGGACAGCGTCGTCAGCTGTTCCAGCAGGCGCCGCCGCAGCCAGCCGTCGAACTGGCCGGCGCGTGCTGGAGAGGAGGGATCGGCGATCTGGTTCATCGGGAGTCGGCCGCCTTGCGGGGATGGTCGTGGACGGGCGCGCGCTTGAGCCACAGCCGCAGCGCCTGCCAGTGGATCGCGCCGACGACCTGGGCGGTCATCGCCGGGTAGCACCACAGCACCCGCGCCAGCGATCGCCCGTCGAGCGGGCGCCGCTGCAGCGCGAGGGTGGCGTCGAAGCTGCGGGTGTCGGCGCGGTGCACGTCCATGTGGACATGCAGATCGTCGCCAGGAGCGGTGAAACGCCAGTGATAGGCGCAGTCCATCGGCATGAACGGCGACACGTGGAAGCGCTTGTCGAAGTCCCACGCCCAGGCGCGGCCGTGCGCCACGCCGGCCTCGAGCGGCAGCACGTAGGCATGGCGTTCGCCCCAGGGCGTGTTGGTGATGTCGGCGACGATCGCGTCCAGCGTGGTGCCGTCGGCGCGGTAGCAGTAGTAGAAGCTGACCGGGTTGAACGCCAGGCCCGCGTAGCGCAGGTGGGTGAGCAGGCGGATCGGTCCGTCCGGGGCGCGTCCGGTGGCGGCGGCGACGCGCGCGCGCACCGCGCTGCGCAGGTCGACCGTGTCCGGGCGCAGGTAGTCGGCGCGGTGGAAGCTGGCCAGGTTGGCGCGTTCGCAGGACCACAGCCAGCGTCCGTCGAACACGCGGTCCAGTTCGTCCAGGTCCAGGTAGAGCTGGGCCATGCGATAGCGGAAGTGGTGCGCGACCGGCGCATGCCGGCGGTGCCGCACCCAGCCTTCGTAGACCGCGCTGGCCAGCGGTGCGGCGGCGCTCATGCCGGCGCGGCCTCGGCGCGCCGCACGCGCGGCGCCGGCAGCGACAGGACGCCGGGATCCAGCGCGGCGACCACGTCGCGCGCGCTGCGGATGCCGTCTTCGTGGAAGCCCCAGCCCCAGTACGCGCCGGCGAACCAGGTGCGGTTGATGCCCTGGATCCGCGCACGGCCGGCCTGCGCGGCGACCATCGCGTGGTCGTGCACCGGATGCGCGTAGCGCATGCGCGCCAGCAGCGTCTCCGGTGCGATCGCCGCGCTGCGGTTGAGGCTGACGATGAAGGTGTCGCGCGCCTGCAGCCCCTGCAGCAGGTTCATGCAGTAGCTGACCGTGCAGCCCTGTTCCGGATCGCGCGGGATGTGCGCGTTCCAGGCCGCCCATGCCGCGCGCCTGCGCGGCAGCAGGGAGGTGTCGGTATGCAGGGCGACGTCGTTGGCCTGGTAGCGGATCGCCGACAGCAGCGCGTGTTCGAGGTCGGCCGGATCCTGCAGCAGGGCCAGTGCCTGGTCGCTGTGGCAGGCCAGCACCACGTGGTCGAACCGCTCGACGCCCTGCGCGCTGAGCAGTTCCACCGCATCCACGTCGCGGCGCACGCCCAGCACCGGGCAGGCGGTGCGCGTCTGCACCGACCAGCGCTGCCGCATCGCGTCGATGTAGGCCGACGAACCGCCGACCACGGTGCGCCACGGCGACCGCGCGCCGAGGTCGAGCATCTGGTGGTTGGCCATGAACTGGACCAGGTAGCGCGCCGGGAACGCCAGGACCTGCCGCGCCGGCGAGGACCACAGCGCCGAGGCCATCGGCACCAGGTGCGCGTCGCGGAACAGTGCGCCGTAGCCGCCCGCTTCCAGGTACTCGCCCAGGGTGGGGCCGGGGCCGTCGTCCTCGAGCAGCGCGGGCGCCTGCCGGTAGAAGCGCGCCAGGTCGCGCAGCATCCCCCAGAAGCCGGGCGACGCCAGGTTGCGCGGCTGGCAGAACAGGCCGCGCAGGCTGGTCGCGTTGTATTCCAGCCCGTCGGCCTCGCGCTGCACCGAAAAGCCCATCGTGGTCGGCCGCGACGCCACGCCGAGCTCGTCGAACAGCGCGGTCAGCAGCGGGTAGTGCCGCGGATTGAACACGATGAAGCCGGTATCGACCCGGTGCACGCCATCGGCGCGTTCCAGCACGTGGGTGTGGGTGTGCCCGCCCAGCCGCGCCTCGCTTTCGAACAGCACCACCTCGTGCCGGCGCGACAGCCACCAGGCCGAAGCCAGCCCGGCGATGCCCGAGCCCACCACCGCGATCCGCATCGGTCAGTCCTCCGCCCGCGCCAGCACCCAGGCGGGCACCGGTTTGAGGTCATGCACCAGGCCCAGCGCGGCCATCAGCCGCAGGCCGTACCAGGTCGGGTCGATCTCCCACCAGTGGAAGCCCTGGCGCGCGGTGCCGGGGAAGAAATGGTGGTTGTTGTGCCAGCCCTCGCCGAAGGTCAGCAGCGCCAGCCACAGGTTGTTGCGGCTGTCGTCGCGGGTCGGGAACCGGCGCCGGCCGAACCGGTGCGCCAGGGAATTGATCGTGAAGGTGGCATGGAACAGCACCACCGTGGACACGAAGAATCCCCACACCAGCAGCTGCCAGCCATCGGTGCCCAGCGCCGGCGCGACGCGCGCCAGCAGCTCGCCGAGCGCGAACAGCGCCACCGCCAGCAGCAGCGGGACCACGGTGTCGAAGCGGTCCAGCCAGCGCAGCTCCGGATAGCGCGCCAGGTCGGGAATGCGCGCCCAGTCGGTGCGGAAGCCCTCGCGGGTGAGGAACCAGCCGACGTGGCTGCGCCAGAAGCCATGCGCGTGCGGCGAATGCAGGTCTTCGGGGCGGTCGGCATGGCGATGGTGGTTGCGGTGGTGCGCGGCCCACCACAGCGGGCCGCGCTGCACGCTGGCCGCGCCGATCGCCGCGAACAGGAACTGCACCGGCCGCGAGGTGCGGAACGTGCGGTGCGAGAAATAGCGGTGGTAGAACGCGGTGATCGCGAACATGCGCACCGCGTAGAGCAGCGCGGCGACCAGCACCGCGGTCCAGGACACGCCGACCCAGAGCACGCCCAGGCAGGCCAGGTGCATGCCCAGGAAGGGCAGGGCGCGGGCCCAGTCGATCCTGCGCGCCTCGGCCGGGTCCGGTTCCGCCGTATCGCTGCCCGTATCGACCCAGCGGCGCAGCGTGGCCAGCACGCGCCGTGCGGGAACGGGGGCCTGCGGTGGGGAGGCGGAAGCCGACATCGTGCGTCTCCATGGGCAATGCATGGGGATACGTCGATTGCAGCGATCCGGATGCACGCATCCGGATATTTTTTTACGCGGCGGGCCGGGCGCCGCTCAGAGCAGGGCGATGTCGCCCTTGGCCACGACCGGCCCGGTGGCTACGCCGGTCGGGGCGCCGCCTTCGGGTTCCAGCGTGATCGCCAGCACCGCGCCGGCCACCAGGTCCGCGCGCAGCGGATCGGGGACGGTGACGGTATGCGCGCGCTCGTGCGAGACCACGCCCAGCGAGCGCACCTGGCCGGCCGGCGAGATCAGCCACAGCTCGGGGACGCGGCCGCCGGCGTCGGCCGGGGCCGGCACCGGCACCATCAGCACCGTGCCGTGGCGGCGGTCGACCGAGGCCAGCCAGCCCGGCGTGCCGTCGTCGCGCAGCAGCGGGGTGACCGGCCGGGTGGCGCCGGCGTCTTCGGCCGGCGCAGCGGTCACCACCGGTGGCGCGGCGACCGGAGCGACGGGGGCGACCGTTCCGGGCAGGCGGGCGACCAGGACCGCGACCAGCGCGGCGCTGGCGGCCAGCGCGGTGGTGGCCTGCCACAGCCGCGGGTTCTGCCAGAGGCCGCGCACCGGCACGACGTCCGGGGCCGTCCAGCCCAGGCGCGTGCGCAGCGCCGGCCACAGGTGCGCCGGGACCGGCACGCCGCCGAGATCGTCCAGCAGCGGCGCCAGGCGGCGTTCCCAGTCGGCGACCAGCCGGGCGAAGCCGGGGTCGCGCGCGATCCGCTCGCGTGCCTGCGCGCGGGTCGCGGCGTCGAGCACGCCCAGCACGTATTCGCCGGCCAGCAGGTCGGTCCCGGTCGGGCCTTCGCCCGTCTCGTCGGAATGGTGGCTGTTCATCGTTCCAGGCACGCCCTGAGCTGGGTCAGCCCACGCCGGATCCAGCTCTTGACCGACCCCAGCGGCGAACCGCTGCGGTGGGCGAGCTCCTCGTAGGTCGAGCCATCGAAGAATGCGGCGCGGATCAGCGTGCTCCGGCGCGGCTCCAGGCCGCCCAGGCAGTGTTCCAGCCGCGCACGGTCGGAAGCCGCTTCGGCCGCCGGCATCGGGCCGGCGCCCTCGTCGTCGGCCAGCAGGTCGGCCAGTTCGATCGGCGCCAGGCTGCCGCGTGGCGGCGCCGCGCGCAGCCGGTCGATCGCGCGGTGGCGCGCCAGCGTGCCCAGCCAGGTCATGGCCGAGGCCTTGCCGGCATCGAACTGCCCGGCCTTGTGCCAGATGCTGGCGAAAACCTCCTGCAGCGTGTCCTCGGCGTCGGCGCGCTCGGGCAGCAGCCGCAGGCAGATGCCGAACAGGCGCGCCGAGACGCTGGCGTAGAGCTGCTCGAACGCGCCGCGGTCGCCCTCGGCGACCTGGGACAGCAGGCGCGCGAGCTGCGCGGCTGCGGCGTCGTCGGCAATGTCGGGGTGGGGCATTGCGGCGGCGTTCCGGCTCCGGGGCGAAACCGCATCCTCGGGGTTCGCGGCGTGGCTGGCAAGCCGCTCATGGCCCGCAGTCCGCGGCCAGCGGGCGGGCCAGGTCGCGTTCCAGGGTGTCGCCCGCCGCGGCCGGCCCGGGCGGCTGCGCGAACACGATCCTGACCTGCGGATGGCGCCCGCGCCGGTCGCGGACGTTGCCGGTGCCGGCGAACTCCAGCAGCCGCGCGCCATCGGCCGAGAACACCAGCGACGTCGCCGGCACCGCGAAGCCGAACCACTGGTCCAGGGTCATCCGCAGGCGCAGCGCGGCCTGGCCGTCCCAGCGCTCGGTGCCGACCGGTTCCACCTTCACCGGCACGAAGCGCTGCATCGACGGCACCAGGAACCGGAACCGCGCCGTGTCGCCGGCCGCCAGCACGGGCCACTGCGCGCGGATCGCCTCGACGAAGCCGGCGTCGATCACGCCGTCCGCCGGCACCTGCAGGGCCTGCGAGGCGACCGCCGCGTCCGCGTCGGCGCGGACGAAGACCTGGCGTCCGTCATCGCTGCGCACGCCTTCGCGGTAGCCGCTGCGCCGGTCGTCGAACTGGAAGTCGGGCGCCTGGGGCCGGTCGCGGCGCCAGAGCGTCTTGCGCGCGAACGGCCGGCCATCGGCGCAGGTGTACAGGACCAGGCGGGCGAGGCCGTCGTCGCGGTCGGTGGCGGTCCAGTGCACCTCGCCGTACAGCGGCGTGCGGCCGTCGGCGGCGAAGGCCTGGGCCTGCTGGCGCAACGGCGCCGCCGCCAGCGGCAGCGCCACGAACAGGCCCAGTGGCAGCAGGCAGGCGGTCGGCCACGGGCGGATGGGACGGTCTGGCATCGGCGGGTCCGTCGAAGGGGCTCTGCATGCACATACGCAGCGAGCGCCGCGGCGGATGCAGCCGGCTTGGTACGGCCCCGGAACGGCGGCGCCGGCGGGACCGCGCGGGGTCAGGGCGCGCTGGGCAGGACCAGGGTCGCGCGCAGGCCGGGGCCGCCGTTGGCCAGCTGCAGCCGGCCGGCATAGCTGTCGGCGATGTCGCTGACGATCGCCAGGCCCAGGCCGCTGCCCGAATCGCGTTCGTCCAGGCGCACACGCCGTTCGACAACACGCGCCAGCGCGTCGGCCGGCAGGCCGGGGCCGTCGTCGGCGACCACGATGTGCAGCCCGGCGTCGTCGTGCGCGGTCGTCACCGTGATCCGCGAAGCCGCCCACTTGGCGGCGTTGTCGAGCAGGTTGCCCAGCATCTCTTCCAGGTCCTCGCCTGCGCCGGCGAAGACTTCGCCGCCGCAGCCGGACAGGTCGAACGTCAGCGCGCGCTCGGCATGCACCCGCTGCATCACCCGAGCGAGCGCGGCGACCACCGGCTGCACGGGGGTGCGCTGGCGCGGGTCGGCGGCCACGCCGACCGCCAGGTAGCGGTCGATGCTGCCGCGCATGCGTCGGGTCTGTTCGCCGACGGTCTGCCGCCAGTCGCGGCCATCGCCCTCGGTTTCGGCGGCGAGTACCGCCAGCGGCGTTTTCAGCGCATGCGCCAGGTCTTCGGCGCTGCTGCGCGCACGCGCGACCATGCGCCCGTGGTGGTCGAGCAGTTCGTTGAGGTGGCCGGCCAGCGGCGCGACCTCGTCCAGCAGGCCCTGCTCGGGAAAGCGCGCATCCTCGCCGCGGCGCACGCGCGCGGCGATCTGGCCGAGCCGTTCGAGCGGGCGCAGGCCGAAGTTGACCTGCGCGGCCAGCACCGCGAACCACAGCGCGGTCAGCACCGCCAGCGCCAGCGCGGTGCGGTTGCGGAAGTAGGCCGCGTCCTCCTGCAGGTGGCTGCGGTCGCTGGCGACGACGAAGATGGTCGCCGCGTCCGTGCGCGGCAGCCGGATCTGCTGGGCCAGGCCGCGCAGCGGCTGCTGCATCGGGCCCTGCAGGTCGAACGGCTGCGGCTGGCCGGACTCCAGCGTGGCCGGCACCGTCAGCGACTGGTCCCACAGCGAGCGCGACTGCAGCAGCGGCTGGGCCTGCGCGTCCAGCACCTGCCAGTAGCCGCCGGAGAACACGCGCGCATAGCGCTGGTCGCTGCTTTCGCGCATCTGCAGCCGGCCCTGCGCGTCGGTCTCGGCATGCGCGAGCACCGCGATCAGGTCGTCGGCCAGGCGCCGGTCCAGGGCGTTGAGCGTGGCGCGTTCGAACAGGCTGCCCAGCAGCCAGGTCGCCACCGCGGACACCAGCAGCACGCCGAGCGTGCCGGCCAGCAGCAGGCGCTGCCGCAGCGAGTAGCCGCGCTTCATGCGGTGGCCGACAGCCGGAAGCCCTGGCCGCGCACGGTGTGGATCAGGTTGGCCTCGCCGAGCTTGCGGCGGATCCGGCCGATCAGCACGTCCAGGGTGTTGGAATCGGGATCGAAGCCGGCTTCGTAGACGTGCTCGCCCAGCCGCGCGCGGCTGATCACCACCTCGGGATGGTGCATGAAATAGGCCAGGATCCGGTGTTCGTGCGCGGTCAGCTGCAGCGGTTCGCCGTCCAGGTCGAAGCGGCCGGCGTTGATGTCCAGCTGCAGCGCACCGCACTGCAGGCGCGGATGCGCGTGGCCGGCGCTGCGCCGGATCAGCGCGCGCAGGCGCAGCAGCAGTTCCTCGACCTGGAACGGCTTGGTCAGGTAGTCGTCGGCGCCGGCATCGAAGCCGGCCAGCTTGTCGTGCCAGCGCGCACGCGCGGTCAGCACCAGCACCGGCAGGCCGCGCCCGGCCGCGCGCCAGCGTTCGAGCACGCTCAGGCCATCCAGGTCCGGCAGGCCGAGGTCGACCACGGCCGCGTCGAACTCCTCGACCTGGCCCTGGTACTCGGCATCGACGCCGTCGGTGGCGTGCACGACCACGAAGCCCGCCTCTTCCAGCGCGCTGCGGATCCGCGCGGCGAGCGCGACATCGTCCTCGGCCAGCAGGATGCGCATCAGTCGTCGAACTCGATCTTCTTCAGGCGGCCGGTCCGGGCATCGTACTCGAGCTCGACCACCACGCCGTCGCGGCCGAGGATCTCGATCTCGTACTCGTCGTCGTCCAGTTCCACCTCGACCAGGGTGCCCGGATAGCGGCGCATCGCATCGGCCAGCACCTGCTCCAGCGGCACGATGCGCCCGGCCTGCACCGCCTCGCGCACCTTCTTCTGCTGGTTGGCGCTCATCGCGTCGTCCTGGACCGCGGGCTGGCGCAGCTCCGGGCCTTGGAACAGGGCGAGCATCAACGGGATCAGGGCGAGCAGGGGCATGTCGGCACGGTGCCTGGAATCGGGACGCCAAGGAATACCGGGCGATCTTAAACGGCGTCTAACGGTGGCGCTCATGGCGTGGTTAGGGCGGCTGCGCAGACTGCAGCGGCCGGACTTCCCCGGCCCTGCGAGGACCCACCATGAAGAAGCGACTGAGTGTCGTGGCCGGCCTGCTGGCGATTGCCGTCTCCATCCCGGCGGTCGCCATCGGCGGCGCCATCGTCGAGGTGCAGACGAAGCTGGCCGAGGCCGGTTATCGCGACATCCACGACATCGAACACGACGACGGCCTCTGGGAGGCCGACGTGACCCGTCCCGACGGCAGCCGCGGCGACGTGGCCATCGACCTGGAACGCGGCGAGATCTTCGACGCCCGCGGCGGCCGTGCGCTGATCGGCGCCGACGCCGTGCTCAGGCAGGTGACCGCGCTCGGCTACCGCGACGTGACCTCGCTCGACCGCGACGGCGCGGTCTGGGACGTCGAGGCCAGCGACGCCGATGGCCGCCGCATGGACCTGCGCCTGAGCGGCCATGACGGCCGCCTGCTGCACAGCAAGCCGGACCGCGATTGATCCCCCGCGCCGGTGCGGGCGACCGCGCCGGCGTTCCCCCCGTTCACCTCCCACCCATGCATACCACCCACGAAGGACGCACGATGAAGTACACCCTGCTGGCCGCCGCACTGCTGTTGTCGATCCCCGCCGCCCACGCCGCCGCCGCCGAAGGCCACCCGCGCTTCGCCGCGAATGTCGGCTACGCCTCGATCAACCAGAAGGGCGACACGGTCGTCCCGGTGCGGCTGGGCAACAGCTGGCCGGCCGGCACCGAGGTCGAGAACAGCGACGACGGCAGCGCGGCCACGCTGGGCCTGAGCTGGTACGTCAGCCGCAACGTGGCGCTGGAGCTGTGGGGCGCGGGCCGTGCCGACAACGACATCGAGATCGATGTCGAGAACGCGCCGGACGTGCACGTGGCCCGCTACAGCACCCGCCCGCTGGCACTGAGCGTGCAGTACCACTTCAACGATGCGTTCGCCGTCGCCGGCAGGCCGGTGGTGCCGTTCGTCGGCATCGGCTACCACCGCACCACCGTCAGCGGCGTCAACGGCAACACCGCGGTGCCGGGCTTCGCCGGCCTGGAGATCGACGACGGCAACGGCCTGGCGGCCACGGTCGGCGTCGACGTCAACCTGGGCAGCCGCTGGTTCGTGCGCGGCGACGTGCGCTACCTGCAGTGGGAGACCGAGTCCAAGGCCGGCGGCACCGTGCTGGCCAGGGCCGACATGGACACGCTGACCTACGGCGCCAGCATCGGCGTGCGCTTCTGATCCACCGATCCCCGCGCCGCGGATCCATCGCCAGGCGGTGGATGCGCGGCCGGAGACCGGGTGCATGACGGCGTGGTGCGAACCACGCCGTCGTCGTGTCCGGCGCCGCTCAGCGGTTCCAGAGCTTGTCCAGGTCCTTGAAGCCCCACTGCTCCGGCGATTCGACCTGGAGAATGCGGTCGTGGCTGCCGGGCGCGGACAGGTCGATGTCCTGCAGCAGGACGTGCTGCCTGGTCCTGGCCGAATAGAACACGCAGACGCGCGGGGTCAGCAGCTGCTCGGGATGCTGTTCGATCACCACCGCCAGCCGCTCCGATTCCAGCCGCACCAGGGTGCCGATCGGATAGATCCCCAGCCCGCGCACGAAGGCCTTGAACAGGGCCGGGTCGAAGTGGCCCTGCCACGACGCCATCCGCCGCAGCGCTTCGCCGGGATCCCAGGCGCGCTTGTACGGGCGATGCGAGGTGACCGCGTCGTACACGTCGCAGATCGCGCCCATCCGGGCCAGCGGCGTGATCGCCTCGCCGGCCAGGCCGTGCGGGTAGCCGCTGCCGTCGATCTTCTCGTGGTGGTGCAGGGCGATCGCCAGCACCGGCGCATGTTCCATGCCCGAGCTGCGCAGCATCCGTTCGCCATGTTCGGGATGGGTGCGGACCAGGGCGAATTCGTCGGCATCCAGCCGGCCGGGCTTGTTCAGCACGTCCTGCGGGATCGCCGCCTTGCCCAGGTCGTGCAGCACGCCGCCCAGGGTCGCATCCAGGGTCTGCTCCTCGTCCATGCCGAGCTGGCGGGCCAGCATCGCCATCAACGCGCCGACCGCGATCGAGTGCATGTAGGTGTAGTCGTCCGCGCTCTTGATCCGCGCCACGCTGACCAGGGCCGCCGGATGCCGCGCGATCGAGGCGTTGATCGCCTCGGCCAGCGGCAGCGCGCTCTCGGCTGAGGCGATCTTCCCGAGCCGGGCCTGGTGGAACAGCGAGGAGATCATGTCGCGCCCGTCGTGGCAGATCTTCTGCGCGCGTTCGATCTCGCTGGACAGGGCTGCGGTCGGCGCGCGGTCGACGAGGGCGGGCGCCGCTGCAGGCGGCTCCGTCCCGGTGGGCGCGGCGATCGGGGCGGGCGGCGGGGTGTCCGCAGTGGCGTCGTCGACATCGGGGCCGAGCGAGGTGTCGATCACCACCTGTTCGATCACGCTGCCCTGCAGCCGGGCGACCTCGTCGGCGCCGGCGATGAACGAGGTCCGCCAGAACGGGTGCTTCAGCCACGGGCCCAGCAGCCGCTGCACATGCATGCCCGGGCGGAGCTGGTCGACATCGATGGTCTTGAGCATGCGGAATCCGGCGGCGACGGTGGCGCTGCGTCGGCGTCGGACACGGACGTCGTTTGCGAGCTGACCTGAAAGGGGATGTAGGCCCCATCGATATAGAGCGGCTATGGCGAGTGAATACTTAAGCGACCGGGGCGGTGCGTTCATCCGCGGCCCGCTGGCCCGCTGCCGGGCCGCGTCGGCATGCGCTCAGCGTGGCGCCGCCGCGTCGGGCAGGACCGCGCGCATCCCGGTCAGCCCCGGCATCGCCGCGCGCATGGCCTGCAGGAACAGGCGCAGCCGCGCCGGGTAGAAGCGCGCGTAGGGATGGATCAGGTACACCGGCAGCGGCGCTGCTTCCCAGTCCGGCGCCAGCCGCCGCAGCCGCCCGGCCGCCAGGTCCTCGCCGACCAGCCAGGACGAGACGATGCCGGCGCCGAGGCCGGCCAGGATCGCGCCGCGCAGGGCGTAGAGGCTGTCGGTGCTGAAGCGGGGCCGGATCGCGAAGCGGTGCGTGCGGCCGTCGCGGGCGTGCTGCAGCGCGATCTCGTCGCGGTAGAAGGTCTGCAGCGCCAGCCAGGGCAGCGCTTCCAGAGCGGCGGCTTCGTCCGCTGGCGGGGCGCCCTGCAGCAGCGCCGGCGCGGCCACCACGATCCGCGGCACCTCGGCCAGCCGCGTCGCCACCACGTCGGGCGTGTGCAGCGGGCCGACCTGGATGGCGCAGTCGATGCCCTCGGCGATGAAGTCCGGATGGCGGTCGTGCAGCAGCCATTCGACCTCCACCTCCGGATGCCGTTGCAGGTAGTCGACCAGCGGCGCCAGCAGCGCCGTCTGGCCGAAGGCGTGCGGCACCAGCACCCGCAGCCGGCCCTCGGCGCGTTCGCGCGCACCGCGCAGGTCGGCCTGCAGGCTGTCCCAGTCGTCCAGCAGGGCGCGCGCATGCGCATGCAGGCGGTGGCCGTCGTCGGTCAGGCGCATGCGGTGGGTCGAGCGCTGCAGCAGGCGCAGGCCCAGGGCCTGTTCCAGCGCCCGCAGCCGGCGGCTGACCGTCGGCTGGGTGGTGCCGAGCTGGCTGGCCGCGGCCGACAGGCTGCCGGCCTCGACGATGCGGACGAAGGTCTGCAGCAGGCCGAGCCGGTCGCCGCCGAAGGGATCGCGTTCCTGCATGCGTCTCACGTATGAAGCCTGGACGGAGGATGAGGCTACCGGCCCGCAGGGAGCGCGCGCAAGCTGGCTCTGCCCCACATTCCTTTGGAGAATCCTCATGAATGCCATGCAGATCACGCATGAAGCCGCGCAGGCGGTGCACCTGTCGCGGCAGCGGATCCTGCTGCTGGCCACCGGCGCCGGCCTGGCCGTGGCCTCGCTGTACTACAGCCAGCCGATGCTGGCGGTGCTCGGTGCCGATCTCGGTGCCGGCGCGCGTGCGGTGGGCTGGGTCCCGACCCTGACCCAGCTCGGCTATGCGCTGGGCATCCTGCTGCTGATCCCGCTCGGCGACCGGGTCGACCGGCGCCGGCTGATCCTGGCGAAGTCGCTGCTGCTTGCGCTGGCCCTGCTGGGCACGGCGCTGGCGCCCGGCATCGCCGCGCTGCTGGCGGCCAGCCTGGCGGTCGGCCTGCTGGCGACGCTGGCCCAGGACATCGTGCCGACCGCGGCGGCGCTGGCGCCGGCCGCGCAGCGTGGCCGCGTGGTCGGCACGGTGATGACCGGCCTGCTGCTCGGCATCCTGCTTTCGCGCGTGGTCAGCGGGGTGCTGGCCGAACGTTTCGGCTGGCAGTCGGTCTACCTGCTGGCCGCGGCGGCCGTCGCCCTGGCCGGCGTGGCGCTGTGGCGCGGACTGCCGCCGATGGCCCCGTCCGCGCCGTTGCCGTACACCGCGCTGCTGGCCTCGCTGGGCGGGCTGTGGCGGCGGCATCCGGCGCTGCGCCGGGCGTTCTGGGCGCAGGGCCTGTTGTCGCTGGGCTTCAGCGCGTTCTGGTCGACCCTGGCGGTGATGCTGCACAGCCAGCATGGACTGGGCAGCGCCGCGGCCGGTGCGTTCGGCCTGGCCGGCGCCGCCGGCGCGCTGGCCGCACCGCTGGCGGGACGGCTGGCCGACCGGCGCGGACCGGACACCGCGATCCGCACCGGTGCGGCCCTGGCGGTGGCGTCCTTCGCGCTGCTGTGGCTCGATGCCGCGCTGCCCGGGCCGCTGCAGCTGGTCCTGCTGGCGCTGGCGGCGGTCGGCTTCGATTTCGGCATCCAGGCCGCGCTGGTCGCCCACCAGACCCAGGTCTACGGGCTGGACCCCGAGGCGCGCAGCCGGCTCAACGCGATCCTGTTCACCGGTGTGTTCACCGGCATGGCGGCCGGTGCCGCACTGGGCAGCCAGCTGCTGGCCGGCGCCGGCTGGCACGCGGTGGTGCTGCTGGCGGTGCTGGCCTCGGCCGCTGCGCTGCTGGTGCGGCTGCGGCGCTCGCCCGGCGGCTGATCGAGCGCCGCCGGGGAGGCGGCGCTGGTCGCGGCCGCACGCCTCATTCGCGGTCGATCGCGGCGAAGGCGTCCAGTTCGGCCTGGGCGCGGCGCAGGCTGGTGCCGACGACGGCGTCGTCCATCGACTGGCGCAGCCGGGGCCGGCGTGGGTCGCGCGACCAGCGGTGGAACCACCAGGTGGCCAGCAGGCCGAGCACGCCGCCACCGATCGCGCTCCAGACGAACAGCGGCTGGGTCGCGAACAGGTCGCCGCCGGGGCCGATGGCATGCAGGGCGGCGACGACCACCACCCAGAACACCCACCAGACCAGGCCGATCCACATCCCGCCCAGGACGTAGAAGCCGCGCAGCCGGGCCAGCCGCTGCTGCAGGTCCAGCACCGCGCAGGCCGGGTCCAGGCGTGCGGCCAGGTGCAGGGTGTGCCCGGCGAAGGCGATGCAGGCCACGCCATAGACGTGGACCAGCACGCCGCTCACGAACGCACCGTTGAGCATGCCGCCCTCCAGCCGCGCGCCGGTGCGCCAGGCGGCCACGCCGAGCACGATCATCGCGATGCCGAACAGGACCTGCAGGCACTGGCCCAGCAGCAGCGGCCACAGCGAGCGGCGCATGCGCCCCACCGAGTCGCGCCGTTCGCGCTGCAGGTCCAGCGCCATCTGCCGTTCCAGGCGGCGGTCCAGGGCCTGCCAGGTCAGGCGCAGTTCGTCGAGTTCCATGGTCATGCTCCCTGCGGGCGCTGCGGCCCGGCGTTCATGTGCTGGCGGATACGCGCCTTGAGGCGGTGGATGCGGGTGCCGACGTTGCTTTCGCTGATGCCGAGGATCTCGGCGATCTCGGCGTGGCTGCGTTCGTCCAGGTAGAGCATCGCCAGCGCCCGGCTCATCGCATCCAGGCCGGCGATGGCGGCGTGCAACAGTGCGAGCAGCTGGTCCGTTTCGTGGTCGAACGGCTGCTGGCCGAGGGCGTGGTGGTCCTCGTCCAGCGGCTCGAAGCGGCGACGCCGGCGCGATTCGCCGCGGACGTGGCTGATCGCCACGTTCAGTGCCACCTGGTACATCCAGGTCGAGAACGTGCGGCCGCGGTCGTAGCGCGGCCAGGCGCTCCACAGCGCGGCGACGATCTCCTGGGCCAGGTCGGCGCGGTCGTGCGGGTCGCGGCAGTAGGTGGCGGCGACCTTGCGCACGATGCCGGCGTGCTGCTGCAGGCAGGTGGCGAAGTCGGCCGGGGCGTCGGTGGTCTGGGCGAGCGTGGCGGTCATGCCGTGGCGGTCGAGGCGGGTGTCAGGGAGTGGTTCGCCCGACGGGGGAAAAGATCACACGTCGGCCGCGCCATGTCGCCCGCCGCGCGGCCGGCGATGGTGCGCCGCAGCGGGATCCGGGCCCGGATCCGCCTGAACGGCCTGGAGCGCGTCGGCCCGGATGTCGAAACACGCCGCGCTCATCCGTCATGGGAGACAAGGCAGGCAGCGCCGGCATGCGGCCGTCGCACCGCCCTTCATTCCAGAACCGAGGAGAACCACCATGGCCTACATCGACGGGTTCGTGCTCGCCGTGCCGACGGCGAACAGGCAGAAGTTCATCGACCACGCCCGCCTGGGCGATTCGATCTTCATCGAGTTCGGCGCCACCCGCGTGGTCGAGTGCTGGGGCGACGACGTGCCCGACGGCACCGTCACCGATTTCCGCAAGGCGGTACAGGCGACCGCGGAGGAAACCGTGGTGTTTTCCTGGATCGAATGGCCGGACAAGGCGACCCGCGACGCCGGCATGAAGAAGATGATGGAAGGCGGCGACCCGCGCATGGATCCGGAAAAGAACCCGATGCCGTTCGATGGCAAGCGGATGATCTATGGCGGCTTCGCGCCGGTGATGGAACTGCCGGATTGAGCGTGCGCAGCGGCATCGCGGCGCGCAGCGGCCGTGCGGAGGTCGCTGCGGCGCTCGGCTGCGGCAACAGGCGATGCGGTGCGGATGGCCGGCCATCCGCACCGCAGGCGCCCACGGCCTAGTCTTCGGCGCGCGGCGAGATGCGCAGGCGGTCGACCCGGCGCCGGTCCAGCGACAGCACCTCCAGGTGCAGCGCCTCCAGGTCGAAGGCGTCGCCGGCCGCCGGCAGCCGCTCCAGCCGGTGCAGGACCAGGCCGGACACGGTCACGTAGGTCGGATTGCGCGGCAGCACGATGCCGGTGGTGCGCTCGACCTCGTCCAGCGACAGCGAGCCGTCCACGATCCAGTCGTCGCCCTCGCGCACCACGCCGTGATCCGGGTCGCGGGTGTCGGCCAGGTCGCCGGCGATGGTGGCCAGCAGGTCGTTGGCGGTGACCAGGCCATCGATGCTGCCGTATTCGTCCACGATCACCGCCAGCGGGATCGGGTGCTCGCGGATCCGGTCCAGCGCACGCAGCGCGGTGGTGCCTTCGGGCAGGATCAGCGGCTCGCGCACCGCCGCCGCCAGCGACGGCTTGCCGGCCTTCAGCAGCTCGGCCAGCAGGTCGCGGCTCTGGACCACGCCCTGCAGGTTGTCCAGTTCGCCATCGCAGACCAGCAGGCGCGTATGCGAGGACGAGAGCAGGCGCTCGCGGATGTGCTCCTCGCCACGCGAGACGTCGATCCAGGCGATGTCGCCGCGCACCGTCATGACGTTGCTGACCGGGCGCTCGGCCAGGGTCAGCACGCTCCGGATCATGTCGTGCTCGGCCTGCTCCAGGCCGGGTTCCTCGCCGCTGCCGGCGGTGTCGGCATCGGTGGCGGCGGCATCCTCGAACTGCGGGCGCGAACCGAGCAGGCGCAGCACCGCATCGGCGGTGCGCTGGCGCAGCGGCTGCGTGCGCGCGTTGCGCTCGTGGCGGAAGCGCGACCACTGGTTGAAGGCCTCGACCAGGATCGAGAACGCGATCGCCGCGTACAGGTAGCCCTTCGGGATCTTGAAGCCCAGGCCTTCGGCGACCAGGCTGAAGCCGATCATCAGCAGGAAGCCCAGGCACAGCACGACCACGGTCGGATGCTTGCCGACGAAGCTGGTCAGCGGCTTGCTGGCCAGCAGCATCACCGCCATCGCGATGGTGACCGCCGCGTACATCACGCCGAGTTCGTCGACCATGCCGACCGCGGTGATCACCGAGTCCAGCGAGAACACCGCATCGAGCACCACGATCTGGGTCAGGACCACGCCGAACGAGGCGTAGACCTTCTTCGTGTTCGTCTGGCTCTGCTGGCCTTCCAGCCGTTCGTGCAGCTCCATCGTGGCCTTGAACAGCAGGAACACGCCGCCGACCAGCAGGATCAGGTCGCGGCCGGAGAAGTCCTGCCCGAGGAAGGAAAACAGGGGGGTGACCAGGCCTGCGATCCAGGCGACCAGTGCCAGCAGCACCAGGCGCATCAGCAGGGCCAGGCTGAGGCCGATGACGCGGGCCTTGTCGCGCTGCTCGGGGGGCAGCTTGTCGGCGAGGATCGCGATGAAGACGAGGTTGTCGATCCCGAGGACGATTTCGAGGATGACCAGGGTTGCCAGACCCATCCAGATCGACGGGTCGGAGAGCCATTCCATGCAGGGGTACGGGTAGCCAGGGGACGACGATTCTTGCACGACTGCGATGACATCCGCGCGCCGCTGCGCGCAAGTGCCCGCCGATGCAGGGATTTCACGATGGCGCGCGCATCGTCCGGTTTTCTTCGCGAAGGGCGACGCCGATGCAGCACCACGTCCTGCGGTTCGGCCATGGATTCCGCGTGGTCTGCGAACAGCGCCGCGTGCAGGCCGCGCAGATGGTGCTTGCGCCCGGCACCCGCGAGGGCGGGCCGGACAACCGCCATCGCGGCGCGGACCAGTGGCTGTTCGTGGTGGCCGGGAACGGGCTGGCGATCGTCGACGGCGTGCGCCGCGCGCTCAAGCCCGGCAGCCTGCTGGTGATCGCGCGCGGCGAACGGCACGCGATCCGCAACACCGGCCGCACGCCGCTGAAGACGCTCAACCTGTACGCGCCGCTGGCGTACACGCCTGACGGCCGGATGCGTGCCCCGGGCCGTCCGCGCTGACGCGCCGCGTTACTGCGCCGCGACCACGCGGTTGCGACCGGCGTGCTTGGCCTCGTACATCGCCGCATCGGCGCGTTTGAACAGCGAATCCTGGTTCTCGCCGAGCTGGCGCACGGCGACGCCTGCCGAGAACGCCGGGTGCACCTGCACCGCTTCCAGCAGCAGCGGCCGTTCGGACAGCGTGCGCTGCAGGCGCTGCACCGCCGCCACCGCCTCGCCCAGCGGCGAACCGGGCAGCAGCAGCACGAATTCCTCGCCGCCCAGACGGGCCAGCGCATCGCCGGCGCGCAGGCCGTCGCGCAGGACCTGCACGACATGGCGCAGCGCGGCGTCGCCGCCGGCATGGCCATGGCGTTCGTTGAACCGGCGGAACTGGTCCATGTCCAGCACCGCCAGGCTCAGCGGCTGGCCTTCGCGCTCGGCGCGGGCCAGCTCGCGTGGATACAGCTCGTCGAATCCACGCCGGTTGAGGATCCCGGTCAGCGGATCGCTGCGGACCAGGTCGCCGGCGTCGCGCAGCTGGCCTTCGAGCGACGCGATCCGCGCTTCCGCGGCATCCACGTCCTCGCGTGCGGCCATCAGCTGTTCCTTCGCGCGCAGCGCCTGCTGCTGCAGGCGTGTGGTGTCTTCCAGCACGTCGTCGAGGCGGCGGCCGAGTTCGGCGATGCTGCGCGCCTCGCGGATCGCTTCGGCATGGCTTTCCAGCCGGGTCTGGAACTCGCCGGTGCTGGCGGTCATGCCGTCCAGGCGGTCGACGAAGGTGGTCATCATGCCGCGCAGCGCGGTCTTGGATTCGTCGATGCCCTGCTTGAGCAGGCCCTGCTGGTAGACCATCTGGCGCAGGCTGTCGCGGGTGGTTTCCAGCGCCTGGCGGTCGGGGTTGTCGGCGATCAGCTGGCGCACCGCGCCGATCTGGCCGTGCAGCCAGCCGCCGTCGTCGAGCAGTTCGAACAGGTTCTCCAGCAGCAGGTCGAACAGGCCCAGCAGCATGCGGCGCTGTTCGTCGGCTTCCTCGTGGTGCAGGCCGACCTGGTGGCACAGTTCGCGCACGCGGCGCGCCAGCGGGTCCAGGTCGGTGCCGCTGCGCCACTGGCGCAGGGCCTCGCCGAGCTCGCCGGCCTCCTGCGCCAGCGCCGGCAGCGGCTGCAGCAGCGAGGCCAGCGCACCGCCCACGGCCTGCCGCAGCAGGTCGCGCAGCAGGGCCGGGTCGCGTTCGGCCGCGCCGGGCGCGTCCAGGCTGCGGGCGAAGTCCAGCAGGTACTTGTCCAGGAACTGGCGCAGCAGCCGCGCGTAGCGGAGCCAGTCGGCCTCGTCGGCGGCCGAGCGCAGGCGCAGGCCCAGGTCGCCCAGTTCGCCAGGCAGCGCCGTCATGCCGGCGGCGAAGGCCGGCAGCAGGGTGCCCGGATCCTGGTACGGCGCCTGCAGCGATGGCGCGCCATGTCCATCCGCGCCGCTGGCGGGTGGGCGGGCGCGGGTCGGGCCGTCGATGCTGGTCATGCGCGGGAACTCCGGGCGTCGCCACGGCTGGCGGCGACAAGGAAAAAGGGGAATGCCCGGATTAGCGGCCGCGATCGGCGCGGATTGAGCTGGCCGGCGGCAGCACCATCCGGGTCATCAGGTCCTGCAGGATCGTGTCCGGCGCAGCGTTGCACCAGCCGGTATGCACCGGCGAGACCTGGATCACCGCGCTGCGCCTGGCGGTCAGCCAGTGGAAGCGCGCGCGCTGCGGCAGCTGGCCGATCGGGCCGCTGCCCTGCAGCCCGCGGGCGACCGCGACCAGGGCGTCCAGGTGGCGCTGCACGGCCTCCAGGTCCACGTGCGGGTCGAGCATCCGCAGCCGGGCCGGATCGACCGCCACGCAGGCGTCGAGGAAGCGCTGGCCGGGGCAGGACAGGATCGCGCCGACGTTGACGAATTCCTCGCGTTCGACCCGCGGCACGGCGCGGATCACCGCGTAGTCATAGAGCGGCGCGGGCACGCAGGGCCTCCTCGAGGAACACGCGACGGCCTTCCAGGCGCCGCAGCAGGTGGTCGGCATAGCCGGCGCGGCGCGCGGCCGCGTCGATGCCGTCGGCGTCGTGCTCGAGCCAGGCGTCCGGCACCAGTTCGAGCACGCGGGCGATGGTGGCCGCGTCGAACGCGGCGGCCATGCGCGCATCAACCGCCTCCAGCGACGCGGCGAACGGCAGCAGCACGTGGTCGCGGACCAGGGCGAACGGCGACAGCGCCGCCTGCGCCACGCCGGCCCAGTCGTGGTGGAAGTACAGCGCCGCGCCGTGGTCGATCAGGGTCGGCCGCCGGTGCCAGACCATCAGGTTCGGGTTGCGCGCGCTGCGGTCCACGTTCTGCACGAAGGCGTCGAACCAGACGATGGCCGAGGCCAGGTCCGGCTCGGGCGGGTCGGCGGCCGGGTCGAAGGTCAGTGCGCCGGGCAGGTAGTCCAGGGCCAGGTTGAGCCCGGCGCTGGCGCGGATCAGGTCCTGGATCTCCGGGTCGCCCTCGGTGCGGGCCAGTTCGGGATCGAGCTCGACGAACACCAGTTCCGGCATCGGCAGCCCGGCCGCGCGGGCCAGTTCGCCGGCCACCAGCTCGGCCACCAGCGCCTTCGGGCCCTGTCCGGCGCCCCGGAACTTGAGCACGTACAGGCCGGCGTCGTCGGCTTCGACCACGGCCGGCAGCGAACCGCCTTCGCGCAGCGGCGTGACGTAGCGGGTGACGGCAACGGTGCGCACGCGGTGCTCCGGCGGAGGGGATGCAGATGGTAACCGGTGCGCGATCGCTCCCGGCCCGGCGCATCGCCCCACTGGCGGGATGGTCCATCCGCGGCGCGGTGGCTGATGCCGGCCGGCGACTGCGGGTAGCCTGTGGCCCCCGATCCGCGGAACTCCAGGCATGAGCACGACGATCTCGATGTACGCGGCCTCCGCGCCGGCGTTCCTGCGCGCGCTGCGCAACCTGCGCCAGCTGCTGGCGCTGGCCGAGGCGCACGCGCAGCGGCAGGGCTACGCGGCCGAGGTGCTGCTGCAGGCGCGCCTGTATCCGGACATGCTGCCGCTGCTGAGCCAGGTGCAGATGGCCACCGACACCGCCAAGAACGGCATCGCCCGGCTGGCCGGCGAGCAGGCCCCGGCGTTCGCCGACGAGGAAACCGATTTCGCCGGCCTGTATGCGCGGCTGGACCGCGCGATCGACTACATCGGCAGCTTCGCGCCCTCGCGCATCGATGGCAGCGAGACCCGTGCGATCAGCCTGGTCACGCGCGGCGGCGAGCGCCGCTTCGAAGGGCTGCCCTATCTGACCGGATTCGCGCTGCCGAACCTGTATTTCCACGTCGGCACGGTCTATGCGCTGCTGCGCCACAACGGCGTGCCGCTGGGCAAACTCGACTACCTGGGCCGCGACTGAGCGTCGCCTCCCTCATCACCTGCAAGGAGACAGCGATGGATATCGGCATGATCGGCCTGGGCCGGATGGGCGCCAACATGGCCGAGCGCCTGCACCGCGGCGGCCACCGCGTGGTCGGCTACGACCCGGGCGCCGACGCGCGCGCCGCGGCGGTCACGCGCGGGCTGGAAGCGGTGGAGAGCGTCGAGGCGCTGGTCGCCGCACTGCCGGCGCCGCGCGCGCTGTGGCTGATGGTGCCCGCCGGCGGCGCGGTCGATGCGACCGTCGCGCTGCTGCGGACCCTGCTGCAGCCCGGCGACGTGATCGTCGACGGCGGCAATTCCAACTACCGCGACAGCCAGCGCCGTGCGCTGGAACTGGCGGGCGATGGCATCGCCTATCTGGACTGCGGCACCAGCGGCGGCATCTGGGGCCTGGCCGAGGGCTACAGCCTGATGGTGGGCGGCGACACCGACGCGGCGACGCGGCTCGCGCCGCTGTTCCAGGCGCTGGCGCCGGCGCCGGACCGCGGCTGGGGCCACGTCGGCCCCAGCGGTGCCGGCCACTACAGCAAGATGATCCACAACGGCATCGAGTACGGAATGATGCAGGCCTACGCCGAGGGCTTCGCGCTGCTGCAGCGCAAGGAGGCGCTGGCGCTGGACCTGGGCCAGATCGCCGAGATCTGGCGGCATGGCAGCGTGGTGCGTTCCTGGCTGCTGGACCTGGCCGCCGACGCGCTGCACGACAACCCGCAGCTGGACGGCATCGCGCCGTACGTGGCCGATTCGGGCGAAGGCCGCTGGACCGTGGCCGAGGCGATCGAACTGAACGTGTCGGCGCCGGTGATCACGCTGTCGCTGCTGGAACGGCTGCGCTCGCGCGAGAAGGACGCGTATTCGGACAAGCTGCTGGCCGCCCTGCGCGACCGCTTCGGCGGGCACGGCGTGCGCAGCACGTAGGAGGGGCCCGACCCCGACCGCCATCGACCCGCCGGAGCATCGGCGGACGAAGCGCCTGAGCCTTGGCGGACGTGGAAGAACCAGTCAGGCAACCGACGCGGCCGATGCCACCGTTTCGACGGCCCTGCATCCCGCCGTGCGCTGCGCACGTGGATGCGCCTCCGCGGTGGCGGCATCGGACTCCGCGTTGTCCGCGGGTTGCGGCATGCAGGGGACCGAGGTTCCGCAGCGGCCGCGGCGCGCAGGACGCGATCCTGGCCGCCTGCGATCCGGACGATGGACGCCGCACCGCCCGCTAGGGCGTTGCATCCGCCGTCGATGGTCCGTGCTACCCGAACGCGATCTCGCGGCGCTGCGCGTTGCTGGCGATGCCGGTCTCGATCACCTGCATCACGCGCAGCGCCTCGGTGGCCGACACCGGCGGGGGCGTGCCATCGATGATCGCCTCGCGCAGGCCGGCGTAGTACGCGCGGTAGTCGCCCGCGACGGCCGCGGTCGGCTGTTCGTGCACGCTGCCGTCGTCGTGCACGCGCAGCAGCGTGCCCGGACGCGGATCGCGGCCCCAGTCCGGGCCGCCGGGCCGGGCGCCGCCACGCAGGGCGTCTTCCTGCGGATCCAGCCCGTGCTTGAGCCAGCTGCCGCCACTGCCGTGCACGGCGAAGCGCAGGCCGTGGCCGGGCACCAGGGAACCGGCATGCAGCAGCACGCGCTGGTGCGCATAGCGCAGCTGCACGTGCACGTAGTCCACCGTCTGCGCGCCCTCGCGCTGCTGGCCCAGGTCCGCGTGCACGGCCAGCGGTGCGCCGAACAGCTGCAGCGCCTGGTCGACCAGGTGCGGGCCGAGGTCGTACCACAGGCCGGCGCCCGGGCCGGGCCGATCGCGCCAGCGGTCCGGCACCTGCGGGCGGAAGCGGTCGAAATGCGAATGCAGTTCCGCGATCCGGCCCAGTGCGCCGGCTTCGACCAGGCCGCGCAGGCTCAGGAAATCCGCGTCCCAGCGGCGGTTGTGGAACACGCTGAGCACACGCCCGGCGGCATCGGCCGCGGCGATCATCTCCCGCGCCTGCGCGACATCCAGCGCGAACGGTTTGTCGACCACCACATGCCGGCCGCGCGCCAGGGCCCGCAGCGCCAGCGGCGCGTGGGTGTCGTTCGGCGTGGCGATCACGACCAGATCGATGTCCGGATCGGCGAAGGCCTGCTCCGGATCGGCCAGCACCCGTGCCTGCGGATGGGCTTCGGCGACACGCTCGGGCGCGCTGGACACCACGGTGTGCAGGCGCAGCCCCGGCGTGGCCGCGATCAGCGGCGCGTGGAAGACGCGCCCGGCCAGGCCGTAGCCGAGCAGGGCGACATTGAGAATAGGCGACATGGGCATCCCGGGTGGTGGCGATCGAGCCGCATTACACGGGCGTCGAGGCGGCCCTGCAAGCCGCCTCTTCCCGCCGCGCTCACCGCACTGAATCGCGGACAACACCGCCGGCGACATTCACCCCTGCTGTACGCACCGCTGCGGAGACTCGCCTCACCAACCACGGAGGTCACCCCAATGCGCAAGTCCAAGCATGCACCGCTTCTCGTTGCCGCCCTGACGTCGGCGCTGGTCTTCTCCGGCGCCGCCATGGCCAACGGCGACGACAAGAAGAACCCGGCCGCCGAGCGTGACTCCAGCCAGCCGGTCAACGACACCTGGATCACCACCAAGGTCAAGTCCAGCCTGCTCGCCGACAGCGACGTGTCCGGCACCGACATCAAGGTCGACACTGTCGACGGCGTCGTCCACCTGAGCGGCCATGCCGCGACCCAGTCGCACATCGACAAGGCCAAGCGCATCGCCGGCGAGATCGAGGGCGTGAGCAAGGTCGACACCAGCGCACTGAAGGTCGGTGCCAGCGCGAAGAACTGAACGGTCGATCCTTCCGTTCATGGCATGCCGGAGTGACGCCGGCCTGCCACCGGCGGCGCGGGGCCCCAGGCTCCGCGCCGCTTTCTTGTTACAGCGGGCGTTACATGCCCGCACCATGAACGTGATGTCGAAGCGCCGGGGCCCGCATCCGCCGCCGCCGCACGCCGCTTCGTTAGAATCGCGGCCTTCCGTCCACGTCCAGTACCGCCGATGCCTGCCGACCCCCGCGTCGAATCCCTGATCGCCCGCATGACCGTCGACGAAAAGGTCGGCCAGCTCGGCGTGTTCGCCGACATGGTGCGGCCGTTCGCCCCCGACGTGAATCCGGACGTGAACACGCGCAATGCCGGCGAGGTGCTCGAGCAGGTGCGGGCCGGACGGGTCGGCGCGCTGTTCAATGGCGTCGGCGCGGCGCAGGGCCGGGAGATCCAGCGCGTGGCGGTGGAGGAAAGCCGGCTCGGCATTCCGCTGCTGCTGGCGGCCGACGTGATCCACGGCATGCGCACCGTGTTCCCGATTCCGCTGGGCGAGGCGGCCAGCTTCGAGCCGGACCTGGCGCAGCGCACCGCGCGCGCCACCGCGGTCGAGGCCACCGCGGCCGGCATCCACTGGACCTATGCGCCGGCGGTGGACATCGCCCGCGACCAGCGCTGGGGCCGCGGTGCCGAGGGCGCCGGCGAGGACAGCGTGCTGGGCAGCGCCTTCGCCGCCGCGCGCGTGCGCGGCTTCCAGGGCGGAGACCTGCGCGCGGCCGATGCGCTGCTGGCCACGCCCAAGCATTTCGTCGCCTACGGCGCGGTCGCCGCCGGCATGGACTACAACTTCGTCGAGATCGCCGAAGGCACCCTGCGCGACGTGCACCTGCCGCCGTTCAAGGCCGCGCTGGACGCCGGCGCGCTGACCGTGATGACCGCCTTCAACGACATCAACGGCGTGCCGGCCAGCGCCAACCGCGCGCTGCTGACCGATCTGCTGCGCGGGCAATGGCAGTTCCCCGGCCTGGTCGTGTCCGACTACACCGCCGACATGGAACTGGTCGCGCACGGCTACGCCGAGGACGACCGCGACTCGACCCGGCTGGCGTTCCTGGCCGGCATGGACATGAGCATGCAGAGCGGCTTCTACGCCGCGCATCTGCCGGGCCTGGTCGCCAGCGGCGAGGTCTCGATGGCGACGCTGGACGAATCGGTGCGCCGGGTGCTGACGGTGAAGGCGGCGATCGGCCTGTTCGACGACCCGTACCGCTCGCTGGACCCGGCCCGCGAGGCCGACACCGCGCACCTGGCCGCGCACGAGGCGCTGGCCCGCGATGCGGCGCGGCGTTCGATCGTGCTGCTGAAGAACGAGGGCGAGGTGCTGCCGCTGTGCGCCGGCCAGCGCATCGCCGCGATCGGCCCGTTCGTGCGCGACACCGACAACATCGAGGGCTGCTGGACGCTGTTCGGCGACAAGTCGCGCTACGTCACCCTGGAAGCCGGCCTGCGCGCCGGCCTGCCGGAGGGCGCGACCCTGGACGTGGTCGACGGCTGCGGGCTGGAAGAGGCGCTGGAGGGCGGCATCGACGCGGCGGTGGCCGCCGCGCGCGGCGCCGACGTGGTGCTGCTGGCGGTCGGCGAGCCGCAACGTTACAGCGGCGAGGCGCAGTCGCGCACGCAGATCGTGCTGCCAGCCGCGCAGCAGGCGCTGGCCGAAGCGGTCGCCGCCACCGGCACGCCGGTCGTGGTGCTGCTGCGCAACGGCCGTGCGCTGGCGCTGCAGGGCGCGGTGCGCGATGCGCAGGCGATCCTGGTGACCTGGTTCCTCGGCAGCCAGACCGGCCACGCGGTGGCCGACGTGGTCTTCGGCGGCTACAGCCCGTCCGCCCGCCTGCCGGTCAGCTTCCCGCACGATTCGGGACAGCAGCCGTTCTTCTACAACCATCCGCGCACCGGCCGCCCGGAAACGCCGGAGATGTCCGAGTTCAAGGCGCGCTGGCGCGAATTCCCGCACACCGCGCTGTATCCGTTCGGTCACGGCCTGGGCTATGCGCGCTTCGAGTACGGCGCGCCACGGCTGGATGCGGAGCAGATCGCGTGGGACGGGGTCGTCACGGTGCGGGCCCAGGTCCGCAACGTGGGCGCGCGGGCGGCCGAGGAGGTCGTGCAGCTGTACGTGCACGACCGGGTCGGCAGTCGGGTGCGTCCGGTGCGCGAACTCAAGGGCTTCAGCAAACTGCTGCTGCAGCCGGGCGAGAGCCGCGAAGTCGTGTTCACGCTGACGCGGGCGCAGCTGGCCTTCACCCGTGCCGATGGCAGCCATGGGGCCGAGGCGGGGCGGTTCGATGTCTGGATCGCGCCGTCGTCGGCGAGCGGCGAGGCGGCCAGTTTCGTCCTGCACGGGCCGGCCTGACGCGGGCCGCCGTCGTCGGCGCCGGACGGATGCGCGCGGGACGCGTATGAAAATGCCGACCGGGTAAGCGGTCGGCATCGTTGCGCAGCGGAATGGCGGTAGGGATTGGACGCGACCGCGTGCGGGTCAGCGCCTGTGGATCACGGCCCGCCCGGCTCCGAGCCGCGGTTCCAGGCGCGCAGCGCCGCAAGACGCGCACGGTCCCAGGCCAGCTTGGACGTCCCCTTGGACGCTTCCCAGTTGTTGCGGATCTCGTCTTCCACGCTCTCGAATTCCACGTCCGGATGACGCTGGCGTGCTTCATAGCCGCCCTGGTAGGCGGCCTCGAAATCGTTGTAGGTGTCGCCCTCGGTGTAATAGGGCTCGCGCCTGAACTGCTGGTTCCAGTAGCCGGTGTCGCCGGACTGGCCGACCGGGGCCTTCCCCGGGATCTGATAGCCGACATTCGCATTCATCGCGTGTCTTCTCCTTCGTCGTTTTTCGAGACTTCACCGTAACGAACGGGGAGTTAATGCAGCTGATCGAACGCGTGATCGAGATGTTAGACGGCTGAACGCGTTGCGATGCCGGGTCCGGCATGCGCGGCAGGCGTCAGCCCACCGCGCTGGTGGCCTCGTACGGCAGCGGCGTCGCGCCCGCGCGGACCACGGCGGGCTCGGCGATGGCCAGTTGATCCTCGTCCGCCTCGATCACCAGCAGGATCTGGCCGGCCTCGATCGCATCCTCGAAACGGCGCCGCACCGGATCGGGCACGCCCGAGCCCACCAGGGCCGACGACCAGCTGCCGACCAGCGCGCCGATCACCGCGATCAGTCCCGCGCCGGCGAGGGTGATGCCGAGCGGCGGCACCGCCACCGCGACCAGGCCGGCGACCACGCCGACCGCGCCACCGCCGGCCGCGCCGCGCAGCGTGGCCGGAATGGTGTCGGTCTTGCCTTCGCGCAGGTCGTCCGGAATCGCTTCCATCTCGATGTCCGAGCGTGCGATCAGGGACAGGTCGTCGCCGTCGATGCCCGTCTCGCGGGCGGCGCCGAGCGCGGCCTGCGCCGCGGCCAGGTTCGGGGTGCTGTAGATGCGACGCTGCTTCATGCGGGCGCTCCAGAGTGACCGGTGGATCACTCTGGGCACTGCCCGGTGACCCGGACGTGAGGGGCGGCGGGCCGCGCTGGGCTCCATCCGTCGCCACCGCGGGCGGTCCCGCGGCGGCGTTCCGGCACCCGGCCCGCACCTCGCGGGGCCGGCCGGTCCACGCCGGGCGTCAGGCGTCGCGGCGCGGCAGCAGATAGATCACGCCGCCGATCAGCAGCGCGATGCCCACGGCGATCAGGTTGCCGAGGCTCGCGCTGGCCAGCAGCGCGAGCGACAGCAGGATCGCCAGGACCGGGATCAGCGGGCCGCCGGGCAACTGCAGCGCGTCGGGACGATGGCCGAAGCGCCGCGCCAGTACGATGACCGCCGCGGCGGTGCCGATGTAGGCCAGCAGCCGCGTGACCATCGACAGCAGCGCCAGCTGCACGAACGAGCCCCACAGCGCCAGCCCGAGCGCGATCACGCCTTGGGTCACGATCGCCGCGGCCGGTGTGCGGAAGCGCGGATGGATCGCGGCCAGGAAGCGCGGGCCATGACCGTCGGCGGCCAGCGCGTACAGGAAGCGCGGACCGAGCATCATCGTGTTGCTGTTGGTGCCCAGGATGGAGATGGTCGCGCCGATGGTCAGCAGCAGCGCCAGTCCTTCGCCACCGAAGCTGGCCGCGGCATCGGCCAGCGGCGAGGTCGATGCGGCCAGCGTGGCCAGCGTGCCCTGCGCGACCAGCTGCACCAGCACGTAGATCAGGGTGACGGTGGTGATCATGGTCAGCAGCGCGAACGGCACGTCGCGGCGCGGATTGCGGTACTCGCCCGCGGCCGCGGGAATGTTCTCGAAGCCGGCGTAGGCGAACAGCAGCAGCAGGGCGGCTTCGCCGAGGTTGCCCAGGTCGCCGGCGCCGGGCGGCTTGCCGGCCAGCGCCCAGGACCAGTCCACGTAGAACAGGCCGATGACGATGAACAGCAGCAGCGGCACCAGCTTGCCGATCACCAGCGCCACGCCGGTGCGCGCCGCCGACTTCACCCCGATCACGTTGATGCCGGTCAGGAACAGCAGCGAGGCCACGATCACGAACGTCCGCCCGCCGCCGCCCGCGGCCGGCGACCAGAAGCGGCTGACCGCGTCGGCCAGGCCGTTGCTCAGCGATGCCGCCGAGGCGATGCGGGTCAGCCAGATCATCCAGCCGATCTCGAAGCCGGCGAAGCGGCCGAACGCCTCGCGTGCGTACAGGTAGCTGCCGCCGGGCTGGTCGAAGTAGCTGGCCGCCTGCGCGTAGCACAGCACCAGCAGGGCCACGACCAGGCCGGCCAGCAGCACCGCCCAGACGCTGGCCGGGCCGAGCAGCAGGAAGGTCGCCGCGGGCAGCAGGTAGATGCCGCTGCCGATCACGTCGTTGATCGACAGGCCGACGATCTGCCAGCGGCTGACCGCGCGGACCAGGCTGGGGGAATCGGTGCTGCCGTTCTCGGGTGCGGCGCTCATCGGCCGGCCTCCGGCAGCGCCCATGCGCTGGCGAGGCGGCGCTGTTCGGCCTCCGGCAGCAGCACGAAGCGCGGCTGCGCCTGCGGGTCCAGCCAGGCCAGCAGCGCGCGCATGTCGGCCTCGTCCATCGCGGTGCAGCCTGCGGTGGCCTCGCCGGGCGTGCGCCACAGGTGGGCGAAGATGCAGCTGCCGTCGCCGGGCACGTTGCCGGCGTTGTGTTCGATCACGAAGCCGATCCGGTAACGCGGATCGCCGTCGTTGTGCAGGTCCAGCCGCATCGGTTCGGTCGAACCCTCGACCGCCCCGCGCCCGACCGCGTCGGCATCGACGATGCGGTTGTACAGCGGCGATGCCGGGACATCCATGCAGTAGTGGCTCAGACGCATCGGCGCGTACGCCAGCCGCGTGTCGGCGGCGTCGGCGTAGCCGAAGGCCGTGCCGATCGCGAACACGCCGGCCGGGCTGCGCCCATCGCCCTCGCGCTTGCGCGGGCCGTCGTCGTGCGCGCCGGCCGGATGCAGGCCGCTGCCCCACGCGCTGCCGCTGCGCCCGACCGCGACGGGGAAGCGCGCGACTTCGCGCCACCGCGCATCGGTGGCGGCGCGCTCGTAGCGGTGCAGCGTGCCGTCCGTCGCGTCCCAGCCGGGCGTGGTGACCAGCACCAGCTGGCGCGCGTCGTCCAGCGGGCCGGCCGGCGCCACCGCCAGCGTGGTCCCCGGCACGGCCATCGCGAGCACCGCCAGCAGGCGCGGCAGCAGCGGGCGGGCGGGGTGGCGGACAGGCTGCGTCATCGGGAGCTCCAGGGACTCAGGATTCCAGCAGGCGCTGGATCCGTTCCAGGTTGATGTTGAGTTGGCGTTGCCGGTCCGGGTTGGATTGGCACAGCAGGACGAAGACGAAGTCGAGCAGGTACTGCAGGGACGAACGGTACAACAGCTGCTCGATGTGCGGCGATGCGTCGTGCGCGGAGATCGCCAAGGCCGCATCCGCATGCGCGCGCAGCGGGTTGGCGGTATGCCGGGTGATCGACACCACGCGCCCGTCGCAGGCCTGGAACTGGCGGCTGATCTGCGAGAGTTCGGCCAGCTGCCCGAACTCGGAGAACATCATCAGCACGTCGCCCGGGCGCGTGGCCGAGAGGTTGGCCATCATCAGGATGGGGTCGGCGTGGTGCACTGTGAGCACGCCCAGCAGCGACAGCCGCATCGAGAACTCGCGTGCGAACAGGCCGTCGTCGCCCAGTCCGCAGACGAACACCTTGTCGGCGCCGTCGAGCAGGGCGACGATGCGCTCGATGTGGCTGCGCGGATTCAGCAGCCGGGTTTCCTCTTCCGCCGCGGCCTTGCTGCGGCGCAGGCCTTCCTCCAGCCGCGTGTAGGCGTCGGCCTGTTCCGGCGCGTCGGCCTGCTCCGGCGCGGTGCCGCCGCGCGCCAGCGCCTGGCCGACGCTGTACTTGAGGTCCGGGTAGCCCTTGAAGCCGAACTTCTGGCTGAACTTGACCACGCTGGACTGGCTGATCCCCAGTGCGCTGGCCAGCTGCTGCGAGGAGTAGTCGCGCAGCAGGTGCGCGTTGTCGACGATGAAGTCGGCGATGCGCCGCTCGATCGCCGACATCTGGTCGCGCTCGGAGCGGATCTTCAGCAGCGGTGCCATCGCCGCATCCCGTGTCCGGTACGGCGATGGGGCGCGGCGGCGCCATGTGCGGCCGCGGAAGAGGCGGCCTGACGCGGCAGCGGCGCCATGCGCGCCGACGTGGCGCAGCAGGCGCGTGTCATGTCCCGGGAGGCGCCTGCCGTCATCGGCCGAGCATCTCCAGGCCGCGGATCTCGCTGATCCCGAGGCCCGGCGCGTCGGTGATGGTGATTTCCGATTCGTTGAAGATGACGCCGCCCTCGACCGGGTTGAACTGCCCCAGCGACGGCCCGTCCAGGTCGATCTTGGTGATCGCATCGGCCTTGGCCACCGCCAGGTGCACCGCCGCGGCCACGCTGATGCTCGATTCGAGCATGCAGCCGATCATGCACTGCAGCCCGTGCAGCGCGGCGATGTCGGCCACCTTGATCGCATTGGACAGCCCGCCGGTCTTCATCAGCTTGATGTTGATGATGTCGGCGGCGCGGCTCTGGATCAGCTGGAACACCTGGCCCGGGCCGAACACGCTCTCGTCGGCCATCACCGGCGTGTGCACGCGCTCGGTGACGTAGCGCATGCCATCGATGTCGGCGGCCTTGACCGGCTGTTCCAGCAGTTCCAGCACCACGCCGGCATTCTCCAGCGCGTGCATGGCCTGCACCGCCTGCTTGGCGGTCCAGCCCTGGTTGGCGTCCAGGCGCAGCAGGGCGCGGCCCTCGACCGCGGCGTGGATCGCCTTGACCCGTTCCACATCCAGGCCGATGTCCTTGCCGACCTTGATCTTCAGCGAGTCGAAGCCGCGCTCAACCGCGGCGATCGAGTCGGCCACCATCTTGTCGATGTGGTCGACGCTGATCGTCAGGTCGGTGGTGATCACCGGGTCGCCACCGCCGAGCAGCTTGTACAGCGGCGCGCCGTACAGCTGCGCCCACAGGTCGTACAGCGCGATCTCCACCGCGGCCTTGGCGCTGCTGTTGCGCTCCAGCGCGCCCTGGACCAGGCCGCACAGGCGGTTGAGGTCGGCGACGTCCTGGCCGAGCAGGCGCGGCTTGATGAAGCGCTCGATGGCCTCGACGATCGAGCCATGCGTGTCGCCGGTGATGACCGCGGTGGCCGGCGCTTCGCCGTAGCCGATGTGGCCGCTGTCGGTGTCGATCAGGACGACGATGTCCTCGATGGTCTCCACGGTGCGCAGCGCGGTTTTGAACGGCGTCTTCAGCGGCACGCGCAGCATGCCGAGGCGGATGTCGATGATCTTCATGGAGTGGCCGTGGGCCGGATCCTCTGGATGCTGGTGATGCGTTCGACGTAGGTGGCTGTGTCGTTGAACAGCAGCGGTTCGAGCGGGGTGACCGCGACGCCGTTGAGCCTGGCGTGCACGCGCTGGCCGTCCTCGCCGCGCCAGCCGCCGCCGGCGGTGTCGTGGATCACGTAGCTCAGCCCGTTCTCGTGGCCGATGGCCATCATCACGTGGCCGGGAATGTAGATCAGGTCGCCGGTCTGCAGGGCGTCGAGCGCGGCCTTGCGCTGCGCCGCGTCCGCGTCCTTCAGCGGCAGCCGGTCCAGCGCAGGGCTCACCGCCTGCGCGCTGGTGTTGCGCGGCAGCAGCACGCCGAAGCCGCGGTAGATCTCGGAGACGAAGCCGCTGCAGTCGCGGGTGTCGTAATCGTGGCCCCAGCCGTAGCGCTCGCCGAGGAACTTGAACGACTGCAGCAGCAGGTTGCGCGCGGTGAGCGGCAGGTAGTCGGCGGCGGTGTCGGCGGTCTTGGGCAGCAGCGCGGGCACCAGCTGCAGGCGGCCGTCATCGCCGCGGATCGGCAGTTCGATCACGTGCGAGGCATACGGATGCTGGCCGTTGACCGGTGCGTCGGCCGGCCAGTCGGCCAGCACCGGCACGCGCACGCCCATGTCCAGCTGCAGGCGCGAGACGCCCGGCTGCTCGGGCGTGTAGGTGGTGCTGACCGTGGCCCCGGTGACGATGCGGAACGGCGTCCTGGTCGCATGGCCGAACACCTGTTCGCGCGGACCGATGGCCACGTGCCGCGCCTCGATCCAGGCCAGGTAGCGCTGGCTGGCGACGAACAGCCATTGGCCGTCGCGGCTGGCGTGCAGCACCGCCACCGCATCGCCCGGGAACAGCGCCGATTCCTGGAAGCGGTCGATGTCGGTGTCCTCGACGCTGCTGAAGAAGCGCTCGCGGGTTGGGAACGTGCGCAGCGCGGCACGGTGCACCACGAGACCGACCTCCAGCGCGCGCGTGGCGGGGATCGCGTCCAGCGCGAGGTTGTCGACGAAGGCGGCCAGGCGGTCGGGCGTCAGCGGCGCGCCATCGGCGTCGAAAAGCGCGCGTGCCGGTGCGGACGACAGCGTGCCGACGGCGTCGCGCACCAGCGCCGCAGGCACCTGTCGCGGCAGCCGCTGCAGGTCGTGGATCGAGGGATCCTCGGCCCGCATCCGCGCGTTCTGCGCATCGATGCCGGCCCGGTCCAGGATCACGCGGTCCGGGGCCGGCAGCCGATCGATCCAGTGCTGTGTGGACAAGTGCGCCTCCTCGATGCCGGGTACCGCCAGGGGCCCGCCGTGCGGCGCGGCGGAAAGCGCCGACGCCGTGCCCAGCAGCAGACAGGCGACCAGGCCCAGGCGCCATGCGGCGCGGCGTGCGTTGTGCTGCCCCATGGACGAGCGCCCTCCCGGCGTCGTGGTCTTCGTCTGGAATACTTATTCCTGCCTGCGCAAATTGCAAGAATAAATTATTGACCGGCTATCCGCCCCGTGTTACACCGGAATGGCGCCCGTCCTGCAGTTCGATGCGGCGCGCGACAGGGGAATGTCGCAGCAAGCACGGTCCTCGTGCACCGGAGTCGATCTCCGGCGCTGAGCCGGCAGCCGCGGAACAGAGGGCATCCAGAGGCCCGTTCCACATGCTGCCGAGGGCGCGCCGGTGTCCGGTGGGGGGAAGGCGGTAACGCCCGCGGATGGTCGATGTCGGCGGGTGGGCCAGGTGCGGCAGGAGGCGGCACGGCCAGCAAGGCGCAACCGTGGTGGACGCACAGCCGGTCCAGGGGGAGTCGGGAGATCCGGCAGGCCGCACGGTCGCTTCATCGAATTCAAGAGTCGTGTCCAACCAACGGTCCAGGAGAGAGAGACCCATGTCCGTTCGAACCCCGCATCCGAAGCGCCATCGCCTCGCCGCGGCGCTGATGGCGTCGTTGTGTCTACCCGCCATCGCCGTCGCCCAGGACGCCTCCTCGCCATCGGCCAGCCGTACGCAGGAGCTCGACCGCGTCACCGTCACCGGCTCGCGCATCAAGCGCACCGACGTTGAAACCCAGCTGCCGATCACGGTCGTGCAGAAGGCCGAGATCGAGGCCCAGGGCATCACCTCGGCCGAGCAGCTGATGATGTTCCTCAACATCGCCGGCAACTCGTCGGACAACCTCGCCAGCAACGGCGGCATCGTGTCCGAGGAGCAGCGCGGCAACAACGGCGTGTCGGGCGCGAACCTGCGCGGCCAGGGCGCCGATGCGACCCTGGTGCTGCTCAACGGCCGCCGCGTCGCGACCCACGGCATGAAGGGCCGCGCGGTCGACCTCAACTCGATCCCGTTCGCCGCGATCGAACGCGTCGAAGTGCTGCGCGACGGCGCGTCCGCCGTGTACGGCACCGACGCGATCGGCGGCGTGATCAACTTCATCACCCGGTCCGACTTCCAGGGCGCGCAGGCATCGGTCGGCGTCGATGCGACCGAGGAAGGCGGCGGCAACATCTACACCACCAACGTGCTGTTCGGCACCGGCGACCTGGATACCGACCGCTGGAACGTGTTCGGCACGGTGAGCTTCAAGAAGAACGAGATCCTGCGCGGCCGCGACCGCGATTTCTCCAACACCTTCCAGCCCGACCGCGGCCTGTCGCCGGACACCCGCGGCACGCCGTTCGCGACCGTGTTCAACCTGGCCGGCGGCCTGACCGGCGCCGGCCTGCGCGATCCGCTCGACAACTCGCTGCAGGGCGGCATCAACATCCTCGACCTGCCGGGCGGCCCGGGCTGCGAAGCCGGCGGCGACATGATGGGCCCGTACGACCACCGGCTGTGGAACGTCGCGTCGTCGCGTTACGCCTGCGCCTGGGATTACCCGGCCGCGGCGGTCATCCAGCAGCCGCAGGAGAGCCTGGACTTCATCGGCCGCGCGACCTTCAAGATCGGCGACCAGCACCAGGCCTACGTCGAGTTCACCGGCTCCAAGGTGGACGTGGCCAAGACCTTCGAGCCGAACCAGATCTCGTCCAGCACCTCGACCTCGGCCACCGCCTTCAACCGTTCCACCTGGTATCCGCTGAACGCGCAGACCCAGGACACCTACGACATGATCTACAACGGTCTGGCCGGCTACTTCGGCACGACCGGCCTGACCTACGGCGCGCCGATCGCCTACCGCTGGCGCTGCATGGACTGCGGTCCGCGCCAGATCGAGACCACGACCAAGGCCTACCGCGTGCTGTTCGGCTTCGAAGGCCAGATCGGCACCTGGGACTACGACGTCGGCCTGGCCCGCGCGTCGAGCGAATCCGAGTCCACGCTCGGCAGCGGCTACCACTACATGGCCGGGCTGCAGGCGGCGCTGGGCAGCGGCCAGCTCAATCCCTTCCTGATGCCGGGCCAGAGCCAGAGCGCGGCAGGGCTGGCGGCGCTGGATGCCGCGTCGGCCGCGGGCGTGAAGCTGTACGGCGGCGAATCGATCATGACCACCCTGGACGCCAGCTTCTCCGGCAGCCTGGGCTTCAGCCTGCCCGGCGGCGAAGTGTTCGCCGCGGCCGGCATCGACCTGCGCCGCGAGGAGTTCAACTTCAACGGCGACCGGCGCGAGGCCGCGAGCCGGCCGCTGATCTTCAACGCCCCGTTCGACGATGCCAACGCGCTGACCGATGTCAGCCGCGACGTGAAGGCGGTCTTCGCCGAGTTCTACCTGCCGTTGTTCGACAGCCTGGACATCACCCTGGCCGGGCGCTACGACGACTACGACGGCTTCGGCGGCACCACCAATCCGAAGGTGTCGTTCAAGTGGCAGCCGATCGACTCGCTGGCGTTCCGCGGCGCGTACAGCACCGGCTTCAAGGTGCCTTCGTTCAACCAGCTGTTCAACGGCGTGTCCGAGTCGCAGTACGCGGGCCTGGACCTGGCCGACCCGGCCACCTGCCCGAGCGGCGCGGCCAACGAGACCACGCCGGGCTGCGAAGTGATCCGCCCGGTCGTGCTGACCGGCGGCAAGGCCGACCTGCAGCCGGAAGAGTCCAAGCAGAAGAGCCTGGGCCTGGTCTATGCGCCGGTCGACTGGTTCAACATGAGCGTGGACTGGTGGGAGATCGAACGCACCGACACCATCCGCCTGGCCGACCAGGCCACGTTGATCCGCTACTACGACCTGTTCCAGGCCAACTGGATCCGCGATGCCAGCGGTGAAGTGGTGGCGATCGACCGGCGTTACGTCAATTCCGGCGGCAGCCTGACCCAGGGCATCGAGCTGGATGCCAACCTCAACGGCGAACTGGCCGGCGGCAACTGGCGCATCGGCCTCAATGGCAGCTACATCGACACCTTCAAGACCAAGGGCCTGGACGTGCTGCCGTACACCGACAACCTGGTCGGCGACTACGTGCGCTACTACAACCTGCCGATCAAGTGGAAGCACACGCTGGCCTTCGGCTGGCAGCGTGGCGACTGGGCGCACTCCCTGACCCAGGTCTACCGTTCGGGCTACAACGACGAACTGCCGGTCAGCGTGCGCAGCGGCGCCTACATCCCCTCGAACTGGGATCCGAAGGTGGACAGCTACACCACCTACAACTACAGCGTGACCTACAGCGGCTTCGAGAACCTGCGCGCCACCTTCGGCGTCAGGAACCTGCTCGACGAGGATCCGCCGTTCACCGCGCACCAGAACGACTACGCGGCGGGCGCGGCGTGGGAAACCCGCATCGCCGATCCGCGCGGCCGGGCCTACTCGCTGATGCTGGAGTACCGGTTCTACTGAGCCGGGGCGGCAACGCACTGCGGCGGCGGCCGGAGCGAACGGCCGCCGCCGGTGGAAATCGGCGACGCATCGCATCGCGCGTCGCCGGGGTGGTGGAGGATGCAATGCAGGCAAGACGGATGGATGCAGGATGGGGCAGGGCGATGGCGCTGCTCCTGCTGGCGGGGCCCATGCCGGCGGTCGCGGTTGCCGCCGCGACCGGGCTGGCCCCGGCCCCGGTCGACCCGGCTGCGATCGAACGCGCGCTCGACCAGACGGTCGCGCGCTACGAACTGCCCGGTATCGCGCTCGGCGTGATCGTGGACGGCGAGGTCGTCTACCGGGGCACGCGCGGCGAACTGCGCGCGGGCAGCGGCGAGGCCGTGGATGCCGGGACGCTGTTCAAGATCGCGTCGTTGAGCAAGGCGATGACGACCGCGGTGCTCGCGCGCCAGGTCGATGCCGGCCTGCTGGCCTGGGACGACCCGGTGCGCCGGCATCTGCCGGATTTCCGCATGCACGACCCCTGGGTCGGCGAGCATATGCAGGTGCGCGACCTGCTGATCCACAACAGCGGCCTGGGCATCGGCGCGGGCGACCTGATGCTGTGGCCCGAACCCAACGATTTCGACCGCGCCGACATCGTCGCCGCGCTGGCCCACCTCAGGCCCACCCACAGCTTCCGCGCGCACTATTCCTACGACAACCTGCTGTACGTGGTGGCCGGCGAGGTCGCGGCGAAGGCGGCCGGCAAGCCCTACGCGCAGCTGGTCCACGAGGAGGTGTTCGCGCCGCTGGGCATGCAGCGCTGCCAGGCCGGCGCGTGGTCGCGCGACGCGGTGGGCAACGTCGCCCAGCCGCACATGCCGCAGGACGGGCGCAACGTGGTCGTGCGCGAGGATGGCGCGCGGATTCCCGACACGGCCTCGATGGCGGCCGGCGGCATCCGCTGCGGCCTGGACGACATGCTGACCTGGATGCAGGCCTGGCTGGATCCTTCCGCCGCGCCGGACTGGCTCTCGGAGACGCAGCGCCGCGCGCTGTGGACCCTGCACCAGCCGATGCCGATCTCGCGCCGCATGCGCGAGGACGATGGCACCCGCATGTACGGCTACGGCTACGGCTGGCGCATTTCCGATGTCGATGGCGAATGGATGGTCGCGCACACCGGCACGCTGATGGGCATGTACGCCTCGCTGGTGCTGCTGCCGGACCGGCGCAGCGGCTTCGTCATCCTGATCAACGGCCAGGGCGGCGAGGCGCGCAGCGTGCTCGGCCAGACCCTGACCCGCGCGTTCACGCGGCCTGGCGAAGCGCTCGATGTGCCGGCCCTCGCCGATGCGCTGGCGCGCGCACGCGCCGCGGCACGCACCGAGGGCGACCCGGCCACGGCGCAGGCCGCGTCGCGGCAGCCGGTGCCCGCGCAGGGATTCGCCTGGACCGGCGTGTGGCGCGACCCGTGGTTCGGCGATGTCTCGGTCTGCGCCGACACCGATGGCGTGCGCTTCCGCGCGCACAAGTCGCCGCGCATGCAGGGCCGGGTGATGCAGTCCGGCGAGCGCCTGCTGGTGCAGTGGGACGATCCCAGCGTCGATGCCGAACCCTGGCTCGACTTCGCCCGCAGCGGACGCCGCCACGCCACCCTGGCGATGTCGCATGTCGATCCGGATGCCGATTCCAGCTACGACTTCGGCGACCTGGCCTTCCAGCGGGTCGGCGACTGCGCGCGCTGAGCGCGGGCGACCGCATGGCACCACCGATACGCACCCGAGCAGGAACCCGATGAACATTCCGACCCAGACGCCGCCTGCCCGCACGCCCCGGCGTGTCCACGTCCGCGCATCGCCGGCCCACCGCGCGCTGCGCCTGCTGCTGGCGGCCGCGCTGCTGGGCCTGCTGGCCGCGTGCAGCCACGCACCGCAGCGCAATCCGATCGCCGAATGGGTGCCGTCCGACAACCAGGACCAGCGCCGTCCGCTGCTGATCGTGCTGCACTTCACCGACCAGGACTCGGTGGAACAGAGCCTGCGCACGTTGCGCACCCGCAACAGCGGCGGGCGGGTGAGTTCGCATTACCTGGTCGGCCGCGACGGCGACCTGTACCAGCTGGTCAGCGACGAGCGCCGCGCCTGGCACGCCGGTGCCGGCTCGTGGGGCACGATCGGCGACGTCAACTCCGCCTCGATCGGCATCGAGATCGACAACGACGGGCATTCGCCGTTCCCGCCGGCCCAGGTCGACACGCTGATCCGGCTGCTCGACGACCTGTGCACGCGCTGGAAGATCCCGCGCAGCGCGATCATCGGCCACGAGGACCTGGCCCCGACCCGCAAGCGCGACCCGGGCCCGCTGTTCCCGTGGAAGACGCTGGCCGAGGCCGGCTTCGGGCTGTGGCCGGCGGCCGATGCGCCAGCGGCGCCGGAAGGCTTCGATCCCTGGACCGCGATGCGCCTGATCGGCTATCCCATCGCCGATCGCAGCGCCGCCACGCGTGCGTTCCGCAGCCGCTACCGCGGCGACGAGGCGACCAGCTTCGATGCCGAAGACCTGCGCATCCTGCATGCGCTGACCCGCTATCCGGCCCCGGCCGTGCTGCAGCCGGCGGCCGCGGAAGGCGAGCTGCCTTGACCGTGGCGCGCTGATGCGCGAGCGTCGCCGCCCATGAGCCCTTGTCGTCCGCGCCACGCTCCACGGCTGTCCATCGCGCTGCTGCTGTTCGCCGCGACATCGGCCATCGCGGCGGACGCGCCGCAGGTGTCGCCCGCGCGCGATGCGGCCGCCGCCGGGATGGTCGACGTGGCGACGCTGGCGCCGGACATCGAGGTCGGGATGCGGTACCTGGGCGCGGACAACTTCACCGGCGCCCCGGTGCCCGGCTACGAGGCCAACCGCTGCTATCTGCTGCGTCCTGCCGCCGAGGCCCTGGCCCGGGTGCAGGCTTCGCTGCGCGGGACGGGCCTGCGCCTGCGGATCTTCGACTGCTACCGGCCGGTGCGGGCGGTGCATGCCTTCGTGGCCTGGGCCGCGGCCGCCGACGACCCGGCCAGCAAGGCGCGCTATTACCCGGACCTGGACAAGTCCGCCCTGGTGCCGGACTACATCGCCGACCGTTCCGGGCACAGCCGCGGCGCCACGGTCGACCTGACCCTGCTGGCCTGCGAGGCGGGCGCGTGCACGCCGCTGGACATGGGGACGGACTTCGACCTGTTCGGTCCTGCGGCCCATACCGAAGCGCCCGGGTTGCCGGCGCAGGTCCGCGACAACCGCCGGCGCCTGGTCGAGGCGATGCAGCAGGCCGGTTTCGTCAACTATCCGCTGGAGTGGTGGCACTTCAGCCTGCGTCCCGAACCCGATCCGGCGACCGCCTACGATTTCCGGGTGCGTTGATGGAGACGGGCGCGCCCGCCGTTGCGATGGAGGTCGGATGATGGAATTCGTCGAGCTGGACTGCCCGTACTGCGGCGAGCCGATCACGGTCGCGCTCGACGCCTCGGCCGGCGACCAGCGTTACACCGAGGACTGCCAGGTGTGCTGCCGCCCGATCGTGCTGGTGCTGCACGTGGACGACGATGGCGAAGGCCGGCTGGACGCGCGGCGCGAGGACGACGCCTGAGCCGCAGGTAGACTGTCCGGCCGTCCCCGATCCGGATCGCGATGAACCTGCCCCTGCATTACGGCCTGCTCGGCGCGCTCGAAGCCGGCCTGATCGCCTTCGTGATCGGCGTGCTGGTGTATGCGGGCTGGGCCTGGGTCTGCCGTCGCACCGGGCTGCTGATCGGGCATGCGGTCGGCTGGGGCGGCGCGATCGCGGTGGCGGCCAGTGCGGGCATCGATGCCTGGAACCTGTTCTATCTGGGCATGGTCAAGCTCGAGTCGCCGCTGTACGCGCGGCTGGCGCTGGCCGGCATCCACGACCCCGACAATCTCGGCACGCGGGTGATGCTGGAGATCATCGGCGCGTTGAGCGGCGTGGTGCTCGGGTGGTGGTTGTTCAGTGGTGGTTTAGCGGATCGGCACGCCGGCGAGGACGATTCCGCGCCTTGAAAAAGGGGTTCCCGGTCGCGATTCAACCCGCGTCTAACCGCACCGTCACCCCTGCCTAACCGGCGCTCTAGCGCGGTCCCGGGACGCGGTGGTTAAGCGCTCGTTTGCAGCCGGATCGGGGCGCAATGACCGTTCATTCCGGCGGTCGCAAGGTGGATCCCGTGATCCGGTGCCCCCGCACCATCACCCCGAATCCATCCAGGAGACACGCCATGAAGACCACCACCCGTCTGACCGCCGCCCCGCTGATGATCCTGGGCATGCTTGCCGCCGCGCCGCTCGCCTTCGCCCAGACCCAGCCGACCAACGCCACCGAGGCGCAGGCCGAGCAGCAGGCAGAGCAGGCCTACCAGGCGCAGCAGGCGACTGGTGCCGCAGAGCAGCAGTCGCAGCAGTCCGCGGCCAGCGGCCAGGCCATGGGCTGGGCCGATCTCGACGTCGACGGCGACGGCAGCATCAGCAAGCAGGAGGCCCAGCGCCACACCGGCCTGTCCAGCGTGTTCGACCAGGCCGACAGCAACGGTGATGGCCAGCTGACCGCTGACGAGTACCGCAGCTTCATCCAGGCCCAGCAGGACGCCGCCACCCAGAACTGACGCCGACGCGGCCCGGGCGACGATCCGGGCCCCACTTCATCGATGCAACGGGGCGGGCCGCAGGGTCCGCCCCATCGCGTTGCGCGCCAGGCCCACGCGTGCGGGGCGGGCGGCCGTTGCTATCCTGCGCGTCCCCGTCCGCAGGATCCCGCGTCATGCAGCAGATCGGCCTGGTTGGTTTCGATGGCGACGACACCCTCTGGCGCAGCGAGGACTATTACCGCAGCGCCGAAGCCGAGTTCGAGACCATCGTCGGGCGCTACATCGACCTGAGCGATGCGCGCACGCTGCAGCACCTGCTGACGGTCGAACGCCGCAACCTGGAGATCTTCGGCTACGGCGTGAAGGGCATGACCCTGTCGATGATCGAGGCGGCGATCGAACTGACCGATGCGAGGATCGGCGCGCGCGATCTGCAGCGGATCATCGAGATCGGCCGTGCGACGCTGCAGCATCCGGTCGACCTCATCGACGGCATCCGCGACGCGGTCGCCGCGATCGCCGCCGAGCTGCCGGTGGTGCTGATCACCAAGGGCGACCTGTTCCACCAGGAGTCGAAGATCGGCAAGTCCGGCCTCGGCGACCTGTTTCCGCGCATCGAGATCGTGTCCGAGAAGGATCCCCCGACCTATGCGCGTGTGCTGGCCGAATTCGGGCTGGAGGCCTCGCAGTTCGTGATGGTCGGCAATTCGCTGCGCTCGGACATCGAGCCGGTGGTGCGCCTGGGCGGCTGGGGCATCCACATGCCGTACGAAGTGACCTGGGCGCACGAGGCCGACCATGGCCTGGCCGACGCGCATCCGCGCGTGCTCACGGTCGAACGTGCCGCCGAGCTGCCCGAGGCCGTGCGCAGGATCGCGCAGCAGGCGGCGATGGACTGATCCGGCGTCTCGATGTGGCGATGGCGGCGCGCGCGGATCCAGGCGGTCGGCCATGTCGTCCGGTGGGCGCCTCTTCGCCTGGCACGCTGGCGATCCCGCGCGGCACGCAGCATCGACCGCCGCTGCGGCACAATGACGGCATGCGATGCCCCGCTCCGTCACGCCTGCTGTCCATGCTGCTGCCCCTGGCGCTCTGCGCTGCGGCCACCGCCGGTGCGCAGGAAGCCGCGCCGCCAACTGGAGCGACGGCCAGCGCGGCGCCGGCGAAGTCCCGCAGCACCGGCGATGCATGGCTGGACCGCCAGCTGCTGGACATCGACCGCTACGCGGCACGGTATCCGGAGGCCTTCGCCGACGAACTGGAACGCCATGCCGGTGTGCCGCGCGCCTATGCCCAGGCGCTGGCCAGGCAGCCGGGCTGGCATCCGGGCGATGTCTGGTTCGCCTGTTTCCTGGGCCGCGCGGTCGAGGCCACCTGCCGCAGCGTGGTGCGCGCCCGTGCCGTCGCCGATGCCGATGCCGGCTGGGAAGAGGTCGCCGAGGACTTCGAGGCCGAGCCGGGTTCGGCCGCCTACCGCGCGCTGAAGCTGGCGCTGGCCGACAGCTACCGGCGCTGGGCGAGGCCGCTCGACCCCGATGCCGGCCTGCGCCGCGCCCTGCGCGAGCGTGAGCAGGCCCGCGCCCGCGCTGCCGCCCAGGCGCGCTGAACGGGGCCGGGCCGGCCACGCCCGGTCGGCCCGGTACAATGCGCGGATGTCCTCAGATTCCCGCTATTGCGCCTCCCTGCGCCTGTCCGTCGCCCCGATGATGGACTGGACCGACCGGCATTGCCGCGTGTTCCACCGGATCCTGGCGCCGAATGCGCGCCTGTATACCGAGATGGTCCACGCCAATGCGGTGCGGCTGGGCGACCGCGCGCGCCTGCTGGGCTTTTCCGCCGTCGAGCAGCCGCTGGCGCTGCAGCTGGGCGGCAGCGACCCGGTCCTGCTGGCCGAGGCCGCCCGCATCGCGCAGGACTGGGGCTACGACGAGGTCAATCTCAACTGCGGCTGCCCGTCGGACCGGGTCCAGGCCGGGCGTTTCGGCGCCTGCCTGATGCGCGAGCCGGCGCTGGTCGCCGAGTGTGTCGCCGCGATGGCGCAGGCCGTGTCGATCCCGGTGACGGTCAAGTGCCGCCTCGGCGTGGACGAGGACGACGATTACGGCCTGTTCGCCGCGTTCGTCGACCAGGCCGTCGCCGCCGGCAGCGCGATGGTCGTCGTCCACGCACGCAACGCCTGGCTGCAGGGGCTTTCGCCGAAGGAAAACCGCGAGATCCCGCCACTGCGCTACGACTGGGCGCATCGCCTGAAACAGGAACGGCCCGAGCTGCCGGTGGTGCTCAACGGCGGCATCGCCAGCGTCGAGGCCGCCATCGCGCAGCTGCAGCACGTCGATGGCGTGATGCTCGGCCGCGCCGCCTACCACGACCCGTACGTGCTGCACCGGCTGGACGCGGCCCTTTACGGCGGCCCGCTGCGCGACCGCGCCGAGCTGCTGCGCGAGGCGCGTCCCTATGTCGAAGCGCAGCTGGAGGCGGGCGTGGCGCTCAAGCACATCAGCCGGCATCTGCTCGGGCTGTTCCACGGCCAGCCGGGCGGGCGTGCGTTCCGGCAGGTGCTGAGCGAGCAGGCGCATCGTCCCGGCGCCGGCTGGGACCTGATCGAGCAGGCGCTGGCGATGACCGCAGGCGAGCGCCGCAGCGCGGCCTGAGCCGCCCGGCAACCTGCACGCGCGGCTGTCGGCTGGCTGGTGGCTCCGCGGCGTCGAGGGCGCGCGCGCGGCCCATCGTGCGGTACGCCCCCGTTCCCGCGGCGATGACGTCCTGGCATGGGCGCGGTGCCTGGCAGGCGTGGCGTTCGCTCCATGCGGCGATCGCCACGATGCACGCGTACGCGATGTGGCGCCCGTGCCGGCGCGCGCGGGTGCCTGGTCGACGCTGCCGGCAGGCAGGTGGCGTCCATGCCGCGGCGCCGGTGGCGTGGAGCTGCGACGGATCCTCATGTTCTGTGGATGAATCGTCATCACCGGCGGCCGTTTTCCAATGGACCGGGCGGGCGGCCGCTCCCTACATTGCGGCAGGGGGAAGCCCGGCACATCACGCACCGCGATGCAGCGGCCATCGGCCCTGCCTTGCGGATGCGCACTGACCGGCTTCCCGCGTTCTCCCTCCCCACGGGATGCCCCGATGACACGTTCGATCGCCCGCACGCTGCGGACCGTTGTGCCGTTCCTCCTTGCCGTCCTCTGGTTCGACCTTGCCGCCAAGACCCCGGACCGGCCCGCCGAGGGCAGCTGGCGCGGCGAATTCACCGTCAACGGCGAACCGCTGCCGTTCAATTTCGAGCTGGCCGGTCTCGATGGCGCCACGCCGAAGCTGACCCTGGTCAACGGCAGCCGGCGCGATCACTTCGCGCTCGAGCGTGCTGGGGACGGCACCCTGCGCGCGCTGATGAACACCTACGACGCCGCCCTGGAAGCGCGCGTGGTGGAGGGCTCGCAGGGCCGGCGCCTGGTCGGGCATTACCGGGACCTGGTGCCCAAGCGCAACGGCGCCAACGATCTGGCCTTCACCGCCGAGTACGACCAGCGCTGGCGATTCGTGGCGCCCGACCGGGATGCGGGGTCGGATGCGCAGCTCGACGGCAAGTGGGCGATCACCAATCGCGACCGCAGCGTGGCCGCCAACCAGGTCGCGCTGCTGAAGCAGGACGGCACGCGCCTGACCGGCGTGTTCATGACCGTGGTCGGCGACACCCGCGAACTCGAGGGCACGGTGCAGGGCGACCGTTTCTGGCTGTCGCACTTCAGCGGTCCCAGCCCGGTGCTGATCCGCGGCACGATCGAGGATGGCGAGATCCAGGGTGCGATCAACTTCGGCATCTACAACATCGCCAAGTTCGAAGGCCGCCGCAGCGACCAGGTCGAACTGCCGGATCCGTACACGCTGACCTACCTCAAGGATGGCCAGCGCAGCATCGATTTCAGCTTCCCCGACCTGCAGGGCAGGCCGGTGTCGCTGGACGACGCCAAGTACCGCGGCAAGGTCGTGATCGTCGAGGTGATCGGCACCTGGTGCCCGAACTGCACCGACCAGACCCAGTTCCTGGCGCCGTGGTTCCGCGAGAACCAGCACCGGGGCGTGGAGGCGGTCGCGGTGGCGTTCGAGCAGGAGGACAGCTTCGAGTACTTCCAGCAGCGGCTGGGCAAGTTCCGCGACTTCTTCGACATCCGCTACGACATCGTCTACGGCGGCATCGCCGACAAGAAGCTCGCGACCGAGAAGCTGCAAGGCCTGAACTACATGGCCGCCTTCCCGACCACGATCATCATCGACCGGCGTGGCGAGGTCCGCGAGATCTATACCGGCTACACCGGCACGGTGACCGGCGAGTACTACGACGACTACGTGACGAAGTTCAACGGCCTGCTCGACGCCCTGCTGGCCGAGCCCGATCCGTACGCGGCCACGGCGGCACGCGAATGAGCCATCGCCCGGCCCGGCGCGCCGTTCCGCTGCGATGTCGCTGACCTGAGCCTGCGCGCCGCCGCGGCGACCGGCGGCGTGCGCTACCGCGCTTGGAACTCCTGCCTTCGACGGGCCACCGCGCCGCCGCCGACGCCGGCGCGTGTCCGTCTTCCCATGTCCCTGCCCATCGCGTCCATGCACGGCGCGCTGCGGCTTCCGTCATCAGGTCCCGCCCCATGAACAGCCCCCGCACGCTCACGCTCCTGTCGCTCTCCATCGCCGCCGCCCTTGCAGGCGTTCCGGCCCAGGCCGCTGCGCTGGAGGCCGCCGCGGCCTCCGCACTGGACGCCACCGCCGCCGGCGATGCGCGCACGCTGGACAAGGTGACCGTGACCGGTGCCCGCGTCGCCGGGCGCACCATCGCCAACAGCCCGGTGCCGATCGACGTGATCGGCGCGCACGAACTCGACACGACCAGCCGCACCGACCTGTTCGAGGTCTTGAATGCGACGCTGCCGGCCTGGAACACCCCGGTGCGCGCCAATGCCTCCGACCTGGGCAGCATGGTGCGCGTTGCCCAGCTGCGCGGCCTCAGCCCCAACCACACCCTGGTGCTGGTCAACGGCAAGCGCTGGCACTCCACCGCGCTGTTCGGTGCGGGCGGCCTGACCGGGCAGGCGCCGGTCGACCTGGCGACCATTCCCAGCGGCGCGATCGAGCGGATCGAAGTGCTGCGCGACGGCGCGTCGGCGATCTACGGCTCGGGCGCGATCGGCGGCGTGGTCAACCTGATCACAAGCAAGGCGCACGAGGGCGGCGAGGCCTCCTACCGCTATGGCGTCAACGACGGCGGCCAGGGCGAACTGCATTCGCTGAAAGGCAGCGCCGGGTTCGCGCTGGGCGAGGGCGGCTACCTCAACGTCTCGGCCCAGGCCGACGACCAGGCGCCCACCAACACCAGCACCGCGGTCCCGCTCGACTACCCGCTGTACTTCCTGCGCGACGCCAACGGCAACCAGATCCTGCCCACCGGCTCGGTCTGGACTCCGCAGATCCCCGCCGGCGCGACCCTCGATCCGCGCGAGTACACCACCGACCGCGGCAGCTGGCGCTGGCCGATCAACGGCCGCCGCAAGTCCCGCCTGCAGGGCGTGAGCGTCAACGCCGGCGTGCCGGTCGGCGAGGACATCGAACTGTTCGCCTTCCTCACCCATTCGGCGCGCCAGGCCTGGGCGCCGCAGTTCTATCGCCCGGTCTGGCGCGACGAGGTGGTGCGCGCGATCCACCCGGACGGCTTCCAGCCGGTCGAGGAGATCGACGAGGAGAACACCGGCGCCACCGTCGGCCTGCGCGGGACCTGGGCCTCCGGCTGGGACTGGGAGGCCAGCGGCACCTTCGGTCGCGACGCGATCCGCGCCTACATCCACGATTCGATCAACCCGACCTACGGCCTGGACAGCCAGACCAGCTTCTACCTGGGCAAGGTCGCCTACGAGGCGGCGACCGGCAACCTCGACCTGCGCCGCGGCTTCGACGTGGCCTGGCTGGCCGCGCCGCTGCAGCTGTCGCTGGGCCTCGAGGTCCGCCGCGAGGAATACCGCAAATGGGCGGGCGACGAGCAGTCCTACACCCACGGCGGCCGGCCGATCCTGGATGGCCCCAATGCCGGCAGGACCTACAGCCGCGCGGTCGGTTACTCGCAGGCGCTGGCCGGCTTCAGTCCCGCCGACGCGGTGTCGGTATCGCGCGACAACTGGGCGTTCTACGCGGGCGTGTCGCTCAACCCGACCGCGCGCTGGGTGGTCGACGTGGCCGGCCGCCACGAGGACTACAGCGACTTCGGCACCGCCTCGACCTGGCGCCTGTCGAGCCGTTACGACCTCGGCGGGCGGGTCGCCGTGCGCGGCACCGCCAGCACCGGCTTCCAGGCCCCGGCACTGGCCGCGCAGGCGCACAAGTTCACCCAGAACTCGCCGGCCGGGGTCAGCTACACGCTGCAGGTGAACTCGCCCGAAGCCGTCGCGCTCGGCGCCCGGCCGCTGCGCCCCGAGGAATCGGACAGCCTCAGCGTGGGCGTGGTGTTCCAGCTGGGCGATGGGGTCAGCGCGGCGATCGACGTCTACCGGATCGATGTCGACAACCGCATCGCGACGTCCACCTCGATTTCGGGCACCAGCTATCCCGGTGCGCTGCCGCTGCTGGAATCGCTGGGTTACGGGCCGGCCGACGCGGTGTCCTACCTGATCAACGCGGCCGATACCCGCAACGAGGGCGTGGAGGCCACGATCGAGGCGCTCAGCGATTTCGGCCGCTACGGCAGCGTGCGCTGGACCGCCGCCGGCAACTGGACCCGGGCCGAACTGCGCGGGGTCGCGGCGACCCCGGACGTGCTGGCCGACTACAACGTGCCGGTGTTCAACCGGACCAATGCCAACCTGCTCCTGCTGCTGTCGCCCCGGAGCAAGCAGATCCTGAGCGCGGACTGGCGCGTCGGCCGCTGGAGCACGTTGCTGCGCTTCACCCATTACGGGCAGGTCGAGCGCTACGGGATCCCGACCGGGCGCCCCGCATCCGAGGAGATCGCCTATGGCATCGGCGACCTGTGGCTGACCGACCTGGACATCGGCTTCGACGTGACCGACCGGCTGCGGCTGTCGGTCAACGCCAACAACCTGTTCAACGTGCTGCCCGACCGCCTGCCCCGGGCGCTGGTGCAGGCCGGCCAGGCCTATGCGTACCCGGTCAACGGCCCCGTGTCGGGCGACGGCGGCTTCTACTCCGCGAGCCTCGCCTATCGCTGGTGATGCACCATCGCAGGGGGCGCATCGGCCCGGGCCGCACGGGCGGGGCGCGGGGACCGGCGACGGTGTCCCGCCCCCGCCTCGTCGCTCGCGCCTGGGCCTTCGGCCGCTGCGGCCATCGCGCAGCTGGAACCATCTGGCGGGCTGAAGCCCCGCATGCGCGCGGACGCGCCCGCACCCTGATCGATGTCCATGCCGGCCGGGGTGTCCGGCATGCCGCCAGATGGGGCTGGCAGCTGAACAGGGCGGCCGCCGCATGTGGATAAGTTCAGATCGGATTCACGGCTTTCTAACGACCATGCCAGTCCAGCCTCGCGACAGAGCGATGTGGCCCGCCACTCCTCTTCGCAGCGCCACTCCGTTAGGATCCGAAGGATGTTTCGCCCGTTACCGACTGCCCTCATCCTGATCGCTGCCGCCATGGCGGCCGAGGCGATGGCGCAGCCGGTGCGCGGGCCTGGCGAAGGCGTGGCGCGAGCGGCGATGGCCCAGCGCGCGCTGGACGCCGCGCAGCGCGCGGACGCACCGCCCGGGGAACGCCCGCAGATGGACATGCCGCGCGACGCGCGGCCGCCGCAGTCGCGCCAGGAAGTCCGTTCCCTCTCCGACGCGGTGCGCACCGTGCAGCGCCGGACCGGCGGCCAGATCCTGGGCGCCGAGCGCGTGCCGTATGAGGGCGGCGTGATCACCCGCATCAAGTACATGGACGATCGCGGGCGCGTCCGCTATATGGATGACCCGGGTGCGACCAGTGAGCGCCGATCGCGACCGCGACGCGCCGATAACGACGATCGGTAGACGATCGCAGGTCAGAGGTCCCGCCCGCAGGGCGACCCCACAGCCCCACCACAGTTACTAGGGAGAGTGCATGCGTATCCTTCTGGTCGAAGACGAAGCCCCGTTGCGTGAGACGCTGGCCGCCAGGCTGAAGCGCGAAGGTTTCGCGGTCGACGCCGCGCAGGATGGCGAGGAAGGCCTGTACATGGGCCGCGAGGTTCCGTTCGACGTCGCCATCATCGACCTCGGCCTGCCGAAGATGTCGGGCATGGAACTGGTCAAGGCGCTGCGCGACGAGGGCAAGAACTTCCCCGTGCTGATCCTGACCGCGCGTTCGAGCTGGCAGGACAAGGTCGAGGGCCTCAAGCAGGGCGCCGACGACTACCTGGTCAAGCCGTTCCACGTCGAGGAGCTGCTGGCGCGCCTCAACGCGCTGGTGCGCCGCGCCGCGGGCTGGAGCAAGCCGGTGCTGGAGTGCGGCCCGGTCGCGCTGGATCTGGCCGCGCAGACGGTCAGCGTCAGCGGCCACAACGTCGACCTGACCAGCTACGAATACAAGGTGCTCGAGTACCTGATGATGCACGCGGGCGAGCTGGTGTCGAAGGCCGACCTGACCGAGCACATCTACCAGCAGGATTTCGACCGCGACTCGAACGTGCTTGAAGTGTTCATCGGCCGCCTGCGCAAGAAGCTGGATGCCGATGGCGAGCTGAAGCCGATCGAGACCGTCCGCGGCCGTGGCTATCGCTTCGCGATCCCGCGGACCGACGCCTGAGCCGGATGGAGCGGCCGGCCGGGTGAACCGCGAGCGTTTGGGATTCCGGCCGTGGCGGACGCGTTCGCTCAAGGCGCGGCAGCTCACCGCTGCCAGCCTCGGGTTGATCGCGTTTCTGATGCTGGCCGGCTACGCGCTCGACCGCGCCTTCGCCGAAACGGCCGAGAACAACCTGCGCCAGCGCCTGAAGAGCTATGCGATGGCGTACGCGGACAACATCGACTTCGGGCGTGACGGTTCGCTGTACACGCCCGAGCTCGGCCCCGATCCGCGCTTCCACCGTCCCGGCAGCGGCCTGTACGCCGAGGTCGTGCTGCCGAATGGCCACTGGGCCTCGCTGTCCGCCGAGGGGCCGTTGTTGCCGGAAGTGCTGGGGCTGCTGGCCCCGCGCCAGGAACGCTTCGACACCCGGCTGCAGATGACCCAGATCGACGGCAGCCCGGGCGAGGTGTATCGCTATGGCATCGGCCTGATCTGGGGCGAGCGCGGTCCCGATGCCGAGTTCCCGTACACGATCTACGTGATGGAGGACGCGCAGACCCTGGAAGCCCAGGTGCGCGTGTTCCGCGGCGCGCTGTGGATCTACCTCGGCGGTGCGGGCGTGATCCTGCTGCTGCTCCAGGCGGTGATCCTGCAGTGGAGCCTGCGCCCGCTCAAGCGCGTGATCACCGAGCTCACCCGCGTCCAGCGCGGCCAGCTGCAGCGCATGAGCGAACGCCATCCGCGCGAGCTGGAACCGCTGACCGAGAGCATCAACGCCCTCATCGAAAGCGAGCGCGAGCACCTGGAGCGCCAGCGCAACACGCTGGCCGACCTGGCGCACAGCCTGAAGACACCGCTGGCGGTGCTGCGCACCCAGCTCGACAGCGGCTCGTCCGGCCAGGAGGGCCTGCGCGAGGAACTGGACGTCCAGCTCAAGCGCATGAACGACCTGGTCTCCTACCAGCTCGCACGCGCGGCGTCGGGCGGCCACAAGCTGTTCGCCGCGCCGGTCCCGATCGAGCCCACTGCCGAGGAGATCGTGCGCGGGCTGGAGAAGGTCTATGCGTCCAAGGGCGTGCTGTGCGAGTTCGACGTCGCGCCCGACGTCCAGTTCTACGGCGAACCCGGCGACCTGCAGGAACTGCTCGGCAACATGCTGGAGAACGCCTTCAAGTGGGCGCGTCGACGCGTGCTGCTGACCGCGCGGCCCGGCCCGGCCGCGCCCAACCGGCGCGCGGGCCTGATGCTGGCCGTCGACGACGATGGCCCGGGCATCGCGCCCGACGACATCGCCAAGGTGCTGCAGCGCGGCGTGCGCGGCGACGAGCGCGTGCAGGGCCACGGTATCGGCCTGTCGATCGTGCAGGACCTGGTCAAGGATTACCGCGGCGAACTGCAGGTGCTGCGCTCCAGCGAACTGGGCGGCGCCCGGTTCGAGGTCATCCTGCCGCCAGGGCTCTGAGTCCACCTGGCGGCTGGCTGGCGTTTCAGCGCGTCGGCGTCCGCCCGGCGAACGGCGACGGCCCGTAGAAGCGGAGCAGGTGCGCGGCCACCTCGGGCATCGTCTCGGCCAGCAGCGTCGGGTCGGAGAAGTGGTATTCGCTGGCGACCGCGAAGAATTCCTCCGGCGCCTCGGCCGCGTAGGGGTCGAGGCCGACATCGTCGCCCGCGTCCACGCGGCTGCAGAACGCGTCGTACGCGCGCTGGAAATCGCGCGCCCACTGGCGTTGCCAGCCCACCGGCAGCAGCGGCGTGCCGTCGAGCACGCCGTCCAGCGCATCGAGCTTGTGCGCCATCTCGTGCACGGCCACGCAATAGCCGGCGCCGGGGTCGTCCAGATCGGCCTGCACGTCGGCCCAGGACAGGACCAGCGGCCCCTGGTCCCAGGCCTCGCCGATCAGTTCGTCCTCCCATTCGTGCAGCACGCCGGCCGCGTCGACGTGGCTGCGCTGCACGCGGAACGCTTCGGGATAGACCAGCAGCTGCGACCAGCCGCGCAGCCCGTTCTCGCCGAATTCCAGCAACGGCAGGCAGCACAGGGCGGCCAGCAGCACCCGCTGCTGCGAATCCAGTACCAGGCCGTCGAGCGGGGTGATGGTCTTCTGCTGCAGGAAGCGCGCGGCCAGGGCCTGCAGTCGGGCCTGGCGGTCCGCATCCAGCTTCGCCGCCCACGGCAACAGCGCCACGGCCGCATGCCACAGCGCTGGATCGATGACAGGGGGGCGCGGCCGCAGCCAGCGCGACAACCAACGGATCAGCGGAACATGCCCGGCAGGAAGCTGTGCCACTTGGACGCGCGGGAGCGCGGCATGCTCAGTTCGGATTCGCCGCCGCTGTTGGAGGTGGCGCCGGGCTTGCCGCCGCTGCGCGAGGCCGCGGGGATGGGCGCGCGCGCCTGCGGGACGGAGGATGGCGCCTCTTCGCTGGCCGCCGCCGACACATACTCGCAGGCGCCGCGCTTGGGGGCAGGGTCGGAATCGGACGTACCCGCCCAGGCCAGCACCGGCGTGGCAAGCAGCAGCAGGAAGGCAAGGCAGCGCATGGCGGATCCAGCCGGCCGGGGGCAAGCGCCGACTATAGCGCGGATCGGGCCGGGCCGCAGGCAGCGCCACGACGGGCTGGGCCGGGTGTCCGCGGGCGGCGATAATCGGCGCCATTGATCACGAGGAGAGCGTGTGGACGATCGCGAGCTGCTGCTGCGCCTGGGTTCGGGCGTCCAGTCGGGCGACGTGCTGGCGCGCGAGGCCGGGCTGACCCGGGCGGCCGTCTGGAAGCGGATCCAGGGCCTGCGCGCCGCCGGCATCGGCATCCACGCGGCGGCCGGTCAGGGCTACACGCTGGAGCGCCCGCTCGATCTGCTCGATGCCGGGCGCATCCGTGCCGGACTGCCGGCGGAGGTGCGTGCGCGGCTGGCCTCCCTGGACGTGGCCTGGAGCCTGGATTCGACCAACAGCGAGCTGCTGCGGCGGCCGCGTCCGGCCGGCGACGGGATCGAGGTGCTGCTGGCCGAGCGTCAGTCCGCCGGCCGCGGCCGCCTGGGCCGCCGCTGGCGTTCGGCGCTGGGCGCGCAGGTCTGCCTGTCGGTGCGCCGGCAGTTCGAGGGTGGCCTGGCCCGGCTGGGCGGCCTGAGCCTGGTCGCGGGCGTGGCGGTCGCCGAGGCGCTGCGTGGCCTGGGCCCGGCGCAGATCGGCCTGAAGTGGCCGAACGACCTGGTCGGCGATGGGCGCAAGCTCGCCGGCCTGCTGATCGAGGGCGGCGGCGAGCACGCCGGTCCGGTGAAGGCGGTGATCGGCATCGGCATCAACGTCGACCTGCCGCCCGGCGCCGGTGACGCCATCGACCAGCCGTGGACCGACCTGGCGTCGCTGGGTGAAGGCGCTGCGCCGGGCCGCGACGCCGTCGCCACGGCCGTGCTGGCCTGCCTGCTGCCGGCGCTGGACCTGTTCGACCGGGAAGGACTGGCGCCGTTTCTTGGCCGCTATGCGGCGCTCGACGTGCTGCACGGGCAGCGGGTGGCGGTGATCGGGCGCGACACCATCGAAGGCGAAGCGCTGGGCCTTGCGCACGACGGCGGCCTGCGCGTGCTGACCGACGCGGGCGAGCGCCTTTTCCATGCCGGCGAAGTCAGCGTGAGGCCGCGATGAGCGACTGGTTGTTCGACCTGGGCAATTCGCGGTTCAAGGCCGCGCCACTGCATGAAGACGGGCGTGTGGGTGAGGTGGTCGCCTGGGCGCACGGCGCCGAGCGGCTGGCCGATGCCGGACCCGAGCTGCCGAGCGGCGCGCGCGCCTGGCTGGCCAGCGTGGCCTCGCCCGCACTGACCGCCCAGGTGCTGGAAGCATTGCGGGCGCGTTTCGCACAGGTGGAGGTCGCCAGCGTGCGGTCCGGGTTCGCCGGGGTCCGCATCGCCTACGCGCAGCCGCAGCGCTTCGGCGTGGACCGCTTCCTCGCCCTGCTGGCGGCGCGTGCGGCCGGCGGCCATGTGCTGGTGGCCGGCGTGGGCACCGCGCTCACCATCGACCTGCTCGATGCCGAAGGGCGCCACCATGGCGGCCGCATCGCCGCCTCGCCGACGGTGATGCGGCAGGCCCTGCATGCGCGCGCCGCGCAGCTGCCGGCGCTGGGCGGTGCGTACAGCGAGTTCGCCGACGACACCGCCGATGCGCTCGCCTCCGGCTGCGACGGGGCGGCCGTGGCCCTGATCGAACGTTCGCTGGCGCAGGGCACCGAGCGCCTTGGGGCCGCGCCGACCCTGCTGCTGCATGGCGGCGGCGCGCTGGACCTGCTCCCGTTGCTGCCCCAGGCGCGCCTGCGGCCGACCATGGTCCTGGACGGGCTTGCGGCGTGGGCGCGCGCGCAGGCCGCGCAATGATGACCGGCCTGCCGCGCCGCGCTACCGGCCCGGCCGCGACATCCCTAGAATCGAGCCCATGCTTCCACGCGCCCTGATCGTCGTCCTGCTCGTCCTCAACCTGGGCGTGGCCCTGTGGTGGATCGCCCGACCGGCCCTGCCGGCCGCGTCGCCGCCGGTGTCCGACCGGGGCGGCATCCCGTTGCAGCTGGTGCGCGCCGGCCCGGCGGCCGCGGCGCCGGCGCAGGATCCGCAGACGCGTGATGCAGGGGACGACGCGGCAGCGGCCCCGTCCGCCGCCGCGGATCTGCAGTGCCTGCGGCTGGGTCCGTTCAGTGCGCGCAGCGTGGCCGAGGCGCTGCGTGGCGAACTGGGCGAGCGTGTGCGCACCAGCGCGATCGAGGAAGTCCCCGGGGAAGCCACGAGCTATCGCGTGCTGCTGCCTCCGGCCGGCGACCGCGCCCAGGCGCAGGCCACGGTGGAACGGATCGCGGCGGCCGGTTTCCAGGACTACCTGATCCTCAACCAGGGCGACGATACCCATGCGATCGCGCTGGGCGCGTTCCGCGGCCGCGACACCGCCGAGCGGCGCGTCGCGGCGCTGCAGGCCGCCGGCTTCCCGGCCGAACTCCGTCCCCAGGGCAATCCGGCCCCGTCGCGCTGGTGGCTGGATGTGGCCACGTCCGATGTCGCCGCGGTCAAGGCGCGGGTTCCGCGCGCGCAGGAACGTGACTGCGCGCGCTTGCGCTAGAATCGCCACCTTCGCCGCTTTAGCTCAGCTGGTAGAGCAACCGCCTTGTAAGCGGTAGGTCATCCGTTCGATTCGGATAAGCGGCACCAGCATCCTGCAGCCGGGGCTGCCACGCTGCTGCAATGCAGCGGGTCCAGAGTGTGCGCCAGCCGCTAGGCTGGCGGCATGAAGACATCCGAAGAACGCATGCCCCAGCAGTTCCCGCCGGTCTCCCTGATCGGCGTTCCGACCGACATCGGCGCCGGCCATCGCGGCGCCTCGCTCGGCCCCGATGCGCTGCGCATCGCTGGTCTCGCCGAGGCCCTGCGCGGCCGCGGCATCGACGTCCTCGACCGCGGCAACCTGCATGGCCCGGCCAACCCCTGGACGCCGCCGGTCGATGGCTATCGCCATCTTGACGAAGCCGTGGCCTGGAACCGCGCGCTGATGGAGGCCAGCCTGGCCGAACTGCGTGCCGGCCGCATGCCGGTGATGCTGGGCGGCGACCATTGCCTGGCGATCGGCTCGATCAGCGCGGTCGCGCGGCATTGCCGCAACACGGGCAGGCGCCTGCGCGTGCTGTGGCTGGACGCGCACTCGGACTTCAACACCAGTGCGGTGACGCCATCCGGCAACGTGCACGGCATGCCGGTGGCCTGCCTGTGCGGGCTGGGCCCGGAACCGCTGACCGGCATGGCCGGGCAGGTGCCGGCGATGCAGCCGCACCAGATCCGGCAGATCGGCATCCGCTCGGTCGATCCGGAGGAGAAGCGTCTGGTCAAGCAGCACGGCCTGGACATCTACGACATGCGTTACATCGACGAGGTCGGGATGAAGCGGGTCATGGCCCAGGCCCTGTCCGGGATCGACGCCGACACCCACCTGCACGTCAGCTTCGATGTCGACTTCCTCGACCCGAGCATCGCGCCGGGTGTCGGCACCACCATTCCCGGCGGCCCGAACTACCGCGAGGCGCAGCTGGTGATGGAGATGATCGCGGACACCGGGCGGATGGGCTCGCTCGACATCGTCGAACTCAACCCCTGCATCGACGTGCGCAACCAGACCGCCGAACTGGCGGTGGATCTGGTCGAAAGCCTGTTCGGCAAATCGACGCTGATGCGCGACTGAACGGTCCGGGGCGGCATTCACGCCGGATCGACGGCCCAGCGCCGAGATTGGCGACGCACGCACGAACCGTGCGCTGTCGTCACCAGGAGCCCATCATGAAGCGCATCATCACTCTGACGTTGTTGACCCTGTTCTCGGCCTCGATGCTCACTGCCTGCAACACCGTGTCCGGTGCCGGCAAGGACGTCCAGAAGGCCGGTGAAAAGCTCGAGGACGCAGCCGACCGTCGCTGATCCACATCAGCGGGCTGTCGACAGGAGCCGGCGCAAGCCGGCTCTTTTTTTGGCGCGTGTCGGCCGGCGTTCAGTCGCCTAACTTCGTTTTGACGCGCGCTGGACCGCTGGCGAATGCAGTCGTTGCGACGATGGTCGCGTGGTCAGACGAGGTGGCCACACGACTCTCACACATGCAGGAGCAGCACATGAATCGCGACATCATCGGTGGCAACTGGAAGCAGCTGAAGGGTCAGATCCAGGCCAAGTGGGGTGACCTGACCGACGACGTGTTCGACGTGGCCGAAGGCAATTCCACCTATCTGGCCGGCAAGCTGCAGGAGCGCTACGGCTGGGAGAAGGATCGCGCGGAAAAGGAAGTGCGGGATTTCGAGTCCGGCCTGGACGATCGTTACCGCCACTGATCGCGCTGCACGCTGCCGCGGCGACCATCGCCTCCCGGCGATGCCATCGGCGGACTGGAACGGACGACACGGGAGCGCATGCGCTCCCGTGTTCTTTTGTGACTGGGGACAGGCAGGTGTCACGGATCCGGTACGAAACCGCCCGGGAACGCGCGGGGTGCGTCGAACGTGGTCGCGATCGCACGCCGAGGCAGCCTGATCCCGCGCGCGGACAGGGCCGCCGGCGTGTCGTAGCGCAGTTCGGTGACCTGCACCGGGCGCGGATCGCGATCGAAGTGCGTCGACCAGGTGCTCTCGTGGACGATCGCGCCATGGCCGGTGCCGATCCGCTGCCGCTGCGCCGGCGCCGCGGCCGCGGCGATCTCGGCCGATTGCGCCTGCACGCCGGGCCCTCTTGCCGACGCCGGTTCCGGTGCCTGCATCGGCGCACGCGGCGGCCGCTGCACGTGCGGCCGGATCGCCGCCGCGTCGTGGATCCGCTCGCGCTCGCGATGCACCGCGATGCCGACCACGCCGACATTGTCCGGGCGACCGGTGCGTGCCGCATAGCTGTCCTTCGGATCGACGAACACGAAGCCGGCGACCGCCTGCAGCGATTTCCGCCAGCCGGTGATGTCGGCCGACTGCCAGGGTTCCAGGACATAGCCGGCCTGGCGCGGGTCGGCGGTTTGGCCGCTGATCGCGTTGATCCCATCGACCGACAGCACCACCAGCACCCGCTCCGGGCCGCGGTTGCGCAGACGCACCGCATAGCTGTCGCCCGGATGGCCGCCGACCCAGGTCTGGCCGCGTCGATGCGCCGAAGGCAGCGCCTGGCCGCTCGCGCGGTCGACCAGTTCCACGGCGACAGGACCGTGCATGGCCTGGTCGGCGGGGCGATGCGCCAGCGCGGTGGTGCCGACCAGGGCCAGCGCCAGCAGCCACAGCGGGCGGAACGGGAATCGGGACATGGCGATGCTCCAGCGGGGACTGCATCGACGAACGCGCGAGCCGTCGCTGTGGGGTTGACGCGGCGGCGTTTAGAATTGGCCTGTTTCCGTTTTCATCCAGAGCAGGCCGTCCCATGACCACCCGCGTCCTCACCGGCATCACCACCACCGGCACCCCGCACCTGGGCAACTACGCCGGTGCGATCCGTCCGGCCATCGCCGCCAGCCGGGTGGAGGGCGTGGAGAGCTTCTTCTTCCTGGCCGACTACCACGCGTTGATCAAGGCCGACGACCCGGTGCGCGTGGCGCGCTCGCGGCAGGAGATCGCCGCGACCTGGCTGGCCTGCGGGCTGGACCCGAAGCGCGTGGTGTTCTACCGCCAGTCCGACATTCCCGAGATCCCGCAGCTGAGCTGGCTGCTGACCTGCGTGGCGGCCAAGGGCCTGCTCAACCGCGCGCATGCCTACAAGGCGGCGGTGGACAGGAATGCCGGCACGGGCGAGGACGCCGATGCCGGCGTCACCGCCGGCCTGTACATGTACCCGGTGCTGATGGCGGCCGACATCCTGGCGTTCGGCGCGCACAAGGTGCCGGTCGGCCGCGACCAGATCCAGCACATCGAGATGGCGCGCGACATCGGCCAGCGCTTCAACCACCTCTACGGCGACAGCTGGCGTGCGGTCACCGGCAAGGCCGGCGAGCCGCTGGTGCTGCCGGAGGTGACGATCGACGAGCAGGTCGCGACCCTGCCGGGCCTGGACGGGCGCAAGATGTCCAAGAGCTACGACAACACGATTCCATTGTTCGCACCGCCGGCCGAACTGAAGAAGCTGGTGATGTCCATCGTCACCGACTCGCGCGCGCCGGGCGAGCCGAAGGATGCCGACGATTCCAACCTGTTCCAGCTCTACCAGGCGTTCAGCACGCCGGAGCAGGCGGCCGAGATGCGCCATGCCTTCGCCGAGGGCATCGGCTGGGGCGATGCCAAGCAGCGCATGTTCGCACGCATCGAGGACGCGGTGGCGCCGATGCGCGAGCAGTACCAGCTGCTGATCGCACGGCCGGCCGAACTGGAAGAGATCCTGCTGGACGGCGCGCGCCGGGCGCGAGACCTGACCGTGCCGTTGCTGGACGAACTGCGCCAGGCGGTCGGCCTGGGCGCGTTCACCGCGGCGCAGGCCGCGGCCGGCCCGGCCCGCGCACAGGCGCAGAAGCTGCCGCAGTTCAAGCAGTACCGCGAGGCCGATGGCCGCTTCCTGTTCAAGCTGGTCGATGGCGAGGGCAGCCTGCTGCTGCAGGGCGATGGCCACGCATCGCCGCGTGAAGCGGGCCAGCTGATCGCCCGGCTGCGGCGCGAGGGCGCCGATGCGCTGCACGAAATGGAGCAGCGCGCCGTCGGTCTGCTCGGCGAACGCGTCGGCACGCTGGCCGATGGTGTCGCCGGCGTGGATGCGGTGATCGAGGCGCTGCGGGTGATGAACGCCACGGAGGAGTAATACGTGGCAACGCGCCTCGCCGCTGGCCTGTCCGCTTTCCATGGGTGCCGGATGCCGCGGCGCCACGCCGCGTCCATGCGTCGCGCACGCTGCGGGATGCTGGCGCAGGCCGCTGCGTCGTCGGTGCCGGCACTGCGTTCCGGCATGGCGCCCGCATCCGCGCGTGGACCGGTCGCCGTCGCCGTGCTTTTTGCTTCGACCACGGGTAGGCGTAGTGGCTGCGCGGCCCACCCATCCCTAGAGGTCGCACCCTGATGGCCTGGCTGACCTTGCTGCTGTTCCTGCCCTGGTTCGGTCTGCTCGGGACGCTGTTCTGGTGCTATCCGCGCCAGCCGCGCGACCGCGCGCGCCGCCTGTTCGATACCGCCACCCTGTTGCTGGCGCTCGGCCTGAGCATCGCCGGCATGCTGTGGGGCTATGCCGACGGTGGCGTGGAGGCCGGCGAACGCTCGATCTGGCGGCACGTGCTGGCGGTGCTGTACGCCTACGGCGGCTTCCTTGCGGTGCTGGCCATCGCGATCCCGCTGCGCGGGCGCTGGCTGCAGGGGCGTCGTTCCGTCTGAGCGGTCCGTGGCCGCCGGTCTGACCATGCCGGCGGGACTACGACCAAAGCCGTGTCGTCGGCCGGCCGGCGCATGGCTAGCATGCCAGTGCACTCTCGGGACATGGACGGCATGGGCGAACACGGCATCACCACGATCGACACCGGCTACGTGCGGCCGCGGTTCGATGCGGCCTATCTGGTGGTGGAGCACGGACGCGCGGCCTTCATCGATTGCGGCACCAACCAGACCCTGGCGCCGTTGCTGGCGGCGCTGGAGGCGCAGGGGCTGCAGCCGGCCGATGTCGACTGGCTGATCGTGACCCACGCCCATCTCGACCACGCCGGCGGCGCCGGCGAACTGCTGCGCCAGCTTCCGAACGCGCGGCTGGTCGCGCATCCGCGCGCGGCACCGCACCTGATCGACCCGGCCAGGCTGGTCGCGGGTGCGACCGCGGTCTATGGCGAGGCGGAATTCGCGCGCCATTACGGCACGATCGTGCCGGTCGATGCCGCGCGCGTGGACATCGCCCACGACGGCCACGTGGTCTCGCTGGCCGGACGTCCGCTGCTGTGCCTGGATACCCCGGGCCACGCGCGCCATCACCTGTGCGTGTGGGATGCGCGCAGCCGCAGCTGGTTCACCGGCGATACCTTCGGCCTGTCGTACCGCGAGCTGGACAGCGCGCAGGGCGCGTTCATCCTGCCCACGTCGTCGCCGGTGCAGTTCGAACCGGACGCCCTGCAGGCCTCGATCGGGCGGATGATGAGCCATGCGCCGGAGGCGATGTACCTGACCCATTACGGCCGCGTCACCGGCGTGCCGCGCCTGGCGGCCGACCTGGTCGAACAGATCGATGCGATGGTCTCGCTGGCCCAGGCCTGCGACGGCACCGCGGACCGGCATCGTGGCCTGGTCGCCGCGCTCGCCGGCTATTACCTCGAACGCGCGCAGGCGCATGGCTGCCCGCTCGACGACGCGGGCGTGCTGCGCGTGCTGGAGATGGACATCGAACTCAACGCGCAGGGCCTGGAAGCCTGGCTGGACCGCGCACGTCGCTGAGCGCTCGCCGGGTGCAGGGCCGGCAGGCTTGCATCCGCCGGCCATGGCTGCGACGGTGGCGATCCCCCGCGCGGCGGCGTCTGCGCGTTGCAGATGGAGTGGTCGTGAAGGCAAGTCCGCGTGTGTTGTGCGTGCCGGCGCTGGTGGCGTCGATCCTGTGTTGCGGCGCGTTGCAGGCCGCCCCGTCCACGGCCGTCCCGGGCGGCGGCATTTCGGGCGAGGCGCTGTCCGGGCACGTGCGCGTGCTGGCCTCGGATGCGTTCGAGGGGCGCGCACCGGCGACGCCGGGCGAAGACAGAACGGTGGCCTACCTGAGCCGGGCGCTGGCCGATGCCGGCGTGCAGCCGGGCGGCGACGACGGCGGCTGGACCCAGGCGGTGCCGCTGGTGCGGGCAAGCCTCGATGGCGAGGCGCGCGTGTCGTGGACGCTCGGTGGCCGGTCCGCGCCGCTGTCCAACGGCGACGACCTGGTCGTGCAGAGCCTGCATCCCGACACCCGCGTCGCGTTGAAGGATGTGCCGCTGGTGTTCGTCGGCTACGGCGTCGACGCGCCGGAGCGCCAGTGGGACGACTACAAGGGCGTGGACCTGGCCGGCAGGATCATGGTCGTGCTGGTCAACGATCCTGATTTCGAAACGGACGCGCCCGGTGCGTTCGATGGCCGCGGCATGACCTACTACGGCCGCTGGACCTACAAGTACGAGGAGGCCGCGCGCCAGGGCGCGGCGGGCGTGCTGATCGTGCACGAGACCGCGCCGGCCGCCTATGGCTGGGCGACGGTGCGCGCGTCGGGTCTGTCGCCGGTGTTCGACATCGAGCGTGCCGATGCGGCCAGCGCGCATACCCGCATGCGTGGCTGGCTGCAGCGCGAGCGCGCGGTCGAACTGTTCGCCGCCGCCGGCCTGGATTTCGAGGCCGAGAAGAAGAAGGCGCAGCGTCCGGATTTCCAGCCGGTGCCGCTCGGCGATGCGACCCTGTCGGTGGCCTTCGCCACGCAGCGCGAGCGCGTGGTGACGCACAACGTGGTCGGCCGCCTCGAAGGCGCTTCGCGCCCCGACGAGACCGTGATCTATTCCGCGCACTGGGACGCCTTCGGCATCGGCGAGCCCGACCCCTCCGGCGATCGCATCCGCCATGGCGCCATCGACAACGCGACCGGCGTCGCCGCCGTGCTGGAACTGGCCCGCGTCCATGCCGCCGGCCCGCGTCCGGCGCGCAGCCTGTTGTTCATCGCGCTCACCGCCGAAGAGAAGGGCCTGCTCGGCGCCACGCATTACGCCGCGCATCCGCTGGCCCCACTGGAGACCACCGCCGCGGTGATCAACATCGAGATGCTCAGCCCGGACGGTCCGGCCCACGACATCGCTTCATGGGGCAAGGGCCGTGTCTCGCTGGAGCGCGACCTCAAGCGCGTGGCCGAAGCACGCGGTCGCACCTATTCGCCGGATCCGAACCTGGAGGCCGGTTTCTTCTACCGTGCCGACCATTTCGCCTTCGCCCGCGCCGGTGTGCCGGGTATCACCATCGGTGCCGGCCTGGACCGCGTCGATGGCGGCGTCGAAAGTGGAAAGGCCCTGCGCGATGCCTACTTCGCGCGCTGCTACCACCAGGCCTGCGACAACTGGAGCGCCGACTGGGACATGCGCGGCCAGGTCGCCGACGTGACCCTGCTCTATGACCTGGGACGCGGGATCGCCGATGGCGATGCGTGGCCGCGGTGGGATGCGGAGTCCGAGTTCGCCGGTGAGCGCGCGCGCAGCGAGGCGGCGCGACGCTGAGCCATGCCTGATCGTTGCCGCAGCACTGCTGCGGCAGCGATGTTCTTGTCTTTGTTCTTGTTACTGAGGTTGCGGTTGTTTCTGCTGTTGCCGTGCTCTTGAACTTGATGGTCTGCGCCTTGAAGCGAGCCGAGCATCGCAGGTCAGTCGGGCCGAAGAGCTGCCCTTGTCTGAGCGTAGCGAGTTTGGGCAGCGTGCCCGACTGACCGAGAAGCGCAGGGCACCGATGCGTAGCATCGGCGAGTGTCGGCGCCTGCGGTTTTGCTTACTTTTGCCAAGACAAAAGTAAGCCGCACGACAGTGCGGAAGCTGTTGCCCCAAGCTCTGGCTTGGGTTGAGCTGTTGCTCAGCTCCGGCATCGGTGTTGCTCTTCTGCAGGGCTGGCAGCAAGAGGCAGAATCTGACGGCCACGGCCACGGCCACGGCCACGGCCAACGGCCAACGGCCAACGGCCAACGGCCAACGGCCAACGGCCAACGGCTTCCGCGCTGTTGCGCGGCTTACTTTTGTCTTGTCAAAAGTAAGCAAAACCGCCGTCGCCGGACGCGATCCGACCGACTGCGTCGGTCGGTCCCCTGTGCTTCTCGCATCGATGGGGTCGGCCCACAACTCGCTGCGCTCAGACACGTGGGCCTCTTCGCCCCCATCGCCGCTGCGATGCTCGGCTCGCTTTACGGCTCGGGTGGATCAAGTTCCACTGCAAGAGCAGAGCAACAGCAACAGCAACAGCAACATCTGCATCCTGCGTCCCGACGTCGGCCGAAGAGCAGGGATGTGCCGCAGACAGAGCAACATCGTTCGCGTTGGATGCCCGCGACGCACACCGGGCGTGAGCTGGATCCCAAAACCAGCGCAACCAAGCCGACAAGCAGGCCATGCGGCAGAGCGCCGCACGACCGGGCCGGGACTCAGGCCCCCAGCGCCTGTCCCCCGTCCACCGCCAGCACCTGGCCGGTGATCCAGCGCGCCTGCGGCGAAGCCAGGAACAGGGCCGCGTTGGCGACATCCTCCACCGCGCCGAAGCCGCCGAACGGAATGCTGTCGCGGATGCGTGCGTACAGCTCGGGTTCCTCGGTGCGGCGGCGGTCCCAGAGGCCGTCGGGGAACTCGATCGATCCGGGGGCGATGGCATTGACCCGGATCCGCTCGCGCGCCAGCTCGGTGGCCAGCGTGACCGTGTAGTAGTTCAACGCGGCCTTGGCGGTGGAGTAGGCGGCCGCGCGTGGGGTCGGCCGCAGGGCGTTGATCGAGCTGATGTTGATGATGGCCGGTGCGGCGCTGGCGCGCAGATGCGGAACCGCGATCCGGTTGGTGCGCACCGCAGCCATCAGGTCGATGTCGAAGCCGGCCTGCCAACTGGCGTCGTCGCTGCCGTTGCCGTAGCCGGAGGCGTTGTTGACCACCACGTCGATGCCGCCGAAGGTCTGCACCGCTGCATCGACCCATTCCTGGATCTGCTCGGCCTGGCCCAGATCGCATTGCCGGCGATGCACGGGCGCGCCGTGGCGCAGCAGGCGCTCGGCCGCGTCGATCACATCCGGCAGGCCGCGCCCGCAGATCGAGACCGACGCACCCCCGCGTGCGAATGCATCGGCGATGGCGAAGCCGATGCCGCGGCTGCCGCCGGCGACGAGGACGCGCAGGCCGGTGTGGGACAAGGGCAGGGCCATGGAAACTCCGGAAGTGGAAAGGCGCGGGCATTATCGCGCGCCATGCGCTGGTCCATCTGAAGCAGGAGGCTGGTGCTGGTCTCAGTGGCGGACTGCCATCGGCCGAGGCACTGAACCTGTTCGGACAACTGCATGCGGGACGTGGACGATCCTTCGTCGGGCGCCTGGCGCATGCCTGTGCCGATCATGCGCAGCGCGTGTGCCGATACCAGTGCATGCACACCCTGCGAGATCCGGACATGGAGGCGTGTGACGGAGGAGCGCCCGCGTGACCTGGAGTGCTGCCCTCACCCGATGCGCTGCGCGCATCGACCTCTCCCGCAGGCGGGAGAGGTGTGCGGTTCCCACAGGTATATCCATAGGTGACCACCGTCGCGTGCGGCTTCGTCGGTCCGGCTGTGCATGCGCAGACCGATGCTGATCCACGCTGCTGTTCCGGCTTATGGACACAGGCGATGGAGAGCGGACCAGCAGCGGCAGGTGATGGAAGGTACGGGTCCGGTCAGGAGATAAGCGACTGACATTCCCTCACCCGATGCGCTGCGCGCATCGACCTCTCCCGCAGGCGGGAGAGGTGTGCTGTTCCCAAAGGTGATCTCCATAGATGACCACCGTCGCGTGCCGCTTCGGCGGGCCATCAATGCGTTCGCAGACCGATGTTGATCGGCGCTGCTGTCCGCGCTTCTGAGCACGGGATGATCGGCGGCCGCCTGCGCGTGCGAGGGCAGGACGTGCGCGTGGCGCTGGCGCCGTCGCAGCTGTCGGCAATGTCGCGATGTATAGCGGACCAGCGCCGTGGCCTGCGATGGCAGGTACGCGTCCGGTCAGGGGATGCGCGGACGGGATTCCCTCAGCCGATGCCTTGCGCGCATCGACTTCTCCGGTGGGCGGGAGAAGCGTGTGGCCGCGCCCGCCGACCATCGCTGCCGATCTTCCAGCCGATACGCAGGCGCTGCTGCCCGGGCGTGGAAGCGCGTGCAATGAGTGGCGGATGAAGCGGCGCCAGGCGATGGCTGCGGACGCCTCCACAGAGTGGGTCGCTGTGTCTGGAGCGCTGCATGCGCGTGGCACGCTGTGCGCATCGCCCTCTGCCGCGGGAAGCGGGAGAGGGCAGCGTCGTTGGCGCTCGCCATTGATGCAGCGCCAGCACGATCATCGCTGCGTGCTGCGTGCTGCGTGCTGCGTGCGTGCCGCTGCTCGTCAGCTTGCCAGTGCCAGGTCGTCGATCAGCGCCTTGAGGAAGCGTGCGGCCTCGCCGCCGGTGGCGGCGCGGTGGTCGAAGGTCAGCGAGAGGGGGATCACCTTGTGCGAGGCGAAGCCGCCCATTTCCGGTGTCATCTGGAAGCGCGCGCGGCCGGCGGCGACGATCGCCACGCACGGCGGGACCACGACCGGCGTGGCGTAGCGGCCGGCGAACATGCCGAAGTTGGACAGCGAGATCGTGTAGCCGCTGAGTTCGCTGGCGGGGATCGAGCGGTCCGCGACCTGGGCGCGCAGACGCTCGATCGAGCTGCGCACGCCGGCGGCGTCGAGCAGGTCGGCATTGCGCAGCGCCGGCACGAACAGGCCGTCGTCGGTGTCCACCGCGATGCCGACGTCGACGTGCGGATGCAGGGTGCGGGTCAGCGCCTTGCCGTCGAACCAGGCATTGAGCGCGGGCACGGCCCTGGCCGCCGTGCAGATCGCGCGGATCAGGCGTGCGGTGACATCGTTGTCCGGTGTCCAGGCCTGGATGTCGGCGTCGTCGTTGAGCGTGGTCGGCACCACCTGCGCATGCGCGTCGGCCATCACCCGCGCCATGTTGCGGCGCACGCCCTTGAGCTGCTCGGGCTGTCCACTGGCCTGCACGCCCGGTGGCTGGGTGCGCATCGGCTTGCCGGTGGCGGACAGCGGGGTGCGTGCGCGGTTCGGATCGACGTCCTGGATGTTTCCATCCGGATGCGTCGTCGACGATGCGACGCGGGCCGCCGGCGTGCTGTGACCAGCTGCAGCATCACCTCGCCCGCCCGCGGGAGAGGTCGACGCGCCGCGCGCGTCGGGTGAGGGGAGGCCGTTCGCGCTGCCGTCGGCCGCGGCCTGCTTGACGTCGGCCATCGTCACCACGCCGTCGGCGCCGGTGCCGTGCACGCGGCTGATGTCGACCTTCAGCTTGCGTGCCATCGCACGCACGGCCGGCATCGCACGCACGCCACCGGCGGCGGAGGCCTGTTCGGCATGCACGGCGTTCGAACTCTGCATCGCGCCGACCACGGTGCCGGCATCGTCGCGTTCGCCCGCGCTGTCGCCACCGTCGGCCTCGGAGGGCGCCGGCCGGGTCGGCACGTCGCCGCCATCGTCGCCGGCCGCGGCGGATCTGCTCGGTGGCGGACCGTGGTGATGGCCGGTGTCCTGGCCCTCCGCACGCTGCGGCAGCGACGGATCCAGTTCGAACTGCGCCAGCACGCTGCCTGTGATCACCACGTCGCCGGCGCCGCCGGCCAGTTTCAGGACCTTGCCGGAGACGGGCGAGGGCACCTCGACCACGGCCTTGGCGGTTTCCATCGACACCAGCGGCGCGTCGAGGCGGATCGTGTCGCCCTCCTTGACGAACCATTCGACGATGGTCGCGTCCGGCAGGCCTTCGCCCAGGTCGGGCAGGTTGAAGTTCTTGGTCTGGCTCATCGTGTGTTCCCGTCCAGCAGTGCGAGAGTGCGTGCCGGCAGCCAGCCCTGCGCGCCATCGGCGCGTTCGGACCACCACCAGCCACCATGTTCGTGATGCAGCGTCACCGCATCGCCTTCGTCGGCATCCAGTTCGCGTGCGTCGTAGTCGCGCAGGGCGCGCGCACGGCCACCCTCCAGCGGCTGCAGCCAGTCCACCGGCGCCCAGCCGGCGCGTCCGTCGTCGCAACGGACCCAGGCGAACGCGGGCCACTCCTCATCGCGGGCACCGAGTTCGACCACCTGCCCGCCGTGGAAGCGGACCGGATCCGGGTACTGGCTGCGGTGCGGGCCGAGAAGGCGGGCCCGCATCTCAGCCTGCCGCCACGGCGCGCCTGGCGGCGGCGGCGACCTTGTCCACGCTCGGCAGGTACTTCATTTCCTGCCGGAACAGCGGGATGTGGATGTCGTAGCCGGTGACGCGCTCGACCGGGGCGACCAGGTCGTACATCGAGTGCTCGGCCAGGCGTGCGGCGATCTCGGCGCCGAAGCCCGCGGTGCGCGGCGCTTCCTGCACGATCACGCAGCGGCCGGTCCGGGCCACCGATTCGGCGATGGTGTCGAAGTCCAGCGGGCGCAGCGTGGCCACGTCGATGACTTCGGCGCTGATGCCCTCGCCGGCGAGCACGTCGGCCGCTTCCAGCGCTTCCTTGACCTGCGCGCCCCAGGTCACCAGGGTCACGTCGGTGCCGTCGCGCAGCACGAAGCACACGTCCAGCGGCAGCGCCTCGCCATCGTTGGCGACCACTTCCTTGTACTGGCGGTAGATGCGCTTGGGTTCCATGTAGATCACCGGATCCGGGTCGCGGATCGCGGCCAGCAGCAGGCCGTAGGCGCGCTGCGGCGAGGACGGCAGGACCACGCGCAGGCCCGGCACGTTGGTGAAGATCGCCTCGTTGGCTTCGCTGTGGTGCTCCGGTGCGCGGATGCCGCCGCCCCACGGCACGCGCAGCACCATCGGGCAGTGCAGGCGGCCACGGGTGCGGGTGCGCAGGCGGGCGGCGTGCGAAACGATGTGGTCGACCATCGGGTAGACGAAGCCGTCGAACTGGGCTTCGGCCACCGGCTTCATGCCCTGCGCGGCCAGGCCGACGGTGAGGCCGGCGATGGTGGTCTCGTCCAGTGGCGTGTCGAGCACGCGCTGGTCGCCGAAGCGTTGCATCAGGCCGGCGGTGGCGCGGAACACGCCGCCGTTGATGCCGACGTCCTCGCCCAGCACCAGGACCGACGGGTCGTGTTCCAGTTCCCAGGCCAGGGCCTGGGTGATGGCCTCGATCAGGGTGATCGGCTGGGTCGTCATCGGCGTGCCTCCCGTGGCGGCGGCCTGCGACGCGGCGGCGTCGCTGGCAGTGGCCGGCGCGGGCGCCGGTGTGGCAAGTCGCTGCTCATCCATGGCGCTGCTCCCAGGCCAGGGCGGCGGCGCGCTGGGCCAGCAGGTCGGCCGGCGGATCGGCGTAGAGATGGTCGAACATCGCCTCCAGCGGCTGCACCGGCGTGGCCAGGTAGGCGTCGACCTCCTCGGCCATGTACTGCTCGCATTCCAGCTTCCAGGCGTCTTCCTGCTCCTGGCTCCAGACGCCGCTGGCGGTCAGCCAGGTACGCAGGCGCGCGACCGGCTCCAGGGCCCAGGCGTCCTTGACCTCGGCCTCGTCACGATAGCGGCGCGCGTCGTCGGCGGTGGTGTGGTCCGACAGCCGGTAGGTCATGAACTCCAGCACCGTGCCGCCGTCGCCGGCCAGGGCGCGTTCGCGTGCCTGGCGCATCGCCTCCAGCACCGCGATCAGGTCGTTGCCGTCCACCTGCAGGCAATGCAGGCCGCCGGCGATGCCCTTCTGCGCCAGGGTCTGCGCGCCGGTCTGCGCCGAGCGCGGCACCGAGATCGCCCAGCCGTTGTTGACCACGCACAGGATCAGCGGAAGCGTGTAGGCGCCGGCCGAATTCAGCGCGGCGTAGAAGTCGGTCTTGGAGGTGCCGCCGTCGCCGCAGGTGGCCGCGGCGACCTGCGCCTGGCCACGCAGCTTGAACGCCAGCGCCGCACCGGCCGCATGCAGGCACTGGGTCGAGATCGGCACGCAGAACGGGAAGTCGATGCCGGCCGGCGTGTCGCGCGGGAAGTCGTTGCCGCGCTCGTCGCCGCCCCAGTACAGCAGGATGTCGCGCGGGCGCACGCCACGTTCGAACAGCACGCCGTACTCGCGGTAGCTGGGGCCGTAGACATCGCCGTCGCGCAGGGCGGCACCGATGCCGACGTGGGTGGCCTCATGCCCCAGGCAGGGCGCGTACGTGCCGAGCTTGCCGGTGCGCTGCAGCGCGATCGACTTGGTGTCGAAGGTGCGCACGAACAGCATCCGCTTGAACAGCGGCACCAGGCTGGCCGGATCGGCGAAATGGGAAGGAAGGTCGCGGACCGGCGTGCCGTCCGCACCGAGGTACTGCAGGTATTGGATTTCGAAGGTCGCGGCGAGCGTCATCGCGTGCGTCACCTGTCGTTGAAAGGGTGAAGGATAAGCGGACCATGTTAAGCAGACCGCAAGGTTTTGCCGCCCTGCGTCGCAACAAGCCTTTGTTTCCAGTGACTTGCGCGGGCGCCGGTGCAGGTGTGCCGCGTTTTGATACCGGTGGCAGGCGGAAGGTTCCGGTCCGCGGCCCGCGGCGCCTTGCCGGACAGCCGGCGTTGTGCCGCCATGCGTGGCGGGATCGGGTCGCGTGCTGGTTCACGTGGGTACGCGGGCGCTGGCTGGACGACGTTCCGGCTGGATGCGCGTGCCGCGCGCCTGGCCGTGGCATCGCATCTCCGGCAATGCAGGACGCGCCCTGGGGTACGCTTGCCGGCCCCAGTCAGCCGCCGCCGTCGCCAACCACATGAGCCTCGACAAGAACCAGCGCCCGCTGGAACCGGGTATCCACACCGACCTGCAGGGGCGGATGACGTACGCCGGCTACCTGCAGCTGGAGCAGCTGCTGTCCGCGCAGCGCCCGCTGTCCGATCCGCCGCACCACGACGAGATGCTGTTCATCGTCCAGCACCAGGTGTCCGAGCTGTGGCTGAAGCTGCTGGCGCACGAACTGCAGGCCGCGCGCGCGTTCCTGCGCGCCGACCAGGTCTGGCAGTCGCGCAAGGTGATGGCGCGCGGCAAGCAGGTGCTGCGCCAGCTGACCGAACAGTGGTCGGTGCTGGAGACCATGACCCCGTCCGAGTACATGGGCTTCCGCGATCTGCTGGGGCCGTCGTCTGGCTTCCAGTCGCTGCAGTACAGGGCGATCGAGTTCCTGCTGGGCAACAAGCACGCGGAGATGGTGCGCGTGTTCGACCACGATCCCGCGGGTCAGCAGGTGCTGCGGCGCGAGCTGGAATCGCCCAGCCTGTACGCCGAATTCCTGCGCTACCTGGCCCGCTTCGGCCACGCGGTGCCGGAGCGCTACACCCGCGACGACCACGACTGCAGCCAGGCGCACGTGTCCGACCCGGCGTTGCTGCCGGTGTTCGAGCGGATCTACGAGGACACCGACCGCTACTGGCGCGAGTACTCGCTGTGCGAGGACCTGGTCGACCTGGAGACCCAGTTCCAGACCTGGCGGTTCCGCCACATGCGCACGGTGATGCGGATCATCGGCTTCAAGCGCGGCACCGGCGGTTCCAGCGGCGTGGACTTCCTCAAGCGGGCGCTGGAACTGACCTTCTTCCCGGAACTGTTCGAGATCCGCACCACGATCTCGCCGCGCTGATCCAGGCCGCGCGCCGGCCTGGTCGCGCGGCCCGCACGCCGCGCGGGTTGGCATCGGCACGCCGCTTGCGGTTATGGTCCGGTCGGGCACCCGCGCGCTGCGTGCGGGGCCGCATTCCTTTTCCGTTTCCACCGCAGCAGGGGACCCCCAACGCATGAATCGACCCGCATCCGGCGCCGGTGCGCCCACCGGCCTGGCCGGCCGCCTCCTCGACGGCATCGAACGCATCGGCAACCGACTGCCCGATCCGGCGATGCTGTTCCTGCTGCTGATGCTGGCGGTGTGGTTCCTGTCCTGGGGCCTGTCGAACGTGCAGTTCGACGCGATCGACCCGCGCAACGGCGAGCCGATCCAGATCGTGAACCTGCTGTCGGGCGCGTCGCTGACCGCGTTCATGGCCAACATGGTCAAGGTGTTCCTGGCGTTCGCGCCGCTGGGCGTGGTGCTGGTGGCGATGCTGGGCCTGGGCGTGGCCGAGCACACCGGCTTCATCAACGCCGGCCTGCGCGCGATCCTGTCGGTGACCCCGCGGATGCTGCTGACCCCGGCGCTGGTGGCGGTCGCGGTGCTGAGCCACGTGGCGGTCGACGCCGGCTACGTGCTGGTGATTCCGCTGGGCGGGGTGATCTTCTATGCCGCCGGCCGGCATCCGCTGGCGGGCATCGCCGCCGCGTTCTGCGGTGTTTCCGGCGGTTTCTCGGCCACCCTGGTGGTGCCGTCCTCGCTGGATCCGCTGCTGGCCGGCCTGACCCAGGAAGGCGGGCGCATCCTCGACCCGGCCCTGATCGTCAATCCGCTGAACAACTGGTACTTCACCACCGCCTCGACCCTGCTGATCGTGGCGATCGGCTGGTTCGTGACCGACCGCATCGTCGAGCCGCGCCTGCGCCGCACCGCGGTCGACGGCAACGTCGCCGAGCTGCCGAAGATGGAGCCGCTGAGCGCCGCCGAGAAGCGCGGCCTGCTGTGGGCGGTGGTGGCGATGCTGGTCGCCGCCCTGCTGTTCGCGATCAGCCTGGTCCCGGAGACCTCGCCGTGGCGTGCGCCGGCCGCGGCCGTGCCCGAAGGCAGTCATCCGCTGCTGGTCGCCGCCGCGCCGGTGATGCAGTCGATCGTGGCGCTGATCTTCGTGCTGTTCCTGCTGCCCGGCGTGGTCTACGGCTACATGGCCGGCACGGTGAAGAGCCACCGCGACATCATCGCGGCGATGACGAAATCGATGAGCGGCATGGCGTACTACATCGTCATCGCCTTCTTCATCGCCCAGTTCCTGGCCGGCTTCAACGGCTCGGGCCTGGGCACGCTGATGGCGGTGGAGGGCGCGGATTTCCTCAAGGCGCTGGGCCTGCCGATGTGGATGACGATCATCGGCCTGATCCTGATGACCAGCATCGTGAACCTGTTCATCGGCTCGGCGTCGGCCAAGTGGGCGCTGCTGGCGCCGATCATGGTGCCGCTGATGATGCAGCTGGGCGTGTCGCCGGACCTGACCCAGGCCGCCTACCGGGTCGGCGACTCGATGACCACCATCCTGACCCCGCTGATGCCGTATTTCCCGCTGATCGTGGTGTTCTGCCAGCGCTACGTGACCAGCGCCGGCATCGGCACCCTGGTGTCGCTGATGGTGCCGTACTCGATCGCGCTGTCGGTGCTGTGGACCCTGTTCCTGCTGGGGTTCTGGGCGCTGGGCATCCCGCTGGGCATTGGCGCCAGCTACACGTATCCGGCCGCGTGAGGCCGGGGCGATCCGCTGCTGGATGCGCCTGCCGTCCGGGGAAATCCGGAACCGGATGATGCAAGGGAAGGCCGCCTCCGGGCGGCCTTCTCATTGACGGCCGGCGCCGGCGTCGGTGATCCTCGCCGCACTTCGGGCTTCGGCCCACCCGTCCAGCACCGCCTTCCCCAGGGGATTCCATGAGCGCCGACGTCGTCGAGCCCAAAGTCGCAGCCATTCCGCCACACCCGGCGGCGCCGCCCGAATTCGCCCAGTTCCTCGGGCATCCCAAACCGCTGTGGATGCTGTTCATGTCGGAGTTCTGGGAGCGCTTCGCGTTCTACGGCATCCGCTGGGCGATGGTGCTGTACATCGTGGCCCAGTTCCACGGTGGCAATGCGGCCGGTGAGAAGCCCGCCGCCGAGCTGTACGGCGCCTACCTGGCGCTGGTCTATGCCGGCGCGATCTTCGGCGGTTATGTGGCCGACAAGCTGGTCGGCTTCCAGCGCTCGATCCTGATCGGTGCGGTGTTCATGGCGCTGGGCCTGTTCCTGCTGGCCTCGCCGACCGAACTGCTGTTCAAGCTCGGCCTGGCCACGATCATCGTCGGCAACGGCCTGTTCAAGCCGATCATCTCGACCATGGTCGGCAAGCTGTACGCGCAGGGCGACGCCCGCCGCGATGCCGGTTTCACCATCTTCTACATGGGCATCAACATCGGCGCGATGATCGCGCCGGTCATCACCGGCTGGCTCGCGCGCAAGGTGTTCGGCACCGACACCGACCCGCATTACCAGTGGGTGTTCATCTCGGCCGGCATCGGCATGATCTTCAGCCTGGTCTGGTTCTGGGTCGGCCGCAGCCAGCTCAAGGGCATCGGCCTGCCGGCGCCGGGCCAGGAGAGCCTGGGCCGGGTCGGGCTGGTCGCGCTGCTCGGCAGCCTGATCGGCATCCCGCTGTTCTATTTCCTGCTGACCATCGACGCCAACGCGCTGCAGGCCATCCTGATGGCGCTGTTCGTGATCCCGGCGGTGATGCTGATCGTCGAAGGCGTGCGCGAAGGGCATGTGGCACGCGACAAGGTCTTCGCGATGCTGGTGGTGTTCGTGTTCAACGTGCTGTTCTGGATGTTCTTCGAACAGGCCGGCAGCTCGTTCACCTTCCTCGCCGACCGCATCGTCAACCGCGAGTTCGGCGACTGGACCTTCCCGCTGGAGTGGTTCCAGTCGGTCAACTCGATCGCGATCATCACTTTCGCGCCGATCATGGCCTGGATGTGGGTCAAGATGGGCAAGGCCAATCCGTCGATCCCGCGCAAGTTCGGCCTCGGCCTGATCTTCAACGGCCTGGCCTTCCTGCTGCTGATGGTCGCGCTGTCGAGCATGGTCGACGGCAGCGGCAAGATCCCGTTCTGGACCCTGTTCGCGGTGTACGTGATCCAGTCCATCGGCGAGCTGTGCCTGTCGCCGATCGGCCTGTCGATGACCACCAAGCTGGCGCCGACGCGCCTGGCCGGCATGGCGATGGGCTGCTGGTTCCTGTCGATCGCGATCGGCAACAACCTGGCCGGCATCTTCGCCGGGCGGGTCAGCGGCGAGGGCGGCATGACCGTGGCCTCGGCGCAGGCCGGCTATACCTTCGGTTTCTGGGCACTGGTCGGTTCGGGCGTGCTGCTGTTCGTGGTCGCCCCGCTGGTCAACCGCCTGATGCATGGAGTGAAGTGATGATGATCCGTCGTGCCCAGCGTTCCGCGTGCGTCGTTCTGGTCGGCCTGCTGGCCGCCTGTGCAGGGGGAGAGGGGACGGCGGAACCACCCAGGCCGGTCGACGATTCGCCGCAGCGGCCGGTGGTGGCCGATGCGAGCCAGCCGGTCGCCTCCGGCAACACCCGCGCGGCGGCCGACGTGGCCGCGATCGCCGGGCTCGGGGCCGGCTTCGATCCGCAGCGCGACGCCGCCGCGGACCTGGAGACGGCCAAGGTCGAGGCCCGCCGCGGCGGGCGTCGCATCGTGCTGGAACTGGGCGATGCGACGTGCGAGGCGTGCCGGGCGCTCGACAGCTACCTGGAAGGCGATGGCGACCTGCGCCGGCAGCGCGATGCCGGGTTGATCTGGGTCACGATCGACCGCAGCGCCGAGTCCGGCAACGCGGACCTGCTGGCCGGCTACCCGGGCGGCGATGCGCCGTCGCCGTTCCTGCTGGTGCTGGATGCGGAGGGCCAGGTGCTGCATGCGCAGGAGGGCCTGCCGCTGGTGCCGGAGGGCAAGCCGGACCGCAAGGCGATCAAGGCATTCGTGGAGCGCTGGGCCTCGCAGCCTGCGCCCTGAGGATGCCTGGCGCCGGTCGCGGCGTTTCCAGCCCGATGTTCTGAATCCGACGCCCGGCACCGCCGGGCGTCCTGCGTCTGGCGGCGTGCTCAGTCGCCGGCGGCGAGGGCCTGCAGGCCCGGGCCGGCCAGCTTGGACAGCAGGCGGTCCAGGATCGCGCGTTCCTCGTCGTCGAGCGTGCCCAGCAGTCGCTGTTCGCAGGCCAGCGCCATCGGCGCGACTTCGTCGTAGACCGTGTAGCCGACCTCGGACAGGGCCAGTACCGAGCGGCGGCGGTCGTCGCTGTGGATGTCGCGCATCAGCAGGTTGCGCTCCAGCAGCCGTGCCACGGCGCGGCTGACCGCGACCTTGTCCATCGCCGTGCGCTCGGCTACCTCATTGGCCGACAGCCCGGGGAAGCGGCCCAGGACTGCCATGACCCGCCATTCGGTGATCGCCAGGCCGAAGCGCTGGTTGTAGAGATCGGCGATGGTCTGGCTGACCCGGTTGGAGAGCACGCTGAGCCGGTAGGGCAGGAAATTCTCGAGGATCAGCTGCGCGTGCCCCTCGCGCGCCGGGGCGGACGCGGGGGACGGATCGGGAACGGCGGGAGCGGACGGCTGGGACATTGCTGCGCGGCACCTTGCTTGTGGTTTCAATGGAAACTATAAAGGGCGTCATGCACCCGCCCCGCCTGGGTGCTCAGGAAGCCATCATGAGCGCGCAACCGCAAGCCCCTTCGCAGCACCCCGACACCGCCGCCGCCAATGCGGTCGGCATGGACGTGACCCGTTTCGAGAATCCGATGGGCATCGACGGCTTCGAGTTCGTCGAATTCGCCGCGCCGGCCGGGCAGGGCGAGCTGCTGCACGACTACTTCCGTAAGCTCGGCTTCACCGCCGTGGCCCGCCATCGCAGCCGGCCGATCACGACCTACCGGCAGGGCGACTGCACCTTCCTCATCAACGAGGATCCGGATTCGTTCGCGGCGCAGTTCGCGGCCAAGCACGGCCCCAGCGCCTGCGGCTTCGCGATCCGCTTCAACAAGCTGGCCGAATGGGTGCGCGTGCAGGCGCTGCGCAACGGCGCCCAGTCGTTCGAGCCGGCGCAGGAACTGACCAAGGCGGTGGCCGCGCCGGTGATCAAGGGCATCGGCGACTGCATGTTGTATCTGGTCGACCGCTACGACGAGCAGGGCGAGATCTTCGACCCGGACTACGAGTGGATCGAAGGCGCGGAGAAGCTGCCGACCGGCTTCGGCCTGACCTTCATCGATCACCTGACCCACAACCTCTACCAGGGGAACATGGCGAAGTGGTCGGACTATTACGAGCGCCTGTTCAACTTCCGCGAGATCCGCTACTTCGACATCAAGGGCGCCAAGACCGGCCTGCTGTCCAAGGCGATGACCGCGCCGGACGGCATGGTCCGCATCCCGCTCAACGAATCGTCCGACCCGAAGTCGCAGATCAACGAGTACCTGGACAGCTACGACGGCGAGGGCATCCAGCACATCGCCTGCTTCACCGACGACATCTACGCGACGGTGGAGAAGATGCGCGAGGCCGGGGTCGATTTCCTGGATACGCCGGACACCTACTTCGACGTGATCGACCAGCGCATCCCCGCGCATGGCGAGGATGTCGAGCGCCTGCGCCGCAACAAGATCCTGATCGACGCGGACGTGGAGACCAAGCAGCGCAAGCTGCTGCAGATCTTCACCAAGAATGCCCTGGGCCCGATCTTCTTCGAGATCATCCAGCGCAAGGGCAACGAGGGCTTCGGCGAAGGCAACTTCCAGGCACTTTTCGAGAGCATCGAACGCGACCAGATGCGTCGCGGCGTGCTCTGACAGCACCGCTGCATCCGGCGCGCGACAGGCGGGAGGGCCTGGCGCGCGCCGGATGCACGGTACGGCCGCAACCAGTGAGGCAGCCATGAGCAGCGAGCGTTCCGATTACATGACGGGCTTCGGCAACGCGTTCGCGACCGAGGCCGTGCCCGGCGCGCTGCCGGTCGGCCGCAACTCGCCGCAGCGGGTCGCCCATGGCCTGTACGCCGAACAGCTGACCGGCACCGCCTTCACCGCGCCGCGCAGCGAGAACCGGCGCAGCTGGCTGTACCGGATCCGGCCGGCGGCGATGCATGGCACGTTCTCGCCGTTCACCGGCGCGCCCCGGTTCCACAACGACTTCGGCGACGGCCCGCCCACGCCGGACCAGCTGCGCTGGAATCCGTTGCCGCTGCCCGGTGCGCCGGCGGACTTCGTCGAGGGCCTGTACACGATGGCCGGCAACGGGTCGGCCGGGGCGCAGGCCGGCGTCGGCATCCACTTGTATGCGGCCGACCGCGACATGGCCGGGCGCTGGTTCTACGACGCCGATGCCGAACTGATGCTGCTGCCGGAGCTGGGCCGCCTGCGCATCGCCACCGAGCTGGGGGTGATCGAAGTCGAGCCGCAGCAGATCGCGGTGATCCCGCGCGGCGTGCGCTTCAGCGTGACGCTGCCGGACGGCCCGTCGCGCGGCTACGTGCTGGAGAACTTCGGCGCGCTGCTGCGCCTGCCCGACCTCGGCCCGATCGGCTCCAACGGCCTGGGCAACCCGCGCGATTTCGAAACGCCGGTGGCCGCCTACGAGGACGCCGAGGGCGACTTCGAACTCATCGCCAAGTTCCAGGGCCACCTGTGGCGCGCCGACATCGGCCACAGCCCGCTGGACGTGGTCGCCTGGCACGGCAACTACGCGCCGTACCGCTACGACCTGCGCCGGTTCAACACGATCGGCTCGATCAGCTTCGATCATCCGGATCCGTCGATCTTCACCGTGCTGACCTCGCCCAGCGACACGCCGGGCACGGCCAACCTGGATTTCGCGATCTTCCCGCCGCGCTGGCTGGTGGCGCAGGACACGTTCCGCCCGCCGTGGTTCCACCGCAACATCGCCAGCGAGTTCATGGGCCTGCTGCATGGCGCCTACGACGCGAAGGCGGAGGGCTTCGTGCCCGGCGGCAGTTCGCTGCACAACTGCATGACCGGGCATGGCCCGGACGCGGCGACGTTCGAGAAGGCCAGCGCCGCCGACCTGGCGCGCCCCGACGTGGTCGCCGACACGATGGCCTTCATGTTCGAGACCCGTGCCGTGATCCGGCCGACCGCGCAGGCGCTGGAGGCCGCGCATCGCCAGCGCGACTACCAGCGGTGCTGGGCCGGCCTGCAGCGCCACTTCCGCGCCCCGGGCTGAGTTCGCGGGCACGGCAGCGACCGTTTTTCGCCCGGTTTTGACGCGGCCCATGCAAGCCTGAGCGGGTTCACGTTTCCGGAGTCGTCATGAAGCACACGCCCCTCGGTCTGGCCCTGACCGCCGCCCTGCTGTTGTCCGCCTGCTCGCCTGCGCCTGATTCCGCCCCCGCCTCCGCGGAGGATCTCGCGGCCTCCGGCGTGGACGCGGCCGACGAGGATCTGCACGAGCCGGCAGAGGACGTGCCGCCGGCGACGGCGCCGCGTCCGGCCGCGCCCGGTGCGCTGGACTTCGCCGGCTACGGCACGGCGCCGTTCGGTTCCGATGCCGATGCCGTGCGCGCGGCGTGGGGCGGTGCGGTCGAAGGCGAGGCCGACCCGGCCGATCCCGAGGCCTGCTACTACCTGCGTCCGGTCCCGCGCGACACCGCCGGGTTCGGCATCGCCTTCATGATCGAGGGCGGAAGGTTCCAGCGCGCCGACGTCGACGATGCGGCGATCGTGGCGCCAGGCGGCGGCCGGGTCGGCATGCAGGTCGGCGACATCGGCATCCTGTATCCGGGACGCGTGCAGGAGCAGCCGCACAAGTACCTCGAAGGCGCCAGGTACCTGCGGGTCGGGCAGGAGGCCTCCGAGGCGGTGCTGCTGTTCGAGACCGACGCCGACGGCCGGGTCGGCAGCTGGCGGATCGGCGTGCCGCCCCAGGTCGATTACGTGGAACGCTGCGGCTGAGCCATGCCGGCCCGGTCCGCCACGATGGACCGGCATGCCCTGGCTGGGCATAAAATCGCCGCAGGGCGAGCGAGGTGGCGGCGATGATGGACGGACTTGCCGGGCTGGCGCTCGGCGTGCTGTTGCTGACGGTGGCCGGCGATTCGCTGGTCAAGGGGGCGTCGGGCCTGGCCCAGCACTTCGGTGCGCGCCCCTTCTTCGCCGGCCTGTTGCTGGTCGCGTTCGGAACGTCGATCCCCGAGCTGGCGGTGAACGTGGCCGCCCTCGCGCGCGACCAGCCGCACCTGGCGCTGGGCAATGCGGTCGGCAGTACCGTGGCCAACCTCGGCCTCACCCTCGGCCTGGCGGCGCTGGCCGCACCGCTGCTGCTGCAGGTGCGCAGGCTGGCGCGGCTGCTCGTGCTGCTGGCGGTGGCGGCCTTCGCACTGATCGTGTTCGGGCTCGACGGCATGCTGGGCCGTTTCGAAGGCCTCGCATTGCTGCTGGGTTTCGCGTTCGCCTGCGTGCTCCTGCTGCGTCGCCCTGCGCGCGAGGACGATGCCTCACAGGCGGCGATCGCCGGTTTCGCGGCGACCCGCACCGGCCTTCCACTGAATCTGCTGCGGCTGGCCATCGCCCTGGTGCTGCTGTGGTTCGGCGCGCGCTGGGTGGTCGGCGGCGGCCTTGCGCTCGGGCAGGCCTGGGGGCTGAGTCCGCTGCTGGTGGGCCTGCTGCCGGTGGCGATCGCCACCACGCTGCCGGAGGCCGCGGCCGCCGTGATCGCGGCGCGGCGCGGCCAGGGCGACATGGTCGCCGGCCACGTGGTCGGGTCCAGCCTGTTCAACCTGCTGTTCATCGTCGGCGGCACCGCCGTGCTGCAGCCACTGGCGCTGCCGGCTTCGTTCGTCCGCCTGGAACTGCCGGCGATCGCGGTGCTGGCCCTGGTGCTGTATCCGATGCTGCGCAGCGGCGCACGGATCAGCCGCGGCGAGGGTGCGCTGCTGTGCCTGGCCTTCGCCGGCTGGGTCGCGCTGGAACTGCTGCTGCTCTAGCGGCCTGTCGCGCGATCGGGCGTGGCGCCATCGAGGCCGGCACCGCGTGGATCGCGGAATGCCTGCAGGGGCCAGCGCTCAGCGCGGCCCGGCCCGTTCGTCGGCGTCGCCATCCGTGTCATCGGCGTCGATCGCGGACACCTCCGGCACGTCTCCGCTGTCCGGTGCCGGCGGGCGCTCGGCCATCTTCAGCGCCAGGGCGGCCTTGGCCATCAGGTGTGCGCTGATCGGCGCGGTGATGAACAGGAAGGCGGTGATCAGCAGCTCGCGCGGCTGGGGGTCGAGCCCGCTCAGGGCGTGGTAGCCGACCGAGGCCAGCAGCACGCAGCCCACGCCCAGCGTGCTGGCCTTGGTCGGGCCGTGCAGGCGTTTGAAGAAGTCCGACAGCTTGGTCAGGCTGTAGGAGCCGACCAGGATGAAGAAGCTGCCGCTGGCCAGCAGCAGGACCAGGATCGCGGCGAGGATCCAGCTCATTCGACGATGTCCCTGCGCAGTACGTACTTGCTCAGCACCACGGTGCCGACGAAGCCGAGCATGGCGATGATCAGCGCGACCTCGAAGTAGATCGGCGTGTCCATGTGCATGCCCAGCAGCATCAGCTGGGCGATGGTGGCCACGAACAGCGTGTCCAGCGCCAGGATCCGGTCGGGCACGCTCGGCCCCTTCAGCAGGCGCCAGAGCGCCATCAGCATGGCCAGGCCGACCGCGTGCATCGAACCGACGATGGCCAGCCCGACCAGCGCCTGCGGGGTCACGGGAAGATCTCCATCAACGGGGCCTCGTAACGGGTCTTGATGTCGCGGATCACCGCTTCCGGATCCTTCAGGTTCAGGACGTGGATCAGCAGGTGCCGACGGTCGTCGGAGAGCACGGCCGAGACCGTGCCCGGGGTGAGCGTGATCACGCTGGTCAGCGCGGCGATGCCGTGGATGTTGCCGATGTCCAGCGGCACCCACAGGAAGCCGGGCGTGATCGCCGATTCCTCGCCTAGCACCTGGCGGGCGACGGTGATGTTGGACAGCACGATGTCCACGGCCAGCACCGCCAGCATCCGCGGGATGCCGCTGATCTTGCCGATGCGGGCGAACTCGCGGTCCAGGCGTGCGGCGAACAGCGGGATCACCAGCGCCAGGATCGCCGCCAGCACCGCCTGGCCGAGGCTCAGCCGGTCGTTCATCAGCAGCCAGAAACAGAACACCGACAGGCTCAGCGGCAGCGACGGCATCAGGCGTTGGCGCAGGGACTTCTTCATCACGGCTCCCTCAGCAGCGGCGTGGTCGCGCGGATCTTTTCGACGTACGTGCCCGGCGACTTCAGCTGCTGCGCCGTGGCCCGGGTGTAGTCGAGCAGCGGTGCGGCGGCCAGCACCATGACCAGGCCATAGACCAGCAGCAGCACCGCAGCGCCGGTTTCCAGCGGCCGTGCCGGTGCGGCGCGGACCCGCTCGGCCGGCACGTAGGCGGCCATGCGCGCGGCGCTGGCATCGGGCCAGGGTTCGACCCGCCAGAACAGCCGGGTGCCGGCGCGGGCCAGGCCGACCAGCATCATGAAGCTGCTCAGCAGCACCGCCAGCCAGACCCAGAACGTGTTGCCGCCCGCGGGCACGGCCGACAGCAGCAGCAGCTTGCCGATGAAGCCCGACAGCGGCGGCAGGCCGGCCAGCGAGATCGCGGCGACGAAGAACAGCAGCGCCGGCACGGTCTTGCCGGGCAGGGCGGCGATCAGGTCCTTGCGGTCGCTGGCCGCGCCGCGGCGGCGCTTGACCAGGTCGGCGATCAGGAACAGCGCGGCGCCGGCGAAGGTGCTGTGCGGCAGGTAGTAGAGCCCGGCGGACACCGTATCGACCTGGTCCAGCGAGAACGCGATGAACAGCGTCGCCGCCGAGCCCAGCACCAGATAGGCGGCCATCAGGCGCAGGCGGTCGGCGGCCAGCACGCCGAGGCCGGCCAGCAGCAGCCCGCCCACGCCCAGCGGCAGCAGCCACGGCCAGGAGAACCCGGCCAGCGCGCCGGCGTCATCGCCGAAGATCAGGCTGGTGACCCGCAGCAGCGCGTACAGGCCGACCTTGGTCATGATCGCGAACAGCGCGGCGACCGCCGCCGGCGCATGCGTGTAGGCCTGCGGCAGCCACAGGTACAGCGGCAGCAGCGCGGCCTTGGAGCAGAACACCACCAGCAGCAGGCCGCCGGCCGCCTGGATCAAGGCGCGGTCCTGCGGCGGCGCCTCGGCCACGCGCACCGCCAGCTCGGCCATGTTGAGCGAGCCCAGCAGGCCGTACAGCAGGCCGAGCGCGATCAGGAACAGGGTCGAGGCGGCGACGTTGAACGCCACGTAATGCAGGCCGGCGCGCATGCGTTCGCCGCGGCCGCCGCTGAGCAGCAGGCCGTAGGAGGCGATCAGCATCACCTCGAAGAAGACGAACAGGTTGAACACGTCGCCGGTCAGGAACGCGCCGTTCAGGCCCATCAGCTGGAACTGGAAGAACGCGTGGAAGTGCGGCGCGCGCTTGTCCCAGCCGGCGCAGGCATGCAGCAGGCAGGCGATGCCGAGCAGGGCGGACAGCACCAGCATCAGCGCCGACAGCCGGTCGACCATCAGCACGATGCCAAGCCGCGAGGGCCAGTCGCCGAGCAGATAGACCTGCACGCTGCCAGTGCCGGCATCGCAGGCCAGCAGCACCGCCGAGGCCAGCATCGCCGCCACCGAAATCCAGGCCACGGTGCGCTGCGGGGCCATGCCGAAGCGGCGGTGCTCGAAGAACAGGGCGATCGCCGCGGCGAACAGCGGGATCAGGATCGGGAGGATCGCCAGGTGACTCATGCGCGGGCGTCTCCGTCGGTCTGCGCCTGTGCCTGCGCCTGCTCGTGCGCATGCGCGGCTTCGCGTGCTTCCTCGTGACGGCGCAGCTCGGCCTCGATGAACTCGCGTTCGGCCTTGCTGCCGTCGACGTGGTCGCTGTCGTTGTCGGCGCGGCTGCGGATCGCGACCACGATGCTGACCGCGGTCATCGCGAAGGCGATCACGATCGCGGTCAGCACCAGCGCCTGCGGCAGCGGGTCGGTGTAGTGGGCCAGGTCCTCGGCCACGCCGTCGCGCAGCACCGGCGGCTTGCCGGACACCAGGCGGCCGCTGCCGAAGATCAGCAGGTTGGTCGCGTACGAGAGCAGGGTCAGGCCCAGGATCACGTCGAAGCTGCGCGCGCGCAGCAGCAGGTACACGCCGGCTGCGGTGAGGATGCCGATCGCGCTGGCAAGGGCGAATTCCATCAGGTCCTCAATTCGGCGGTGCGGGTGGAGCGGTCGCCGGGCGCGATCACGCCCAGGTGCGACACGCGGGTACGCGACGGGCGGATCGTGCCCATCATCGACAGGATCAGCATCGCCCCGCCGAACACGACCAGGTAGACGCCGGTGTCGAACACGATCGCGCTGGCCAGCGGCACGTCGCCGATCAGCGGCAGGTGCAGGTCGGCATGGCCGCTGGTCAGGAACGGATAGCCGAACGCCATCGAGCCGATGCCGCCGATGCCGGCCACGACCAGGCCGACGCCGATGCAGCGGATGTAGTCGAAACCGAAGCGCGATTCGACCGAGGCCGCGCCCTGGATCACGTACTGGATCAGCAGCGGCACCGCCAGCACCAGGCCAGCGATGAAACCGCCGCCCGGCGCGTTGTGGCCGCGCAGGAACAGGAATACCGACACGGTCAGGGTCAGCGGGAACATCAGCTGGGCCAGGTCGGCCGGGACCGGCAGCTGGATCGGCGGGCCTTCGATCACCTTCTCCGGCGCCAGCCGCGCGCGCCGCAGCAGCGCATGCACGATCAGCGCGGCGATGCCGAACACGGTGATCTCGCCGAAGGTGTCGAAGCCGCGGAAGTCGACCAGGATCACGTTGACCACGTTGCGGCCGTAGGCCTCGGGCAGCGAGCGGGTCAGCATCTCGGCGCTGACCGGGTCGCCACCGGCACGGGTCATCACCGCGTACGCCAGCAGCGCCACGCCCAGGCCGGCGGTCGCGGCGACGACGATGTCGCGCCAGCGCCGGCGCGGCGCGCGCTCGGGCGGCGAGCGCGGCGGCAGGTAGTGCAGGCCGAGCAGCAGCAGCGGCAGGCTGACCATCTCCACCAGCAGCTGGGTCAGGGCCAGGTCGGGCGCGGACAGGAACACGAAGGTGATGCTGACCACCAGGCCGGCGCCGCCCAGCACCACCAGCGCCAGCAGGCGCTGCCGGAACAGCTTGAGCGTGTACAGCGTGCAGGCGATCAGGATCAGCCACAGCGCCCAGCCCAGCAACGGCATCGGCTGCGAGGGCCGCAGCTGCAGCGTGGCCTCATGGTTGCCGAAGAAGGGCGCGGCGCCGGCGGCGATCGCGGCCAGCACCAGGAACAGCAGGCTGCGCTGCAGGCTGCCGTTGGCGATCACGTTGGTGAAGCGGCGGGCCGTCGCGTACAGGCCTTCCATGTGCGCCTTGAACAGGTTCTGGCCCAGCGAACCGCGCACGATGGCGTGCAGGTCCAGCAGCCGGCGCAGGCCGAAGTACAGCGCGATGCCGCCGACGATGCCGGCCAGGCTCATCAGCAGCGGCGTGTTGATGCCGTGCCACACCGCCAGGCTGTACTCGGGCATCGCCGGGCCGAGGATCGCGCTGGCGCCGGCATGCAGCACCGGGGCCACGGTCAGCGCCGGGAACACGCCGACGGCCACGCACAGCACCACCAGCACCTCGACCGGGATCTTCATCCAGCGCGGCGGCTCGTGCGGGGTCACGTCCAGGTCGCGCGGGCCACGCCCGAAGAAGGTCTCGTAGACGAAGCGCAGGCTGTAGGCGACGCCGAAGATGCCGTACAGCAGCGCGGCCACGCTGATCGCGTTGCGCATCCACTGGTGGCCGGTGATGTCCAGCGCCTCGGCGAAGAACATTTCCTTGGACAGGAAGCCGTTGAGCAGCGGGATGCCGGCCATCGCCAGCGAGGCGGTGATCGCCAGCGCACTGGTCCAGGGCATCACCCGGCGCAATCCACCCAGGCGGCGGATGTCGCGGGTGCCGGTTTCATGGTCGATGATGCCGGCGGCCATGAACAGCGAGGCCTTGAACGTGGCGTGGTTGAGGATGTGGAACACGCCGGCGACCACGGCCAGCGGCGTGGACAGGCCGAACAGCAGCGTGATCAGGCCCAGGTGCGAGATCGTCGAATACGCCAGCATGCCCTTCAGGTCGTGCTGGAAGATCGCGTGCCAGGCGCCGATCAGCAGGGTCAGCGCGCCGATGCCGCTGACCACGTAGAAGAACAGGTCGGTGCCGGCCAGGGCCGGGTGCAGCCGCGCCAGCAGGAACACGCCGGCCTTCACCATCGTGGCCGAATGCAGGTAGGCCGAGACCGGGGTCGGCGCCGCCATCGCGTGCGGCAGCCAGAAGTGGAACGGGAACTGCGCGCTCTTGGTGAACACGCCGGCCAGGATCAGGCCCAGCGCCCAGGGATACAGCTCGCTGGCGCGGATCAGGTCGCCCGAGGCCAGCACCGTCTCGAGGTCGTAGCTGCCGACGATGCGGCCGATCAGCAGCACGCCGCCGAGCAGCGCCAGGCCGCCGCCGCCGGTGATCGCCAGCGCCATGCGTGCGCCTTCGCGCGCGTCCTGGCGATGCGACCAGAAGCCGATCAGCAGGAACGAGCTGATGCTGGTCATTTCCCAGAACACCAGCAACAGCAGCAGGTTGCCGGCCAGCACGACGCCCAGCATCGAGCCCATGAACAGCATCAGGTAGCAGAAGAAGCGCGAGGCGCTGTCCTTCTCGCTCAGGTAGTAGTGCGCATACATGACCACCAGCGCACCGATCGCCAGGACCATGCCGGCGAACATCCAGGCCAGGCCGTCCAGGCGCAGGGTGAAGGCCAGGCCCAGCTGCGGAATCCAGTCGTGGTCGGCGCGTGGCGCCCAGCCCTGCATCACCGATGGCGTCATCCACGCGAGCAGCGCCAGGCCGAGCAACGGCGCCGCCGCCGCGATCCAGGCGGCACGGTTGCGCGGCAGCGTGCGCAGCAGAGCAAGCGCAATGGCCGCCAGGAATGGCAGGACAAGCAGGATTTCGAGGAATGGGATCATCCGTCGAGGTGTCTGGCGGGTAATCGATCCGAGTTTAACAGCAGCTGTACGGCTGGCCTGTACGCGTATTCAGCAAAATCATGCGGGTGTGTGCGGGCTTGCGTCGCAATCCCGCATCGTAGGGGCATCCGGCGCACGACATCGTCGCCTGCGCACCCATCGGCGCTGTCTGGAAGCGAGCCAGCGTGCCGTATGCTGCGCGCCATGCAGACCCCGCCCGCCCTCCGGATGCCGACTTCCACGGACGCCGCAAACGCCCACGCGCTGGTGTTCGGCGCCAGCGGGCAGATCGGACGTCGCGTCTGCGCGCGCCTGCATCGCGAGGGCTGGCGGATCACAGCGGTGTCGCGCAATGCGGCGTCGCAGCCGCCGCTGCCCGGCGTGACGTGGGTCGAAGGCGCGCTGCCCGACCGCGTGGCGCTGCCCGACGACTGCACCGCGCTGGTCAGCTGCGGGCCGCTGGATCTGTTCTCGCAGTGGTATGCCGGCTCCGGCAGCGGTGCGCGGCGCGTGGTCGCGTTCGGATCGACCAGCCTGCACGTCAAGCACGATTCGCCCGACCCGGCAGAGCGCGGCCTCGTGCGGCGCCTGCAGGCCGCCGAAACCACCGTGTTCGATACGGCCGCGGCGGGCGGGGCGGACGCCACGCTGCTGCGCCCGACCCTGGTGTACGGCGCCGCCAGCGACCGCAACCTGACCCGGATCGCCGGACTGGCACGCCGCTATCGGACCTTCGTCCTGCCGGCCGATGCCGCCGGCCTGCGGCAGCCGGTGCACGTGGACGACCTGGCCGATGCGGCGATGGCGGCGCTGCATGCGCCGGCGTCGGCAGGCCGTGGCTACGACCTGCCCGGTGGCGAAACGCTGGCGTACACGGACATGGTCGCGCGGACGCTGGCCAGCCTGGACCCGCCGGTGCGGTTGTGGCGGTTGCCGGGGCCGCTGTTCGACATCGCCCTGCGCCTGGCCCGGCACCTGGGGCTGCGCGGCGCCGGCCCCGGTGTGCTGGCGCGGCTGCGCAGCGATCTGGTGTTCGACGCCGGCCCGGCCGGGCGCGATTTCGGCTATGCGCCGCGGCGGTTCCGCCCCGAGCGGGCGATGTTCGTCGCCCCGCCCTGAGGCGTGCCGGCGTTCAGTACTTCCAGCCCATCAGCCGGTAGAACTTCGACAGCACCCAGGCCGGCCCGATCAGCAGGTAGACCAGGTCGGTCAGGAAGCTGGGCTTGCGGCCCTCGAACCTGTGGCCGATGAACTGGGCGACCCAGGCCACCACGAACACGCCGACCGCCGACCACAGCAGGAACGTCAGGCCCAGCCGCGCCTCGATCAGCCGGCACAGGCAGGCGCAGACGAAGAACACGGCGAGCATGCCCAGGCCCAGCGGGCGCGACATCCGGTAATAGAACATCCAGGCGAAGAACATCGCCAGCGCGGCCCAGATGCCGGTGCGCAGCAGGGTGCCGGCGACCGGGATGCACCACAGCAGGGCCACGACCGACCACAGGATCGCCGGCACCGCGACCACGTGGATGCGCTGGTTGAGGCGGTTGCGGTGGTCGTCCGAATAGCTGGCGAAGTAGCGGTCGATCGGCCGCATCACGGTGGTATCCATCAGGCCCTCCCAGACCCGGGCGCGGGTGGCTGCGCTCCGTCGCCCAGCATACGCCAGCCCGGCCGGTCCGGGATCGGCCCGGAGCGGCTGCACTCCACGCCGCTGAGGCGGGCGCAGGAGCGAGCCGGTCGGTTGGTGCTGGAGTGGAGTCCGCGCCGCATCGCCGGGCCGGCGCGGGCCGCGCGGAGCGGTGCGCTCAGATCGACTCGTCGAACAGCTCGACCAGGGTCCAGCACGGCTGCCGGCGGAAGGTGTAGAGCTGCTGGTCGCTGCTGCCCTCGCGCCGCACCATCACGTGCATGCGTCCGTCGCCGGCATCGCTGACGTGCATCGAGCGGGTCTGGCCGAAGCCGGCAGGATCGGGAAACAGCGGCCACTGCAGCGAGTCCAGGGCGCGCGGTTCCTGCACCGGCACCGGCTCGGGTTCGGCGTTGACGTCGATATGGCCATGCAGCAGCGGATCGGCGCTGGACCGGCGCTGCACGGCGGCGTCGCGGGCGAAGCGCGCGAGGAACTGATCGAAGCCCGCGTCCGGGCACGCCGGCGGGCCGTCGGCGCGTGCCGAGGGCGACAGCAGCGCAGCGGCCAGCAGCAGGAACAGGCAGGCGTACCGGCCTGCGGATGCGGATGGCGACATGGCATGCATCGAGGGGAATCCTTCCGGCGGGCATCGGCGGCGGCGCACGGGGCGCCATCCGCCGGTGAGGGCCGACTCAGTCGACGCTGATGCCGGCCAGTTTCTGCAGCGCCTCGGCATAGCGGGCGCGGGTGCGTTCGATCACTTCGGCCGGCAGGCTCGGGCCGGGGGCGGTCTTGCCCCAGTCCAGCGTCTCCAGGTAATCGCGCACGATCTGCTTGTCGTAGCTCGGCGGGCTGGTGCCGACCTGGTACTCGTCGGCCGGCCAGTAGCGCGAGGAATCCGGCGTGAGCATCTCGTCCATGATGTAGAGCCGGCCGTCGGCGTCGGTGCCGAACTCGAACTTGGTGTCGGCCAGCAGGATCCCGCGCTCGGCCGCGTGCTCGGCCGCGTAACGGTACAGGCGCAGGGTGGCGTCGCGCACGCGCTCGGCCAGTTCGCCGCCGACGGTGCGGACCATCGCGTCGAAGTCGATGTTCTCGTCGTGGTCGCCGACGGCGGCCTTGGTCGACGGAGTGAAGATCGGCTCGGGCAGCTGTTCGGCCTGGCGCAGGCCGTCGGGCAGGGCGATGCCGCTGACCTGGCCGGTGCGCTGGTAGTCCTTCCAGCCGCTGCCGATCAGGTAGCCGCGGGCGATCGCCTCGACCGGGACCGGCTTGAGCCGGCGGGTGACCACCGCGCGCTTGGCGTACAGCGCCGGATCCACGCCCTCGGGCAGGACCGCGGCGACGTCGATGCCGGTCAGGTGGTTGGCCATCAGGTGCGCGGTCTTGGCGAACCAGAAGTTGCTGATCTGGCACAGCATCTCGCCCTTGCCCGGAATCGGGTCGGGCAGGACCACGTCGAACGCGGACAGGCGGTCTGTGGCGACCATCAGCAGGTAGTCGCCCGGAGGCGCGTCGGCGGGCAGCCGCTCGCGCGGCAGGTCGAACACATCGCGCACCTTGCCGCGGTGGCGCAGCGGCAGGCCGGGCAGGTCGGACTGGAGCAGGGTCGTGGGCACGGAAACTCCGGAACGTGGACGTGGTCATCCCCGGCACCGCCGGGCGGGCCGGCCGCACAGTGTACGGTGTGTCGACCCGGCTGTGCCGTAGAATGCCGCGCTCGCCCTTTCCTGCGCGGAAAACCGATGAACCGTTGGTACGGAAAACTGCTGGGCGTGATCGCCGGCGCGTTGCTGTTCCGCCCCAATCCGCTGTTCGGCGCGGTGATCGGCCTGCTGATCGGCCACGCGTTCGACAGCGACTGGTTCCGGATCGGCAAGCGCGAGAACCCCTACCGCGAGCTCGGCCTGACCGCCGATGCCAGCGATGCCGAGATCGACCAGGCCTACCGCCGGCTGATCTCGCAGTACCACCCGGACAAGATGGCCGGCGCCGCGCCCGAGCTGCGCGCCGAGGCCGAACGGCGCGCCAGCGCGATCAACGCCGCCTACGACCGCATCCGCACCCTGCGCGGCCGCTGAGGGGCGGCCCGCGCACCGCTCATTCCCCTTGCCGCGAGCCTTCGCCATGCAATCCACCGTCATCGCCCCGTCCATCCTGTCCGCCAATTTCGCCAAGCTGGGCGAGGAGGTCGACGCGGTCCTGGCAGCCGGCGCCGACTGGGTCCATTTCGACGTGATGGACAACCACTACGTGCCGAACCTGACCATCGGCCCGCTGGTCTGCGAGGCGCTGCGCAAGCACGGCGTCACCGCGTTCATCGACGTGCACCTGATGGTCGAGCCGGTCGACCGCATCGTCCCGGACTTCGCCAAGGCCGGCGCCAACCTGATCAGCTTCCACCCGGAAGCCAGCCGCCACGTGCACCGCACGATCCAGCTGATCAGGTCGCTGGGCTGCCAGGCCGGGCTGGTGCTCAATCCGGCCACGCCGATCGAGACCCTGGACTGGGTGCTGGAAGACCTGGACCTGGTGATGCTGATGTCGGTCAACCCGGGCTTCGGCGGCCAGGCGTTCATCCCGTCGACCCTGGACAAGCTGCGCGCGGTGCGCGCGATGATCGACAAGACCGGCCGGCCGATCCGGCTGGAGGTCGATGGCGGGGTCAAGGCCGACAACATCGGCGAGATCGCCGCGGCCGGGGCCGATACCTTCGTCGCCGGCTCGGCCGTGTTCAACGCGCCGGACTATGCCGACGTGATCGGCCGGATGAAGGCGGCCGTGGCCGCCGCCCGCGGCTGAGTTCCGCTGCGTGGCCGGCAGCCGGGACGGCGTCGTCCCGGCTGCCACCCGGCCGCGTGTCGCGCGGCCAGTCTTGCTGGAGGCAATCCCGCCTCCGCCCATCGTCCCTGCTATGGCCTCCCATGCTGGAGCCGCAGGGTGACAGGCGTATGACCGCAACTCGCGCGGCGTTCACGTCTGGCGCGTGCGACCCCTGCTAGCGTGCGCCGTCCTTTCCGGAGCGTCCGATGTCCACCCATGCCTGGTTGATCCTCAATGGCAAGTCCACCGGGGATGAGGACATCCGTGCGGCCGTGGCCGAGTTGCGCGCGCGCGGGCATCGCCTCGACGTGCGCGTGACCTGGGAAGCCGGCGACGCCGCCCGCTGGGTCCGCGACGCGATCGACGCGGGCGCGGGCCTGGTCCTTGCCGCGGGCGGCGACGGGACGCTCAGCGAAGTCGCCGCCGCGCTGGCCGACTCGGAGATCGAGGCCGCCGCCCTGCCGGCGCTGGCGGTGGTGCCGCTGGGCACCGCGAACGATTTCGCCACCTCGGCCGGGCTTCCGGATGCGCCGTTGGAGGCGATGCAGCTGGCCCTGGACACCCCGGCGCGCCCGGTCGACCTGCTGCGCGTGGAGGCCGACGGCGACGTGCGCTGGTGCGCCAACCTGGCCAGCGGCGGCTTCGGCACCGAGGTCACGGTGGAGACCGACGAAGGCCTGAAGAAGCTGCTCGGCGGCCTGGCCTATCTGGTCACCGGCATCGCCCGCCTGGGCCGGATCGAACCGGTGCAGGTCCGCGTGCACGGCGATGGCTTCGCCTGGGAGGGCGGCCTGATCGCGCTGGGCATCGGCAACGGCCGCCAGGCAGGCGGCGGACAGGCGCTGTGCCCGGACGCGGTGATCGACGATGGCCAGCTCGACCTGACCATCATCCCCGAACTGTCCGGCGAACTGGCCGGCACCCTCGGCACCCTGGTCAAGGAAGGCCAGCGGGCCGCGCTGGAACGCAGCGCCGAACGCGCACGGCTGGCTGCGGTCACGCTGGAGGCCGCGCAGCCGATGACGCTCAACCTGGACGGCGAGCCGGTGCAGGCACGCCGCTTCCGGATCGACTGCGTGCCGGGCCGCATCCGCATGCACCTGCCGGCGGATTCTCCGTTGCTGACGCAACCGTCCTGAGCCGTGCGCAGGCCGCTGCCGTGCGGCCGCGAATCCGCTAAAGTGGCCGCCATGTTCGGCCAGACGACTTCCCGTTCTTCCGCGCGCCAGTGCTGGCGATGGCGGCACGTTGCCGTCGCTCGCCACGTCCCGTCGTTCCGGAAGGAAGCCTGTCTTGAGTACGCCCGAACACCTGCAGCGGATCGCTGCTGACACCCGCCCCGGTTCCCGCAAGCGCGTTCCCGTCGTCCGCGAGGTGCTGTCCGACCTGGACACGCCGCTGTCGGTCTACCTGAAGCTCGCCGACGCGCCGCACACCTACCTGTTCGAATCGGTCGAGGGCGGCGAACGCTTCGGCCGCTATTCGATCATCGGCCTGCCGGCGGCCTGCACGGTCGCCTTCCGCGGCCACACGATGCAGGTGCGCGCGAACGGAACGGTCGTCGAAGAGCGCGAGGTCGCCGACCCGTTCGCCGAGGTCGAGGCCCTGCGCGCCGCGTACTCGGTGCCGCGCCTGGAAGGCCTGCCCGGCTTCACCGGCGGTCTGGTCGGCTGGTTCGGCTTCGAGTGCATCGGCTACATCGAGCCGCGCCTGGCCCCGGCCGTGGCCCGCGACGAACTCGATACGCCCGACATCCACCTGATGCTCTCCGAAGAGCTGGCGGTGTTCGACAACCTCAAGGGCCGGCTGTACCTGATCGTGCACGCCGACCCGGACGAGGACGGTGGGCTGGAGCGTGCGCAGACGCGGCTGGACGCGCTGGTCGACAAGCTGCGCCGGCCCGGCAGCTACCCCGCGCCGCTGACCCGCGACGTGCTGGACGAGAGCGATTTCGTCTCGGGCTTCACCCGCGAGGGCTTCATCGACGCGGTCGAGCGCTCGAAGGAGTACATCCGCGCCGGCGACATATTCCAGGTGGTGCTGAGCCAGCGCCTGAGCGTGCCGTTCAACGCGCGCCCGGTCGATGTCTACCGCGCGCTGCGTGCGCTCAATCCATCGCCGTACATGTACTTCCTCGACACCGGCGAAGTGCAGGTGGTCGGCTCCTCGCCGGAGATCCTGGTGCGGCAGCAGGACGGCGAGGTCACCGTGCGCCCGATCGCCGGCACCCGCCCGCGCGGCGCGACCCCGGACGAAGACCGGGCGCTGGAGGTCGAACTGCTGGCCGATCCGAAGGAGCGCGCCGAACACCTGATGCTGATCGACCTGGGCCGCAACGACGTCGGCCGCGTGTCCAAGGCCGGTACCGTCGAGGTCGGCGAGCAGTTCGTGATCGAGCGCTACAGCCACGTCATGCACATCGTCAGCGAGGTCACCGGCAGGCTGCAGCCGGGCCTGAGCTACGCCGACGTGCTGCGCGCCACCTTCCCGGCCGGCACCGTCAGCGGCGCGCCGAAGATCCGCGCGCTGGAAGTGATCCGCGAGCTGGAACCGATCAAGCGCAATGTCTACGCCGGCAGCATCGGCTACATCGGCTGGCATGGCGACGCCGACACCGCCATCGCGATCCGCACCGCGGTGATCAAGGACGGCCGCCTGCACGTGCAGGCCGGCGCCGGCATCGTCTACGACTCCGACCCGCAGAAGGAGTGGGAGGAGACGATGAACAAGGGCCGCGCGCTGTTCCGCGCGGTGGCGCAGGCGGCGAAGGGACTGTGAGCGCCCGACGGCGCGGAGAGACGATGATGCGGACGATGTCGATGATCCTGCTGGCGGCGCTGGTTCCAGGTGCCGCGATGGCCGATGCGCTGCCGGCCGCGCCGCACCTGGTGGTGCACGGGCACGCCGAACGCCAGGTGAAGCCGGACCTGTTCGAGGTGGACATCGAGGTGAGCCGTCTCGGCACCTCGGTGCCCGAGATCACCCGCACGGTCGAGACCCAGGCCGGCGGGATCGTCGCGCAGCTGCGCGCGGCGGGATTGACGGACACCGCGATCACCGCGACCAATCTACGCATCCAGGCGCAGTTCGAGTACGACGAGGGCACCCGCCGCAGGGTGTTCACCGGCAACGAGGCGAGCCGGCAGATCAGCGCCAGATTCGACACGCTTGCCGGGCTGCATGCGTTCCTGGCCAAGGTGCCGGCCGGCGAGACCGTGCAGGTCGGCGGGGTCAGGACCGGGCTGGCCAGCGAGGTCGCGATCAAGGAGCAGCTGCTGGACGAGGCGGTGGCCGACTCCAGGCGCGCGGCCGCATCGCTGGCCTCGCGTTACGGGCAGAAGATCATCGGCGTCTACAGCATCTCCGACCGTCCGCCCGCCGTTCCTGCCTACGGACTCGACCGGGTTGCGGTCACTGGCGCGCGCATCCAGCAGGCGCTGTCCGAAGGCGTGGTCGAGGTTTCGAAAGATGTCTACGTCGTGTTCCTGATAGGGAAGGAATGAACCCGTGCTGTTGATGATCGACAACTACGACAGCTTCACCTACAACCTCGTGCAGTACCTGCAGGCGCTGGGCGCCGAGGTCAGGGTGGTGCGCAACGATGCGTTGAGCGTCGACGAGATCGAGAAGCTCGCCCCCGAACGCATCGTGGTTTCGCCCGGGCCTTGCACGCCGAACGAGGCCGGCGTGTCGCTGGAACTGATCGAGCGGCTGGGCCGCAGCACGCCCATCCTCGGCGTCTGCCTGGGCCACCAGAGCATCGGCCAGGTGTACGGCGGCAAGGTGATCCGCGCCGGCACCATCATGCATGGCAAGACCTCGGCGATCCGGCATCAGGGCAAGGGCGTGTTCGCCGGCCTGCCCGATGCCTACGAGGCCACGCGCTACCACTCGCTGGTGGTCGAGCGCGCCTCGCTGCCGGATACGCTGGAGATCACCGCGTGGACGGAGCATCCGGACGGCTCGTTCGAGGAGATCATGGGCCTGCGCCATCGCGAGTTCCCGGTCGAGGGCGTGCAGTTCCATCCCGAGTCGATCCTGACCGAGCACGGCCACGCGCTGCTGAAGAATTTCCTGGAGCGCTGAGCGTCGCGTTCCGCGCGCTGCGGTGCGAGTGACCGCGCGTCGCGTGCAAGGCAACCAGGCCCATGCCGCGTGGATCGGCATGGGCTGCGCGGCGAGGCCGGTGGCCTCAGTCTACGCTGCGGACGCGCACCACCGCCGGATCGTCGGCATGGTCGAGCAGCAGGCGGCCCACGCGGGTCTGCCATGCGGCCCCGAAGCGGCGCTGCTGTTCCGCATCCGCCTTGCCCTGCAGGACGACGCCGAGCAGGCCACGCTGGTCGGGATCGACCGGCACGGCACTGGTATCGAGCGCCACCTCGACGCAGCGTCCGTTGTCGAGCCGGCGCAGGCGCAACGCGCCGACCGCCTCGCCGTAGCGCAGCAGCCCGTTGCGCGCATGCCGCCCGCCCAGGCCCTTGAAGCCGCCGGGACCGGCCGCGCCGGTCACCAGCGTCAGGACCTGGCCGATGACGCCGGCGACGCCTGCGTCCTCGGCCTCGGGCAGGCTGACCGCGATCCCGCCCCGTTCGGGCATGGCATCGCCGTACAGCGCACGCAGGCCGGCACGGGCGCACAGCCAGGCGCCGGCCACGGTCGGGCAGGAGTGGCCGGCCAGGCGCACGGCGTCGGCGTAGCGGTACTCGATGATGCCGTCGGGCGTGGCGCCGAGCAGTGCCGAGAGCGCGTCGCGCAGGCGCAGCACCGGCGCCTGGTCGAAGAATGCGGGGAACGCCACCGGCTCAGCCCTGGATGACGAAATCGATCACGATCGCGCCGGCTTCGCGCTGCCTGTAGACCACCGCGACGCGCTCGCCGAAGCGGTCGACGATCTGGTCGAGCAGCGGCAGCGGGTCGTGGTCGTTGACGAAGCGCATCGCTTCGCCCGGCTGCAGCGCGGACAGCGCGCCGAAGATCGCCGAGTGGCGGAAGCGCCGGGCGATGCCGCGGGCGTCGAAGGGATGTGCGGTGTATGGCGGCGCGGAATCGGTCATGACGTGCTCCGGTGGGCTGGGTGTCCAGCCTGCCGCCGGCGGCGCAGGCCTGCCCTGATCCAGGTCATGCCGCGGCAAGACGGCGAATGCGCCTTCAGGCCTGTGTGATCGCGGTCCTGGCGCCTGCGGATGCGCCGGTACGGCCCGTGGCGCGGTTGCGCCACCGCCGGATCAGCGATAGACCAGCTGCCGCAACAGCACGAAGTTGATCGCCGCCAGGCCGCCCTCGACGACGGGTTTGGCCAGCCAGGCCAGCTGCAGGCCAAGCCTGGATTCGATGCCGGCGATCAGCAGCGTGCTCACCGCGGTCATCAGCAGCCAGAGCAGGCCGAAGCGCCGGAAGCGCCGCCAGCCCAGGCGGCCGCCCTGGTCGCCGGCGAAGGTGTAGCGTCCGTTCAGCCAGAAACCGAGCAGCGCGCCGCTGACGCGGCCCACCAGGTTGCCGCCGGCGGCCGGCACGCCCAGCGCGGTGCAGCCGACGAAGACCGCCCAGTCGAGCAGCAGCTGCAGCACGCCGAACAGCAGGTAGTGGCTTCCCTGGCGGAGCAGGTTCATCGACGGCACGGCAGGCGGGCGGAGGTGGCGGATGGTACCCGCAGCGCCCGCCGCCCGCATCCGCCGCCGCCGGTGCGCCACGCAGCTGGCCTTCACCGGGTGCGCCGCCCGCGCGATCGCTACCGCGCCGGCAACGGCAGGTCCTAGAATCGCAGGCTGTTCCCGCAAGTGATCGCATATGACCCAGGCACTGCACGTGGTGATCCTCGCCGCCGGCGAAGGCAAGCGGATGAGGTCGGCCCTGCCCAAGGTGCTGCAGCCGGTCGGCGGCAGGCCGATGCTGGCGCATGTGATCGAGACCGCGCGCGCGCTGTCGCCCGACCGCATCCACGTGGTCTACGGCCACGGCGGCGAAGCGGTGCGTGCGGCCTTCGCCGGCCAGGACGACCTGGAATGGGCCGAACAGACCCGGCGGCTGGGCACCGGCCATGCCGTGCAGCAGGCGCTGCCGGAGATCCCCGAAGTGGCCGACGTGCTGGTCCTCTACGGCGACGTGCCGCTGACCAGGCCCGAAACGCTGCGCCGCCTGCTCGACGCGCCGGGCCTGCTGCGGGTGCTGGTCGCCGAACCGGAGGATCCCACCGGCTATGGCCGCATCGTGCGCGACACGCAGGGCAAGGTCGCCGCCATCGTCGAACACAAGGATGCCGACGAGGAGCAGCGCCGCATCGGCACGGTCAACACCGGCATCATCGCGGTCGAATCCGACGCGCTGCACCGCTGGCTGGCGCGGCTGGGCAACGACAACGCTCAGGGCGAGTACTACCTGACCGACATCTTCGCGATGGCCGCGGCCGAGTACAACGCCGCCGAACTGGTCCTGGTGGCCGATCCGATCGAATCCGAAGGGGCCAACGACCCCTGGCAGCTGGCCCAGCTGGAGCGCGCGTTCCAGCTGCGCTGCGCGCGTACGCTGTGCCTGCAGGGCGCGCGCCTGCTCGACCCGGCGCGCTTCGACCAGCGCGGCCGGGTGCATGTCGGCCAGGACGTGGAGATCGACGCCAATGTCGTGCTCGAGGGCGAGGTGGAACTGGGCGACGGCGTGCGCATCGGTCCGTTCGTGCGCCTGAAGGACGTGCGCCTGGGGCCGGGTACCGTGGTCCGCGCGCACTGCGACCTGGACGGCGTGGTCGCCGGCAGCAACGTGCAGATCGGCCCGTATGCGCGGCTGCGTCCGGACACCGTGCTGGGCGACAGCGTGCATGTCGGCAACTTCGTCGAGACCAAGAAGACCACGCTGGGCACCGGCAGCAAGGCCAACCACCTGACCTACCTGGGCGATGCGCGGATCGGCAGCGGGGTCAACGTCGGCGCCGGCACCATCACCTGCAACTACGACGGGGTGAACAAGTCGACCACCGTGATCCACGATGGCGCCTTCATCGGTTCGAACGCGTCGCTGGTGGCGCCGCTGGAGATCGGCGCCGGCGCGACGATCGGCGCGGGCTCGGTGATCACCCGCGATGCGCCGGCCGACACCCTGAGCGTCTCGCGCGTGCGCCAGACCGCCGTCGAGGGCTGGAAGCGGCCGGTGAAGAAGTAGGGGCGCCGATCCGCCGGCGACCGCGATTGAACCGCCTGCCGGCGATCGGGACCTGGCCGTCGCCTGCGATGCGGATCCTGCCGCGGAGATCGCGGCAGGCCGTGCCGGCCGCCATGGCTGCAGCGGAACGCGTTACGGCGTATCCGGCAGCATCACCGCCACGCACAGGCCGCCATTGGGGCGGTTCTGCAGCGACAGGCGGCCGCCGTGCGCCTCGATGATCTCGCGGGTCAGCGCCAGGCCCAGGCCGGTGCCGTTGCGCTTGGTCGAGTAGAACGGCAGCAGCGCGTTCTGCAGCACCGCCTCGTTCATGCCCGGGCCGCGATCCAGCACCTCGATCCGTGTCCAGCCGGGCAGGCGCAGCAGGTTGATGGCGACGTCCTCGTTCGGCGGCTGCGCGTCCGCCCCCGCCTCGTGCGCGTTCTTGAGCAGGTTCAGCATCGCCTGTTCCAGCTGCGCCACGTCGACGCGGCCGCGCAGGTCCGGCGTCGAGGCCTCCAGGGTGAATCCGATCTGGCGCTGCAGCCGGGCGAGGAACTCGCCCCAGACGATCGGCTGCAGGCGCGGCTGCGGCAGTTTGGCGAACCGCGCGTAGCCACGGATGAACCCTTCCAGGTGGCGTGCGCGGTCCTCGATGGTGCCGAACACTTCCTCGAGCCGCTCGGTGCGCCCGCGCCGGACCAGTTCGGCGCCCGAATGCGCCAGCGAGGCGATCGGGGCCAGCGAGTTGTTCAACTCGTGGCTGATCACGCGGATCACCTTCTTCCAGGTCTGCACTTCCTGGCGGCGCAGTTCCGGCGTCAGCAGGCGGATCAGCAGCAGTTCGTGGCGGCGGCCGTTGAGGCCGAATTCGCGGCGCGACAGGTGGTAGACCTGCTCGTCCTCGGCATCGTCCGGGTCGGCGACGGCGAACAGGCTGTCGCCGCCGCGTGCCACGGCCTGGCGCAGTTCGGTGGGCAGGCCGGCGAGCAGCGCGTCCAGGCGCTGCCCCTCCAGCTTGTGGCCATCGAACAGAAGCTTGCGTGCGGTGATGTTGGCGTAGGCGACGCGGCGCACGCCGTCGCCGCCGGCCGCCGACAGCACCATCGCCACCGGCGTGTTCTGCACCATCGTGTCCAGCAGCAGTTCGCGCTGGACCAGGTTCTGGCGCTGCTCGCGCAGCACGTCGCCGAGCGTGGCATGCGCACGCACCAGTTCGCCGACCTCGTCGGTGTCGTCGCGCCAGTACACGCTGAAGTTGAATTCGCCGTCGCGGTAAGTGTTGACGCTGCCGGCCAGCGCGCGGAACAGGGCGCGCAACGGCTTCAGCGCCTGGCGCAGGCTCCACCACATCAGCCCCAGCAGGACCGCCGTAGACAGGGTGGCCAGCATCCAGCCGCGGTCGATCCAGTACGCCAGCGTCCATGGCAATGCCGCGGCGATCGCCAGCACCGGCAGCAGGCGCAGGAACAGGCGCAGCGTCAGCGAGCGGCGCAGGAGTTTCATGGCGCCTTGATGCCGTGGCGGTCCAGGCGCCGGTACAGGGCCTGCCGGCTCATGCCCAGTTCGGCGGCCGCCTGGGCGATCACGCCGCCGGCGCGGGCCAGTGCCGCTTCCAGCGTTTCGCGCTCGGGCTCCTGGGCGGGGGGCGTGCGCGTCGCCGCCGCACGCGGCAGGCCGAGGTCGCCCGGTTCGATCCACTTGCCGGTGGCCAGCAGCCCGGCGCGCTGCATCACGTTGCGCAGTTCGCGTACGTTGCCCGGCCACGGATGCCGCTGCAGCGCGGCGGCGGCGGCGGCGGACAGCGGGCGATCGCCGGACAGGAAGCGCTCGGCCAGCGGCAGGATGTCGCCCGGGCGCTCGGCCAGCGGCGGCATCGCCAGCTCGATCGTGTTGAGCCGGTAGTAGAGGTCTTCGCGGAACGCGCCGTCGCGGATCATCGCTGGCAGATCGGCATTGGTCGCGCTGACCACGCGCACCCTGACCTGGCGTTCGCGGTTGGAGCCCAGCCGTGCGAAGCGGCCGGTTTCCAGCACGCGCAGCAACTTCATCTGGCCGGCCGGCGGCAGGTTGCCGATCTCGTCCAGGAACAGGGTGCCGCCATCAGCCGCCTCGAACTTGCCTTCGCGCGCCTTGTTCGCACCGGTGTAGGCGCCGGCCTCGGCACCGAACAGTTCGGCCTCGATCAGTTCGGCCGGCAGGGCGCCGCAGTTGACCGTGACGAACGGCCCGTCGCGCACCGGCGAGTTGGCCTGGATGATCTCGGCGATCTTCTCCTTGCCGCTGCCGTTGGGGCCGGTGATCAGTACCGGCAGGTCCGAGCGCGCGACCTGGCAGGCCAGTGCGATCACCCGCTCGCTGGCGGGATCGGCGACGACCGCACCGCGCAGGTCGTAGCGGCGCGCCAGTTCGCTGCTGCGGCGGCGCTCGCCGACACGACGCTGGTCGAGTTCGCGGCGGGTTTCGGCCAGTTCCAGCAGGTTGTTGACCGTGGCCAGCAGCTTGGCGTCCTGCCAGGGCTTGGCCACGTAGTCGGCGGCGCCGGCCTTGATCAGGTCCACCGCGCTTTCCAGATGGGTCCAGGCGGTCAGCAGCACGACCGGCAGGTCAGGGTGGCGTTCCCGGATCGCGGTGAACAGGGCCTGGCCTTCGTCGCCGGACGTGGTGTCGGCGCTGAAGTTCATGTCCTGGATCACCAGGTCGACCGGTTCGCGGTCGAGCAGCGTCAGGCCGGCTTCGGGCGAGGCCGCGTGGATGGTGGCGATGTCGTGCAACGAGAACAGGAACTCGAGTGCCGTGGCGACCGAGCTGTTGTCGTCGATCACGAGAATGGTGGGCATGGGGTGCTGGGTCGGCATGGCAGGCAGGGTCCCAAGATTACCCGGTGACCGTGGCGCAGTGGCCGGCATCGGGCCGGTGTGTGATCGGCCGATGCGTGCGTCGCATCACGATGGTCGCTGCTTCTGCACGCACGGCCGTTGCGATGCGAGGGAACCGGTGCATGGCCAGTGTGCGTGCCACGTTGTGCGCGTCGCTGACGCGGCCGGCGCGATCCGCCGCGTCACGCCGATCGCGCCAGGCGGCATGCCGTTCCCGCGCCTCTGCGTCCGCACGGGCATCGCGACCGTCCACGTCCCTCGCGTCGTGCACGGCGGCCACGACCGCCCGCCACGGGGTTCCAGGCGCCGGTGCGGGGACGGGAAGCGGCGGGACGGACATGGTCGTCGGGTCTCTCGGTCGTCTGGCATGCGCGGTGGCGCGGCCCTGACGGTTCAGATGCTGCGCGTGGCCACCGCGGGCGGAATCGATGCGGCGCGCCGCGCCGGCCAGTACACCGCCAGTTGGCCGATGCCCCACAGCAGCAGTGCGCCGACCGGCAGGTATCCGGGCGGCAGCCGCGGCAGGGCGTAGTGCGCCATCAGCAGCTGGTTCAATGCGAACGCCAGCAGCATGCCAAGGACGATGCCCATGCTGGTCAGCAGGAAATTCTCGGTCTGGAAGTACAGCAGGATCTGATGGCGGGTGGCCCCGAGCGCGCGGCGGATGCCGATCTGCTTGGTCCGCTGCTGCACCCAGAAACTGGCCAGGCCGACGATGCCCAGTGCGGTGACCAGCAACAGCAGCCCGCACACCAGCAGCATCAGGCCGGCCATGTCGCGGTCTTCGGCGAAGAAATCCGCCCGCAGCTGCCTGTATGACTGCGCCTCCAGGACCGGCCGGCCCGGATCCGCCCGTTCCAGCGCGCTCGTCGCGGACGCCAGCAGCGCGGCATGCGCCCCGGGATCGGCGGCCCTGAGCACGTAGACGCCGCCATTGTCGGGATTGAGGCGGATCGGGAAGATCACCGAGCGACGCGAATCGGCGTTGACCAGCGATGGCCGGGCCAGCGCGTCCACCACGCCCACGATGGTCAGCGGAATCTGCGACATGTAGATCGTCCTGCCGATCGGATCGTCCTGCGGGAACAGGCGGGCGGCCGCTTCGGCGCTGACGATGACCGCGCTCCGGACGCTGCCCAGATCCTGCAGCCCGAACAGCGTGGAACCGTCCTGGTATTCCTCGGGAAGGAAGTCGCGTCCGCCCACCAGATGCAGTCCCAGCGTATCCAGGAAGCGCTCGCCGGCGTTGTACATGGCCGCATCGATGGTCGGACCGGCCTGGTCGGGCGACAGCGAGAACGCGTTGTTCGAACCGATCGTTCGCGAGAACGGCAGCTGGTTGGTCACGGTCACGCTGGCCACGCCGGGCAGGCGGCCGAGCAGGGCGAGGTCCTCGCGGCTGCGCGCATCGGCATCCAGGCGGGCCACGCCGCCTCCCATCTGGATCGACAGCAGCGCGTCCTCGGCGATGCCGCTGGGCAGCAGCATGCTCTCGACGCGTTCGCTGACCAGGAACAGCGCGTTGCACAGGATGGCGCAGCTGAGCGCGATCTCCATGACGATCAGCGCGGCCGCGGTGCGGTGCCGCAGCAGGGTGGAAAGGATCGGGCGGAGTTCCATGAGCGTCCGGTGATGAGGGGGCAGGGCGCGGGGTGCGGCTACTGCGACTTCAGCTGCAGCGCGGGCGGGATCTGCATCGCCTGCCAGGCCGGGAGCAGGCCGGCCAGCAGGCTGGTGAGCAGGGCCAGGGCGAAGGTGAGCAGCAACATCGGCAGGTCCAGGTGCGCCATGTCCGCATAGGCGGCCGGGCGCTGGCGGACCAGCCACAGCCCGGCCAGGGCCAGCAGCAGTCCCAGCGCGCCGCCGGCCACGCCGATGATGCCCACCTCGACCAGGCACTGCCGGAAGATGTCGGCGCGGGAAGCGCCCAGCGCGCGGCGTACGCCGATCTCGTTCCTGCGGCGCAGGAACTTGGCCAGCAGCAGGCCGACCGTATTCACCAGGCAGACCACCAGGAAGCCCAGCGCCAGCCAGACCTGCAGCTGCACGTCGCCGGGCACGATGCGCTTGTAGTCCAGCCATTGCATGACATCGCGCAACCGTGTGTTGGCCGGGCGCTCGAAACGCCCCGCGCTGCGCTGCTGTTCCGAATAGGCGTCCAGATAGGCCCTGTACGCCTGTGCCTGCGCCGGATCCTGCAATTCGACCCAGTACTGGATCCAGGCGCAGGGAACGTTGTGCGCGGTCCGCGCGTTGACGATCTCGCGCCCGAAGCAGTGCATCGGCCCGCGGTGCTCCAGCGCCAGGTCGCGCGCGCTGGAGAACGGCAGGAACACCTGGTCGTTCGCGCCATAGCGCCCCGTGCCCAGGTCGTGGAAGGCAGGCCGGGGATCCCAGTCGTCGAGCACGCCGACGATGGTCAGGTCATGTCCGTCCACGCGCACGCTGCGGCCGGTGCTGTCCGCACCGCCGAACAGCCGTTCGTTGAGCTGGCGCCCGATCACCGCCACGCGCGCGCGGTTCTCGTCCTCTTCGGCGCCCCACGCGCCGCCGTGGCGGAACGGGGTGTCGAACATCGGGAAGAAATCGGCGCTGGCGTGGCGCATCGCCACCCGCAGTGGCCGCTGGACGCCGCCTTCGGCACCGACCATGCCGCTGCCGCCGGCCATCAGCGCCTGCCGCAGGCCACGCTTCTGCCGCAGCAGCGCCTCGGCATCCACGCGGGTGAGCAGGTCCATCGGTTCGATACCCGGCACGAAGCCATCGGCTGGCTCGGGGTCGAGCTGGACGTGGAACAGGCGCGCGCTCTTGGCGGGGATCGGGTCGCCCGACAGCACGTGCAGCACCGTCAGCACGGTCATGGACGTGCCGATCCCCACCGCGATGGACAGCACGATCAGCACGGTCAGCACCCGGTGCTGCCGGAAGCTGCGCATGGCCAGGGTCAGGTAGTAGCCGAACACGCGTGTCTCCGTAAGCGGTCGTGGCGATGGATGGCGGTGCGCATGCCGGTCCTGGCATGCGCACCCGTCATGCGCTGCGGGTCGCCACGGCCGGCGGGATCGAGGCCGCGCGACGTGCCGGCCAGTAGACCGCCAACTGGCCGATGGCCCACAGCAGCAGCGCGCCGGCGGGCAGGTAGATCAGCGGCAGGCGCGGCAGCTCGTAGCGGCCCATCAGCAGCTGGTTGATGGCGTAGGCCAGCAGCATGCCCAGCACGATGCCGATCGTGGCCAGCAGGAAGTTCTCGGTCTGGAAGTAGCGCAGGATCTGGCCGCGGGTCGCACCCAGGGCACGGCGGATGCCGATCTGCTTGGTCCGCTGCTGCACCCAGAAGCTGGCCAGGCCGACGATGCCCAGTGCGGTGACCACCAGCAGGGCGACGCAGACCACGCCCAGCAGCCAGGCCATCGAACGCGACTGCTGGTAGAACGCGTGCCGCAGCTGCGACATGGTCTTGGTGTTCTCCTCCAGGATCACACGCCGCGGGCCGCTGCTGCGCAGCGTATCGGCGGCGGACTTCAGCACCTCCTGCCGGCGCTCGGGCGTGGTGCGCAGCACGTAGTTGCCGCCCAGCTCGTAGCCGGTGCGGATCGGGAAGACCATCGCGTACTCGCGTGCCGACGGGCCGCCCTGCATGCTCGGCCGGACCAGGTGCTCGACGATGCCGACGATGGTGATCGCGGTATCGCCCCAGACGTAGATCGCCTTGCCCACCGCATCCTGGCCGGGGAACAGGCGCTCGGCCATCTTGCGGGTGATGATCACGCTGTGCACGGTGACGTCGCTGTCCGGGGCGTTCATTTCGTCGAACGACACGTACTCGTCGCCGGTGAAGCCGCGGCCGGCGACCAGGTTCAGGCCGAAGGTATCGATGAACTGCTCTTCGGCCATGTAGTTGGACGCGTTGAGCGTCGGCCGCTCCTGGTCAGGCGACAGGTTGACGCTGCTGTTCCAGGACGAATTGACGAACGGCACCTGGTTGACCGCGGTGGCGGCCTTCACCCCGGGCAGGCTACGCAGCGCGGCCAGGTCGGTGCGGGTCTGGGCCAGGCCGTTGCTGTCGCCACCGACCGGCACGATCTGGATGCGGACCAGTTCGTCCTCGGCCAGGCCGCTGGTCTCGCCGATCTGGGTGATGCGCTCGCCGATCATGAACAGCGCGTTGCAGATGATCGCGCAGGTCAGGCTGATCTGCAGCACGATCAGCGACGCGGCGGTCTTGTGCCGCATCAGGGTCGACAGGATGGGACGGATTTCCATGAGACTGTCCTTGGATGATGTGTGGCGCACGTCCCGCGCCTGCGGGGGGAAGGTGGCGCGCAGCGCCGGATGGGGGCGGTGAAGGCGAGTGCCCCCACCCGGGCCCTCCCCGCTGGTGGGGGAGGGAGGATTACTGCGACTTGAGCTGGATCGCCGGGGTGACCTGCATCGCGCGCCATGCGGGCAGCAGGCCGGCGATCAGACTGGCGGCGATCGCCAGGGCGAAGGTGGTCAGCAGCATCGACAAATCCAGATGGGCGAGCTTGGCGTAGCTCATCGGCTGCTGGCGCACCGCCCACAGGCCGAGCAGCGACAGCAGCAGGCCGAGGACGCCGCCGGCCAGGCCGACCGTGCCGGCTTCGACCAGGCACTGCTTGAAGATCTCCCGGCGCGAGGCACCGAGTGCACGCCGCACGCCGATCTCGCCGCTCCTGCGCAGGAACTTCGCCAGCAGCAGGCCGATGGTGTTGACCAGGCAGACCAGCAGGAACGCCGCGCCGAGCCACATCTGCATCACCACGTCGCTGGGCACGACCTTGTTGTAGTCCAGCCACTCCATCACGTCGCGCAGGCGCGTGTTGGGGTCGCGCTCATAGCGGCCGGCCGCCTTCTGCTGCGCCGAATAGTTGTCCAGGTAGCCCTTGTAGTCGGCGGCCTTTGCGCCGCTTTCCAGTTCCACCCAGTACTGGATCCAGGCGCAGGGCGCGTTGACGCCGGTATCGTCGCCGGCGGTATCGGCCCAGCAGTTCATGCTGCCGTTGCGGCCCAGATCGAGCGCGCGCGAGGTCTGGAACGGCAGGAACACGTCTTCCGCCTCGCCATAGCGGCCGGTGTTGAGGTCGTAGAACCGCGGTGTCGGCCGCCAGGCGTCGAGCACCCCGGCGATGCGGAACTCGCTGCCGCCGATGACCAGGGTCCTGCCGGTGCTGTCCTCGCCACCGAAGACACGGTCGTTGAGCGTCCTGGAGATCACCGCCACGCGCGCGCTGGCGTCGTCGTCCTCGGCGCGCCAGCCCGTGCCGTAAAGGAACGGGACGTTGAACATCGGGAAGAAGTCGGTGCTGGTATAGCGCGCGTCGGTGAAGAACGGGGGCAGGTCGGTGCGGTCGGGCGTGATCGACACGCTGCCGCCGGTCATCATCGTCTGGCGCAGGCCGCGCTTCTCGCGCAGCAGGGTCTCGGCATCGAACCGGGTCATCTGGGTTTCAGGTTCCTCGCCAGGGACCATGCCACGCAGCGTCTGCGGATCGAGCTGCACGTAGAACAGGCGGTCGCTCTTGTCCGGGATCGGATCGCCCGACAGCACCCGGAACGCGGTCAGCGTGGTCATGCACGCGCCGATTCCCAGGCCGATCGCCAGCACCATCAGCACGGTGATCGCCTTGTTGCGCCTGAAGCTGCGCAGCGCGAGATTGAAGTAGTAGCCGAACATGGCAGGCTCCTCAGGCGGTGGCCGTCGCGTCGACGCCGTGGCGGACCAGGCTGGATTCCCGGGTCAGGTCGGTGGCCATGCCGTCGACGATGTGCACGTTGCGCCGCGCGCGCGCGGCCAGCTCCGGGTCGTGGGTGACCATGACGATGGTGGTGCCGCGGGTATTGATCTCCTCCAGCAGTTCCATCACCCCGCGCGCCATCTGCGAATCGAGGTTGCCGGTCGGTTCGTCGGCCAGCAGCAGGCGCGGCGTGCCGGCCAGGGCGCGGGCGATCGCGGCGCGCTGCTGCTGGCCGCCGGACAGTTCGGCCGGGTAGTGCTTCATGCGCGAGCCCAGACCGACCTGCGACAGCGCCTCCTCGATGCGCTGCCTGCGATCGCTGGCCGGCAGTCCGCGGTAGCGCAGCGGCACGTCGCAGTTGTCGAACAGGTTGAGGTCCGGGATCAGGTTGAAGCCCTGGAAGATGAAGCCGATCTTCTCGTTGCGCAGGCGCGAGCGGCGGTTGTCGTCCAGGCCCTTCACGTTCACGCCGTCGAGCAGGTAGTCGCCGCCGGTGAAGGTCTCCAGCAGCCCCGCGATGTTGAGGAAGGTGGTCTTGCCGGAGCCGGACGGCCCGGTGACGGCGACGAACTCGCCCTCGGCCACGTGCAGGTCCAGCGAGCGCAGGGCATGGGTTTCAACGAGTTCGGTGCGGTAGACCTTGGCGACCTGGCGCATGTCGAGCATGGTGGATTCCTTGCTGGTGGAACGTGAGGTGATGGATGCATCCAGCGCCCTGGGCGGTGCTGCAGCGGATGCCGGCAGAGCGGCAACGCGGCTGACGGATGGATGCGGACGTGTACGGGTGTCAGTGGATGCGGAACGGGATGTCGGGGAGGCGCTGCGTACGGGTGGATGCAGTCACTTGCCGGAGATGCGGACGCGTTCGGTGCCGGCGAACTGGTCGGTGCCCGAGATCACGATGCGCTGGCCGGCTTCCAGGCCGGACACGATCTCCACGGCATTGAGGCTGCTGGCGCCGGCCTGGATCGGCTTGCGCTCGGCGTTGCTGCCGGTGAGCACCCACGCGAAGCGGCCGCCGTCCTGCTCGAGGAACGGGCCGCGCTCGACCATCAGCACGTCCTTGCGCGTGTCCAGCACGATCCGGGCCGACAGGCGCTGGTTCTGGCGCAGCCCCGGCGGCTGCTCGCCATCGGAGAAGCGCAGGCGAGCGGTGACTTCGCCATTGACCACTTCCGGCGAGACGGCCGAGACGGCCGAGGCGTACACCTTGCTCTGGCTGGTGACCTGGGCCGGCACGCCGATCGCCAGGTCGCGGGCGAAGCTTTCCGGTACGCGGATCTCGACCTCGAATTCGCTCAGGTCGATCACGCTGAGGATCGGTGCGTTGATCGCCACGTTGGTGCCCTGCGCGATCTGGACCTGGCCGACCTGGCCGTCGAACGGCGCGCGGATCGTCAGCGCTTCGACCTGGCGCTCCAGCTCGGCGGCCACGGCCTTCTGGCGGTCGGCCAGCAGGCGCTTGTTGCGCGCGTCCAGCGCCGCGCCCTGGTCCTGCAGTCCCGAGTCGCTCTGGGTGGATTTCAGGCCGATCTCGGCCTTCTTCAGCTCGTCGCGGGCGCGGGCCAGTTCGTTGTTGGAGACCGCACCGCCGGCATAGGCGCGCTCGTAGCGCTCCAGGTCGCGCTTGGCCGCGGTGTGGTCGATCTCGGCCTGGTCCAGCGCCTTGCGCGTAGTGAGGCGCGCGATCTGCGCGTCCAGCTGCGCGCGGCTGGCCTCGGCTTCCATGCTGGCCAGGGTCGATTCTTCCTGCACCAGCTTGCTGCGCAGTTCCGGGCTGTCGATCACCGCCAGCGGCTGGCCCTTCTCGACGGTGTCGCCGGCCACCACCTGCAGCGATACCGTGCCGCCGGCGATCGCGTACAGGGTCGGGCTGTTGGCGGTGATCACGCGGCCTTCGGCCGACAGGTCGCGGACCAGGTCGCCGCGCTTGACCTCGGCGATGCGCACCCGGCTCATGTCGTAGGACTGGCCCGCACCACTCCAGCTGCTCACCACCCAGCCGGCCAGCAGCAGGACGGCGCCGCCGCCGACAGCCGGCCACACCCAGCGGCGCCAGGCCGGCCGGGCCGCGGTGGAGGTGGTGTGGACCGAGCGGTCCTGGGCGGAGGTGTCGCGGATCATCGTGTCCCCGGTGGTCTGTGTAGGTGTTCCCGGTCTCTCCAATGCAGATCCCGTGCCAACCTCAAGTGCTTGATTTGCATGGGTGGAGCGGGGGCGTCGAGGTGTCCGCTGCGTCCGCCGGACACGCGGCGGACAGGTGTCCGTCCCGCGGACACGGCAGGGACAGGCCCCGGCCATGAAGGACAGCGGTCGGCCAGTGTTGTGTCCGGCTCCGGTAGAATCCGGGCCCTTCGTCCAGCAGGATTGACGGCATGTGCGGCATCGTTGGCGCGATCGCGGATCGCGATGTGGTTCCGGTCCTGATCGAAGGACTCAAGCGCCTCGAATACCGTGGCTACGATTCGTCCGGCATCGCGGTCCTCGGTCAGGCCGGCATCCGCCGGGTGCGCCGCACCGGCCGCGTCGCCGAGATGGAGGCCGCCGCGCAGGCCGAACGGCTGCGCGCCACGATCGGCATCGGCCACACGCGCTGGGCCACGCATGGCGGCGTGACCGAGGCCAATGCCCACCCGCATCTGAGCGACGGCGTGGTGCTGGTCCACAACGGCATCATCGAGAACCACGAGCAGCAGCGCGAGAAGCTCGCCGCGCTGGGCTACGTGTTCGAGTCGCAGACCGATACCGAGGTCATCGCGCACCTGATCAACCATCACCTGAAGCAGGGCGGCGATCTGCTGGCCGCGCTGCAGCGCACGGTGAAGGAACTGACCGGCGCCTATGCGCTGGCGGTGGTCAGCCAGGCCGAGCCGGACCGCTTCGTCTGCGCGCGCATGGGCTGCCCGCTGCTGGTCGGCATCGGCGAGGGCGAGAACTTCGTCGCCTCCGACGTGTCGGCGGTGATCCAGGCCACGCGCCAGGTGATCTTCCTGGAAGAGGGCGACACCGCCGAGATCCGCCGCGACGGCGTGCAGGTGTTCGGTGCGGACGATGCGCCGGTCGAGCGCCAGATCCACCTGTCCGACGTGTCGCTGGCCTCGCTGGAACTGGGCCCGTACCGGCACTTCATGCAGAAGGAGATCCACGAGCAGCCGCGTGCGATCGCCGACACGCTGGAAGCGGCGATCGACGCCGGTGGTTTCCCGGCCACGCTGTTCGGCCGCGACGCCGAAGCGGTGCTGTCGGGCATCACCGGCGTGCAGATCCTGGCCTGCGGCACCAGCTACTACGCCGGCCTGACCGCGCGTTACTGGATCGAGGCCATCGCCGGCCTGCCGTGCAGCGTCGAGATCGCCAGCGAGTACCGCTACCGCGACGCCTTCGCCGACCCCAGGCACCTGGTCGTCACCATTTCCCAGTCCGGCGAGACGCTGGACACGATGGAGGCGCTGAAGTACGCCAAGTCGCTGGGGCACGCGCACACGCTGTCGATCTGCAACGTGCCCGAAAGCGCGATCCCGCGCGCCAGCGAGCTGGTCTGCTACACCCGCGCCGGCGCCGAGATCGGCGTCGCCTCGACCAAGGCCTTCACCACCCAGCTGGTCGCGCTGTTCCAGCTGGCCGTGGTGCTGGGCAAGCTGCACGGGCGCGTCAGCGAGGCCGACGAGGCCGGCTACGTCGAGCAGCTGCGCTTCCTGCCCGGCAGCGTGCAGCACGCGCTGAACCTGGAGCCGCAGATCCAGGCCTGGGCCGAGCGCTTCGCCGGCAAGGCCAACGCGCTGTTCCTCGGCCGCGGCCTGCATTACCCGATCGCGCTGGAAGGCGCGCTCAAGCTCAAGGAAATCTCCTACATCCACGCCGAGGCCTATCCGGCCGGCGAGCTCAAGCACGGCCCGCTGGCCCTGGTCGACGCGGAGATGCCGGTGGTGGTGATCGCGCCGAACGACCGCCTGCTGGAGAAGGTGAAGTCCAACATGCAGGAAGTGCGCGCCCGCGGCGGCGAGCTGTTCGTGTTCGCCGACCAGGACAGCCACTTCAGCGAGTCCGAGGGCGTGCACGTGATCCGCACCCCGCGCCACACCGGCGTGCTCAGCCCGGTGGTGCACACCATCCCGGTGCAGCTGCTGGCGTACCACACCGCACTGGCACGCGGGACCGACGTCGACAAGCCGCGCAACCTGGCCAAGTCGGTCACGGTGGAGTGATCACGCGGGCGAGGGGATGAACGAACGCCGGCCAGTGGCCGGCGTTCTTCGTTGCAGCGGTGCTTGCAGCACCGCACCGGCGCCATCGGCATCCGGCGCGGCGTCGTGCCGCTCAGTAGCGGCCGGTGCTGGAGATGATCTCCACCCAGTAGCCGTCCGGGTCCTTGATGAAGGCCAGATGCTTCATCCGGCCGTCTTCCAGGCGCTTCTGGTAGGGCACCTTCAGGTCGTCAAAGCGGGCGCAGGCGGCGCGGATGTCCGGCACCGACACGCAGATGTGGCCGAAGCCGCGCGGGTCGCTGTTGCCGTCGTGGTAGACCGGGCCGTCCTGGCTCTCGGTGCCGTGGTTGTGGGTCAGCTCGAGGACGCCGGGGATGCCGGCCAGCCACAGGCGGCGTGCGTCGTCGTCTTCCGGAATCGCGGTGTCGGCCGGGACCAGGGCCAGGAAGTACAGGCTGAACTGCGCCTCCGGGAAATCGCGCTGGTCGAGCAGACGGAAGCCGAGCACGCGCGTGTAGAAGTCCAGCGAGGCGGCGGCGTCCTTGACCCGCAGCATGGTGTGGTTGAACACGAAGCCGGCGGTTTCGGCGGGCGGCGCGGTCACGCCGGGCTGCTGCTGGATGGAACTCAGGCTCATCGGAGCGTCCTGTGGGGGAAAGCGATGCACGGAAGTGTAGCGGGCGCCCCGTTCATGGGCACGCGAAGGCGGGTGGGCGCAGCGTAGAATGACGCGTCTTCCCGCAGTGTCCCGGCGATGTCGCAGCGTGCATGGGTGGCCGCGTCCATCCGCAAGATCGAGGCCGATTTCAACCGTTCGGCCGACACCCATCTGATCCCGCTGGCGCTGCCAGGCCATCCGGGGATCGACCTGTACTTCAAGGACGAGTCCAGCCACCCGACCGGCAGCCTCAAGCACCGGCTGGCGCGCTCGCTGTTCCTGTACGCGCTGACCAACGGCTGGCTGCGCGAAGGCGGGCCGGTGATCGAGGCATCGAGCGGGTCGACCGCGGTGTCCGAAGCCTATTTCGCGCGCCTGCTCGGCCTGCCCTTCATCGCGGTGATGCCGGCGGCGACGTCGCCGGAGAAGATCGCCGCGATCGAATTCCATGGCGGCCGCTGCCACCTGGTCGACCGTGCCTGCGACCTGGACGGCACCGCGCACCGCCTGGCCCGCGAAACCGGCGGCCACTTCATGGACCAGTTCACCTACGCCGAGCGCGCCACGGACTGGCGTGCGAACAACAACATCGCCGAATCGATCTTCAAGCAGCTGGCCGAAGAGCCGCACCCGATCCCGGAATGGATCGTCTGCGGGCCGGGCACCGGCGGCACCGCGGCCACGCTGGGGCGCTACGTGCGCTACCGGCGCTACGACACGCGCATCCTGTGCGCGGACCCGGAAACCTCGGTGTTCTTCGATGGCTACCGCGCCGCGCTCGACGGCCGCGACGACTGGCGGCAGCTGTCGGACACCGGCGGTTCGCGGATCGAAGGCATCGGCCGGCCGCGGGTCGAACCCAGCTTCATCCCCAGCTGCATCGACGCGATGATCAAGGTGCCCGACGCCCTGAGCCTGGCGGCGATGCGCTACGTCAACGCCCGCCTGGGGCGCCGCGTCGGCGGGTCCACCGGCACCAATTTCGTCGGCGTGCTGGCGGCCGCCCGGCGCATGGGCGAGGAAGGCCGCAGCGGCTCCATCGTCACCATCCTCTGCGACAGCGGCGAGCGCTACGCGCACAGCTACTACAACCGCGAGTGGTACCTGGAGCGGCGCATCGACATGGTCGACTGCGATGCGGCGATCGCGGCGGCGGCCAAGGGTGAGCCGGTGCTGGAGCTGCCGTGGGCGGAGCGGGCAGACTGATCGCTGCGGTCGTTGTCGGCCGCGCATGCTGTCAGCCGTTGCCGTTGCCGTTGCCGTTGCCGTTGCCGTTGTTTTGCTCTTGATTGTCTGCGCCTTAAAGCGAGCCGAGCATCGCAGGTGATCAGGGCCGAAGAGGCGCCCTTGTCTGAGCGCAGCGAGTTTGGGCGCTGTGCCCTGATCGCCGAGAAGCGCAGGGCACCGATGCGTCGCATCGGCGAGTGTCGGCGCCTGCGGTTTTGCTTACTTTTGCCAAGACAAAAGTAAGCCGCACGACAGTGCGGAAGCTGTTGCCCGAAGCTCCGGCTTTGGCGTGAGCGGTTGCTCAGATCCCGCATCGCTGTTGCTTCAGCTGTGACAGCATCGAGCAGACTCTTGAAGCCACGGCCACGGCCACGGCCACGGCCACGGCTGAAGCCAACGGCTTCCGCGCTGTTGCGCGGCTTACTTTTGTCTTGTCAAAAGTAAGCAAAACCGCCGTCACCGGACGCGATCCGGCCGGCTGCGCCGACCGGTCCCCTGTGCTTCTCGCCTGGAGCGGCACGGCGCCCAAACTCGCTGCGCTCAGACAAGGGCGCCTCTTCGGCCGCACCAGACTGCGATGCTCGGCTCGCTTTACGGCTCGGGTGAGTCAACATCCGAAGCCGAAGCCGAAGCCGAAGCCGAAGCCGAAGGCAAAGGCAAAGGCAAAGGCAAAGGCAAAGGCAAAGCGTGCCGGCTTGATTTCCGCGACGGCGGCGCGCATCTCTACCTGGTCGCCACCCGCGCATCCCCGCGCCCGGCGCATTCCGTTCCCAAGGACTCCCGTCATGACCAATCCCCTGCTCGATTTCTCCGGCCTGCCGCGCTTCGATGCGATCACTCCGGAGCACGTCGGCCCGGCGATCGATCGGCTGCTGGCCGAGGCCGAGGCGGCGGTCGCGCATGCCGAAGCCGTGTCGCCGGTCAGCTGGGACACCTTCGTGGTGCCGCTGGAAGACGCCACCGAGCGGCTGTGGCGGGCCTGGGGCCTGGTCGGGCACCTGCAGGCGGTGGTGAACACGCCGGCGCTGCGCGAGGCCTACAACGCCAACCTGCCGAAGATCAGCCGCTTCGGCAGCGCGATCGGGCAGAACCTTGCGCTGTATGCGCAGTACAAGGCGCTGCGCGCGTCGGCCGGGTGGGACGGCTACGACCCCGTGCGGCGCAAGGTGGTGGACAACGCGCTGCGCGATTTCCGCCTCGGCGGCGCCGAACTGGACGCGGAGCAGAAGACGCGCTTCAGCGGGATCCAGGAGGAACTGTCCTCGCTGGCGGCCAGGTTCGCCGAGAACGTGCTCGATGCCACCGATGCCTACCGCCACCACGTCGAGGACGCCGCGCAGCTGGCCGGTCTGCCGGATGACGTGATCGCGGCCGCGCGTGCACGTGCGGAAAAGGAGGGCCTGGACGGCTGGCTGCTGACCCTGCAGATGCCGTGCTACCTGCCGGTGCAGATGCTGGCCGAGGACCGCGCGCTGCGCGAGCGGCTGTATCGCGCCAACGGGCTGCGTGCGTCCGAGGCCGGGCCGGAAGCGCAGGACAACAGCGGGCTGATCGACCGCATCCTGGCGCTGCGCGCCGAACTGGCCACGCTGCTGGGCTTCGAGCACTACGCCGGCTATTCGCTGGCGACCAAGATGGCGCAATCGGCCGACGAGGCGCTGGACTTCCTGCGCGACCTGGCCGCGCGCACGCTGCCGCATGCACGCCGCGACCGCGAGGAACTGGAGGCCTTCGCGCGCGACACGCTGGGCCTGGACACGCTCGAACCCTGGGACCTGACCTGGGCCGGCGAGAAGCTCAAGCAGGCGCGCTACAGCTTCTCCGAGCAGGAAGTGAAGCGCTATTTCACCGAGCCGACCGTGCTCGCCGGGTTGTTCGGCCTGATCCACGACCTGTACGGCATGCGCGTCGAACCCGACGCCGCGCCGGTCTGGCACGAGGACGTGCGCTTCTACCGGCTGCTCGATGCCGACGGTGCGCTGGTCGGCCAGTTCTACCTGGACCTGTACGCCCGCGAGGGCAAGCGCGGCGGTGCGTGGATGAACGACTGCCGCAACCGCCGCGCCGGCGCCGATGGCGTGCAGGTCCAGACGCCCATCGTGTACCTGGTCTGCAACTTCGGCCGTGGCGCGGATGGAGCGCCGGCGACCTTCAGCCACAACGAAGTCACCACCCTGTTCCATGAAATGGGCCATGGCCTGCACCAGCTGCTGACCCGGGTCGGCGAGCTGCCGGTGGCCGGCATCAACGGCGTGGAATGGGATGCGGTCGAACTGCCCAGCCAGTTCATGGAGAACTTCTGCTGGGAATGGGCGCGGCTGCAGGCGATGACCGCGCACGTGGACGATGGCCGCCCGCTGCCGCGCGCGCTGTACGAGAAGCTGCTGGCGGCCAGGAACTACCAGAACGGCATGTTCACCGTGCGCCAGCTGGAGTTCGCGCTGTTCGACATGGAACTGCACAGCCGCTTCGACCCGCTGCAGGACAGCATGCTGCAGCTGCTGGAGCGGATCCGCGACGAGGTCGCGGTCAACCGCGCGCCGGCCTGGCACCGGTTCCCGCACCAGTTCAGCCACATCTTCGCCGGCGGTTATGCGGCCGGCTACTACAGCTACAAGTGGGCCGAAGTGCTCAGCGCCGATGCCTATGCCGCGTTCGAGGAAGCCCCGGACCAGCTGGCGCAGACCGGTGCGCGCTTCCTGGGCGAGGTGCTGTCGCGCGGCGGCAGCCGCAGCGCGCTGGAGAACTTCACCGCGTTCCGCGGCCGCGCGCCGCGGATCGACGCGCTGCTGCGCCATGGCGGCATGAGCGAGGACACTGCCACGGCCTGAGCGAAGCCGCTGCCTCCCGGTGGGCGTCACCCACGGCATCGGGCGCCCACGGGCTCCGGTCGCGAGCGTGCCGACCTGCCGGCATGGGAGCGACGGGCTTCGATGCGCCGCTTGCCGGCGGCCCGGTCGGATGCCCGGCGTTCCACCGCGGCCACCCGGGCTTCCGCTAGAATCCCGGGTTGCGGTACATGCGCCGCCTTCCGACGTGAATCCGCCGATCTGCGGACGGCGTCCTCGGGAGCCAGGCGAATCGCGGTTTCAAGAGCATCCCCTGCATGGCGTCAGCACTGACTGGTCTCGCGTCGGGAGAGCCGGCTTTTTCGTCGGCCACCGACCTTGCACGGGCGATCCAGCGGAAACAGGTGAGTTCGCTCGAACTGACCCGGCACTACATCGAACGCATCGAGCGGTTCGATGGCGCGCTGAATGCCGTTGTCGTGAGGGATTTCGAACGTGCACTGGACTCGGCGAAGCGTTCAGATGCGGCGTTTGCGCGGGGGCACCGGTCAGGGCCGCTGCACGGCGTCCCGATGACGGTCAAGGAAAGCTTCGACGTCGCCGGTCTGCCCACGACATGGGGAGCGCCGGAGCACAGAGGCAATATCGCCCGGAATGATGCGACCGTCGTCGAGCGGCTGAAGGCAGCCGGCGCCCATGTGATCGGCAAAACGAACGTCCCGCTGCGTCTTGGCGACTGGCAGAGCTACAACGACATCTACGGAACGACCCGCAATCCCTGGGATCCGGAGCGGTCGCCGGGTGGCTCTTCCGGAGGATCGGCCGCCGCGCTTGCGGCGGGTCTGACCGGACTGGAGTTAGCATCCGACATCGCCGGATCGATTCGCAATCCGTCGCACTTCTGTGGCGTGTATGGGCACAAACCCTCCCATGGGATCGTGCCGACGCTCGGCCACAGTCCTCCGGGCGTCGTCTCCGCGCAGGACATGAATGTCGTCGGGCCGATGGCGCGCAGTGCGGAAGATCTGGCGTTGGTGCTGGACATCGTGGCGGGGCCGGACCGGTTCCGGGCATCGGGCTGGACGCTGGCGCTTCCACCGCCGCGCGTGCGCACGCTGCGTGGCCTGCGCGTTGCGATCTGGCCGACGGAGCATGCGGTCCCGACCTCGTCCGGGATCTCGAGCCGCGTGCAGGAGGTTGGCGAGATTCTTGCCCGGGCCGGTGCGCGGGTTTCCGATCTCGCACGCCCCGATATCCCGTCCGGGGAGTCGTACGCTACCTATCTGGGTCTGCTGGGATCCACTGGCCTGGCCAATCTTCCCGATGACTACCATGCCTCGACCCTGAAGGCCGCCGCGGCCTTCGATGCCGACGACGACTCGCCGCTGGCGGTACTGGCGCGCGCTCGCGTCCTGGATCATCGAGAGTGGTCCGATCATGAAGAACGGCGTACCAGGTACAGGCATCGGTGGCACGCCTTCTTCGACGACTGGGACGTGGTGATATGCCCCGTTTCCGCGACGACGGCCTACCCGCATGATCATCGGCCCAAGCCGGAGCGGGTGCTCGTCGTCGATGCGGCGGAGACGACGCATTACCAGCAATATTTCTGGGTCGGTCTTGCGAGTGCCGCGTATCTGCCGAGCACCGCCTTTCCGGCTGGTCTGTCCAATGACGGCCTTCCGATCGGCCTGCAGATCATCGGCCCTCAGCATGGCGACCGCACCACGATCGAAGTCGCACGGCTCATCGCCCAGGAACTGGGCGGCTTTCAGCCGCCACCCCGTTTTCTGCCCTGAGACCGCAAGCGCGCGCCACGCCGCCTGGTCGGCGCGGACGTGTGTGCGCACGTCCACGATGGACCATTGAAACGAAGAAGCCCGGCAGATGCCGGGCTTCCTCTTCACCTCATGTCCGCCCGGTTCAGGCCTGGCGGAACACCAGCGTCGCGTTGGTGCCGCCGAAGCCGAAGCTGTTGGGGACGCCATCGCTGCTGCGCAGCCCTGGCTCCCGAGGTTCCGCGCTGCGAAACCCCGGGCCCCGCGCTTGCTCTTCCGAATCCCCGCGGCTTCGCCGCGCCCCCTTTACCAAAGGGGGCTGCTCATCGCCGAGATGGCGCGTGGCGATCAGGGCTGGCGAAACACCAGCGTCGCGTTGGTGCCGCCGAAGCCGAAGCTGTTGGACATCACGGTGGTCAGCTGGGCGTCGCGGCTTTCGCGCACGATCGGGAAGCCTTCGGCGCGCGGGTCCAGGGTCTGGATGTTGGCCGAGCCGGCGATGAAGCCGTCGCGCATCATCAGCAGGCTGTAGATCGCCTCGTGCACGCTCGCCGCGCCCAGCGAGTGGCCCGACAGCGCCTTGGTCGAGGACAGCGGCGGGATCGCCTCGCCGAACACCTCGCGCACCGCGCCGAGTTCGGTCACGTCGCCCAGCGGGGTCGAGGTGCCATGGGTGTTGAGGTAGTCGATCGGGGTGTCGACGGTCTCCATCGCCATGCGCATGCAGCGCACCGCGCCTTCGCCCGAGGGCGCGACCATGTCGGCGCCGTCGGAGGTCACGCCGTAGCCGACCAGCTCGGCGTGGATGCGCGCGCCGCGGGCGACCGCGTGGTCCCAGTCCTCGAGTACCAGCATGCCGCCGCCACCGGCGATGACGAAGCCGTCGCGGTCGCTGTCGTACGGGCGCGAGGCCTGTCCGGGGGTTTCGTTGAAGCTGGTGGACAGCGCGCCCATCGCGTCGAACATCACGCTCATGGTCCAGTCCAGGTCCTCGCCGCCACCGGCGAAGACGATGTCCTGCGCGCCGTGGCGGATCAGGTCCGCCGCCGCGCCGATGCAGTGCGCCGAGGTCGCGCAGGCGGCGCTGATCGAATAGCTCAGGCCCTTGATCTTGAACGCGGTGGCCAGGTTGGCCGACACGGTCGAGCACATCGTGCGCGGGACCATGTACGGGCCGACCTTGCGCACGCCGCGTGCGCGGGCCAGGTCGCCGGCCTCGATCTGCCAGTGGCTGGAACCGCCGCCGGAACCGGCGATCAGGCCGGTACGCGGATGGCTGACCTGGGCCTCGTCGAGGCCGGCGTCGGCGATCGCGTCGCGCAGCGCCACGTAGCTGTAGGCCGCCGCGTCGCTCATGAAGCGCTTCAGCTTGCGGTCGATGACCGCTTCCAGGTCCAGCTCGACGTTGCCGCCGACCTGGCTGCGCAGGCCGTGCTCGGCATGGTCGGGCAGGAAGCGGATGCCTGGGCGGCTGTCGCGCAGCGACGCGGAAACCGTGTCGAGGTCATTGCCCAGGCAGGAGGTGATGCCCATTCCGGTGATGGCGATGCGACGCATGCTCAGAAATCCTCGGTGGAGGTGAACAGGCCCACGCGCAGGTCCCTGGCGGTGTAGATCTCGCGGCCGTCGACGAACATGCGGCCGTCGCCCTGGGCCATCACCAGCTTGCGGTTGATCAACCGGCTGATGTCGATCTCGTAGGTCACCCGCTTGGCCGTCGGCAGCACCTGGCCGGTGAACTTCACTTCGCCGCAGCCCAGCGCGCGGCCGCGGCCGGGTGCGCCCAGCCAGGTCAGGTAGAAGCCGACCAGCTGCCACATCGCGTCCAGGCCCAGGCAGCCGGGCATGACCGGATCGCCGATGAAGTGGCACTTGAAGAACCACAGGTCCGGGTGGATGTCGAGTTCGGCGCGGATGAACCCCTTGCCGTGGGCGCCACCGGTGTCGTTGATTTCGGTGATGCGGTCGAACATCAGCATCGGGTCGGCGGGCAGGCGCGCGTCGCCGGTGGCGAACAGTTCACCGCGGCCGCTGGCTTCCAGCTGCTCACGGGTGAACGAAGAAAGGCGGTTCATGTCGGATCCGGGAAAAGCGAACGTGCAAAGGGTGCCCGAGCCGTATGGTTTCAATCAAATGTTTTAGCCATACGCGGGCGTCTGTTGTTTCACGCATTTCCAGGGCGCAGCGAGCGCTGCCAAGTGTTTGCCCCCGCCCGCGAGGCGCCGGCCACGGTCCTGCCGACGGTGTCGGCCCGGTCGCGACTCGGCGACAATGCGCGGATGGCGTCCGAGCCCGTGTCCCTGCAGCGCAAGATCATCCATGTGGACATGGACGCGTTCTATGCGTCGGTCGAGCAGCGCGACGACCCCGCACTGCGCGGCAAGCCGGTGGTCGTGGCCTGGCGCGGCGCGCGCTCGGTGGTGTGCGCCGCCTCGTACGAAGCGCGTACCTACGGCGTGCGCTCGGCGATGCCGGCGCTGCGTGCCGAGCGGCTGTGCCCGGAGGCGGTGTTCGTGCCGCCGGATTTCGCCCGCTACAAGGCCGTCTCCCGCCAGGTGCGCGAGATCTTCCTGCGCCACACGGATCTGGTCGAGCCGCTGTCGCTGGACGAGGCCTACCTGGACGTCACCGTGCCCAGGTCCGGCCTGGCCAGCGCGACCGCGGTCGCCGAAGCGGTGCGCGCGCAGATCCGCGAGGAAACCGCGCTGACCGCCTCGGCCGGTGTCGCTTCGAACAAGTTCCTGGCCAAGATCGCCTCGGACTGGCGCAAGCCCGATGGCCTGTTCGTGATCCGGCCGCACCAGGTCGAGGCCTTCCTGACCACCCTGCCGGTCGCGCGCATTCCGGGCGTCGGCAAGGTGATGCAGGCCAAGCTGGCCGAACTGGGCGTGGACACGGTCGGCCAGCTGCGCGCGCTGTCGCTGGAGGCCCTGCAGCAGCGCTTCGGCAGCTTCGGTGCGGCGCTGCACCGGCGCGCGCGCGGCATCGACGAACGCCCGGTGCAGCCGGACCAGCCGGTGCAGTCGATTTCGGCCGAGGACACCTTCGCCACCGACCTGCCGCTGGATGCGCTCGAACCTGCGATCCGCGAACTGGCGCGCAAGACCTGGACGGCCACGCGCAGGACCGAGCGGATCGGCCGCACGGTGGTGCTGAAGCTGAAGACCGCGCAGTTCCGCATCCTCACCCGCAGCTTCACCCCGGACACGCCGCCCGCATCGGCGGCCGACCTGGAAGCCATCGCACTGGCCCTGCGCGATCGCGTGGAGATGCCTGGCGACACGCGCTACCGGCTGGTCGGCGTCGGCCTGTCGGGGTTCCGCGACCGCGACGAGCTGGTGCAGCAACCGGACCTGTTCGCGCTGCAGTGAGCGGCTGCGGTATCGCCGCGTGGGACCTCCATGCACGGATGGCGCGGGACCGGCGGCGGGTCGTCAGGGCGTGCGCGTGCCGATCGCGCCGGCCGCGCGCACCTGGTCCAGCACCGGCGCCAGTGGCAGCGCCGGCACCGTGCCGCGATGCCCGCGCACGGTCGTGGCACGGAACAGCGAATTCAGGATCGCTTCCTCGGTCGCATCGGCCACCGCCTCGAACAGCGGCGTCAGCGCCTCGTCGGCCAGCAGCGTCGCGGCGGGCGCGGCTTCGCCCGGCGCATGGCGCAACGCGGGCGCATTGCTGAAGGCGATCACGTAATCGCCCGAGCCATGCGACATCGACGAGCCGGTGCGGGCCAGGCCGAACAGCGCGCGTCGGGCCACGCGGCCAAGCTGGCGCGCATCCAGCGGCGCATCGGTGGCGACCACGATCATGATGCTGCCATCGCCCGTGTTCGGCGCTGCTTCAAGCGAGGCCGCGACGCTGCGCGGATCGGGCAGGGCGCGCCACACCGGCACGCCGGCGATGGTCAGGCGGCCGCCATAGTTGCTCTGCACCAGGACGCCGAGCGTATGCGGGCGCGCGCCCGCCTCGACCACGCGCGAGCTGGTGCCGATGCCGCCTTTCCAGCCGAACGCGACCGTGCCCGCACCGGCGCCGACCGTCCCTTCGGCGACCGGACCGGAGCTGGCCTGCATCAACGCGTCCTCGACCGCCTGCACCGGCAGGGCGCGCGCGCGGATGTCGACCAGGAAGCCATCGTTGGTCTCGCCGACCACCGGATTGATCGAACGCACCTGTTCCATGCCGGGCTGGCGCAGCAGCCAGCCGACGGTCGCGTCGGCCGCGCGCCAGCTGGCCAGCGTGCCGGTCAGCACCACCGGCGTCTCCAGTTCGCCCAGTTCGCGCACCTGGCTCGATCCGAGCAGCTTGCCGAAGCCGTTGCCGACCCCGATCGCGGCCGGCACCCGCGACAGGAAGGCATTGCCTTCGTGCGGATGGATCGTGGTCACGCCGCTCCAGGGCATGCCGTCAGGCGGCGTGGCCTGGCCCACGCGCACGCCGGGGACGTCGGTGATCGCGTTCAATGGCCCGGTCGGCAGCACGCCGATCGCGATCCCGGCATCGCGCGCACGCGGGCGTTCCTCCGCATGCAGGTGGAGGTGCGGTGCGCAGCTGGCGGCGAGCAGGAGGGCGACGAGCGGTTTCATCGGCGGGCGGCCATGGTGCGGGTAGTGCCGCCGATTATTCGCGATGCGGGAGTCGGTTGCGCATCACGCCGCTGCCGCGATGCCGCCCGGGATGCGGTCTGGAGACGCCAGCGGAGCGCCGGCCGGTGTCCGGGGCGGCGGTCCGGAAGCGCGGTCGGATGGCGCTGCGTCGCGGCCGCGTCCTGGACGCCGCATCGGTGCGACGCTGGCCGGCGACGCCGCCTTGCGGGCGACAACAGCGGGGCAGGCCGCTGCAGGGCCGCAGAGCGGACCGGCAGGCTGGCATGCGGTGGCCGGTGCGGACGCCGGCCGGTGGAACAGCGATGGACCCGTGCAGGTCCGGACGGCTCAGCCGCGCCAGTCGAACGCCAGGGTCTCGTCGCGGGCGAAGCGCTGCAGATGCGATTCGATGACCTCGCGCAGCCCGGCCAGGCCGGCGCCGTCGTCGTGGACGACCCGGATCGCCAGCGCGCCGTTCTCGATCTCGAAATCGGCACCGGCGGCTTCGGCGAACGGGATATGCGCGTGCGACTCGCTGTCGCGGCGCACGGCGAAGCGGTGGCGCCAGTGGTTGCAGAGCGTCCGCAGCAGGCGCTGCGCATCGTTGGACGCCACGATCGTGCGGCTGATCGGCATGGCAGATCCTCAGTGGAGTGAGGGAAGCGGCCGAGTATAGGCAGCGCGGTCCGCACGGCCGCTGCCGCAGGCGGAATGCTGCGTTGCGTCACGCGCGCCGATCCGGCTCCGCGCGGGAGCCGGACCGGCGGCGTCGGGTTCAGCGCTGCGGCTGGTAGCGCACGCTCAGGCCGAACTCGCGGCCGGGCTGGTTGTACCAGGACACGGTCTCGTACGCGCGGTCGAACACGTTGCCGACCCGCGCCAGCAGCGACCAGTCGCCGGTCAACGCGTATTCCACGCGCAGGTCGGTGGTGCCGTAGCCGCCCAGGCGCACCGTGTTGGCGGCGTTGTCGTAGCGCTCGCCGGTGCCGTTGACGGTCGCGCCCACGCGCAGGTCGCCGAAGCGGCGGTCCAGGTCGATGCGGCCGGTGAGCCTGGCGCGGCGGGCCAGCAGCTTGTCGTACTGCGGGCTGCCGTCGGTGCGGTTGCGCGGATCGGTGTAGCTGGCCTGCGCGCTGAGGTTCCAGCCGGCGATCTCGATGCCACCGGTCAGCTCGGCGCCCTGGATCCGCGCCTCCTCGACCTGGGCCATCATCCAGGTGCTGCTGTCGTAGGTGATCAGGTCGTCGATCCGGGTCTGGTAGGCGTCCAGGCCCCAATGCCAGCCGGCACCGTACTGCGCGATGCCGATGTTGGCGCTGCGCGACTCTTCCGGATCCAGGGTCGGCACGCCGCTCCACGGGTCGTACAGGTCGCTGAAGGTCGGCGCCTTGAACGCGGTGCCGACGCTGGCGGTCAGCTTGAAGCCCTGGCCGAACTCGAGGCCCCAGGCCAGGCTGCCGGTGCTGTGGTTGCCGAACTGCGCGTTGTCGTCGTTGCGCGCGCTGGCCTGCAGCGCGTGGTTGCCGAAGCGGGCCTGGTACTGCACGAACACGCCGGTGTTGTCGCGGCTGTCGACCGTGTAGGCGGTGGTGGTGCCGTCCAGCGAATCCTCGCTCCAGTCCACGCCGGCGCTCAGCAGCTGGCCTTCGGCGAGGCCGAAATCGGCCTGCACCGACGCGCTGTCGCGATGGGTCTGGGCGCTGCCCATCCAGGTGCCGCCGTTGTAGTTCTCGGATTCGTTGTCGGCGCGGCCGGCGCTGACGGTCAGGCCGAAGCGGGTGTTCGGGGTGTAGCGCAGCTTGCCGCCGAGCACCTGCTGGCGGGTCTCGGAATAGTTGTAGTAACCGTCGTAGTGGTTCTCGCCATCGGCGCGCAGGGCCGAACCCTCCACGCTCAGGGTGTCGGTCAGGCTGTAGCCGCCGCGCAGGCTGGCCGACAGGTTGCGGTAACCGTCGCGGTCGGGCTCGTCGGCGAAGCAGCCGGTGAACAGCGTGGCCGAACCACGGCAGGCATTGATGCCGTCGGTGCGCTGGTAGGCGATGTCGGTGCCGAACCAGCCGCGCTCGCCGGTGCCGCCGAAGCCGCCCGCCGCCTCGCGCAGGCCGTTGCTGCCGCCGCCCAGGCGCAGGTGCGGCAGGAACTGGCCGGGATTGCGCCGGGTGAAGATCTGGATCACGCCACCGATCGCATCGGCGCCGTACAGGCTGGACGCGGGGCCGCGCACGATCTCGATGCGCTCGATCTGCTCGACCGGCAGGTCCTGGATCATGGCCAGGCCCATGTCGGCGGTGTTGATGCGCACGCCGTCGACCAGCACCAGGGTGTGCGACGAGTTGGTGCCGCGCAGGAACAGCGAGGTCTGCTTGCCCGGGCCGCCGCTGTTGGCCAGGTTGATGCCGGCGCGGCCGCGCAGCAGGTCCTGCAGCGAGGTGACCTGGCTGCGCTCGATCTCGGCGCGGTCGATGACCTGGGCGGGGGCCAGGCTGTCGCGCAGGGCGATCTCGGTGCGGGTGGCGGTGACCAGCACTTCGTCCAGTTCGGTCGCGGTGTCGGCAGCGACGGCGGAGAAGGGCAGGGCCAACGCGGCGGCGATGGCGGCGGTCAGGGAACGGAACTTCATCGGGCAACTCCAGCGCGCTTGGGCGCGGTACGGCAACGGCCGGGAAAAGGAGTCGCGAACGAAGGACGGGTGCGGACGGACTGACGCCACGGCGTCGGCACGCCGCGACGCCCTCCGCATCGCAACCTGTAATCCGCAAGGCCGGTCTCCGGGCTCGCAACCTGGAACCGGACCGGCACGAGCCGGGCCTGCTCCGGCCGCGACGCCTTCCCATGCAGGTGCACAGTGGCGGTTGTCGCGGCGCGTGGTTGCCTACCGTTGCGGGGGCAGCGCCGGCGTGGTCGATGACGCACCGGCTTCCCGTTTAAACCCGCAGGCCATGGCCGGCGGGTCACCTTGCAGCGGCGCGATTGTATGCGATCGGCCGCGCCGTTGCGGCGCGGCGGCGGCCGTCAGGCGCGTGGCCGTCGCGGGAGCGGGCGTTGCGCGCTCAGTCCTCGCGCTCGCGCGCGTCGTCGTCGGTTCCGGCGTCGGCGTCGTCATCCTCGGCCCGGGCATGCCAGGCCGTGGTCACCGGGCCGGCGACCTGCAGGCCGCGCGCGGGCGGCTGCGCGGCGGTGGCCGCTTCCAGATCGGCCAGCAGCTGCTGGCGGCGTGCTTCCGGCACGTCGTGCCAGTGGCAGTCGAGCAGGGCGCCTTCCAGGGCGTAGAGCAGGTTCAGGCTCGGCTTGAAGCCGGCGCGGCGGACCTTGAGGAAGGCGGCCACGGTGCCGGCGGCGACCAGGTCCTCGGGCGTGCGCAGGCCGACCTGGCGCAGCCATGCCGCGCTCTTGGGCCCGATGTTGCGCAGCTGGGTGGTGCTCATCGCAGGCTGGCCACGAAGGCCGCGGCGATGGCCTCCAGGCCGGCCTGGTCGTCGGCATCGAAGCGGCCGGGCTCCGGGCTGTCCAGATCGAACACGCCGATCAGGCGCTCGCCGTCGAACAGCGGCACCACCAGCTCCGAGCGCGAGGCCGCGTCGCAGGCGATGTGGCCGGGGAAGGCATGCACGTCATCGACGCGCTGGGTGATGCCGGTGCGCGCGGCCGCGCCGCAGACGCCCTTGTCCAGCGGAATGCGGATGCAGGCCGGCAGCCCCTGGAACGGGCCGACCACCAGTTCGGTGCCATCGTGGAAGTAGAATCCGACCCAGTTCAGCTGCGGCAGCGCGTGGTAGACCAGCGCCGACAGGTTGGCGGCATTGGCGATCCGGTCGCGCTCGCCGTACATCAGGCCACGGGCCTGCTCGAGCAGCTGTGCGTATTGGTCCGGCTTGCTGCCGGAAAGCGTGGAGGCGGCGAACATGGCGCAAGTCTAACAGCGGAGAATGCGATGACCGCGATGCAGGCACCGGTGGTGGGCGGCTTCCGACTGCGCGGCACGCAGGTCACGCGGACCGAGACCTTCGTCGACGCCGCCTTCGCCTTTTCGCTGACCCTGCTGGTGATCTTCGTCGACCAGCTGCCGGGCTCGGCCAGCGAGCTGCGCGAGGCGATGCGCCGGGTGCCGGCCTTCATCGCCTGCTTCGCGCTGCTGGCGCTGTTCTGGAGCGCGCACGGGCGCTGGAGCCGTCGCTTCGGCCTGGACGATGCGCGTTCGACCGTGCTCAGCCTGGCCTTCGTGCTGGTGGTGCTGGTCTACGTCTATCCGCTGCGGATGGTGATCTCCAGCTTCCTGTCGCTGCTCAGCGGCGGCTGGCTGCCGGACGAACTCGGGCTCGAGCCCGGCCCCGGGCTGCAGCGCGACCTGCAGACCGCGTTCATCGTCTACAGCGCCGGCTTCGGCCTGCTGGCGCTGATCGTCTGCCTGCTCAATGCGCACGCCTTGCGCAACGCCGTGCTCCTGCAGCTGGATGCCGAAGAGCGCCACATCACCAGGGCCGAGATCGGGCTGTACAGGATCCTGGTGCTGACCGCGCTGGCGAGCCTGCTGCTGAGCCTGGTCGTGCTGCTGGTCGCCGATCCGCACCCGGTGCTGATCGGTGCGCCGATGTGGCTGTATGTAAGCCTGTGCGCGAGCATGCCGGCCTACGCACTGCACCAGGAGCGGCGGCGGCCGTCGCGGCGGTGCATGCCGGCTGCCTGAGCCGGCTGGTCTTCGCCAGGTCCGCGGCCACGGATCGCGCGGCATGCCGGGCACGCCGGAAGCGGTCCAGTGGCGCCGGCCGCGCCGGCCCCACGGCGTCGCGCCGGCTGGATGCCGTCCAGCCCCCGGCAGCCGCTGGCGTGCGGGGCCGTCCTTGCCCGCGTGTTGTAGCGCCGGCGGCCGCTGACCGCGGCGTGGCGCGCCGGCCAACGGTGGCCGAATCGCCGCCGTCTTGATCCATGTCATACGACATGTGGCGTTCCGTTCCCAGAATGGCCCCACATCTTGTGTGCGAGGCGGAAAGACATGGAACGGCGCGACTCCCTGCTGCAGCGGTCCGGACAGGCGCTGGTGGATCCGGTGACCTCGGTCGAGGAATACCTCAGCCGGGCCGACTGGCGGGTCAACGCGAACGCCAACCAGGGCTATTCGCTGGGCGGACTGATCCTCAACGTGGCCGGCAAGATCACCGCCAACTACTGGCTGGACCGGGTCTACCCGGCCGAGATCGGCCGCGCCCACCGCGAAGGCGACCTGCACATCCACGACCTGGACATGCTGTCCGGCTACTGCGCCGGCTGGTCGCTGCGGACCCTGCTGTACGAAGGGCTCAACGGGATTCCCGACCGGGTCGAGGCCGGCCCGCCGAAGCACCTGTCCTCGGCGGTCGGGCAGATCGTCAACTTCCTGGGCACGCTGCAGAACGAGTGGGCCGGCGCGCAGGCGTTCTCCTCGTTCGACACCTACATGGCGCCGTTCGTGCGCAAGGACGCGCTGTCCTATGCCGAAGTGCGGCAGTGCATCCAGGAACTGATCTACAACCTCAACGTGCCCTCGCGATGGGGCACGCAGACCCCGTTCACCAACCTCACCTTCGACTGGGTCTGCCCGGCCGACCTGCGCGAGCAGACCCCGTTCATCGCCGGCGAGGAAATGCCGTTCACCTACGGCGAGCTGCAGGCCGAGATGGACATGATCAACCGCGCCTACATCGAGGTGATGAGCCAGGGCGACGCGAAGGGCCGGGTGTTCACCTTCCCGATCCCGACCTACAACATCACCGACGATTTCCCGTGGGAGTCGGAGAACGCGCAGCGGCTGTTCGACATGACCGCGCGCTACGGCCTGCCGTACTTCCAGAACTTCATCAACTCCGAGCTGGACCCGGGCATGATCCGCTCGATGTGCTGCCGCCTGCAGCTGGACCTGCGCGAGCTGCTCAAGCGCGGCAACGGCCTGTTCGGCAGCGCCGAGCAGACCGGCAGCCTGGGCGTGGTCACGGTCAACTGCGCGCGGCTTGGCCATCTGCACCGCGGCGACGAGGCCGCGCTGTACGCACGGCTCGACGAACTGCTGGACCTGGGCCGGCGCAGCCTGGAGATCAAGCGCGAGGTCGTGCAGAAGCTGATCGACGATGGCCTGTACCCGTACACCAGGCGCTACCTCGGCTCGCTGCGCAACCACTTCTCGACGCTGGGCGTGAACGGCGTCAACGAGATGATCCGCAACTTCAGCGCCGACGAACACGACATCACCAGCGACTGGGGCCATGCGTTCGCGCTGCGGCTGCTCGATCACATCCGCGCGCGGATGGTGGAGTTCCAGGAAGCGACCGGCCATCTCTACAACCTGGAAGCGACGCCGGCCGAAGGCACCACCTACCGCTTCGCCAAGGAAGACCGCCGGCGCTGGCCGGAGATCCTGCAGGCCGGCAGCGAGGACAAGCCGTACTACACCAATTCGTCGCAGCTGCCGGTGGGGTTCACCGACGATCCATTCGAGGCGCTGGAACGGCAGGAAGCGCTGCAGTCGCGCTATACCGGCGGCACCGTGCTGCATCTGTACATGGGCGAGCGCGTGTCCAGCGGGCAGGCCTGCCGCGACCTGGTGCGACGTGCGCTGAGCCGCTTCCGGCTGCCGTACATCACGATCACGCCCACCTTCTCGATCTGCCCGACCCACGGCTATCTGGAGGGCGAGCATCCGTTCTGCCCGCGCTGCGACGAGGAGCGTCTGGTGCAGAAGCAGCGCGCGGTCGCCGGCGCGGCCTGAGCGCAGTCCGCGGCATCGAACCTTCCATCGCCACCGTCCTGCCGCATCCCGACGCGGACGTGGCGGTGGTCCACCCGCGTTCCACCCACGGCCGTGCCGGGCACGGTCGATCCGACACCTTCAACAGGAGCCCACCGATGACGACCATCGTTTCCAACGACACCCTTTCCCTGCGCGACGACGAGCGCCAGCGCTGCGAGGTCTGGACCCGCGTGATGGGCTATCACCGCCCCGTGTCCAGCTTCAACATCGGCAAGCAGGGCGAGCATGCAGAGCGTCGCTTCTTCGCCGAGCCGGCGCGCAGCGTGCAGGCACGCGCTGCGTGATCCGGATCGGCGGCATGACGCCGCTGACCACGATCGATTTCCCCGGCCGCCTGGCCGCGGTGCTGTTCCTGCAGGGCTGTCCCTGGCGCTGCGGTTACTGCCACAACCCGGAGCTGCTGCCTGCGCGCGGCAGCGCCGTGGTCGCGTGGGACCAGGTGGCCGGGTTCCTGCAGCGTCGGCGCGGCCTGCTCGACGGCGTGGTGTTCTCCGGCGGCGAACCGCTCCTGCAGGCCAGCCTGCCCGAGGCGGTGCAGGCGGTGCGCGCGATGGGATTCGGCGCCGCCATGCACACCGGCGGCATGTATCCGCTGCGGCTGGCGCGGCTGCTGCCGCTGCTGGACTGGGTCGGCCTGGACATCAAGGCGCCGGCCGCGCGCTACGCGCAGGTCACCAGGCGCCGGATCGGCGAGCAGGCGGTCTGGGAATCGCTCGACCGCCTGCTGGACAGCGGCGTCGACTACGAATGCCGCACCACCTGGCACCCGTCCCTGTATCCGGAAGACGAACTGCGTGAGCTGGCAACCGTACTGGCCAGCCGCGGCGTGCGTCGCTGGGTCGTGCAGGAATGCCGGCTCGATCCGGCCGCGCACGGCCCCTGGCGGGCGCCCGACATGGCGGCGCTCGGCGGGCACCTGCCGCAGGTGGAGCTGCGCCGCGCCTGACACGCGCCCGGCGCCTTGGGGCGGGTGTGTCCGCGCATCACATCATTGCGGCCGATGGTCATCATCGGCTGCATCCGGCAATGCATCGCATCCGCTGGCGGGCGGCGACCGGCATGGAGATCCCGGCACTCAGGTTGACGCATCGGCGATGGAACGCAGCCCTACGGTATCGATCCGCGGCACCCCCTCGATGGCGCCCGCAGGCCGAAGTCGAACAGCGACGCCGGTCAAGCTTCAGGCGCGCGCGACCGGTTATCCTCGCCGCGCGTCGGAAGGCGCCGATGCGCGCCGTCGGGGCAGCGTCGCACCAAGGGAAGGGAATGCATCCGGCGATCTTCGTGCTGGGCCTGCTGGCCGCGGGCTGGATGGCGCTGGCGATGACGTTCCTGACGCGGCAGCACGATGCGACCAGCATCGGTTTCGCGGCGCTGTTCTGGATCGCGCTGGTCGCCCTGGTCTGGACCCGCTGGGTGCGCCGCCAGGCTGGCTGGCTGATGCAGCTGGCCGCCACCGTCGCGCTGGCGATGCTGGTGTCGGCCGTCTGGACGTGGACGTCCCGGACCGATGTGTTCCTCGACGCGCGCTGCGGCTGCGCCAGCGCGGTGGCGTTCTGGAGGCTGCTGCTCGCCTGGGCGGGCGGCGTGGGCCTGTGCCGGTTGATCCTGGCGAGCGCGCTGTCGCGGCTGCTCCGGCCACGCACGCTGCGGGAGTGGCTGGTCACCTTGCTGCTGCTCGCATGGACGGCGCTCTGCGGCTGGGTGCTGGCACGCAACGTCAGCGTCGAAGTGCTGGCCGCCTCGGTGCGTCCGTTGCTGCTGGGGCTGGGCCTGCCGCTGCTGGTGCTGGCCGCGATCGCCGGCTGGATCAGCCATGCCAGCCACGGCTGGCGCCGCCGCCGCCGCCAGGCGAAGGCCGACTACCTGGCGCTCGATGCCGCGGCGCGGCAGCGCATCCTGTCCCTGGTCGAACGTGCCGCCGCGCGTGGGCCGCGCCTGCTGCTGTACCAGCAGGAGGGGGAGGCGGGCTGGCAACTGCAGACGCCTCATGTGGGCGGCGCCGCGCTGCTGCCGGCGGACCTGGACTGGCCGGTCGCGGCAGGTGGCGACCCGGCCGTGCTGCTGCTGCAGCTGCCACTGCCCGAGGTGCTGCCGGCACCGTGGCCGTCGCGCGTGGTCACCCTGTGGTGGCTGCCGTCGCAGCGCGAGGCGGTGGTTGCCAGCCATGCGCGCGCCGCTGCCGTGATGGAGAGGGAACAACCGGTCCGGACCACCACCGACTGGCCGCTGGAGGTGCCGCGTCAGGGCCTGCGCGCGCTTGCGGTGCCTGCGCCGACGCGCCATCCCGACGGCGAGGACGAAGACGAGCAGGACGAGGACATCTGTGCGCTGCTGCTGGCGCGCGACGCCGGCCTGCGCCGGCTGATGGCGGCCGCCAGTCCCCAGCCGCGCGAGGTGCTGGCCCGTGTCGTCACCGGCGATCCGGAGGCCGATGCCGTCGATGCCTGCAGCAGCGTGCTGGTGGGCGGATTGCCGCAGCTCATCCAGGGGCCGCACGCCGCCCGTTGCGATCTCTGCGCCGCGCCGCTGCGCTTCCTGTTCTCCAGCGGCGACCTGGCCCGGGGGCACGCGTTCGGCGACTCCGGCATCGTCTATGTTTACGGCTGCGACGCCCACCCGGACCAGTGCCGGGCGTTCGTCGACTCGCACTGACGCCAGCTGGCGTCCGAGGTCGGCGCCGGTCAGCGCGACACGGCTGTCCGTTGGAACGAGGCGTCCGCCCCGGCCGCACCGCGCACGGCGCAGGCATCGGCGACCAGGCCGGCCGGGTCGACCGCCGCATTCCAGTCGGGAAACCACAGCAGCGGACGCGTACCCAGCAGGTCCCAGCCGTCATGGTGGGCGTCGGCACCGCTGGGCGTGGGCATGGGAGTCATGGCGTCGGCATCGTCTTCGCGTGGTCGCCGCTCAGTGCCTGGGCGAGGTCGCATCGGCGATGCAGGCCATGCCGTGCGAGACGATGCTGCGTTCGGCCACTTCGCCCTGCGTCTGGCCGGCGACCAACTGCTGGCCCAGCCGCGCCAGGCGCACGAGTTCGGCCTGTTCTTCGGGGGTGATCAGGGCGCCGCGTTCGAGCGCGCGCAGGCGGCGGGCTCCCAGATGCACGGCGATCACTGCGCGTCATCCTCTTGGGGGGACGACGCGGCGTCGGTCTGTTCGACGACGTAGTACTGGAGCAGCTCGGGCAGATGGGTCTGCAGGCGCGCCAGGGTGGCGCTGGTGTCGTGGTCGTTGTTCATGTCGGTTCAGTGCTTCGTGAGTGGCGGTGCGGTGTCGCAGAGGCAGTGGATCAGGTCGTCGATGGCGGCCGTGGCCGCCAGCAGGAACGAGCGGTGCGCTTCGGCCAGCAGCATCGTCGCGTTGAAGCGGCGCCCGATTTCCCAGTCCGCGCCGGGCGTCTCGATCATCCGCAGCAGCACTTCGCGGTGCGGATCGAGCCCGTCGTAGAACTGGCGATAGGTCTTGCCGTGCACGTCAAAGGCGCCGATCCAGGTTTCCAGCGCCGCGAGATGCGGATGGGCGTCGCTCAGGCTGTAACTCATGGTGGCGTCGCTGCACGTGGCCAGGTGGCGACATGATCGCGGGCGGCGCGTCATGGCCGTGTGGGCGACGCGCCCACGGAATGTGACGCATCGGATTTCATGCACCGGTTCGGGTGCCGGCGATGCCGGGCCAGGCGGTGCGGGTGCCTGGATCGATGTGCATGCGCGCCGACGCGGTCCTGCCGATCCGGTACGGCGCGCCGGGTCGTGCAGCGTCTGGAGGGGAACCCTGCCTGCGTTCGGGATTCCTGGAGGGGCGGCGGCTGGCGGGCAGCGGCTCGACGCTGGAAACTATACAGACATGTTTGTATATTTACGAGCCCCGCCATTCGCCGGAGCGCCCGCGTGACCCCCAAGACCAGACGCTGGTCCCTGCTGCTGACCGTGGCCTCCGGCCTGCTGCTGATCGCGCTCGACAATTCGATCCTCTACACCGCGCTGCCGCGGCTGGTCCACGACCTGGGCGCGACGACCGGCGAGGGCATGTGGATCATCAACGCCTATCCGCTGGTGATGTCCGGCCTGCTGCTCGGCGCGGGCACGCTGGGCGACCGGATCGGCCACCGGCGGATGTTCCTGGCCGGCCTGTGGATCTTCGGCGCCGGCTCGCTGGCGGCAGCGTTCTCGCCGACGCCGCTGGCGCTGATCGCGGCGCGCGCCCTGCTGGCGGTCGGCGCGGCGGCGATGATGCCGGCGACGCTGGCGTTGATCCGGGTGACGTTCGAGGAGCCACGCGAGCGCAACCTGGCCATCGCGATCTGGGGCAGCGTGGCCCTGGTCGGCGCCGCGCTGGGTCCGGTGGTGGGCGGGCTGCTGCTCGAGCGCTTCTGGTGGGGCTCGGTGTTCCTGATCAACGTGCCGGTGGTGGCGGCCGCGCTGGTCGGTGCGCAGCTGCTGGCGCCGCGCGGCGTGCCCGATGCCAGCCGGCCGTGGGATGCGCCGTCTTCGCTGCTGGCCCTGGTCGCGCTGTCCGGCCTGGTGGTCGGAATCAAGGCCTTCGCCACCCGGCCTGCCGATCCGACGATGGCGCTGGCCGGCTGGAGCGCCGCGCTGCTGGGCGGCTGGCTGTTCGCGCGCAGGCAGGCCCGGTTGCCGTATCCGCTGCTGGACTTCGCGCTGTTCCGGCATCCGGCGTTCCTCGGCGGCGCGCTGGCGGCGGCGTTCGTGACCCTGGGCATCGGTGCGCTGCAGTTCCTCGGCACCCAGCGCTTCCAGCTGGTGGCCGGCTTCTCGCCCTTGCAGGCGGGCATGCTGGTGTCCACGTTCGCGCTGGGCGCGCTGCCGGCCACGCTGCTCGGCGGCCTGCTGCTGCATCGGGTCGGCCTGCGGCCGCCGGTGACCGGTGGTCTGGCGATCGCCGCGGTGGGCGCGGCGATGATCGCGCTGACGCTCGAGGCAGGCCTGGGTTACACCATCGCCGGCTGCCTGGTGACCGGTGCCGGTCTGGGCTTCACCATCTCGGCCGCCTCGGTGGCGATCATCGGCAACGCGCCCGTGCACCGCGCCGGCATGGCCTCATCGGTGGAGGAAGTGTCCTACGAGCTGGGCGCGCTGCTGGCGGTGACGCTGTTCGGCAGCCTGATGGCCGCGCTGCATCCGGCCGGCATGGCGCTGCCCGATCGCGCACAGGCCGGCGCCGCCGCGTTGATCGTGCCGGCAGGTGCGGCATACGATCACGCCTTCGTCGTCGCCGTGCTGCTCGCGGCGGCTCTGCTCGCGGTCGGCGCCGCGGTCACCGGCATCCTGCTGCGCGGTCCGTACGGGCGTGCTCCCGATGGCGGCCACTGAGCACGCCGCCCCCACACCGGACCCGCATGCGCCCCAGCAACCGCACCCGCATCCTCGAAGCCGCCGTCCGCCTGATCGACCAGGCCGGCATGACCGCGGTGACCTTCGATGCGGTCGCCGCCGAGGCGAACCTGACCCGCGGCGGATTGATCTACCACTTCCCCTCGCGTGAAGCCCTGCTGCTGGGCATCCACCAGTTCATGGCCGATGCCTGGGAACACGACATGCGGCAGGCCGCCGGCGGCGCCCCCGATGCGCTGACGCCACCGGAACGGCATGCCGCCTATGCGCGCGTTTCGGCCGAGGGCGCGTCGCGCGCGCTGTTGCTGATGATGCTGGAGGGCGCCGGCGACAGCGCCTGCGCCGCGCCCTGGCGCGAGGTGAACGAGCGCTGGGCACCGCCGGCCCCGGACGAGGCGCTGCACGACCGCGTGGCGCTGGACCGCTATGTCGCGCGGCTGGCCTCGGACGGGCTCTGGCTGCAGAGCACCATGCCCGAGTCGCCGCTGTCGCCGGCCCTGCGCCAGCGCATCGCCGAGCATCTGGCGGCGCTGCTGGCCGGGCCGGTGGACGCCGGGCCTGGCAACGGATAGGGCGCCGCGCCTCACGCGGGGGAACACGCCGGCGGAATTTCCCGCATCATGGCGGTCCTCAGGACCATGGCGCGCGCAGAGACAGGTGAAGACTCCATCAGGGTTGCAGGCGTTGATCGATGACGGCGTCATCGACGAAGTGCTGCGGCCGCTCAAGAGCGGCAAGGAAGCGGCGGTGTACGTGGTCCGCAGCGGTGGCGAAGTCCGCTGCGCGAAGGTCTACAAGGACATGGCGCAGCGCAGCTTCCAGCAGCGCGTGCAGTACCAGGAAGGCCGCAAGGTGCGTGGCAGCCGCGAGGCGCGCGCGATCGGCAAGGCCAGCAAGTACGGGCGCAAGCAGCAGGAAACGGCCTGGAAGAACACCGAGGTCGACGCGCTGTACCAGCTGCGCGACGCCGGCGTGCGGGTGCCCGAGCCGTTCGGCTACTTCCATGGCGTGCTGGTGATGGAACTGGTCACCGACACCGAAGGCTATTCGGCGCCGCGCCTGGGCGAGGTCGAACTGGAACCCGACCAGGCCCGCGACTACCACCGCGTGCTGGTGCGGCAGGTGCTGCTGATGCTGTGCTGTGGCCTGATCCACGGCGACCTGTCGCCTTACAACGTGCTGGTCGGCCCGGATGGCCCGGTCGTGATCGACTTCCCGCAGGTGGTCAGCGCCGCCGGCAACAACGCCGCGCGCACCATGCTGCTGCGCGACGTCAACAACCTCACCGCCTATCTCGGCCGCTATGCGCCCGAGCTGTTCGAGACCTGGTTCGGCGAGGAGATGTGGGCGCTGTTCGAGGCCGGCGACCTGCATCCCGATACGGTGCTGACCGGCAGGTTCACCCCGGACGTGCGCCGGGTCGACCTGGACAGCGTGCGCGATGCGATCAACGACGCGCGCGAGGAAGCGCTGATCCGCCAGCAGGGCCGCGAGGCCGCGGCCGAAGACGACGACTGATCCGCCGCTTCGACGCGTTCATGCCGGCAATGCCAGCCATGAGCGCGTACGCGGAAGCACCGGCGTGGCAACGCGCCCGTTAGCGCGGGTGCGAGTGAGTCGATCCGGTTGCGGTCAGGCCTGAACCGTCACGGGTTCGTGGGTTCGCGCCACGCGCGTGCATGCGGCGTCCGTGGCCGGCCCGGCGCGAGCGGGTCGGGCCGGCCGATGTCGGCGCTTCAGAACTTTTCGCCGACCTGCAGGTAGCGCCAGGCGCCGGCCGGCATCGCGCCCTCCGGGCCCTTGCCCAGCGGGATCCGGCCGATGCGCAGGCGCCGGATCGACACCACCTCCAGCCCGACCTGCGCGCACATGTCGCGCAGCTGGCCGTTCTGCACGCCCTTGATCGCGAAGCGCAGGCGCACCTCGTTCTGCCAGCTGACCTTGCACGGTGGCAACGGGCGGCCTTCGAAGCTGAGGCCGTGGGCGAGCTTGTGCAGCCCGTAGGGCGCGATCTCGCCACGCACCTCGACCAGGTATTCGTGTTCGATCAGCGCCGCGTCCTCGGTCAGCCGCCGCCACACGCGGCCGTCCTGGCTCAGCACCACCAGGCCGCTGGCGTCGGTGTCGAGCGGCACCAGGGGCGTCAGGCGATGGAAATGCCGCTGCAGCATGCGCACGTCGCTGGGATCGTCGGCCCAATGGGAGGCGGGCGTGACCAGCGCAGCGGCCGTGTCCACGCCGGCAGGCTTGTGCAGCAGGATCGTCGCCGGCTCCACCGCTTCCAAGCGCGCCTCGGCGTCCAGTTCCACCGCTTCGGTGGTGACCCGGTGCTGCGGCGCCTCGATCACCTGGCCGTCGACCGACACCCAGCCGTTGCGGATGAACTGCTCGGCCTCGGCGCGCGATGCATTGAAAAGCTCGGCGACGCGATGCGCGAGGCGGACGGGATCGGACATCGGCAGCGGCCTGGAAGCAAGGGCGCGCAGTGTAGCGGGCTGCGCGTGTCGGTGCCGGATGCGTGGGCGCGCATCGGTGCCGGCCGCCTGCCAGTGCCGCAACCCGGCCGCTGCTGGAGTGGCGGCGTCCTCACCGGGAACGCACCGGGTGCGATGGTGCGGAACGACATGGACTGGCGGCTGGACAAGCGCTCATGCCTGCTCATGCGGGCAAGGCGCTTTCCGGACCGGCCGGACGATGCGAACGGTCCGCCGGTCCTGGCGTCAGTCCCGTTCGAACCTGAGCTCGCGTCGATAGCGCAGCGGCTCGGCGGCACGGGATGGATCGGGCGGGAACAGCGACAGCCGGCCGGCGGCGAGCGCACGGTCGCGCATCCGTTCGCCGATGCCTTCGGCGATCTCGACCTGTACGTCGGTGACCCGACCATCCATGTCGACGTCCATGACCCAGACCAGCCGGCCGACGAAATCCTCCGGTGGAATCGAGGCATCGTAGTTCGGGCGGCCGAGCACATAGGGGATGCCGGACGGGCGATGGAACGCGGCTTCGTCCAGCGTCCGCGCGACCTCGATGGTCCCGGTCGTCCGCTGCCGGCCGTCCAGCACCACGTTGAACGTCCACATGCCGGGCGATCCCCGCGGATCGAGCCGCGCGGTGTAGCAGCGCTTCTCGCCGCGGAAGTCCTCATGCCGCTGGCTGCCTGCCGGATGGCCGGCGGCATCGATGATGTCGATGCGCAGTTCGCTGTAGGCCTGCGGCGGGTGGATCGCGGCGATGCAGACCTGATGCGCATGAGCGCCATCGAGCAGGAAGCCACGCGTGGGCTGGCGTGCGATCGCACCGTCCGGCGTCGCCGCCCACAGGAACTCGACGAAAAGGCGTTCTTCCGGCGTTTCGGCAACGCTGTCGGCAGCCGCGTTGAAGGCACTGGCCAGCGCGATGGCCAGCAGCGTTGCGGCGAGCGGATGCGGCACGCGGTTCTCCCGAAGCGGATGCATCGCCATCGCTGCGTCGTCGCGGCCACGGCATGCAGGGAGGACGACGTTACCAACCTCCGCGAAAGCCTGTCATCCCCTGAAGGGCGGCCGATGCACGGGCGGGCGTCTGGCCCAGGCCGTGCAGCGACGCGGAACCGGTTTCCGGCTGCGGTCGTCGGCGTCGGACGGCAACGGCGTCCCCGTCAGCGTGGCGATGCCGCTGGCGCGCCCGGATCCTGGTCGGGCGCGTGCGTGGATACGCCAGCCGCTTCCCAGCATTCCTGCAGCAGTCCGCAGCAGGGCATGCACGGGTCGGGAAGTTCCAGTTCGCTCAGGTCCATGGTGTTGCCCTCGCGTGGGTGAAGCGGTTGTCAGCCCAGCAGCAGCGACAGCGCGCCGAGCGGGTGGTGGGTGCGGGCGATGCAGTAGATCTGCAGGAAGGTCAGCAGCGCGGCGACGTAGAACAGCGCACGCCGGGCGCGGCTGCGTGCATGGCGCTGGCCCAGGGCGAGGATGCCGAACACGATGTAGGCCACCACCAGCACCACCTTCACCGTCAGCCAGCCGTTGGAGAACAGGCTGCCGGGCAGGATCGTCAGCAGCATCATCGCCGCGGTCAGCAGCACCGTATCGATGCTGTAGCTGAGGTAGCGCACCGGCGCCCACAGCGGCCAGCGCAGGCCGGCCAGCAGGGCGGCGCCGCGCACGGCGAACAGGCTGCCGCTGGCCATGATCGCGGCCACGTGCACCAGCTTGATCTGCGGATAGAACTCGATCATCGATTCACCCCGGACGTCCGTCGCGGCGCGGCGACAGGTAGATGTGGCCGATCCGCGCCACCCATGGCGACAGTGCCAGCAGCCAGCCGATCGCGGCCAGTGCCTGCCACAGGCCCGGATCGGGCAGCAGTTCGGCGAGGATGCGCAGCGTGGCCACCAGCTGGATCGCGACGAAGGCGAACCAGGCGATGCCGTACATCTGCAGCGGCCGGCCGGAATGGCCCTGCGTCACCCGCGTCACCATCGCCACCAGCAGGCTGCCGAAGAAGCCGATGAAGAGCGCATGCATCGGCGCGCGGCCGAGCACGAACGCGCCGCTGCCCAGGTAGACCAGGCTCTGCACCAGGTACAGCGCGAAGGTCAGCGGCAGCCAGGCCGTGCCGATGAACAGCACCGCCAGCAGGCCGGGCATGCGCCCGCGCGGCCACCAGCGGTACACCGCGTAGCCGGTGAGGCCCAGCAGCGGCAGGTCCGCCAGCCACAGCCAGGCATAGGCGTGAAGCAGCTCCAGGGCCAGGTGCAGGAGCGCGAAGACCCACACCGCAGCGAGCCAGCGCAGTGGCCGCCAGGCGGTGTAGCCGGGCACCGCATTGCCGGCGAAGAACGGGAACATGCGGTGGGCGACGGTCACGTAGACCGGCAGCAGCAGGCCGAAGCCGCCGAACTTGATGCTGGCGAACGCCCATTGCGGCGACGCGCCGAGCACGAACGCGATGAACATCGCGATGCCCAGCCAGCCCAGCACCAGGCCGGCGTAGCAGGAGCGCGCATGCCAGGTGGCGCCGCGCTCGTCGACCAGCAGGCGGCCCAGCGTCACCAGTGCCGAGGTCCAGCCGGCCAGGGCCATCCACAGGCCGACGGTGATGCCGACCTCCCAGCCGCACAGGCCCAGCAGGATCGCCAGCTGCCCTCCCATCAGGCCGGCGCCGACCGGCAGGTAATGGCGCTTCTCCAGGTCCGGCAGGCCCAGCCAGCGCGGGAATACGGTCAGCAGGAAGCCGAAAATGAAGCTCGGCAGCACCAGATACTGCATGACGAAGGCATGCAGCCAGCCGCCGGGCAGCGGCGTCTCCGGCATCGTCCACAGGCCGAAGCGCGCGGACGCCAGCCACAGCGCCCACCACAGCATCGCCAGCAGCACGTTGGCCGCGCCGATGAAGAACATCAGCCGGTGCGGCGCATGCGCAAGCCAGGCCGGCGAAGCGCGCAGCCGGGTCGAGGTCGGGGGCGGGACGATGTGCAGGTGCATGCGCGCAGTCTGCGGGCCGGCCGCGCCGGCCGCCTTGACCTGGGTCAGGGCGGCTTGACTCCGGTCAAGGCCGCCACCAGCGCCGACGCCTACAGTGCCCGCACACGATCGCCGTGCCGGTGCCGGCGGCGTCTTCCGGGCCCTGCGCCCCAGCCAGCGAGAATGCCGATGTCCGCCACCCGAGAAGTCTTCCCCAGCGTCAGCGACGGCCTGTCGCGACTGGCCGCGATCAACGCCGCGATGCGCGCGGTCGATCCCGATGCCGAAGTGGCGCTGGATCCGGACAGCGGGCGGATGACGGTGCTGACCACGATGGCGCCGGAGGAGGTCACCCGGCTGCTGCAGGAGCTCGGCGAAGCGGCGGAGCTGCTGGACGACGAAGACGCCACCTCGCCGCGCGGTGGCTGCGGCTGCGGCTGCAGGCACGGCTGAGCCGGTTCCAGCGGACGATGCGCGGCGGTGGAGCAGCTGCCATCGGCATGGATCCTCGCCGCGATCGGACGTGCCGGGCCGTGACCCACCAGCGGAAAGCGGCGCTGGCGGCGTCCCATCGCGCGTGCGGGGTGGTCGGGCTGCATCGCGATGATCCGATCCCCTGCGCCGCGCAGGCCGGATGAGGGGCGGCGGAACCCACGCACTTCCCGCATGGGTACATCGCCAGCGCCGGGGCGTCCGTGTCGTTCGCCGCAGGCGGCGGTCGACGCGATGCGTTGCTCACTCCAGCCGCTGGTCCGCGCGCAGCATGGCCTCGAACTCGGCTGCCGGCACCGGTCGGCTGAAGTGGTAGCCCTGGATCTCGTCGCAGCCGTGCTCGCGCAGGAAGACGGCCTGCGCCGCCGTTTCCACGCCTTCGGCGATGACCTTGAAGCCGAGCCGATGGGCCAGGTCGATCGAGGCCACGGCGATGGCCGCGTCCTTGGGCTCGTCGAGCATGTCGCTGATGAAGGAGCGGTCGATCTTCAGCGTGTCGACCCGGAACCGCTTGAGGTAGGCCAGGCTGGAGTAGCCGGTGCCGAAGTCGTCGATCGAGACGGTGACGCCCAGCGCCTTGAGCTGGTCGATGGTCGCGACCAGCGTGTCCACGTCCTGCGCGATCATGCTTTCGGTCAGCTCCAGCTCCAGCTGCTCCGCCGGCAGGCCGGTGTCCGCGAGGGTGCGGGTCACCCAGGCCACCACGTCCTGCTGCAGGAACTGGCGCGCCGACAGGTTCACTGCGATGCGCAGCGGCGCCAGGCCGGCGTCGCGCCAGGCCCGCGCCTGGCGGCAGGCGGTGCGCAGCACCCAGTCGCCGATCGGCACGATCAGCCCGGAGTCCTCGGCGATCGGGATGAAGCGGCACGGCGAGACGTTGCCGAGTTCGGGGTGCTGCCAGCGCAGCAGCGCCTCGCAGCCGGCGATGCGTCCGCTGCGCAGGTCCACCTTGGGCTGGTACACCAGCTGCAGCTGGCCGGCTTCGGCGGCCGTGCGCAGGCCGGCTTCCAGCGCGACGCGCTCGTGCGTGGCCGCACTCATCGCCTGGGTGAACGGCTGGCAGTGGTTGCCGCCCAGCTCCTTGGCCCGGTACATCGCGACGTCCGCGTTGCCGAGCAGGTGCTCGAAGCTGCTGCCGTCCTGCGGGAACACGCTGACGCCGATGCTGGCGGTCAGGTGGACCTGGCGGCCGCGTACGTCCAGCGGTGCGGCCAGGCTGTCGGCGATGCGCCCGGCCACGGTGTGCGCCTCATCGGTCGAGTCCAGGCCGGTGAGCATGACCAGGAACTTGTCGCCGCCCTGGCGCGCGACCATGTCGCCGGCGCGGACCATGCCGCCCAGGCGTTCGCCGACCGCGCGCAGCACCGCGTCGCCGAACGGATGGCCGCCGCCGTCGTTGACCACCTTGAAACGGTCCAGGTCCAGCAGCATCAGCGCGACGTGCTGATCGGCCTCGCCGGCATCCTGGATCGCCCTGGTCAGCCGCTGCATCAGCAGGTTGCGGTTGGGCAGGCCGGTGGGGCCGTCGTGCGTGGCCAGGTACAGCACGCGCTGCTGGGCCTGCTTGAGTTCGGTGACGTCGGTGCCGAGGCCGACGAAGCCGGGCTTGCCGCCGACCTGGAACTGCACGCCGGTGAACAGGTAGGGCACGCGCTGGCCGTCCTTCAGCAGGTAATCCGCATCCAGCGCGAAGGAGCCGTGGGCGAACACTTCCTCGATGCCGGCGTCGACCAGCCGGTGCTGGTCCTCCGGGAAGAACCGGTGCGGCAGCATGCCGTCGAGTTCGCGCGGGCTGTAGCCGGTCACGCGTTCCAGGCTCTGGTTCCAGCGGCGCAGGTGCAGCGTGTCGTCGTAGTGGTGGAACACGCCGGGCAGCGCGTCGAGCACCGCATCGGCGTAGTCGCGCTCCTCGCGCAGCTGGCGTTCGGCGCGCCTGCGCGCCAGGGCCAGCACGATGCCGGCGGCGATGATCAGCAGCATCACGCCCAGCTGCCAGGCCTGCTGGCGCAGCGGCGTGGCGACCAGCTCCTGGTCGCGCGAGGCCACCAGCAGCCAGTCCAGGCCCTGGCCGAGCGCGGCCGGCCGCGCCATCGTCCAGTGTTCCCTGCCGTCCAGTTCGACGATGCCGGCGAAACTGCGGTCGGCATGCTCGCCGATCCCCGCCAGCGAAGCGGGCAGCGGCAGCGGTTCGCGCTGCACGCCGGGGCCGGCGACCAGCTGCGCGCCGGTGGCGGTCGGCTCGACGACATGGAAGGTCGCCGCGTACTGCACCGCCAGCCCGGCCAGGAAGCGGTTCAGGGCCGGCATGTCGAAGTCGGTGTCGACCACGCCGAGCAGGCGGCCATCCGCGGCGCGGATCTGCTTGACGTAACTGAAGCCCCATAGCGGTGCGTTGCCCCCGTCGCGCGGCATCCAGCGATAGGCCGGCATCCAGACGCCGGCGTCGCCGACCTCCAGCGCCCGCCGGTAGAACGGACGCACGCGCGGGTCGTAGCCGTCGGCCGGCAGCTGCTGGCGCAGCGCGAAGCCGGCGGGCGTCAGCGCGTAGACGCTCACCACCTTCGCGTCCGGGCCCACGCCCGGGAACAGCCACAGGTCGATGCCGCCATCGGCGGCGCGCTGCAGGTAGCCGTACTCGCCGGCTGCCTCCAGCGCGATGCCCAGGTGGCTCAGTTCCGGGCGTTGTTCGAACGCGCCCAGGCTGTGTTCGAGCGCGTCGCGCAGGGTGGCGGCGGAGACATCCGGGCTGAGCGCGGCGCGTTCGGCGGATTCGGCCGTCATCTCCGCCGCGCGGACCAGGGTATGCAGCCGTTCCTGCGCGCGCAGCAGGCTGGTGTCGACCCCGGCGCGGGCCGTATCGCGCGTGCTGGTGATGCTCTGCCAGGCCAGCGCGGCCAGCGCCAGCAGGCCGAGGATGACGGTGAGGCGGGCGAGGGTGGAGACCAGGCTGCGCACGCGCGGCGACGAGCGTCGCGGCGTGATCGAGGGCGGCGGCGCGGCGACGCCTGCCGCGGGGCCGGATGGGTCAGCCGGCTCCGACATGCATCGCCCCGGAAGCCGTGCATGCAAGCCGATCCGTCGCGGCATGGCGACGTGCGATGGTGTTCTTCATGGCCGTCCGGACTCCCCCTGAGCCGCGTCGGAATGTCCCGATTGTGCCATCGCAATGCGGAGACCAGAAGACGCTGCGCAGCGGCGGCCGTCCGGCACGTCGGAACGTGCCGGACGGTCTGTGTGCAGCTGCCCGCGCGGCCCACCAGCGGCGGCGGCTCCGTGCCGGCCGGCCCTGTGCCGCACCGCCTCCGGGGGGCGGCCCGCGGCCGGTCAGGGCAGGGAGCGGGCGATGGTCACGGCGAGCGGCGTGGTCGGCCGGCCGATCAGGGCGGAGAGCTGGCGTCCGTCGTCGAACAGGGCCCCGTGCGCGGCGGCGACGTCCCAGGAGGCGAGGGCCGCGGCGAACCCTGCCGGCACGCCGGCCTCGGCGAGAGCGGCCGCGTAATCGGCTTCGGGAATGTCGTTGTAGGGGATCTGGCGACCGCTCTGCCCGGAGAGTTCGGCGGCGAAGTCGTGCAGCGTCCAGGCGCTGTCACCCGCCAGTTCATAGGTGCGGCCGTCGTGGCCCTCGCCGGTCAGTACCGCGACGGCGGCGTCCGCGTAGTCGGCGCGCGCGGCCGAGGCGATCCGGCCTTCGCCTGCGCTGCCGTACAGCGCGCCGTTGTCCAGTGCCGAGCCGATCGCTCCGGCGTGGTTCTCGGTGTACCAGCCGTTGCGCAGGATCGTCCAGGCCAGGCCCGAGGCCTTGAGGTCCTGTTCGGTCTGGCGATGCTCGGGCGCCAGGCTGAGCGGCGACGTGTCGGCGCGCAGCAGGCTGGTGTAGACGATGCGGGCGACGCCGGCGCGTCCCGCCGCGGCGATCACGTTGGCGTGCTGGACCGCGCGCTGGCCGAGTTCGTTGCCCGAGATCAGCAGCAGGGTGTCCACGCCCTGCAGCGCGGCATCCAGCGACGCCGGCGCGGCGTAATCGGCGGCGCGGGCCTGGACGCCCAGGTCGGCGGCCCTGGCCGTGTCGCGGACGATGGCGACGATGTCCCCGGCCGGGCGCTGCTTCAGCAGCGAGGCGACGACGAGGCGGCCGAGCTGGCCGGTGGCACCGGTGACGGCGATGGTCATGGTGGGGGGTCTCTGTGTGTCCGGATGGACGGGGAATCCACTGTAGAATCCAGAATTACTTTTCGTAAGTACGCACACAAAGGTAAGCCAGGATGCACGACGACCCGACCAGCCCGCCGTTGCCGGCCGCGCATGCCGAGACCCTGAGCTACCGACTGATGCGCGGAGACCTCATGGCGGCGGCTTGTCCCTCGCGCGAGGTGCTCAAGCACCTGACCAGCCGCTGGGGCGTGCTGGTGCTGATCGCCCTGCTTCCCGGAACGCAGCGTTTCAGCCAGCTGCGGCGCACGATCGGTGGCGTCAGCGAACGGATGCTGGCGCAGACCCTGCAGTGGCTGGAAGGCGACGGCATGCTCGAACGGCGCGCGTTCAACACCGTGCCGCCGCATGTGGACTACACGCTGACCCCGCTGGGGCGCGAGGCGGCCGGGAAGGTGCGCGATCTTGCCGACTGGATCGAGCTGATGCTGCCGGCCATCCTCGCCGGGCGTGCCGGGACGGACGAGCGCGCGGCCTGACCCGGAGCGCCGGCCTGGTCCCCGGCCACCAGCCGGTCGATCGACGACCGTTTTCCAGTGCCATGCCGGATCCAGCGATCGCCGGCGCCTGAAAAGCATCAGGGCCGCATCTGCGGCCCTGATGTGTCACGTGGCGCTGGTCGCCGGACTCAGTGCTTCGGCGTGATCGCCGCCGCAGCGGCTGCGGCCGCCGAGGATACCGGCGTTTCGCGCTTCGGCGCCACCCACAGGCGGAACACGAACACGGCCAGGGCCAGCGCGCCGACGCTGAACAGCGTATCGGCGGGAACGCGCATCCACACCAGCAGGTCGATCAGCGGCTGCTGCATGAACTCGGCCGACCGCGCATACCAGTAGCCATGCTTGAGCGTGGCATTGAGCTGCAGGATGCCCAGCGGCAGCAGGGTCAGCGCGGACATGCCGGCCAGGCCGATGTTGAGCGACCAGAAACTGGTCTTCATCAGCCGCTCGCTCCACTGCAGGTCCGGCTTCAGGCCACGCAGGCAGAACAGCATCAGGCCGATGCCGAGCATGCCGTACACGCCGAACAGCGCGGTGTGGCCATGGTTGGCGGTCAGGTTCAGGCCCTGCATGTAGTACAGCGGCAGCGGCGGGTTGATCAGGAAGCCGAACAGGCCGGCGCCCACCAGGTTCCAGAACGAGACCGCGATGAAGAACATGATCGGCCACTTGTACTTCTGCATCCACGGCGTGGACTTGCCCATCCTGTAGCTGTGGTACGCCTCGAAGCCGACGTAGGCCAGCGGCACCACTTCCAGCGCCGAGAAGCTGGCGCCCAGCGCGATGACCGAGGTCGGGGTGCCGGTGAAGTACAGGTGGTGCAGGGTGCCGAGCACGCCACCGGCCATGAACACGATGGTGGCGAACAGCACGGCGACCGTCGCGGTGCGCACCTGGAGCAGGCCCAGGCGGGTGAACAGGAAGGCGATGACCGCCACCGCGAACACCTCGAAGAAGCCTTCGACCCACAGGTGCACGACCCACCAGCGCCAGTATTCGACCATCGACAGGTGGGTGTGTTCGCCCCACATCAGGCCAGCCGCGTAGAACACGCCGATCGCCACGACCGACAGGAACAGCAGGCTGACGATCGACTTCGACTCGCCGCCGTGGCGGATCGCCGGCCACAGCGCACGGCCGACCAGGGTCAGCCACAGCACCAGGCCGATGAACAGGAACCACTGCCAGAAGCGGCCCAGGTCCACGTATTCCCAGCCCTGGTGGCCGAACCAGAAGTTGTGCTGCAGGCCGAGCTTCTGCATCACCGCGAACCACTGGCCGGCGAACGAACCGACCACGATGATGACCAGGCAGGCCAGCAGCACGTTGACGCCGAGGCGCTGGAACTTCGGTTCATGGCCGGAGATCGCCGGCGCGATGTACAGGCCCATGCCGAGCCACGCGGTCGCGATCCACAGCACCGCCAGCTGCGTGTGCCAGGTGCGGGTCAGCGCGTAGGGCAGGATCTCGGAGAGGGCGAAGCCGTAGGCCTCCTGGCCTTCGATCTGGTAATGCGCGGTGGTCGCGCCCAGCAGGATCTGCACCAGGAACAGCGCGATCACCACCCAGAAATACTTGGCCGTGGCGCGCATCGACGGGGTGATCTTGATCGCCGCCAGCGGATCGCTCTTGGGCAGCACCGGCGCCATCTCGTCGCCGTGGTTGACCGCGTAGTGCCAGCCCAGCAGGCCGATGCCGGCGATCAGGAACAGCACGCTGAACACGGTCCACATGAAGGCGCTCGGCGGCGCGGTGTTGCCGACCAGTTCGTCGTACGGCCAGTTCGCGGTGTAGGTGATGGTCTCGCCCGGGCGCTCGGTGATCGAGGACCACGCCGCCCACCAGTAGAAGGCCGTCATCTGCCGGCGATGCTCGGCATCGGGCACGGTGTCGTTGCGCATCGCATAGGCTTCGCGCAGTTCGACCATGGACGGATCGTTGCCGAACAGCACCTCGTAGTGCGCGGCGACCTGGCGGATGGCCTGCGCGCGATCGTTGTCGATGGTGACGTTGCCGGTGACGGCATCGTAGGTGTTCGGGCGCAGCAGCTCCTGCACGCGGCGCGCGTAGGCGGCCTGGGTCGGCCCGTCCAGCTGCGTGTAACTGTCCACGCCGTGTTCGCGGCGGGCCCAGATGTCGAGCACGGCCTCGGCCTCGCGGTGCAGCCAGTCCGCGCCCCAGTCGGGCGCGATGTAGCCGCCGTGACCCCAGATCGAGCCGAGCTGCTGGCCACCGATCGACTGCCACACCTGGCGGCCGGTCTCGATGTCCTTGCGCGTATAGACGACCTGGCCGGACTGGTCGACCAGTGCCTCGGGCAAGGGAGGTGCGTGACGGTGGACTTCGCTGCCGACCCAGAGCAGGACGGCGAACGAAGCGATGAGCAGGGCAGCGAGCCCGACCCATAGCTTGCGGGTGGAATTCATCTGGTTTCACTCGTTGGGGAACGAGCGCATGTTCGTTGCGGTCCAGCGCCGCCTCCATGACGTACGTCAAGCCGCGTCGGCTCGGCCGGCGGCCGCCGCGCGTTCCATGATCCAGATCAGTGCCGTGCGCATCGGCAGGCGGCGGCAGAGCGGCGAAACGCACACGCCCGGCCGCGAAGACGGCCGCGACCACGGAGTCCGTGCGGCCTGCGCGCCCCATGCGTTCGTCGATGCGGATGCCGATGTGCGGGGCTCCGCCCGTGCCCACCCTGCCGGTCGAAGCGATGTCGACGCTGCAGACTCGCTGCGGCCGCACCCGTGGGTCAGGGGCAGCGCGGTCACCACGGCCGTGGCCGGCGATCACGCTCCGTCGGCAGGGGGGCGCCGGCAGACAGGCTGGCCTGCAACCGCCGCAGCGCGCAGGCCGGAACGCCGTCAGTGCCGCAGCACGGCCAGTGCGAGCGCCTCGAGCTTTTCCAGGTCGACGACCTCGACGTCGCGCTGCTTGATCTTCAGCAGGCCATCGCGCTCGAAGCGTCGCAGCACCCGGCTGACGGTCTCCGGCGCCTGTCGCAGGTAGTTGGCGATGTCGGTGCGCGACATCGTCAACTGGAAGCGGCGCGGCGAGAAACCGCGCTGGGCCAGCCGCCGCGACAGCCCGATCAGGAACGCGGCCATGCGCTCGTCGGCCGAGTGGTCGCCGGCGAACAGCGAGGCCACGCCGATGTCGCGGCTCATCAGCCGGAACAGGTGCTGCTGCAGGTTGGGCAGGCGCGCGGCCAGCAGCGCGATGCGCGGGAACGAGAACCGGCACAGCATCACCGTGTCCAGCGCCACCGCGTTGCAGGGGTAATGGTCGCCATCGATCGCGTTGAGGCCGATCACCTCGCCCGGCAGGTGGAAGCCGAGCACCTGTTCGCGGCCGTCGCGGTCGATCAGGTAGGTCTTGACCGTGCCGGCGCGGACCGCGGCGATCGCGTCGAAGCGGTCGCCTTCGCGGAACACGTGGTCGCCGGGCTTGAGCGGGCCGACGTGTTCGACCAGCACGTGCAGGTCCATCAGCGCACGCTTGTCCATGCCTTCGGACAGGCAGGCCTGCGAGAACGCGCAGGTCGAACAGAAGGTCAGCGTGTCGCCATCGTCGGCGAGGATGCTGGCATCGGTCCGCGGAAAGACGACGCCAGAGGGTGTGCGGTCCGGACTCATCCGGTCCTCCCGGGCAGGTTCAGACGGTACGGGAGAACTGCGTGGTCGCAGTTCCGGGCGCGGGAAGGTATCGGTCGAAGCACATCGCAATGATACGCAGCAGCAGCTTGCCGCGGGAAGTCGCGCGCATCCCGGCGGCGCTGACCTCGACCAGGCCGTCGTCGGCCAGCGCGCCCATCCGCTGCACGGCATCGGCGAAGTAGGCGCGGAAATCGATCACGTGGCGCTCGCCGACCTGGTCGAAGTCCAGCTCGCCGTGGCACATCAGCTGCTGGATCACGTCGGCGCGCAGCACGTCGTCCTCGTCCATGCGCATGCCGCGCCAGACCGGCAGGCGGCCTTCGTCGATGGCCTGCTCCCAGCTCTGCAGGTCGCGCGGGTTCTGGCTGAAGCTGGCGCCGATGTGGCTGATCGCGCTGACGCCCAGGCCGATCAGGTCGCTGTCGGCGCAGGTCGTGTAGCCCATGAAGTTGCGGTGCAGCCCGCCGTTGGCCTGGGCGATGGCCAGCTCGTCGGTCGGCAGGGCGAAATGGTCCATGCCGATGTAGACGTAGCCGGCTTCGCCGAGCCGCTCGATCGCGCGTTGCAGCAGGGCCAGCTTCACTTCCGGCGTCGGCAGATCCTCCTCGCGGATCTGCCGCTGCGGACGGAACAGGCTGGGCAGGTGGGCATAGCTGTAGATGGCGAACCGGTCCGGGCGCGCTTCAAGGGCGATGTCCAGGGTGCGGTCGAACCCGGCCAGGCTCTGCCGCGGCAGCCCGTAGATCAGGTCGACGTTGACCGAGCGCATGCCGTTGCTGCGGCAGGCCTCGATCACCGCCAGGGTCTGCGCGACGCTCTGGATCCGGTTCACCGCTTCCTGCACGGCCGGGTCGAAATCCTGCACGCCGAGGCTGGCGCGGTTGAAGCCGGCGCGTGCCAGCACCGCGATGTCCTGCGGGGAGACGAAGCGCGGGTCAAGCTCGATCGAGCAGTCCAGCTGCTGGCCGCGCGCCAGCTGGAAGTGACGTGCGATCACGTCCACCGTCTCGGCCAGCTGGTCGGGCGAGAGGAAATTCGGCGTGCCGCCGCCGAAGTGCAGCTGCACCACTTCGCGGTCGCGGTCGAACAGCGTGGCCATCATCCCGATCTCGCGGTAGAGCCGGGTCAGGTAGGCCTCGCCGCGCGCGGTGTCGCGGGTGATGATCCGGTTGCAGCCGCAGTAGAAGCATGGGCTGGTGCAGAACGGCACGTGCACGTAGATCGACATCGGACGCGGGATCGGATCGCCGTTGGTGATCGACGCGACCTCGCGCAGGTCGGCTTCGCGGAAGGAGGAGGAGAACTGCGGCGCGGTCGGATACGACGTGTACCGGGGACCGGGAAGGTCGTAGCGGCGCAGCAGCTCCGGATCGAAGAGGGGCGTGGTCGGGGGCATGGATGCAGGCTAGCGCGCGCATCTATCCGCAACATTGATGCAGATCAAGGCCTGGCGATGCGGCGGTGTGAAGAATCATCGTCCTGTGTTAGCTTCCAACCGCCGAGACAGCCAGTCGCCGCGCACGCCAAGGGGGCATGCCGATGGACCCGCCACATCGCAACCAAGGCAAGGCCCGCGAACGCACGGCGTTCCTGCTGCTGACCGCCGTCGTCTTCCCGTTCCTCGCCGTCCTGTTCGTTGCCGCCTACGGCTTCGCCGTCTGGTTCTGGCAGATGTTCGTCAGTGGTCCGCCCACGGGGCATTGACCGATGGCCATACCGCCCGACATCTCCCGCCGTGCGCTGCTGCGCGGTCGCGTCCACGCGCCTGTGCCGCTGCGTCCGCCATGGGCGCTGGACGAGCCCGCGTTCCTGGAGGCCTGCACCGCCTGCGACCGCTGCGTGGACGCCTGCCCGGAGCAGGTGCTGGTCAGGGCCGGTGGCGGTCATCCGGTGTTCGATCCGGCACGCGGCGAGTGCACGTTCTGCGGCGACTGCGCGGCGGCCTGCACGCCGCGCGCGCTCGACCGCGCCCGGCCGCGTCCCTGGACCCAGACCGCCGTGATCGGCGATGCCTGCCTGACCGCGCAGGGCGTGGTCTGCGCCAGCTGCGCCGACGCCTGCCCGGAACGTGCGATCCGCATGCACCGCGCCGGCCCGGTCGCGGTGCCGCGCATCGATGCGGCGGCGTGCAGCGGCTGCGGCGCCTGCGTCGGCGTCTGCCCCACCGTCACGGTCGCGCTGCAGGCGCCCGCGTCTCCACGCCTGTCCGGAGCTGCCGCATGAGCCGTCGCGACGAATTCCACATCGCCAGTTTCGTGGTCCAGCACCGCGCCGAAGCGGCCGACGCGCTGGCCGCGACGATCGCCGCCAGCGGCGACCTCGAGCTGGCCGCCAGCGAGGCGTTCCGCAGCATCGTGCTGTGCGAATCCGAAGACCAGTACGCGCTGATCGACCGCATCGAGACCCTGCGCGCCGTGCCCGGCGTGCTCGGGGTCAACCTTGTCTACCACCACGCGGAGCCACGCGAGGCGCTCGACGCCCCGCTGGCCCCGCCTTCCGTGCCCGGAGCCGCGTCATGACGACCACCCGCCGCGATTTCATCCGCAACAGCGCCGTGGCCACGGCTGCCGCCGCCGCCGGCATGTCCGTGCCAGGGGCGACCACCAACTTCGTCGTCGAAGGCGACCGGACCGCGCTGAAATGGGACAAGGCGCCCTGCCGCTTCTGCGGCACCGGCTGCGGCGTCAACGTCGCGGTCAAGGAAGGGCGCGTGGTGGCCACGCACGGCGACGTGCATGCCGAGGTCAACCGCGGCATCAACTGCGTCAAGGGCTACTTCCTGTCCAAGATCCTGTACGGCAACGACCGCCTCACCCAGCCGCTGCTGCGCAAGAAGAACGGCGTCTACGCCAAGGACGGCGATTTCGTGCCGGTCGGCTGGGACGAGGCCTTCGACGTCATGGCCGAGCAGTTCAAGAAGGTGCTCAGGGCCAAGGGCGGCGACGGCATCGGCATGTTCGGCTCCGGCCAGTGGACGATCTTCGAGGGCTACGCGGCCAACAAGCTGATGAAGGCCGGCTTCCGCAGCAACCACATCGACCCGAACGCGCGCCACTGCATGGCCTCGGCGGTGACCGGCTTCATGCGTACCTTCGGCATGGACGAGCCGATGGGCTGCTACGACGACATCGAGGCCGCCGACGCGTTCGTGCTGTGGGGCTCGAACATGGCCGAGATGCACCCGATCCTGTGGACCCGGGTCACCGACCGCCGCCTCTCGCACCCGCACGTCAAGGTGGCGGTGCTGTCGACCTTCGAGCACCGCAGCTTCGAGCTGGCCGACGTGCCGATCGTATTCAAGCCGCAGACCGACCTGGTGATGCTCAACTACATCGCCAACCACATCATCCAGAGCGGCAAGGTCAACAAGGACTTCGTCGACAGGCACACCAGTTTCAAGCGCGGCAACGACGACATCGGTTACGGCCTGCGCCCTGAGCATCCGCTGCAGGTCGCGGCGAAGAATGCCGACGACCCGAACGGCGGCGAGCCGATCGACTTCGAGGCGTTCGCCCGTTTCGTCGCGCCGTACACGCTGGACAAGGCGGTGGAGATGACCGGCGTCGAGCGCGGCTGGCTGCAGCAGCTGGCCGAGCTGTACGCCGATCCGAAGATCAAGGTCATGTCGTTCTGGACCATGGGCTTCAACCAGCACACCCGTGGCACGTGGGCCAACAACATGGTCTACAACATCCACCTGCTGACCGGGAAGATCGCCACGCCCGGCAACAGCCCGTTCTCGCTGACCGGCCAGCCCTCGGCCTGCGGCACCGCGCGCGAGGTCGGCACCTTCAGCCATCGCCTGCCGGCCGACATGGTGGTGACCAATCCCGAGCACCGCCACCACGCCGAGGAGATCTGGAAGATCCCGCACGGGATCATCAAGGAGAAGATCGGCTACCACGCGGTGGAGCAGAACCGCGCGCTGAAGGACGGCAAGCTCAACGCCTACTGGGTGCAGGTCAACAACAACATGCAGGCCGCGGCCAACCTGCGCGAGGAGACCTGGCCCGGCTACCGCAACCCGGACAACTTCATCGTCGTCTCCGATGCCTATCCGACCGTGACCGCGCAGGCCGCCGACCTGATCCTGCCGGCCGCGATGTGGGTGGAGAAGGAAGGTGCCTACGGCAATGCCGAACGTCGCACCCAGTTCTGGCACCAGCTGGTCGATGCGCCCGGCGAGGCGCGCTCGGACCTGTGGCAGCTGATGGAATTCTCCAAGCGCTTCACCACCGACGAGTGCTGGCCGGCCGAGCTGCTGGCCGCCAATCCGGAGTTCAAAGGCAAGACCCTGTTCGAGGTGCTGTACGGCAACGGCAAGGTGAATGCCTTCCCGGTCGAGCAGATCGAGGACGGCTACGCCAACGATGAGTCGGCCGCGTTCGGCTTCTACGTGCAGAAGGGCCTGTTCGAGGAATACGCCGAGTTCGGCCGCGGCCATGCGCACGACCTGGCGCCGTTCGACGACTACCACCGCGCCCGCGGCATCCGCTGGCCGGTGGTCGACGGCAAGGAGACGCTGTGGCGCTACCGGGAAGGCGCCGACCCGTACGTGAAGGCGGGCGCGGGCTTCGAGTTCTACGGCAACAAGGACGGACGCGCGGTGATCTGGGCGCTGCCGTACGAGCCGCCGGCCGAATCGCCGGATGCCGACTACGACATGTGGCTGGTGACCGGGCGGGTGCTCGAGCACTGGCATTCGGGCTCGATGACGATGCGCGTGCCCGAGCTGTACCGCAGCGTGCCGGCCGCCGTGGTGTTCATGAATCCGGACGATGCGCGCGCGCGCGGCCTCAAGCGCGGCGACCCGGTCAAGGTCGTGTCGCGGCGTGGCGAGATGTTGTCGCGGGTGGAGACGCGCGGACGCAACCGCATGCCCAAGGGCGTGGTGTTCGTGCCCTGGTTCGATGCCGGCCAGCTGATCAACAAGGTCACCCTGGACGCGACTGATCCGATCTCCAAGCAGACCGACTACAAGAAGTGCGCGGTCAAGATCCAGGCGGCGTGAGGAGGATGGCCATGCAGAACAAAACGTTCGTGATCGCCGCCGCGCTCGGCGGCCTGCTGCTGGCGCTGGTGTTCGTCGCCGGTTGGCTGTTCGGCGGACTCTCGCAGAAGAAGGAGACCGCAGCGGCCATCGGGCCGGCGCCGATCGCCACGCCGGTGCCCGGTGTGTCGCTGCCTGCCTCGGGACAGATCGACGCGATCCGGCGGGGCGTGCCGATCGACGAGGAACACCTGCCGCCCGACATGGCGCGGGTGGAGAACACCGACATCAAGCGCAACCGCGCCTATCCGATGCAGCCGCCGACGATTCCGCATGCGATCGACGGCTACGAGGTCGACAAGAACACCAACCGCTGCATGCTGTGCCATGCGCGTTCCAATGCGGCCACCTTCCAGGCGCCGCCGGTCAGCGTGACCCACTACATGGACCGCGACGACCAGTTCCTAGCGACCATCTCGCCGCGCCGCTACTTCTGCAGCCAGTGCCATGTCGTGCAGACCGACGCGCCGGTGCTGGTCGCCAACACCTTCCAGGACATCGACAGCGTCCTGGCCGCACCGAAGGGGGACTGAACCATGCTGCGCCGTCTCCGCGACTGGGTCCTTGGCTACTGGCGCACGCTGCGCCGGCCGAGCCTGCATTACAGCCTGGGGTTCCTCACCCTGGCCGGCTTCATGGCGGGCGTGATCTTCTGGGGCGGCTTCAACACCGCGCTGGAGGCGACCAATACCGAGGAGTTCTGCACCGGCTGCCACGAAATGCGCGACAACGTGTTCGAGGAACTGAAGGGCACGATCCATTACTCGAACCGCTCCGGCGTGCGGGCGACCTGCCCGGACTGCCACGTGCCGCACAACTGGACCGACAAGATCGCGCGCAAGATGCAGGCCTCGAAGGAGGTCTGGGGCAAGATCTTCGGCACCATCAACACCCGCGAGAAGTTTCTCGACCACCGCCTGGAACTGGCGATGCACGAATGGGCGCGGCTCAAGGCCAACGACTCGCTGGAATGCCGCAACTGCCACGACTACGACTCGATGGACCTCACCCGGCAGGGCTCGCGCGCCGCGCAGATCCACAAGATGTGGCTGGGCACCGGCGAGAAGACCTGCATCGACTGCCACAAGGGCGTCGCGCATCGCCTGCCCGACATGCACGGCGTGCCGCAGGGCTGATCGGCCGGAAGCGGGTTGCGGCCCGCCGGGAGACACCGGTCAGGGCGCGCGTGGCGGACAGTCCGGCCGCACGGGCTTGCGGTTTGTTTCGTGCTGCACAGCGAGGGCCCGGTCGGGTGCGAAGGAGCAACGCGCGTCCGGTGCGTGGTGACCGGCTGGCGTGGAGCACTGTGCCGTTCTGCCGTGTCATCGTGGGAGCGTCGCTGGCGTTGTTCCAGGTGTCGTCAATGGGGGCCGCATGGCCGCGGCTGCACGTGGGCCGTGACGGCATGTGGAAGCCGGCCTTGCTGCGACCAGGCACGCCATGGTCGGTCTCGAGCAGGTGTATACGTCCGACCGGAGCGTCGCTGTACGTCGTCCACATGCTGGGTCAGTCGCGATGCCCTGTTGAACCGGCTTTCGTGCGACGGCTCACACCACGGTCGGCCTCGAGCGGCCTCCTACGGGCGGGGATGGCTGCTGGCGATGAAGTGAGGTGCCGCGATGGCGCGGCCGCTCCGTTCATGATTCGCTCTGCAGGTGCGGAGACGAGGCCCGCAGCGCCAGGCCTGCGGTCGCCCGTTCATGGCGCTGGCGATCGATCGCGGTGATGTCGCCACGCCGGCCATGGATGGTCGCGTCTGCGTCCGTGAGGCCGTGCGTTGCGTTGCCGGCCCGCAACGCCTCAGCCGGCACGAGGCCGGCTGAAGCACGGTACTGGCCGGCTCAGCCCAGCGCGGCCAGCCACTCGTCGTCCGAGCCTTCGTTGACGCCCTCGAACAGCGGCGTGGAGAAGTAGCGCTCGCCGGTGTCGGGCAGCACCGCCAGCAGCACGCTGCCCTGGGGGGCGCTGGCGGCGACCTGCAGCGCCGCGGCGACGGTCGCGCCGGCCGAGATGCCGGTGAAGATGCCTTCCTCGGCCGCCAGGCGGCGCGCGGTGGCGATGGCGTCGTCGTCGCTCACGGTCACGAACTGGTCGGCCACCTCGCGGTTGAGCACCTGCGGCACGAAGTCCGGGGTCCAGCCCTGGATCTTGTGCGGCTTCCATTCGTTGCCGGCCAGCAGCGCGGCATTGGTCGGTTCGGCGGCGGTGATCTTCACCTCGGGGCGCGCGACGCGCAGCACCTCGCCGACGCCGGTGAGCGTGCCGCCGGTGCCCCAGCCGCTGACGAAATGGTCCAGGCGGCGCCCGGCGAAGTCGCGCAGGATCTCGGCGGCGGTGGTCTGGCGGTGATAGGCCGGATTGGCCGAATTCTCGAACTGGCGGGCCAGGAACCAGCCGTGCTTCTCGGCCAGCTCCTCGGCCTTGCGGACCATGCCGCTGCCGCGCTCGGCGGCCGGGGTCAGGATCACCTTGCCGCCATAGGCGCGGATCAGCTTGCGGCGTTCGATCGAGAAGGTTTCCACCATCGTCGCCACGAACTTGTAGCCGCGCGCCGCGGCCACCGCGGCCAGGGCGACGCCGGTGTTGCCCGATGTCGCCTCGACGATGGTGTCGCCGGGCTTGAGCAGGCCCTTGGCTTCTGCGTCGAGCACGATCGCCAGCGCCAGGCGGTCCTTGACCGAGCCGGCGGGATTGAACGACTCGACCTTCGCGTAGAGCTCCACGTGCGCGGGCGCGACGCGGTGCAGGCGCACGACCGGAGTACGGCCGATGGTGTCGAGGATGCTGTCGTAGATGGCCATGTGATGTCGTCCTGTTGACCGGAAGGGAAGGGCGCGCGGCTCAGGCCGCGTGCGCCAGGGAAAGGGGGGCTGCCTGCAGGGGCGCGGGGCCGAACCAGTGCAGGCCGGCGGCCAGCGCGGCCACCTCGCCGAGGATCAGCAGCGCCGGCGAGACCACAGCATGCGCGCGGGCGGTGTCGGGCAATGTGTCGAGCGTCCCGGTGATCACGCGTTGTTCGGGCCGCGAGCCGTTCTCGACCAGGGCGAACGGCGTGTCCGCCGCACGGCCGGCGGCCAGCAGGCGGGCCTGCAGCTGCTCCAGTCCGGCCACGCCCATGTACACGGCCAGGGTCTGGCGTTCCTGCGCCAGTGCCTGCCAGTCCAGGGTGTCCAGCGACTCGCGGCAGTGCGCGGTGACCAGGCGCAACGACTGCGCGTGGTCGCGATGGGTCAGTGGAATGCCGCTGTAGGCGGCGCAGGCCACCGCGGCGGTGATCCCGGGCACGACCTGGTAGGCGATGCCGTGCGCGCGCAGGAATTCCAGTTCCTCGCCACCACGGCCGAACACGAACGGGTCGCCGCCCTTGAGCCGGACCACGCGCCAGCCGGCGCGGGCCTCGGCCAGCATCAGCGCATGGATCCGGTCCTGTGGCATGGCGTGGTCGCCGGCCGTCTTGCCGACTTCCACCAGCCGCGCCTGCGCGCCGGCCAGCGCGAGGATCGCGGGGTCGACCAGCCGGTCGTGCAGGATCACCTCGGCGGTCTGCAGGGCACGCAGCGCGTTGAGGGTGAGCAGGCCGGGATCGCCCGGGCCGGCACCGACCAGTGCGACGCCGCCTGCGGCGAGTTCGAACGTCGGGCCTGGGCGGAACTGGGTCACGGAGTCGGGCCGGGTAGCATGGCGGAACGCCGACCCTAACTCCCGGTTATAAGCGGCGGAAATAACCAGTGCGTGCATCTTCATCGCGGTTGGTTATAAGGGTGCGAACGTGGTTTGATCTAGAGTCCAACGCCAGTCCCCATTCATGTTCGGTTGTCCCGACGGCCACCTCCGATGACCCTGACCCAGCTGCGCTATCTCGTCGCCATCGCCGATGCCGGGCTCAACATCACCCTGGCCGCCGCGCGCGTGCACGCCACCCAGCCCGGCCTGTCCAAACAGCTCAAGCAGCTGGAGGACGAACTGGGCTTCCTGCTGTTCGTGCGCAAGGGCCGCAGCCTGGAAGCGATCACCCCGGCGGGTACCGAGGTGCTGGACCGTGCCCGGGTGATCCTGGGCGAAACCGCCAACATCCGCGCCTACGCCGCCAACCAGCGCCGCGAGAGCCAGGGCCAGCTGACCCTGACCACCACGCATACCCAGGCGCGCTTCGTGCTGCCTCCGGCGATCGCGCAGATCAAGCGCGCGTTCCCGCAGGTCAGCGTGCACCTGCAGCAGGCGACCGAAGGGGCCGCACTGGACCTGCTCGGCCAGGGCGATGCCGACATGGCGGTGGTCAGCACCGCGGGCAGCGAGCCGCAGGGCGGCGTGGCCGTGCCGTTGTACCGCTGGCGGCGTCTGGTGCTGGTACCGCGCGGGCATGCGCTGGACCGCGCCGGGCGCGCGCCGGACATGGCCGAACTGGCGCAGCAGCCGTTGATCAGCTACGAATCCTCGACCCGCCCGGAGTCCTCGCTGCAGCGCGCCTTCGCCAAGCTCGGCCTGGAGCCCAGCGTCGCGTTGACCGCGCTCGACGCCGACCTGATCAAGACCTACGTGCGCGCCGGCCTGGGCGTGGGCCTGCTGGCCGAAATGGCGGTCGGTGCCGGCGACACCGATCTGCGCGGCTGGCCGGCCCCGGCCGAAATCAACGAATGCATCGCCTGGGCGGTGCTGCCGCGCGAACGCGTGCTGCGCGACTACGCGCTGGAGCTGGTCAACGTGCTGGCCCCGCAGATCGACAAGCGCGACCTGCGCCGCGTGCTCGACGGCAACCAGGACCCGGACTGGCCCGAGCCGCCGACCTGGGAATCGCTGACCCAGACCATCACCAGCTGACGATCAGTCGCCGGGCTTGGCTGGAGTTGATTCCCGGTCGATCGGGGGCTGGCCGGGCCATCGCTTCGGAAAGCGGCCGGTGAACGCCAGATAGCCGAATACCCATGCGCCCGGCAGCAGGCTGACCCGGTACAGCGTCTCCAGCCAGTCCCGCGCAAGCCCGTACTTGACGATGCCGATCAGGGCAAGCGGCGCCACCAGCGTGGCGAACACTCCGCAGAGGACGCGCAGCGCCAGTGTGCTGTCGGTGCTCCTGTTCCCGTGTCCGATCACATCGCCCCTCGCGCCGTGATGTTCCGCATCGCGCGGACATGCGGGGCTATCGTATGGCCCGGTTTCCCCTGCGGGCAAGGATGGCCGAGGCTGTGGATCAGGCCTCCGGCCCGGGTCTGCACATGCGTGGGTCCCGGGCGGTGTTGCCGGCGTTGCCGTGTACGCGTCGATGCGCTGGGCCTGCACGGCCCGGCCGTTCCCGCTCAGATGTCCTCGTGCATCCCGCACTCGCGCTTGATGCCGAAGAAGCGGGTGTCCTCGTCGCGCATGCCCGGCTCCCAGCGCGTGGTCGTGTGGAAGTCGCCGATCGAGACATAGCCTTCGTGCCACAGCGGGTGGTACGGCAGCGCGTGGCGCTTCAGGTACTGCCACACGTCGCGGTCGCTCCAGTCGGCGATCGGACTGATCTTGAGCCGTCCGTTGCGGCGCTGCGCGATCGGCGTCTCCGCGCGGCTGCTGGCCTGGCTGCGGCGCAGGCCGGTGAACCAGGTGCCGATGCCCAGTTCGTCCAGGGCGCGGCGCATCGGTTCGACCTTGCGCAGGTTGTTGTACTGCTCGATGCCGACCAGTCCCTGTTCCCAGAGGCGGCCATGGCGCGCCTCCATCCAGGCACGGCTGACCAGCGGGCGATAGACCTTCAGGTTCAGGTCCAGGCGCTGGGTCAGCGCGTCGGCGAAGCGGTAGGTTTCCGGGAACAGGTAGCCGGTGTCGATCAGCACCACCGGGATGTCCGGTTTCTGCCGCGTCAGCAGGTGCAGCGTCACCGCCGACTGGGCGCCGAAGCTCGAGGACAGGGCGGCCTCGGCCGGGCCGTGGGCCAGGGCCCAGGCCACGCGCGCCTCGGCGTCCATCGCCTCCAGGCGTGCGTTGAGTCCTTCCAGGTCGGCGAAGGGATCGTCGAGGGCGTCGTGCAGGTCGGGGGCGGTGGCGGACATCGGGCGCTCCTGGCGTCGGCCGGGCAGGTCAGGCGGCGGCATGTACCGGTGCTGGCGGGGCCAGCACGCTGACATGGGTGGGATAGGCGGGCAGGGCGACCAGGCCGGCGCGGTGCAGGAAGTCGCCGAAGCCTTCGTCCTGGTCGCGTTCGGCGGCGTAGCGGGCGAACAGCGGATCGAGCGCGGCGAGGATCTCGGGCTCGGTGATGTTCTCGCGGTACAGCGTGTTCAGGCGCTGGCCGCGGTGGTCGCCGCCGAGCATCAGGTTGTAGCGGCCGGGCGCCTTGCCGACCAGCGCGATCTCGGCCAGGTACGGGCGCGAGCAGCCGTTGGGGCAGCCGGAGATGCGCAGCAGGATCGGGGTGTCCGCCAGGCCGTGCTGTTCCAGCAGGGGCTGCAGGCGCGCATTGAAGTCGGGCAGGTAGCGCTCGGCCTCGGCCATGGCCAGGCCGCAGGTCGGCAGCGACACGCAGGCCATCGCCGCGCGTGCCAGCGCGCTCGGCGCGCGGTTGCCGGCATCCAGCCCGTGCGCCTGCACCAGGGCTTCGATCCGTCTGCGCTCCCCGGCGGGAATGCCGGCGATCACCAGGTTCTGGTTGCCGGTCAGGCGGAACTCCCCGCGGTGCACGTTGGCGATCTCGCGCAGGCCGGTCAGGTGCGGCGCGCCCGGACGGTCGGCGATGCGTCCGGCCGGCAGCGACAGGGTGAGGTGCCAGCGGCCGTCCTCGCCCTCGGCCCAGCCATAGCGGTCGCCGTTGTGGTCGAAACCGAACGCGCGTGCCGGCAGGAGAGAGAGACCGGCACGGCGCTCGATTTCGGCCACGACGGCGTCCAGCCCGTGGTCGTCGATCGTGTACTTGAAGCGCGCGCGCTTGCGCAGCGTGCGGTTGCCCAGGTCGCGCTGGGTGGTGACCACCGCGGTGGCGACGTCCAGCAGCCGCTCACGCGGGAACCAGCCGACCACGTTGCCCACCCGCGGATAGGTCTCGGCGTCGCCGTGGGTGCTGCCCATGCCGCCGCCGATGGCCAGGTTGTAGCCGTCGATGACATCGCCGTCGAGCGTGCCGATGAAGCCGAGGTCGTTGGCGAACACGTCGACATCGTTCAGCGGCGGCAGGGCGAAGCCGATCTTGAACTTGCGCGGCAGGTAGCGGTCGCCGTAGATCGGCTCGTGTTCCTCGCCACCGCCGGCGACCCGCTCCTCGTCCAGCCAGATCTCGTAGTAGGCGCGCGTGTTCGGCAGCAGGTGTTCGGAGGTCGCGGCCGCATCGGCGTACAGCGTGGCGTGCGCCTGCGACAGCAGCGGGTTGGCGGCGACCTGCACGTTGCGGTTGACGTCGCCGCAGGCGGCCAGGGTGTCGATCAGGGTGGCGTTGATCGCCTGCATGGTGGCCTTCAGTTCGCGCTTGATCACGCCGTGGAACTGGAAGGCCTGGCGGGTGGTGACGCGCAGCGAATGGTTGGCATGCCGCGTGGCGATGGCATCGAGTTTCAGCCACTGCGCCGGGGTGACCACGCCACCGGGCGTGCGGGTGCGGATCATGAACTGGAAGGCCGGCTCCAGCTTCTGGCGGCGCCGTTCGTCGCGGATGTCGCGGTCGTCCTGCTGGTAGCTGCCGTGATACTTGATCAGGGTCTGGTCGTCCTCGCGCAGGGCGCCGGTGACCGGGTCGGCCAGGCTCTCCAGCAGCGAACCACGCAGGCGGCGGCTCTCGGCCTTGATGTCTTCGACGGAATGGGCGCTCATGGCGATCCTTGGCGTGCGGCGTCAGTAGACATCGCGGCTGTAGCGGCCTTCGGCCTGCAGGCGGGTCAGGTAGTCGGCGGCGGCATCGGCATCGCCGCCGTTGTGTCCGGCCACGATCGCGGCCAGCGCCGCGTGCACGTCGCGGCCCATCGCGATGGCGCCGCAGACGTAGAGGTGCGCGCCGTCCTGCAGCCAGTCGTAGAGCGCGCGGCCGTGTTCGCGCAGGCGGTCCTGCACGTAGACGCGGTCCGCGCCATCGCGCGAGAACGCCAGGTCCAGGCGCTGCAGTTCGCCGCGGCGCAGCGCGTCCTGCCATTCGCTCTGGTAGAGGAAGCCGGTGTTGAAATGCCGGGCGCCGAAGACCAGCCAGTTGCGGCCGGAGGCACCGGTCTCGACGCGCTCCTGGACGAAGCCGCGGAACGGGGCCACGCCGGTGCCCGGGCCGATCATCAGGATGTCGCGCGCGCCGTCGGCCGGGACGCGGAAGCGCTCGTTCGGCTCGACGTAGACCGGCACCTGGTCGCCTTCGTCGAGGCCGGCCAGGAAGGCGCTGGCCGCGCCGAGGTGCTCGTGGCCGTGGGCCGCGTAACCAAGGACGTCGACGGTCAGGTGCGCTTCGTCGCCGACCCGCTTGCGGCTGGAGGCGATCGAATACAGCCGCTGCGCCTGCGGACGCAGGGCGGCGACCAGGCTGTCCTGGTCCCAATCCGCCGGCCAGCGGCGCAGCACGTCGATCACCTGGTGATCGGCCAGCAGCGCCGCCAGTCCGGCAGGCTGGGTAGGATCGAGCAGCTCGGCCAGGGCCCTGGCACCGGAGCGCTCGGCGTGCGCGGTCAGGAACGGGCGCGACAGCCGGGTCAGCTCGCGGCGGGTGGCCAGCCACTCGGACAGGGGTAGAGTCTCCGCGCCGGATGTGACCGCGGCATTGCCGTCGAGCTTCAGCGCGTCGAGCACGCCATCCACCAGCGCGGCCGGGTTGCGGTGGCGGATGCCGAGCGCATCGCCCGGTTCATAGGCCAAGCCGGCGCCTTCCAGCGACAGCTCGATGTGGCGGATGTCCTTGCCGGTGTCGCGGTACTGCTGGAAACCGGTGCCCTTGAACTCGCGGCCGCCGATGCGCTGGTTGAGCAGCAGTTCGGCCGGGAACGGGCGCGCCTGCGACCAGGTCGCCGCCGCCGGGCGCAGGGGCGTCACCGTGGCCAGGTGGTGGGTGCCGGCCGGGGCCGTCTTCAGCAGTTCGCGCGCCCGCCCGAGCGCCTGCTCGCGCCAGGGCTCAGCCACGGTCTCGATGTCCAGGTCGGTGAAACCGGGATCGTTCACGCGCTGCGCGCCGAGCTCGGCCAGGCGCGCATCGATGCGGCGCGCGATGCCGCAGAAATCGGCATAGCTGGAATCGCCGAGCCCGAGCACGGCGAATTTCAGCTCCGGCAGTTTCGGGGCGCGCTTGCCGAACAGGAATTCGGTGAAGCCGATGCTGTCGTCCGGCGGGTCGCCTTCGCCCTGGGTGCTGACCACCAGATAGAGCAGCCGCTCGCCCGCCAGCTCGCGGGTCGCATAGGCATCGGTGCGGACCAGGCGCACGGTCAATCCGGCGGCTTCGGCGGCCTGCGCCAGGGCCTCGGCCTGGCGGCGTGCATTGCCGGTCTGGCTGCCGTAGAGCACGGTCAGGCGTTGGCCGGGCTGGACCCCGCCGCCGGGCAGCACCGCCAGCTGCGGCGCCGGATGGCCCTGGGCCAGGCCGGCGGCATAGCCGGACAGCCACCACAGCGACGCGCCGTCGAGGCCATCGACCAGCCGCGCGAGCAGATCCTTGCGGACCTCGTTCAGGGGGCTGGGGACCTGCACGGTCGGCGCGGCGGTCATCCGGGCAACTCATCGGGGAAGGGTCGGGGCCCATCCTAGAAAACCCGGGTGCGCGCCTGAAACGCCCTGTGGTTATTGCCTTATGCTCTGGGCTTATTTCAACCGCCGTGCCTGGCGCTGGAGTATTCGCCGCACAAGGACCCAAGCCCCACGGCCGGTCCCCCGTTGTTCGCCGATGCCAGGCCAACCGCCGGGCAGGGCCTGGACCTGGACCTCGATGAGCGCTGCCGCACCGCTGTCCCACCTCGACCGGCTCGAAGCCGAGAGCATCCACATCCTGCGCGAGGTGGCGGCCGAGTTCCGCAACCCGGTGCTGCTGTATTCGGTGGGCAAGGACAGCTCGGTGCTGCTGCACCTGCTGCTGAAGGCCTTCGCGCCGGCGCCGCCGCCGATTCCTCTGCTGCACGTGGACACGCGCTGGAAGTTCGGCGAGATGATCGCCTTCCGCGACAGGCGCGCGGCCGAGACCGGCGTGGACCTGCGCGTGCACGTCAATCCCCACGGCATCGCCCAGGACATCGGGCCGATCAGCCACGGCGCGACCGTGCATACCGACGTGATGAAGACCCAGGGCCTGAAGCAGGCGCTGGACCTGTGGAAGTTCGACGCCGCGATCGGCGGTGCGCGACGCGACGAGGAGAAGTCGCGGGCCAAGGAGCGGGTGTTCTCGTTCCGCAACGACCGTCACCGCTGGGATCCCAAGCAGCAGCGGCCCGAACTGTGGAACCTCTACAACGCGCGCATCCGCCAGGGCGAGAGCGTGCGCGCGTTCCCGCTGTCGAACTGGACCGAGCTCGACATCTGGCTCTACATCTACCGCGAGAAGATCCCGGTGGTGCCGCTGTACTTCGCCGCGCCGCGCCCGGTGGTCGAGCGCGACGGCGCGCTGATCCTGGTCGACGACGAACGCCTGCCGCTGCGCGAGGGCGAGGTGCCGCAGCTGCGTTCGGTGCGCTTCCGCACGCTGGGCTGCTACCCGCTGACCGGCGCGATCGAATCGCAGGCCGACACGCTGGAGAAGATCATCGCCGAGATGCTGGTGGCGACCAGCTCCGAACGCCAGGGACGGGTGATCGACCAGGATCCGACCGCGTCGATGGAGAAGAAGAAGCTGGAGGGGTACTTCTGATGGCGACCGACGCGAACGGAGCGGCCGGTGCCGACATCGCCGCCTACCTCGGGCAGCACGAGACCAAGCCGCTGCTGCGTTTCATCACCTGCGGCAGCGTCGACGACGGCAAGAGCACGCTGATCGGGCGGCTGCTGTACGACAGCAAGCGCCTGTTCGACGACCAGCTGGCGGCGCTGGAGGCCGACAGCCGCCGCCATGGCACCCAGGGCGAGCGCATCGACTACGCGCTGCTGCTGGATGGACTGGCCGCCGAGCGCGAGCAGGGCATCACCATCGACGTGGCCTACCGCTACTTCGACACCGACCGGCGCAAGTTCATCGTCGCCGACTGCCCGGGCCACGAGCAGTACACCCGCAACATGGCCACCGGCGCCTCGACCGCGGACCTGGCCGTGGTCCTGGTCGACGCGCGCAAGGGCCTGCTGGCGCAGACCCGGCGGCACAGCTACATCGTCTCGCTGCTGGGCATCGGCCACGTGGTCCTGGCGGTCAACAAGATGGACCTGGTCGGCCACGACCAGGCCGTGTTCGACGCCATCGCCGCCGAGTACCGCGCGCTGGCGCAGCAGCTGGGCATCGCCCGGGTGCAGGCGATCCCGCTGTCGGCGCTGGAAGGCGACAACCTGTCCTCGCGATCGCCGCGCACGCCCTGGTACGCCGGGCCGTCGCTGCTGGAACACCTGGAAACGATCGTCGTCGACCCGGCCGAGGGCGGCGACGCCCTGCGCCTGCCGGTGCAGTGGGTCAACCGGCCCAACCAGGATTTCCGCGGGTTCGCCGGCACGATCGCGGCCGGGCGCGTGCGGCCGGGGGATGCGGTGGTGGTGCTGCCCTCGGCGCGGCGCTCGCGAGTGGCCGCCGTGCTGGGGCCGGATGGCGCCCTGGAGGAAGCCGGCGCCGGACAGGCGGTGACCCTGACCCTGGCCGACGAGATCGACGTCAGCCGCGGCGATGTGATCGCGGCCGCGGGCAGCCCGCCGCAGGTGGCCGACCAGTTCGCCGCGCACCTGCTGTGGATGAGCGATGCGGCCCTGCTGCCCGGCCGGCCGTACTGGCTCAAGATCGGCGCGCGCACCGTCGCGGCCAGCGTCAGCGAGATCAAGCACCGGGTCGACGTGAACACGCAGGAGCACCTGGCCGCCAAGCGCCTGGAACTCAACGAGGTCGGCTACTGCAACCTCAGCCTGGACGAACCGGTGGCGTTCGCCGCCTACGCCGAGAACCGCGCGCTGGGCAGCTTCATCCTGATCGACCGGCAGAGCAACGACACGGTCGGTGCGGGCACCCTGGACTTCGCCCTGCGCCGCGCCGACAACGTGCACTGGCAGCACCTGGACGTCGACCGTGCCGCCCGTGCGCGGATCAAGGGCCAGCAGCCGAAGGTGGTGTGGTTCACCGGCCTGTCCGGCGCCGGCAAGTCGACCGTGGCCAACCTGGTCGACAAGCGCCTGCATGCGCGTGGCTTCCACACCTTCATCCTCGATGGCGACAACGTGCGCCACGGCCTGAACCGCGACCTGGGCTTCACCGACGAGGACCGCGTCGAGAACATCCGCCGGGTCGCCGAGGTGGCCCGGCTGATGGCCGACGCGGGCCTGATCGTGCTGGTCAGCTTCATCTCCCCGTTCCGCGCCGAGCGGCAGATGGCGCGCGAGCGTTTCGCCGACGGCGAGTTCGTCGAGGTCTTCGTCGACGTGCCGCTGGCGGTCGCCGAGGCGCGGGATGTGAAGGGCCTGTACCGCAAGGCGCGCGCCGGCCTGATCCCGAACTTCACCGGCATCGACTCCGCCTACGAGCCGCCGCTGCATCCCGAGGTGCACCTGCAGGCCGATTCCGCCACGGCCGATGCGATGGTCGGCCAGGTGCTGGCCGCGCTGGGTCTGGCGCTGTAGGCCCCATCGACGGCGCCGCCACAGGCGCCTGCATGAACGATCCATTCAGCATCATCGGCCGAATGGCACATAGCGCTGCCATGTGGGCTGGCTACACTCGCGCGGTTAAGGCGTCGATCCAGGAATCTTCATGTACGTGCGAGGGGCGGCCCTGCTGGGCTGTATGGCATTGCTGGCGGCCTGCGGCGGTTCGGAGACCGGCGCGTCGGGCGCACCGCCGGCCGCGGCCGGTGTTCCGGTCACCACGTCGGTGGTCGCGGCGACATCCTGGAACGACAGCCTGCAGGGGCTGGGAACGGCCAAGGCGCGCGAATCGGTCACCCTGACCGCCAAGGTCAGCGAGACCGTCGACCGCGTGCACTTCGACAGCGGCGATGAAGTCCAGGCCGGCCAGGTCCTGATCACGCTCAGCGGCAACCAGCAGCAGGCCACGCTGCAGTCGGCCGAGGCCTCGGCCCGCGATGCCGATCGCCAGTACATCCGCGGCAACGAACTGGTCCAGGCGCAGCTGATCTCGCGCGCCTCGGTCGACACCCTGCGCGCCAACCGCGACACGACCCGGGCGCGCGTGGCCGAAATGCGCGCCAACATCGGCGACCGCACCATCCGCGCGCCGTTCGCCGGCGTGCTCGGCCTGCGCCAGGTCAGCCCGGGTGCGCTGGTCACGCCGGGCACCTCGATCGCCACGCTCGACGACATCGGCATGGTGTTCGTCGATTTCCAGCTGCCGGAAACCCAGCTGGCGCGCGTCTCGGTCGGCCAGCGCCTGTTCGGGCGCATCGCCGCCTTCCCCGGGCGCGACTTCGACGGCGAGGTGCAGACCATCGATGCGCGGATCGATCCGCAGTCGCGCGCGGTCACCGTGCGCGGCATCTTCGCCAACGCCGACCGCACCCTGCGCCCCGGCATGCTGGTCCAGGTGCGGCTGCAGCAGCAGGCGCGGCAGGCGTTGATGATCCCGGAGATCGCGGTGATCCAGGTCGGCCGCGACACCTTCGTCTACCGCGTCCGCGAGGACGAGACCGTCGAACAGGCGCCGGTGGCGATCGGCGTGCGCGCAGAGGGCATGGCCGAGATCACCGAAGGACTCGAACCCGGTCAGCGGATCGTCGTCGACGGGACCGGCAAGCTGCGGCCCGGCATGCGCATCACCGAAGGTTCGGTGCAGGAAGCCAAGTCGCAGCCGGCCGATGAGGCACCGGCGGCAGGCGCGGGCGGCGCGCAGTGAAGCTGTCCGACCTCTCGATCCGGCGGCCGGTGTTCGCGGCCGTGATCAGCCTGCTGCTGGTCGCGCTGGGCGTCATGGCCTTCACCCGCCTGACCGTGCGCGAGCTGCCCAACATCGATCCGCCGATCGTGTCGGTCAGCGTCAGCTATCCCGGCGCGTCGGCGGCGGTGGTCGAGACCCGCATCACCCAGATCCTCGAGGATGCGCTGGCCGGTATCGAGGGCATCCGCACGATCGAGTCGCGCAGCCGCAACGGGCGCGCCGACGTGACCATCGAATTCAACCTGACCCGCGACATCGAGGCCGCCGCCAACGACGTCCGCGATGCGATCAGCCGGGTCATGGACCGCATGCCGATCGAGGCCGACCCGCCGGAGATCTCCAAGGTCGAGGCCGACGCCGACCCGATCATGTGGTTGAACATGCGCTCCAGCGTGATGGACACGATGGAGCTCAGCGATTACGCCGACCGCTACGTCGTCGACCGCCTGTCCGCGCTGGACGGCGTGGCCCGCGTGCAGCTGTCCGGTGCGCAGCGCTACGCGATGCGGATCTGGCTGGACCGCGACGCGATGGCCGCGCGCGGCGTCACCGCCAGCGACGTCGAACAGGCGCTGCGCAACGAGAACGTCGAGCTGCCGGCCGGCCGGATCGAATCGGAAACCCGCGATTTCACCCTGCGCGTGGAGCGTGGCTACCGCGAGCCGGAGCAGTTCGCGCAGATTCCGCTGCGCAAGGGCCCCGACGGCTACGTGACCCGGATGGGCGATGTCTCCCGGATCGAGCTGGGCGCGGCCGAGCGCCGCTCGTACATGCGCAGCAACGCGATCCCGAACGTGGGCCTGGGCGTGGTCCGGACCTCGATCGCCAATGCGCTGGACGTGGCCCAGGCCGCGCGCGCCGAGGCCGAGCGGATCCAGCAGACCTTGCCGGAAGGCACCGAGATCTTCGTCGCCGCCGACAACACCGTCTTCATCGACGCGGCGATCAGCCGCGTGTACTGGACCTTGGCCGAGGCGATGGCGCTGGTGTTCATCGTGATCTGGCTGTTCCTGGGCAGCCTGCGCGCGGCGCTGATTCCGGCGATCACCGTGCCGGTGTGCCTGGTCGCGGCCTTCATCGCGCTGTACGCCTTCGGGTTCTCGATCAACCTGCTGACCCTGCTGGCCCTGGTGCTGTGCATCGGCCTGGTCGTGGACGACGCGATCATCGTGCTGGAGAACGTGCAGAGGCGTGCCGATCTCGGCGAGCCGCCGCTGGTCGCGGCCAAACGCGGCACCGCACAGGTCGCGTTCGCGGTGATCGCGACCACGGCGGTGCTGGTCGCGGTGTTCCTGCCGGTCGGTTTCATGGAAGGCAACTCCGGGCGCCTGTTCCGCGAGCTGTCGGTGGCGCTGGCCGGCGCGGTCGCGCTGTCGGCGTTCATCGCGCTGACCCTGACCCCGATGATGTGCTCCAAGCTGGTCCGTCCGCACGGCCAGCAGCGCGGCTTCAACGCCTGGGTGAACCGCCAGCTCGCCCGCCTGGGCGATGCCTACGGCCGTCGCATCGGGCGCCTGGTCGCGTTGTCGGGCGTGCGCCTGACCGTGCTGGTGGCCGCGATCATGGCCACCTGCGCGCTGGTGACGATGCTGCTGTTCTGGCGCGTGCCCAGCGAACTGTCGCCGGCCGAGGACCGCGGCCGCTTCATGGTCGGCGTCGATGGCCCGGAAGGCGCGGGCTTCGACTACACCGTGGCGCAGATGCAGCAGGTCGAGAAGGTGTTCGGTTCGCTGGTCGGCGGCCAGGACCAGCCGATCGAACGCGCCAATTCGCGTGTCCCGCGCGGCTGGGGCGGCAGCGAGGACATGCACACCGGCCAGGTGATCGTGTTCCTGCGCGACTGGCGCGACCGCGACGTCAGCACCGCGCAGGTGGTCGAGCAGCTGCGCGGCGAACTGTCCGCGCTGCCCGGCGTGCAGGCGCGCGCGAACGTGCCCGGCGGCCTGGTCGGCAGCCGCGGCCAGCGCTACCAGCTGGTGCTCGGCGGCCCCGACTACGCCGAACTGGCGCAGTGGCGCGACCGCATCCTGGCGCGCATGCGCGAGAACCCCGGCATCCAGGATCCGGACTCGGACTACAAGGAAACCCGCCCGCAGATGCGCGTGGACATCGACCGCGCGCGTGCCGCCGACCTCGGCGTGTCGGTGCAGGAGATCGGGCGCACGCTGGAAACCATGATGGGCCAGCGCCAGGTCACCACCTTCGTCGACAACGGCGAGGAATACGACGTGCTGCTGCAGGCCGACCGCGACCGCCGCATGTCGCCGGACGACCTGACCGACACCTTCGTGCGCGGGCGCGACGGCGTGCTGGTGCCGCTGTCCAACCTGGTCACCCTCAGCGAGATCGCCGAGCCCGGCAGCTTCAACCGCTTCAACCGGCTGCGCGCGATCACCATCGCCGGTGGCCTGGCGCCCGGCTACACGATGAGCGAGGCGCTGGCCTGGACCTACCAGGTCGCCGCCGAGGAACTGCCCGACTACGCCCAGGTCGACTGGAAGGGCGAGAGCCGCGAGTTCCAGGAAGCCGGCGGCGCGGTGCTGCTGACCTTCGCGATGGCGCTGCTGATCGTCTACCTGGTGCTGGCCGCGCAGTTCGAGAGCTTCATCCATCCGCTGGCGATCATGCTGACCGTGCCGCTGGCGGTGCTCGGCGCGCTGCTCGGCCTGTGGGCCACCGGCGGCACGCTCAACCTGTTCAGCCAGATCGGCATCGTGATGCTGATCGGCTTGGCGGCGAAGAACGGCATCCTGATCGTCGAGTTCGCCAACCAGCTGCGCGACGAGGGACGCAGCGTCCATGCCGCGATCGCCGAAGCCTCGGCCGTGCGCCTGCGCCCGATCCTGATGACCTCGGCGGCGACGATCATGGGGGCGATCCCGCTGGTCGCTGCCGGCGGCCCGGGCTCGGCCAGCCGCGCCACGATCGGCATCGTGGTGATCTTCGGCGTGGCGTTCTCCACGTTGCTGTCGCTGTTCGTGGTGCCGGCGTTCTACGCGCTGCTGGCCCCGTTCACGCGTTCGCCGGAGGCGCTGGCGCAGGAGCTGGAGCGGCTGGAAGCGCAGACGCCCGAGGCCGGTGGCCATGCCTGAGGCGGCGCGCTGGGACGGGCTGCGCCTGCAGGGCGAGGGCTTCGTCCTGCGCCGCTGGTGCGCCGACGACCTGGCCGCGCTGCTGCGACATGCCGACGATCCGGAAGTCCCGCGCGGGCTCAGCGACCGCTTCCCGCACCCGTATACGCAGGCCGACGGCGAGGCCTTCCTCGCCGGTTGCGTGGTCGACCTGGCGATGCCGGTGCTGGCGGTCGAGGTCGACGGCCAGGCCTGCGGCAGCATCGGGCTGCGGATCGGCCAGGGCGAGCGCCGGCATGGCGCCGAACTCGGCTACTGGCTGGGCCGCGCGCACTGGGGGCGCGGCCTGATGAGCGCGGTGGTCGGCCTGTACGCGCCCTGGGCGATGCAGGCGCTGGACCTGTACCGGCTGCAGGCGACCGTGCTGGCGTTCAACCTGGGCTCGGCCCGGGTGCTGGAGAAGAACGGTTTCGCCGAGGAAGGGCGGATGCGCGCGGCCGTGGTCAAGGACGGCGCCATCCACGACCTGCGCCTGTTCGCCCGGATCGCCGCCTCCGGCGGCTGAACGCGCCCCGGCCTGTTCGCGGATCGTCACGCGCGGGTTATCTTGTCGTCACGACCGCGGGCCGCGCGCCCGCATTCCCCTTTCGATCTCTGGCCGGAGACACGCTCCCGTGGAAGCTCTTTTTGTCTGGATCAACAGCATCATCTGGAGCAAGGCACTGATCGTGCTCTGTCTCGGCGCGGGTCTGTGGTTCTCCTTCCGCACCCGCTTCATGCAGGTGCGCGGTTTCGTCGAGATGACCCGGCTGACCTTCTCCGGGCAGAAGTCCGAGGCGGGCGTGTCCTCGTTCCAGGCGCTGGCGCTGTCGATGTCCGGCCGCATCGGCATCGGCAACATCGCCGGCGTGGCCACCGCGATCGCCTTCGGCGGCCCGGGCGCGGTGTTCTGGATGTGGGTGATGGGCTTCCTGGGCGCTTCGACCTCGTACGTCGAGTGCACCCTGGCGCAGATCTACAAGGACAAGGACAGCGAAGGCCGCTACCGCGGCGGTCCGGCCTACTACATCGAGAAGGGCCTGGGCCTGAAGTGGTACGCCTGGGCGTTCGCGCTGGCGACCATCGTGGCCACCGGCTTCCTGATGCCGGGCGTGCAGGCCAACGCCATCGCCGACAGCGCGATGAACTTCTGCAACGGCACCAGCGTGTGCCCGAGCCTGGACGGGCAGTGGCTGGGCATGGAAGCGGCCTTCGCGTTCAAGCTGGCCATCGGCATCGCGGTGGGCGCGCTGCTGGCGGTGATCATCTTCGGCGGCGTCAAGCGCATCGCCGCGATCGCCGAAGTGGTGGTGCCGTTCATGGCCATCGCCTACATCCTGATGGCGGTGGTGGTGATGGCGCTCAACGCCGACTACCTGCCGACCATGTTCAAGCTGATCTTCGACAGCGCGTTCGGCCTGCATGCGGGCTTCGGCGCGATGCTGGGACTGGCGATCGAGTGGGGCGTCAAGCGCGGCATCTACGCCAACGAAGCCGGCCAGGGCACCGGCCCGCACGCCGCCGCCGCGGCCGAGGTCTCGCATCCGGCCAAGCAGGGCTACGTGCAGGCCTGGGCGATCTACTTCGACACCATGCTGGTCTGCACCGCGACCGCGTTCCTGGTGCTGTCCACCGGCATGTACAACGTCTCGCTGCCGGACGGCACGCTGCTGCACCATGCCCTGCCGGGCGTCGCCGCGGGCTCGGGCTTCGCCCAGGCCGGCATCGAATCGGTGCTGCCGGGCTGGGGCGCGGGCTTCGTGGCGCTGGCGCTGTTCTTCTTCGCCTTCACCACGATCATGGCCTATTACTACATGGCCGAAACCAACCTGACCTACCTCAACCGCGACCGCGTGCGGCCGATGGCGACGATGGCGCTGCGCCTGGGCCTGGTCGCGATGACGATCTTCGGCACCGTACGCACCGCGGAGATGGCCTGGACCCTGGGCGACATCGGCGTGGGCCTGATGGCCTGGCTGAACATCGTGGCGATCCTGCTGCTGCAGAAGCCGGCGATGCTGGCGCTGCGCGACTACGAGCGGCAGAAGAAGCTGGGCCTGGATCCGGTGTTCGACCCGGATGCGCTGGGCATCCGCAATGCGGACTTCTGGAAGAAGCGTGCCTGACATGAGCGGCCCATGGAAACAGCGCCCACCTGCACGCCCGCCGCGCAACGATGGCCCGCCGCGCACGCCGCGGGCGGAGGCACCGGCGCGTGACGCGGCCCCGCGGGATGCCGCCGTGCCGCATGCACCGGCGGCGGCTGGCGCGCCGGCGCCGCGCACCGGACGCGACGAACTTCGCCTGTACGGCCTCAATGCCGTGCATGCGGTGTTCGCGCGGCGTCCCGACGCGATCCGCAAGGTCTACCTGACCGAGGCGAGGATCGGCGCCTTGAAGCCGCTGCTGGCCTGGTGCGTGCAGCACCGGGTCGGCTACCGCGTGGTCGAGGAGCAGGACCTCGAACGGCTGACGTCCAGCACCCACCACGAAGGCGTGGTCGCCGACGTGCTGAAGCTGCCGCAGACGGGACTGTCGGATTGGCTCGGCGCGCTGCCGGCGGCGGCGCCGACCCTGGCGATCTGGCTGGATGGCGTCGGCAACCCGCACAACTTCGGCGCGATCCTGCGCTCGGCCGCCCACTTCGGCGTGTCGGCGCTGCTGCTGCCCGATCGCGCCTCGCTGGCGCTGTCCGGCGCCGCAGCGCGCGTGGCCGAAGGCGGCGCCGAGCAGGTGCCGCTGGTGCGGATGGGCGACCGCGATGCCGCGCTGGCGCAGTTGCGCTCAGCCGGCTTCCAGCTGGCCGCCACGGTCGTGCGCGGCGGCGATCGGCTGTTCGACACCGCGTTGCCTTCGCGCCTGGTCTACGTGATGGGCGCCGAAGGCGAGGGCATGGACGGCGCGCTCGCCGAGGCCTGCGACCTGCGCCTGTCGATTCCCGGCACCGGTGCGGTCGAGAGCCTCAACGTCGCCGCGGCGACCGCGGTATTCCTCGCCCAGTGGCGGCAGCGCCGCTAGGCGGCGTGGATCCACGCGCCGCTCGCTCGACCGGCAGCGGCGTGGTCCAGCCTTGATGTGGAGCGCGGATGCCGGAGAACGCATCCGCGCCTGCATGCGCGGACCGGGGCGGCGCACAGCGGCGTCGCCTGCGATCCGGCGGCGATGACGCGGGCTGCGTCATCACGCCGTGGTCGGCTCAGTCTTTCTTGACCTGGCTGCCGAAGTCGCCTTCCGCCTCGGCCGCCAGCCAGGCGAACACCGCGTAGGCGGCCACGTTCTGCGCCAGCGCGGCCGGGTCGATCTTGTCCAGGGTGTCGTCGGCGGTGTGGTGCAGGTGGAAGTAGTCGCTGCCGTCCTGCGCCAGCCAGGCCCAGGTCACGCCCTTGGCCGCCAGCGGGATGATGTCGGGGCCGGGTCCGCCTTCGCCGGGCGCGTGGGCGATGCCGAGCGGCGCCAGCGCCTCGGCGATCTGCCGGGTCGCGTGCTGCGCGTGTTCCGGCGCGCCGGTGTTGAACGCATAGATCCTGCCGGCGCCGAAATCGCTTTCCGCCGCGAGCAGGTGGCGGCCCGCATCGGCCGCATGCCGTTCCGCATAGGCCTTGCCGCCCAGCAGGCCCTGTTCCTCGTTGGCATAGGCGACCACGCGGATGCTGCGCGCAGGGCGTCCGGGCTGCTGGCCGATCAGGTGCGCGGCCGCCATCGTGATGCCGATGCCGGCGGCGTCGTCGATCGCACCGGTGCCCAGGTCCCAGGAATCCAGGTGCGCGCCGATCAGCACCACGTCTTCGGGCCTGCTGCGCCCGGTGATCTCGCCGATCACGTTGTGCGAGGTGTATTCGCCGTCCCAGCCGCAGTCCAGCGCCAGGCGCACCGTCACCGGGCCGCGTGCGGCCAGGCGCGCCAGCTGGTCGGCGTCGGGAATGCTGAGCGCCGCCGACGGCACGGGGGTCACTCCATCGGCGAAGCGGGTCATGCCGGTGTGGGCGACGCGATGGTTGTCGGTGCCGGCCGAGCGCATCAGGAAGCCGATCGCCCCCTTGCCGATCGCGGCCGACGGACCACGCGAGCGGATCGCGCCGCCGTCGCCGTAGCCGCTGCCGTCGCGCGAGGCCTGCATCTGGAAGTCGACGAAGGCGATCCTGCCGGCCAGCGCGCCGGGCGCGGCCGCCTCGAGCGCGGCCAGGCTGTCGAACCGCACGATCGGCGCTTCGACGGTGCCGCCCGGGCTGCCGCCCAGCGCGGTGATGGTCAACGGCTGCGCATGCGCGCCGAGCACGGCGGCCTGCTCGCTGCGGCGTTCCCACTTCGGAAACGTCACCGGCTCTGTCCAGACCCGGTCGAAGCCGAGTTCGCGGAACTTCGCTTCGGCCCAGGCCACGGCGCGGGCGTCGGCTTCGCTGCCGGCCAGGCGCGGACCGATCTCGGTGGTCAGCGATTCGGTGATCTTCCAGCCGGTATCGTCGGCGAGCGCGCGTTCGCGCAGCTGGGTCGCCTGCGCCAGGGCGGCATCGGGAATGCGGGTCTGCGCCGCATGCGCCGGCAGCATGCATGCGACGGCAGCGGACAGGGCGGCGGCGAGCAGGGCGGTACGCATGCGGAACTCCAGCGGGGGCGGTCGGCCGAGCCTAGCAAAGCGTCCGTGGGCCCTCACGTGCAGCAGGTCATGGCCGGCCCGAATCGCGTGCCGCCCGCATGGTCGGCCATGGTGCCGTCGTTTTCGTACGCCGCAACGAAACGGGCCGCACCCAGGGTGCGGCCCGTCGTCGTGCCGATGGAGGCCTGGCCTGCGATCAGGCCTGGTCGCGCCTGAGCGCGTCGCGGATCTCGCGCAGCAGCAGCACGTCCTCGGGCGGTGCCGCCGGTGCGGCTTCCGGCGCCGGCTTCTTGCGCGCCAGGCGGTTGACCGCCTTGATCAGCAGGAAGATGGCGAAGGCGACGATGACGAACTGGATGACGGTGTTGAAGAACTCGCCATAGGCGATCACGACCGCGGGAATCTCCGCGCCGTCCTCGGCCACCCGCGTGGGCGCCAGGGTCCAGGCGAGATCGGAGAAGTCGATGCCGCCGATCAACCAGCCCAGCGGCGGCATGATGATCTTCTCGACCAGGGCGGTGACGATCTTGCCGAACGCGGCGCCGATGACCACGCCGACGGCGAGATCGATCACATTGCCGCGCATCGCGAATTCCTTGAACTCGCTGATCATGCCCATGGACAGCTCCTTGAGGGGTGGGGTGGGCGACAGCCTAGCGCAGCGGCGCGTGAACGACGAGGCCGCGCGGCGGGCCGATCATCCTGCGATGCGGCCCTGCAGTTCGACCACGCCGTCCAGGCGCGCCAGATAGCGGTCGCCCGGGGCCAGGGCGGCGACGCCTGCAGGCGTGCCCATGAACACCAGGTCGCCGGCCTTGAGCGCGTACAGCAGCGACAGCTCGTGCAGGATGTCGGCCACGTCCCAGATCAGGTCAGTCAGCGGCGCGCGCTGGCGCAGTTCGCCGTTGACCTGGAGGTCGAGCACGCGCGTGTCCAGCGACGCGACCGCGTCCGCGGGGACCAGCTCGCTGATCGGCGCCGAGTGGTCGAAGCCCTTGGCCGTGTCCCAGGGCAGGCCCTTGGCCTTGGCGGCCGCCTGCAGGTCGCGACGGGTCAGGTCCAGGCCGATGCCGTAGCCGAACACCAGCGCCGCCGCGTCCTCGCGCGCCAGCGCGCCCGCGGGCGCATCGCGCCCGATCGCCACGACCAGTTCGACCTCGTGGTGCAGGTCGGAGGTGGCCGACGGATACGGCACGACCTCGCCGGTGACGACCGCATCGGCCGGCTTCATGAAGAACACCGGAGTGCCACGCTCGGCCCTGGAGGCCGGCGCGGTGGCGCCCATCTCGCGGGCATGGTCGGCGAAGTTGCGGCCGACGCAGTAGATGCGGCGGACCGGGAACGTGCCGCCACCGCGGACGGCGACGCGCGGAACCGGAGCGGCGGGAATCAGATCGGTCATGGGGCGACGGCCATCGTGCGAAAGACCGGCGCAGTGTAGGTCAGTGGCCGCCGTCGCGTGGCGGTGCGTCGCCTGCGGCCCGCCCCTGGCGTCTGCCGGAAACGCGCTGGCCCGGACGATGCCGGGCCAGTCGGGTTCCGCGTCGCGTGCAGACGGTCAGCGCGAACCGGGCAGCGCTTCCTTGCCGACGACCCGGTACTCGGCGTCGACCACACGCGAGTCGCCGGGGACGGTGACGCGACCGCGGCCACGCAGCAGCCGCCATGCGAGGCCGGCGGCGATCATCGCGGCGCCGACGAAGAGACTGAAGAACACCAGCAGCGCCAGGACGGCAAGGCCGACCACGCCCAGCACGGCGCGCAGCCAGAGCGCGCGCGGCTTGCGCGGCGAGAACAGGCCGTGCAGCGAGGCGGTGTCGAAACGGAAGGAGCGGGCTTGGATCATCGTGGGTCATGCCAGAATGGCGGACGAGGCCGAAGTATCGGCCCGATGCCAGGTGACAGTGTGATGACTTCGTTAAATCCGGCGCCGCTGGTTCAGTTCGACTCGCTGGTCGACGGTGAACTGGTCGAGGCCGAAGCCGTGCTCGATGGCGACGCGGAATCGCTGGTGCTGCATCGGAGCGGCGACGCCGTGCGCGCCTGGCTCAACGTCTGCCCGCATGCCGGGCGGCGCCTGGACTGGGCGCCTGGGCGCTTCCTGAAAAGCAAGGAAGGGCACCTGGTCTGCGCCGCGCACGGCGCCGCGTTCGAGCTGGGTGCCGGCCAGTGCGTGGCCGGTCCCTGTCGCGGCGACGCATTGCGCGCGGTGCCGGTGGACGTGCGCGACGGCGCGGTCTGGCTCGCCGCCGGCTGACGGGTCCCGCTCAGAGGCGACGCCACTCCAGGCCTTCGCCGCGGCGGTAGTACACGGCCACGGCCTTGCCGTAGATCGCCTCCGCATCGACCAGGCCGAACCAGCGGCCGTCGATGCTGTTGCCGCGATGGTCGCCCAGCACCAGCACCTTGCCCGGCGGAATGACCAGATCGCCGATGTCGGGACCGCCGCCGTGGCTGAGGTCCAGCTGCGCCACGCGCAGGCCATGGCGCTCGGCGTGGTCGCCGGCATCGATCGCCAGGGGGTGGCCATCGATCCGCAGCCGCCCGTCGACGAGCTGGACCCGATCGCCGGCCACCGCGACCACGCGCTTGATCAGGCGCGTGCCGTCCTGCGGCGAATCGAACACGGCCACATCGCCGCGCTGTGGGCTGCCGGTGTCCGCGATCACCTGGTTGCCCAGCGGCAGGCGCAGGCCATAGGCGCGCATGTCCACCACCACCCGGTCGCCGGGTTGAAGCGTCGGCTGCATCGAGCCGCTCGGCACCTGGTAATGGTTGGCGAAGGACGAGCGTGCGGCCAGCATCAGCAGCAGCATGACCGTCAGTGGCATGGCCTCGCGGCGCAGCCAGCGGCGGATGCGGGTGCCGCGATCGGGGGTGGATGCGTCGTGGACCATGGGCGGGCTCCGTTGGCGGACATCCCGACGCTACGCCGCCACCGGCGGCTCCCGCCAGTGACCGATGGCATGCGTGCCGCGGCTCAGTCGCCCCAGAACATCAGGTTGACCACGGTCACCGCGATGATCGCGTAGATCAGCGACAGCGGCGCGCCGACCCGCCACATCTGCCTGGCGCTGTAGCCGGCCGGTCCGGTGATCATCGAGATCACCGGGTTGGAGGCGGTCATCATGTTGTTGGCCGCCGACAGCGCGGCGATCAGGGCGAACGCGGTGGGATTGCCGCCGACCGCGAGCGCCAGGTTGATCGCGATCGGCACCATCACGATGGTCGCGCCGACATGGCTGATCACCAGCGAGAACGCGGTGGTCAGCAGCGCGACCACGATCTCCAGCGCCCACGGCGGCGTGCCTTCCGGCAGCCGCGCCAGCGTGTTGCCGGCGACCCAGGCGGCCGTGCCGCTGCTGTCCATCGCCCAGCCCAGCGGGATCAGGCCGGCGGTGAGGAACACGGTCTTCCAGTTGATCGCCGCGTAGGCCTCGTCCATCTTCAGCACGCCGGCCAGCAGCATGCCGGCCACGCCGGTCATCAGGGTCAGCGCCACCGGCAGCCGGGCGAACAGCGCCACCAGGATGGTGAAGGCGAAGATCGTCATCGCGATCTTGAACTTGTGCGGGCGCTGCTCGCCCTTCGGATAGTCGGTCACCACCACGAAATCGCGGCTCTGGGCCGCCTGGCCCAGGTCCTGCCAGATGCTGTGGAACACCAGCATGTCGCCGGCACGCAGCGCCACCGAGCGCACGTCCTCGCGGATCACCTGCTTGTCGCGGTTGATCGCCAGCAGGCTGATCCCGGACTGCTGGCGCAGGCGCAGTTCGCGCGCGCTCTTGCCGATGAAGCGCGAGGTCGGCGGCACCACCGCTTCAGAAATGCCGGCGCGGCTGGGATTGAACAGGTCGCCGAGGGTGCGCAGGCGCGAGGACATGCGCAGGAACTGATTCTGGGCGAAGTCGGCCACCTGCTGGCGCGGGCCCATCACGCCGATCACGCTGCCGACCCAGACCCGCATGTCGGCCGGCGGCGCCAGCCGGGTGTCGTTGCCGGACTTCAGCGCCAGCAGCAGCGGCGCGTCGTGCTGCGATTCGGCCTCGCTCACCGACATGCCGACCAGCGGGCTCTCGGCGGTCACGGTCAGCTCGAACACATCGCCGTCGATGCCGTAGGTGCGGGCGAAATAGCTCTCGGTGCGCGCCGGTGTGACGTTCTCGCCCAGGCCTTCCTCCTCGGCCAGCTTGCGGTTGCCGTAGAAGCGGAAGTACAGCAGCGAGGCGATCAGCAGCGCGATGCCGACCGGGGCCGGGGCGAACATCGCCAGCGGCTCCAGGGTGGCCGTGCCCGAGGGCAGGTTGTTGTTGGCCGAGACCAGCAGGTCGTTGAGCAGGATCAGCGGCGAGTTGCCAACCATGGTCAGCGCCGCCCCCATCACGATCGCCGCGGCGATCGGCAGCAGCAGCCGCGACAGCGCCAGCCCGGTGCGCGAGGACAGCCGCGCGGCCACCGGCAGGTACAGCGCCATCACCGACGGGTTCTGCATGAACGAGGAGTTGAGGCCGGCGATGGCGGTGGTCATCAGCAGCAGGCGCTGCTCGACGCCGTGGCCGCGGCGCAGCAGCCAGCTGGCCAGCCGGTTCAGCGCGCCGGTGCGGTCCAGGCCGGCGCCGAGGATCATCGTGGCCATGATGCTCATGACCGCGTTGCCGGAGAAGCCGCTGAAGATCTCCTCCGGCGCGATCAGTCCGGTGATGCCCAGCACCACCAGGACCACCAGCGCGACCAGGTCGGCGCGGATGCGCTCGAACAGGAACATCGCCATCGTGAACCCGACCAGCCCCAGCACGAGGCGCATGTCATTGGTCAGGGTCAGGCCGTCCATCGCGCGTGCCGTGTCCTCAGTGCCTGCCGGCGATCAGGCGGCGGCGGGCGCCGCGCTCACCGCATGCGCCGCGAAGGCGGGCGTCGCGGGCCGGCCGGCCGTCGCGCACGCTGGATGGACATCCAACCGGCGACAGGTGCAGCCGTCGTCGGCATGGCGATGCATCGTCGGTGGCGTCGCGTGCGGTCATGGTGCGGTGGAGTGTAGCCCCGGCGCGTCGACGCGGTCATACACCAGGTCCCAGACGCCGTGGCCGAGCTTCACGCCGCGCCGCTCGAAATGGGTTTCCGGCCGCCAGGCCGGCCGCGGCACGTGGCCGCGCGGCCCGGCCCGGTTGACCAGGCCGGCGGTCGCGTCGAGCACGTCCCACATCTGCTCGGCGTAGTCGGCCCAGTCGGTGGCCGCGTGCAGGCGCCCGCCGATCCGCAGCTTGCGCACCAGCAGGTCGGCGAATGCCGGCTGCACCAGGCGACGCTTGTTGTGGCGCTTCTTGTGCCACGGATCCGGGAAGTAGATCCGGACCTCGTCCAGGGTGCCGTCGCCGATCTCGTTCTGCAGCACCTCGACCGCGTCGTGGTGGTACAGGCGCACGTGGTCGGCTTCGTCGTCGGCCAGCGCGTTGAGCAGGCGGCCGACGCCGGGGGCGTGGACCTCGATGCCGATGTGGTTGCGTGTTGGATCCTGGCCGGCGGCGAAGCGCAGCGCCTCGCCGTTGCCGAAGCCGATCTCCAGCACGGTGTGCGCCTGGCGGCCGAAGGTGGCGGCCAGGTCGCGCGGGGCGCCGGTGTAGTCCAGGCCGAAGCGTGGCCAGCGGTCGTCGAACGCGCGCTGCTGGGCGGGCGTGAAGCGGCCCTGGCGCAGCACGAAGCTGCGGACCTCGCGGCGGCCTTCGCTGACGGTGAACGGCTTGGGCGGTGCCTTGGCGCCGCTGCTGGAGAAGGGGTCGGTCATGGCGATTCTGGTTGTCTACGCTGCGATGTGGCCGTCGATGCGCGCGGCAGTGCCGCGCACCACCGGCTCAGCCGACCAGGCCGTCGACCGGCGAGGACGCGCTGGCGTAGCGCTTGCGCGGGATGCGGCCGGCGCGGAACGCTTCGCGTCCGGCCTCGACCGCCTTGCGCATCGCGCTGGCCATCAGCACCGGGTCCTTCGCGCCGGCGATCGCGGTGTTCATCAGCACGCCGTCGCAGCCCAGCTCCATCGCGATGGCCGCGTCCGAGGCGGTGCCCACGCCGGCGTCGACGATGATCGGCACCTTGGCGTCCTCGATGATCTGCAGCAGGTTGTAGCGGTTCTGGATGCCCAGGCCCGAGCCGATCGGCGCGGCCAGCGGCATCACCGCCACGCAGCCGATCTCTTCCAGGCGCTTGGCCAGGATCGGGTCGTCGGAGGTGTAGACCATGACCTCGAAGCCGTCGGCGACCAGCAGTTCGGCCGCCTTCAGGGTCTGGACCACGTCCGGGTACAGGGTCTTCTGGTCGCCCAGCACTTCCAGCTTGGTCAGGTTGTGGCCGTCGAGCAGCTCGCGTGCCAGCCGGCAGGTGCGCACCGCGTCCTCGGCGGTGTAGCAGCCGGCGGTGTTGGGCAGGATCGTGTAGCGGTCCGGCGAGAGCACGTCGAGCAGGTTGGGCTCGCCGGGGGTCTGGCCGATGTTGGTGCGGCGGATCGCGACGGTGACGATCTCGGCGCCGGCGGCCTCGGTGGCGCGGCCGGTCTCGTCCAGGTCCCTGAATTTTCCGGTGCCGGTCAGCAGGCGGGAACGGTAGGTCTTGCCGGCGATGACCAGCGGATCGGTGTGGGCTGTATTCGACATGCCGGCATTATCGCCGATCGCGGCCCGCGACGGGCGCGCCGATCAGCCGCCGCCGAGCGCGTGCACGATCTCGACCCGGTCGCCCGGCTGCAGGCGGTGCCCGCCGTGGCTGCCGCGCGGCACGATCTCGCCGTTCACCTCGACCGCCACGCGGCGGCCGGCCAGGCCTTCGTCCGCGAGCAGGTCGGCGATGCTCCGGCCGTCTTCGACATGGCGTGCTTCGCCGTTCAACAGGATGTCCATGCCGGCGATTGTCGCATCGTTGCGCGGCCGTGGAACTGTCATCATTCCGCAACGCAGCGTGAGTCGGCGCCCGTGTCGGTGGAACCATAGGGACCATGCGCGGGCGTACGCCCGCATCCGCCCCACGTGATCCCTGGAGAGTCCATGTCCCCCCGTCCGCTCCGCACCACCCTGGCCATCGCCCTGGCGCTGGCCGCCACGCCCGCCCTGGCCACCGATTTCAGCGGCACCGTGTTCTTCGGCGACAGCCTCACCGACTCGGGCCACTTCCGCGGGCAGATCCCCGAGGCGTTCCGCCCGGTGACCGGCAAGTTCACCACCAATCCCGGCCTGGTCTGGGCCGAGTACGTGGCCCGGCGCTATGGCGGCAACGGCGACACCGACAACACCGGCGGCGACAACTACGCCCAGGGTGGCTCCCGCGTGACGGTCCAGAACGGGCCGGCCGAGTCGACCGTGTCGCAGGTGACCCGTTACCTGGCCTCCACCGGTGGCCGCGCCGATCCGAACGCGCTGTATTCGGTCTGGTCCGGCGCCAACGACATCTTCGCCATCGCCCGCGGCGAGCCGGCCGCCACGACCCTGCCGACCGCGGTCGGTGGCGTGGTCCAGGCCGTCGCCGCGCTGGACGCGGCCGGCGCGCGCTACATCATGGTGCCGAACCTGCCGGACATGGGCAGCACCCCGGACGCGATCGCCGCCGGCGCAGCGGGCCGCGCGGCGCTGACCCAGCTGTCGTCGACCTACAACACCGGCATGTACGGCACGCTGGCGCAGGCCGGCTACCAGGTGATCCCGCTGGATACGTTCACCATCCTGCGCGAGATCGTCGCCGACCCGGCCACCTATGGGTTCCGCAACGTCACCCAGACCGGCTGCCTGCTCGCGCCGGGCGGCAACGCGCTGACCTGCAACCCGACCACCTACCGCAGCCCCGACGCCGCGCAGGCCTACCTGTTCGCCGACGGCGTGCACCCGTCCGCGGCCGCGCACGAGATCCTCGGCGACTACGCGATCTCGGTGCTGGAAGCGCCGCAGCTCAACGCGATCCTGCCGCACTCGGCCACGGTCGTCGGCCGCGCCCGCGCCGACCAGGTCGCCTCGCATCTGCAGGCGGCTCCCGAGGCCGACGGCATGCGCTGGTGGGGCGGCATCCGCGGCGACATCCAGCGCTACGACCATGCCGACCTGTACGACGGCATGGCGCCCGCGGGCCTGTTCGGCGTCGACTGGGCGCGCGACGGCCTGGTCTTCGGCGGCTTCCTCGGCTACGGCCGCATGGATGCCGATTTCGGCCAGAACCGCGGCGGCTTCCGCCATTCCGACGCGACCATCGGTGGTTTCGCCGGCTGGTACGGCGGCGCTGCCTGGGTCAACGTGCAGGCCAGCTACAGCCGGCTGGACTACGACATCGATCGCGACGTTCATCTGGGGCCGGCCGTGCGCCGCCACTCCGGCTCGGTCGACGGCAGCAACCTGAGCGTCGGCGTCAGCGGCGGCTACGGGTTCGGCGAAGGCGCGCTCAGGCATGGCCCGGTCGCCAGCCTGTTGTGGCAGAAGGTCGAGGTCGACGGCTACACCGAGAGCAACCCGTCCTCGACCGCGCTGATCTATGGCGACCAGAAGCTCGATTCGCTGATCGGCAGCCTCGGCTGGCAGGCCAGCTACGACATCGGCGCGGCGGTGCCCTACCTCCGCGCGACCTGGGACCACGAGTTCGAGGACGCGCCGGAACAGGCCTTCGCCCGCCTGCAGACGCTCCCGGGCATGGAGTACGCGGTGCCGGGTCTGCCGCGCGACGACAGCTACGGCACCGTGGTGCTGGGCGCGCGCACCACGCTGTTCGGCCTGGCCACCGACATCGGCGCACGCAGCACGGTCGGCCGCAGCGGCGCGGACGACAGCGGCCTGTTCGTGAATTTCTCCGGCAGCTTCTGAACGTGACTGGCCGGCCGCGGTGCGGGACGCCGCGGCCGGCATTGCGCCGGCGGGGGGCTGGCGCATAGACTTCCGGCCATCCGCGGGTGTAGTTCAATGGTAGAACTGCAGCTTCCCAAGCTGCTAGCGTGGGTTCGATTCCCATCACCCGCTCCAGCCTTCCACGCAAGCGCCGCTCTCGAGCGGCGCTTCGCGTTCCGGGCGACGACAAACGGCACGATGCGACGCGCATGAAACTGGCGATCCTGTCCCGAAACGCTTCGTTGTACTCGACCCGCCGCCTGGTCGAGGCGGCCCGCCGCAACGGCCACAGCGTGCGCGTGCTCGACCCGCTGCGCTGCTACATGCGGATCGCGCCCGGCGGGTTCGCGATGCGCTACAAGGGCAAGCCGGTGACCGGTTACGACGCGGTGATCCCGCGCATCGGCACCTCGGTGACCCGGTATGCGACCGCGGTGCTGCGCCAGTTCGAGCTGATGGGCAGCTACTGCCCGAATCCGTCCGACGCGATCCTGCGGGCCCGCGACAAGCTGCGCGCGCACCAGCTGCTGGCCGCGCAGGGCATCGGCCTGCCGACCACGGTGTTCGGCGACAACCCCGACGACACCGATGACCTGCTGTCGCTGCTCGGCCCGCCGCCGCACGTGGTCAAGCTCAATGAGGGCACCCAGGGCGCCGGCGTGGTGCTGACCGAGAAGCAGTCCGCGTCGCGTGCGATGGTCGAGGCGCTGCGCGGCCTCTATGCCAATTTCCTGGTCCAGGAGTTCATCGCCGAGGCCGAAGGCGCCGACCTGCGCTGCTTCGTGGTCGGCGACCGGGTGGTCGCATCGATGCGGCGCCAGGCGCCTGAAGGCGACTTCCGCTCCAACCTGCACCGCGGCGGCCAGGCCAGTCCGGCCGACGCCAGCGCCGAGGAGCAGGACGTGGCGGTGCGTTCGGCCCGCGCGCTGGGTCTGGAGGTCGCCGGCGTGGACATGGTCCGCTCGGCGCGCGGCCCGCTGGTGCTGGAGGTCAACTCCACGCCCGGGCTGGAGGGCATCGAAACCGCCTGCGGCGTCGACGTCGCCGATGCGATCATCCGCCACATTGCCGGCAACATTTCCAGATAAATCAAATGCTTGTGATTTATCTGCGGCAGGCCTGCGCAGCCGTCACCAGAATTTAACGGCACTTTAATCGCCGGCGACGTAGTCTCCATCCCACCGCAGCTCTTCGTCTGCCGGATCGGTCCGGCACTCGGGAAACGGTAATCGGGGCAACACTCTTCGGCCCAGGCAGCGCCAGTTGCCTGGGCCTTTTTGTATCTGGATCAGGCGTTTGCTCCGACTGGGGCGCAGGTGCAGAATCGGTTGGCTGCATGCAGCCAGCGATCGGGATGATCGACTGTCGTCGTCAATGAAAGCCAGCGAGGTGAACCATGTACAAGCTATTGCTCCTCACTGCCATGCTTGTTGCTTCTCCGATCGTCCACGCCACGATCCAGTCGGAGGGCCCCGCCTTCAGCCCGGACAAAGGTCTGGACGTGGATGCGACATTCGAAGCACAGCGGAGCGCGATTCTCGCAGCGCTCGGCGATGGAACCACCTACCGCGAACTCTCCACCGACAACCGGGGCACGGTGCATGGCGCGCTCGACCGCATCAGCGCGGAGCTTGCGTCCGTCGGTGGCGTCGACAACCTGGGCGAGGACGCCCGCGTGCGGGTGTTCAACGATCAGGAGCTGATCAACGGACTGTTGACCGGCGCGCGCGAAGACAGCCGCGTGGTGTGCGTGCGCGAGAAACAGGTCGGTTCACACCGCCATGTCAATAAATGCAGGACAGTCGCGGATATTCGTCGCGAACGCGAAAGCTCGCGCGACATCCTGCGGCAGGGATACGGTCGCAACCGTGTCGAATCTGATTGAGATAGGACTCATGCGAATTCTGGTAATCGAAGACAACAGCGACATCGCGGCGAACCTCGGGGATTACCTCGAGGACCGCGGCCATACGGTCGATTTCGCCGCCGACGGCGTGACCGGGCTGCATCTGGCCGTGGTCCACGATTTCGATGCGATCGTGCTCGACCTGAACCTGCCGGGCATGGACGGGATCGAGGTCTGCCGCAAGCTCCGCAACGAGGCGCGCAAGCAGACGCCGGTGCTGATGCTCACCGCCCGCGACAGCCTGGAGAACAAGCTGGCCGGCTTCGATTCGGGTGCCGACGACTACCTGATCAAGCCGTTCGCGCTGCAGGAGGTCGAGGTGCGCCTGAATGCGCTGGCCCGCCGCGGCAAGGGCGTGCAGACGCGCGTACTCAACGTCGGCGACGTCGAGTACAACCTCGATACGCTGGAAGTGCGTCGCGAAGCCAAGCTGCTGCAGCTCAACCCGACCGCGCTGAAGATCCTGCAGGCGCTTATGGAAGCGGCACCGGCCGTGGTGACGCGCCAGGAACTGGAAACCCGGGTGTGGGGCGAGGAGCTGCCGGATTCGGACTCGCTGCGGGTGCACATCCACGGCCTGCGTGCGGTCATCGACAAGCCGTTCCCGGTGCCCTACATCCAGACCCGCCACGGCATCGGCTACCGGATCGCAGCGCCCGATGGCGGCACCTGATCCTGCCCCATCGCCGCGCCGCAGCCGGCGCTTCCGCCGCCGGCTGCGTACCCGCATCATCCTGTCCTTCCTGCTGCTCGGTTCGGGGCTGACGACGCTGTTCGCGTTCCTGACCGACGTGGCGCGCCAGCGCGTGGAGAACCAGCTGGTCGAAGAGGTGATGAACAGCAACATCGACGAGTACGCGCGGCGCTTCTATTTCGACCCGAGCAACACCAAGCCCGAGCTGCCCGTGCAGCAGATGTACGGCAGGGTGGTCACGCCCAGCGGCTTCGAACAGCTGCGCCAGGACGAGCCGGACTGGTACGAACTGCCCAACGGCAACCACAACATCAGCGGGCGCGACGAGAAGGGCGAGCCGTTCGCCTACAAGCTCGCGATCCGCAAGACGCCGAACGAGTGGTTCTTCCTCGCCTACGACATGACCCAGACGCTGCGTGGCGAGATCCAGCTCAAGCGCGCGCTGTACGTGTCGATCCTGCTGTTCAGCGGCCTGTCGCTGCTGATCGGCTGGTGGTCGGCCTCGCGCGTGATGCGTCCGGTCAGCGACCTGGCCGCACGCCTGCGCGCCTACCGTGGATCCAGCAACCCCAAGGCGCTGGCGAGCCATTTCCCGGACGACGAGGTCGGTCAGCTGGCGGAAGCGCTGGACGACTATTCGACGCGGCTGACCGAGGTGGTGCAGCGCGACCGCGAGTTCAACGCCGACGTCAGCCATGAACTGCGCACGCCGCTGGCGGTGATCAAGGGCGCGGTGGAACTGCTGCTGTCGCGGCCGGAGATGGACGAGCGCACGCGTGCGCGGCTGGCTCGCATCCAGCGTGCGGAACAGCAGTGCAGCGACCTGATCGGCTCGCTGCTGCTGCTCTCGCGCAACGAGCGCGGCCAGGGGCGCAGCGAGGTCGCCAAGGTGGCCGAACAGCTGCTCGATTCGCACCGCGCGCAGCTGGGCGGCAAGGCCCTGGAGCTGCGCATGGAAGGCGCTGAAGATCTGGTGATCGAAGCGCCGGAGGCGGCGTTGTCGGTGGCGCTGGGCAACCTGATCGGCAACGCGGTCAAGTACACGCCGCAGGGCGAGGTGGTGGTGCGCCTGCTGACCCATGCGGTGCAGGTGACCGATACCGGACCGGGGCTGAGCGACGACGATGCGGCGCGGCTGTTCCAGCGCGGTTACCGCGGCACCCATGCCGGGCATTCGCAGGGGGCGGGCATCGGCCTGTCGATCGTCGGTCGCCTGTGCGATCTGTACGGCTGGGACGTGCAGGTGGCGCCGCGTCGCGACGGCCAGTCCGGCGTGGTCGCGACTTTGTCGTTCGGGCGCAACGCGGTCTGATCGGATCGGTCGCGGCGGGTGCATCCGCGCCAGCCGCAGGTGAGCGGGGCGCGCGCATGGCGGCGATGGATCAGGGCGTCCGGGTAGTCGGCGGCACGGTCGCCTGCCCAAGCGTCGTCGATCGCTCAGGCGTCGGACTGGCCTGAGCCGGGCGGCTCAGAGCCTGACCCAGAAACAGCCGAAACTGCGCCGCAGTCCGAACACCGTGCGTGACGGCGTGCTGCCGTTGGCGAGCGTCTGTTCCAGGCGCAACGCGGTCGGCCTGGGGCGCGGCGGTGGCGCGACCGGCGATGCCATGGGGGCGTCGGCTGGCGGATCGGTCGGCGCCTGCGGTGCTGCGCCATCGTCCTCGTACGCGTTCCCTGGATAGACCGGCACGATGTCGACCAGCGGGCGCGCGGCGATCGATTCGAGCCGATCGAGCGTGCGCCCGGCCGCTGCGTTGGAGTGGCCGGCCCAGTCGTACAGGCTCGAGAGCCGGTTCACGTCGTTGTTCCGGATCGCGGCGCCGAGCTCGGCCACGAGGTCGCCGAGCGTGCGCGGGCAGCCGCTGCCAAGGCGCCGGGGTTCGCCTGCATCCTGCGTGGCCGGCGGAATGCGGGGTGCCGCGCCGATGTCGATGCAGCGGCGGTCGCTGAAGACGGTGCGGCCTTCCGCGTCCACGCAGCGGTGGACCTGCTGGGCCAGCGCATCGCCCGGCCCGACGGCCGGCATCAGGAACACGCAGCAGAGCAGGAGTCGACGACGCATCCGGGCAGTCTAGGCTGCACCGCGTCCCGCGGACAGCCGCGATCGTGGCGCAGGCGCGCGGGGTTCAGCCGCGCAGGCGTTCCAGCACCGCCTGGGTCGGCTTGGCCAGGTTGAGCGTGTAGAAGTGCAGCGACGGTGCGCCGCCATCGGACAGGCGCCGGCACAGCTCGGCGACCACGTCGGCGCCGAACTCGCGCACCGCGGCGGCATCGTCGCCGAAGGCCTGCATGCGCTTGCCGATCCAGCGCGGGATCTCCGCGCCGCAGGCTTCGGAGAAGCGGCGCAGCTGGGAGAAGTTGGAGATCGGCATGATGCCGGGAATGATCGGCACCTCCACGCCCAGCCGGCGCACATCGTCGACGAAGCGGAAATACGCGTCGGCGTTGTAGAAGTACTGGGTGATCGCGGCATCCGCGCCCGCATCGATCTTGGCCTTGAAATGCCGCAGGTCGAGCTGCGCGTCCTGCGCCTGCGGATGCGTTTCCGGATAGGCGCCGACCTCGATGCGGAAGCGGTCGCCGTGCTCGGCACGGATCAGCTCGACCAGTTCGGAGGCGTAGCGCAGGTCGCCGGCGTGGCCCATGCCGGAGGGCAGGTCGCCGCGCAGGGCGACGATGCGCCGGCAGCCGATCGCACGGTACAGCTTGAGCAGCTCGCGGATCTCCTCGCGGCTGCCGCCGACGCAGGACAGGTGCGGCGCCGCCTCGAACCCGTGGTGCTGGTTGAGGTGCCGCACCGTTTCGGAGGTGTAGCTCAGGGTCGAGCCGCCGGCGCCGAAGGTGCAGGACACGTATTCGGGGGCGTACACGCGCAGTTTGGCGGCGGCGCGGTCCAGCTGCGCACGCTGGTCGTCGGTCTTGGGCGGGTAGAACTCGAGGCTGATCGGCGTCATCGCGGTACGGGCATCCCTGGGTCGGGGCGGATAATATCTCTTTATCGCGATGGATGTGAAGTTGCACGTGCCGTGCGCTGCCGACGCCGCTTGCCGTTGCGCCTTGCCGTTGCGCCCTGCCGCTCGTCCACTCCGGTCGCCGCCCGTCATTCCTTTTCCGCGTCGGGGCCGTCGCGATTCAGCCTGTCTCCATCGACTCACCACCAAGGAAAGCGACGATGCGCCATCTGCCCCTGTGTTCCCGGCCCTTCAAACCTGCCGTCTGGATCGCGATCGTCATCGCGGCGGTGATCGCGCCGAGCGTGGCCAGGGCCGCGCCGCAGGCGCACGGCGACATCCAGGTCGAGGTGATCGGCGAGGGGCGTCCGCTGCTGATGATTCCCGGCCTGAACAGCAGCGCCGAGGTCTGGCGCGAGACCTGCCAGGCGCTGCAGCCGGTGCAGTGCCACCTGGTCCAGCTGCCCGGCTTCGCCGGCGCGCCAGCGGGGACGTCCCACGCCTTCCTCGACAGCATGCGCGACCAGGTGCTGGCCTATGCACGCGATCGCAGGCTGCAGGCGCCGGCCGTGATCGGCCACAGCCTGGGGGGCCTGCTCGGGCTGAAGATGGCGCTGGCCGCGCCGGATGCCCTGGGGCCGCTGGTGATCGTCGATTCGCTACCGTTCTTCGCCGCCGCGACCAATCCCGCTGCGACGGTCGACACGGTGCGCCCGATGGCCGATGCGATGCGCCAGCAGATGCTCGCGCTCGACGAGGCCACCTATGCCCGCCAGGCCGCGGCGTCGCTGGCCCGGATGACGCGCTCGGCCGAGCGCACGGAGGAACTCGCCCGCTGGGGCGCGGCCAGCGATCGCGCCACCACCGCGCAGGCGATGCACGAACTGTTCGTCACCGACCTGCGTGGCGAGCTCGGCGCTGTCCGTTCGCCGACCCTGGTGCTCGGCGCCTGGGCCGCGTATGCCGCGTTCGGCCAGACCCGGGACGCGACGCAGGCGATCTTCGCCGGCCAGTACGCGATGCTGCCGGACGTGCGGATCGAACTGAGCGAGTCCGGCTACCATTTCCTGATGTGGGACGACCCGCAGTGGCTGCAGCAGCAGGTGCGCGCGTTCCTGGCCGCGCATCCGGGGCGCGGCGGCTGAGCGGAACGAGGAAGGGCGGATGCGCGGCGGCATCCGCCCACGCACGATGTCGACAGGTGGGATGACGATGCAGGCTGTCCGTGGTTTCCGGTGGTTTTGGCTGCTCAACCTGCTGCCGTGGCTGGCCTATTGCGCGGTCAACCTGGGGCTGGGGCTGGGCTATTTCGGCTGGAGCTCGGGCCTGCTGCTGCTGTCCATCACGCTGTCGGGCCTGCTCTACGCGGTATCGGCGACGGTGCGCGCGCAGGCGCTGCGGCGCGGCTGGTTTGAACTGGAGCTGGGGGCGCTGGCCTGGCGCATGCTGCTGGGCGTGCTGGGCGGGGCGTTGCTGACCCAGATCGGCGTGGCGCTGGTGCTGCGTCCGGCGCTGGCGCTGGGCTGGGTGGTGCTGCCGGGGTCCAGCTATGGGTTGGGCGCGTCGCTGATGTACTGGTTCAACACCAGCGTCATCCTGGGCCTGTGGGTGGCGGGCTGGACCGGCTGGACCGCGCTGGCGCATGCACGCACGTCGCGTCTGGCGCGGCTGCGGGCCGAGGCCGACCGGCATGCGCTCGAACACGACGCGCTGCGCGCCAGGCTGAACCCGCACTTCGTGTTCAACGCGCTCAACAACCTGCGCGCGCTGATCCTGGAGGATCCGCAGCGCGCGCGCGAACTGGTCAGCCGCCTGTCCAACACGCTGCGCCACGCGCTCGAACACAGCCAGCGCGAGCGCGTGCCGCTGGCCGGCGAACTGGCCGTGGTCGACGACTACCTGGCGGTCGAGGCCGTGCACTTCGAGGATCGACTGCGCGTGGTGCGCGATATCGCGCCGGGCCTGGACGAGGCGCAGCTGCCGCCGATGGCCCTGCAGCTGCTGGTCGAGAACGCCATCAAGCACGGCATCGCCGTCACCCCCGGCGGCGGCGAGCTGTGCATCGTCGCCCGGCGCGATGGCGACCTGCTGCGCTTGAGCGTGGCCAATCCTGCCGGGCCCGGCGCATCGACCGAAGGACATGGCGTGGGCCTGGCCTGGCTGCGCCATGCACTGACGCGGGTGCAGGGGCGGTTCACGCTCGAACACCACGATGGACGCGTGCTGGCGACGCTGGAGATCCCGCAATGAGCGCGATGCCGCTGCGCGTGTTGATCGTCGACGATGCGCGCCTGGCCCGCGCCGAGCTGCGTACCCTGCTGATGCAGATCGAAGGCGTCGCGCTGGTCGGCGAATCCGAGGATGTGCCGCAGGCGCGCGCGGCGATCGCGCGGCTGCATCCGGACCTGGTGCTGCTGGACATCCAGATGCCGTCCGGCAGCGGCTTCGACGTGCTCGCCGGGCTGGACACGGTGCCGGCCGTGGTCTTCACCACCGCCTACGACCAGTACGCGCTGCAGGCGTTCGAGGCCAATGCGCTGGACTACCTGCTCAAGCCGGTCGACCCGGCGCGCCTGCGCGCGGCGCTGGACAAGGCGCGTCCTGCCGCCGGCGTGCCGGCCGCCGTGGACGCTGGCGTGCCGCGCGGCCTGCTCGGCGCCGACGACCAGGTGTTCCTGCGCGATGGCGAGCGTTGCTGGTTCGTGGCGATGGGCGAGGTGTCGCGGATCGTGGTGGACGGCAACTACGCGCGGCTCTGGTTCCGCGACCAGACCGCGCTGCTGATGCGCAGCCTGGCGGCGCTGGAGGCGCGGCTGGACCCGGCGCTGTTCTTCCGCGCCAACCGCAACACCCTGGTCAACCTGCGCCAGGTGCGTGCGGTCGAACCCTCGCTCGCCGATGGCTACCTGCTGCGGCTCAGGGATGGCGGCGCGGTCGAGGTCTCGCGGCGCCAGGCGAAGGAACTGCGCGAGCGGCTGGCGCTCTAGCGCTGCACCTGCGCGCGTCGTACGCGCCCGGTCCGGCGGAGGGCACGTGGCTGTTCCACCTGGGCTCGATGCGGTACTGCCGCACGCCGGCTGACGGTAGGCGGCGACAACGGTGGGGCGCCATGGTGGCGATGACGGCACCCGGTCGTCGACCTGGAGCGCCGCCGGCATCCGCAGCGCAGGGCCCTCGAACTGGCGAGCCAGCCTGGCGCGGAGTGCGCGGATCGCCGTGGTCGGCTGCTGGCGGCCGGGGGTCACCAGGGTCGGTGCGATGGCCTCGCCGATCCCGTGCGGATTGAGCTGGAACAGCTGCCCGCCCGCGACGTCGTCGGCCACGTGGCACCAGGATTCGTAGGCGATGCCATGGCCCGCCCAGGCCCGGCGGCGGACTACCTCGCCGCCATTGGCGACCCGGTCGCCTTCGACCGCCAGGTCCTGCCAGCGGCCGTCGATGCGCGGCCACCAGCCGCGCCGCAGTTCGTCGCCGGGCAGGAAGCGCAGGGCCGGAGGCCGGCCCTGCGCGTCGGCACTGGCGGTCAGCCCGTGGCAGGTGATGCGGCGCGGTACCTGGTCGTTCATCCGCGCCTCCACCGTGTTGCAGCCCGACTGGGCACCGTGGTGCGTGCCCAGCGCGAGCTGCGTCAGCAGGGTGTCAGGGAAGGGGCTTCGGCGCGCGCAGCGCCGCTGGATACAGCGATGAAACGCTGCATCCTTTCGTCTCCGCATGGGTGAGACGGCAAATTCACGACAACGGCCGCATGGATCACTAGAATTCGCGCACGCAGATGCGACCGGCCGCGGGAATCGGGGGCAGCCGGGTTGCCACAGGCGACACCGCATCGGCGGCCCCGTGCATCAAAAGGCCCCGAACCATGAAAAAGATCCTCAAGGCCCTGCTGGGCCTGTTCGCGCTGTTCATCGTCGCAGCCGGACTGTTCCTCTACTGGCCCCTGTTCGAACGCTCCGCGCCGCCTGCGGAGAACGAGCAGCCGGTCGATGTCGTCCTGATCGGCGGCGGCATCATGAGCGTCACCCTCGCCACCTACCTGCAGGAACTCGAGCCCGGCTGGCGCATGCAGCTGTTCGAACGCCTCGACGGCGTCGGCCAGGAAAGCTCCGACGGCTGGAACAACGCCGGTACCGGCCACTCCGGCTTCGCCGAACTGAACTACACGCCGGAGCTGGCCGACGGCAGCATCGAGACCAAGCGCGCGGTCGGCATCGCCGAGCAGTTCGAGGTCTCGCGCCAGTTCTGGGCGCACCAGGTCGGTCGCGGCCACCTGCAGGCCCCGTCGGATTTCATCAACCCCACGCCGCACATGAGTTTCGTCTGGGGCGACGAGAACATCGCCTACCTGCGCAAGCGGCATGCGGCGCTGATCGCCAATCCGCTGTTCCACGGCATGCAGTATTCGGAAGACCCGGCGCGGATCGCGCAGTGGGCGCCGCTGCTGATGGAAGGCCGCGACCCGGCGCAGAAGGTCGCCGCGACCTGGATGCCGCTGGGCACCGACGTCAACTTCGGCGTGATCACCCGCCAGCTGACCGCCGCACTGCAGCGCGAGCCCGGTTTCGAGCTGCATCTGGGCCACGAAGTGCGCGGCCTGCACCAGAACGCCGACAGGACCTGGAACGTCACCGTCCGCGATCTCAAGGACGACAGCGAGCGCACGATCAAGTCGCGTTTCGTGTTCATCGGTGCCGGCGGCGCCTCGCTGAAGCTGCTGCAGCTGTCGGGCATCCCGGAATCGCGCAACTACGCCGGCTTCCCGGTGGGCGGCCAGTTCCTGGCGTTCGAGGCACCGGCGATCACCGGCCGGCATGACGTGAAGGCCTACGGCAAGGCCGAGGCCGGTTCGCCGCCGATGTCGGTGCCGCACCTGGATGCGCGCAAGCTGGACGGCAAGCCGGTGGTGCTGTTCGGGCCGTTCGCGCTGCAGAGCACGCGCTTCCTCAAGGAAGGTTCGTGGTTCGACCTGTTCTCCTCGGTCAACAACGACAACGTCGCCGGCATGCTCAAGGTCGGTGCCGAGAACCGCGAACTGGTCAGCTACCTGGCCCAGCAGGCCCGGCTGAGCGATGCCGACCGCCATGCCGAGCTGCTGAAGTACTTCCCCAACGCCAAGCCCGGCGACTGGAAGCTGGTCACCGCCGGCCAGCGCGTGCAGGTGATCAAGCGCGATCCGGCGACCGGCACGGTGCTGCAGTTCGGCACCGAGATCGTGACCGACGCCGATGCCAGCATCGCCGCGCTGCTGGGCGCCTCGCCGGGCGCATCGACCTCGCCGCCGATCATGCTCGAGGTGCTGTCCAAGGCCTTCCCCGACCAGGTCGCCGGTGCCTGGCAGCCGCGCCTGCAGCAGATCGTGCCCTCGTACGGGCGCAAGCTCAACGAGAGCGCGGCGCTGACCAACGAGATCCGCACCCTGACCAGCCAGGCGCTGCAGCTGCCGTATCTCGATGTTCCGGTGACGCAGGACGAAACGCAGGACGCCGTCGTGCCAGCACCGGAGGGCACCGGGGCATCGGTCCCGCCGGCACCCACGCCGCGTAACGCCAACCCCGAGCTGCAGGCGCTCTGAGACCCGGCCGCACACCTTCTCCCGCATGGCGGGAGAAGGTGCTGGACGGCGCTGGAGGCGGGCGCGACCGGCGCCTCCCCGCCGTCGGTGCCCATCAGCGTCGGATTCCCGCGAGAGCGGCGCTTCCGTTCCCGACGGTCCGTCCGCCGTGCCGCCCCGCTGCGCCACTGCATGCGCACGGGCCACTGCCGGTCTTCGCCCGCATGACGGGAGAGGATGGCGTGCAGTACCGGATGCCCCGAGACGCACTGCTTCATTCCGCCGAGGCCTGCACGCCGTGCCGTGCAGGTCGCCTCACGGCATGCCGTCCGCAGCGAAGTGCCGCGCCAGCCGCACCACTGCACGCACCCCGCACTACGCACTACGCACTACGCACTGAGCGCTGAGCACTGCGCACAACGCACAACGCACTGCGCGCCATTGCCCCAGCCTTCTCCCGCAGGGCGGGAGAAGGTGGCGCGCAGCGCCGGATGAGGGTGCGCGCCGCTCCCACACGCCGCTGCGTGGCGCTAGGCTGTCGCTCCGTCCCGGGAGCGTCGCATGCCGCGCATCGCCATCGTCTCCGACATCCACGGCAACCTGGCCGCGCTGGAAGCGGTGGCGGCCGACATCCGCACGCGCGGCATCGAGACCGTCTTCAATCTCGGCGACAGCCTGTCCGGCCCGCTGCTGCCGCAGGAAACCGCCGATTTCCTGATCGCCAGCGGCTGGCCATCGCTGGCCGGCAACCATGAGCGGCAATTGCTGGAACAGCGTCCCGGACGGGGCGCCGCCTCGGATCGCCACGCCGCGGCGCGGCTGGACGCCCGCGCATTCGACTGGATCCGCAGTCTGCCGGCCGTTCTGCGTCGCGACGGGCTGCTGCTGTGCCACGGCACCCCCGACAGCGATGTGGACTGGCTGCTGGAGCGCATCGCGCACGGCGCGCTGGTCGTCGACGACGAGGTGGCCATCCTGTCGCGTCTTCGTGGCGAGCAGGCGAGGGTGGTCGCCTGCGGCCACAGCCACGTCCCGCGCCTGCTGCGCAGCGCCGGCGGTCGGCTGCTGCTCAATCCCGGCAGCGTCGGACTGCAGGCCTATCGGGGCAGCCAGCCGCTGCCGTATGCGGTGCATGGCGCGACGCCCGACGCGCGCTATGCGGTGCTCGAACAGGTGGGAGGCGCCTGGCAGGCCGAACTGCTGGCCGTGCCCTACGACCACATGCGCATGGCGCGGCTGGCCGGCCGCAACGGTTTTCCCGACTGGGAAGTCGCGCTGGCGAGCGGACGCGCCTGAAAACGCGTTCAGTCATCCAGGTGCGTCGATTGGCGCCGGCCCCGGTCGAACAGGCATCATGTGGGACTGGAATCGACGAAGGATCCGACGCATGAAGCGATCGAAAGCCACCGCCCTGCTGCTGATGGGCGCCGCGCCGCTGCTGTTCACCGCCTGCCAGCGCGAGGCCGTGCAGGTGCAGGAAGGGCTCTACACCTCGGTGCAGAGCTGCGTGGAAGCGACCGGCAATCCGTCCGTGTGCCGCACCGCGTTCGAACAGGCGCAGGCCCAGTCCGCCGATGCCGCGCCGCAGTACGCGAGCCGTGCCGCCTGCGAGGCCGAATACAGCGCCGACCAGTGCGTCGAACAGAAGACCACCGCCGGCCATTCGTTCATCGGCCCGATGATGGCGGGCTTCTTCCTTTCCCAGATGATGAGCAATCGCGGCCCGGCCGCCGCGGCGCCCGCCGCCGGCCAGCAGCAGGCCGCGCCGGCGTTCCGCGACAGGAACAACGGCTGGGCGCGCGCCGCCGCGCCGGGCAGCGTCGCCGCGACCATGGGCAACGCCGGCCGCGCCGGCCTCACGCCGGTCAACCACACGCCGAACCGCGCGGTCACGGCCAGCCGTGGCGGCTTCGGCAACGCCGGCAGCAACCGCAGCAGCATCGGCGGCTGAGATGCGCCGTGTTCCCATCGCCGAGCGCGCCCACTGGCGCGCCCGGGCCGACGAGTGCGGGTTCCGCTTCCACACCATCGACGGCGCGCCGTACTGGGACGAGCGCGCGTACTACGCGTTCACCCTGCGCCAGATCGAGCACGACATCGAGGATCCCAGCGCGGAGCTGCACGCGATGGCGCTGGGCCTGGTCGACGAGATCGTCGCCAGCCAGGAGCTGATGGAGCAGCTGGCGATCCCCGAGCCCTACCGCGACTGGATCGCCGACAGCTGGCGGCGTCGCGAGGGCCATCTGTACGGGCGCCTGGACCTGGCCTACGACGGCACCGGGCCGGCCAAGCTGTACGAGCTCAACTACGACACGCCGACCTCGCTGTTCGAGGCCGCGTTCTTCCAGTGGCAGTGGCTGGAAGACCAGCGCGACGCCGGCCTGCTGCCGCCGCACGCCGACCAGTTCAACTCGCTGCACGAGGCGCTGGTCGAGCGTTTCGCCGCGCTGGCCGCTGGCCTGCCGCCGCCGCTGTACTTCAGCGCGGTGCGCGCCTCCGAGGAAGACCAGGGCACGGTCGCCTACCTGCGCGACTGCGCGGTGCAGGCGGGGCTGCGTGGCGACACGCTGGCGATCGAGGACATCGGCCTGTCCGAGGACGGGCGTTTCACCGACCTGGACGACACCGTGATCGGCTCGCTGTTCAAGCTGTATCCGCTGGAAGACCTGTTCGCCGAGGACTTCGGCCGGGCGCTGCCCGAATCCGGCCTGCGCCTGCTGGAGCCGCCGTGGAAGGCGCTGCTCAGCAACAAGGGCATCCTGCCGCTGCTGTGGCAGCGGCATCCCGGCCATCCGAACCTGTTGCCGGCCGAGTTCGACCATGGCGGCGCCCTGGCGCGCGGCTGGGTGCGCAAGCCGCTGTTCTCGCGCGAGGGCGCCAACATCGTCATGCACACCGCCGACGGGCGCACGCTGGAAAGCGCCGGGCCGTACACCGGTCCGTGCATCCGCCAGGCGCTGCATCCGCTGCCGGCGTTCGACGGGCGTTACCCGATGGTCGGCAGCTGGGTGGTCGGCGACCAGGCCTGCGGCATCGGCCTGCGCGAGGACGACGGCCCGATCACCCGCGACAGCGCCCGCTTCGTGCCGCATGCGATCGTCGACGAGGCCAGCGGCAACGGCGGCGTGTTCTACGCCTGAAGGCCGATGCGGCAGCGGGTGAGGCCCGGGCCGCGATCGGCGCCAGCAGCGCTGGGAGCGCTTGCTGGAAGAGGCGGGAGGCTTTCCTGCGTTCGTGGTGGATCGGCGCCGTGCCGATCCGCTCCGCAGCTGGTTGCCATGGGGCCGGCCGAACCCGCGCCAGTCGAACAGCGGCCAAGCATGCGTGCCGGCTGCGACCTGCAGCCTGCCGATCCGCGCACCGGAGCGCATGCGCCAGCGAGCGCCGCGCGCATGACCGCGGTTGGTCGTCAGCGCGATCCGGCGGTGCGCTCGTCGTAGGCGCTGCGCGCCTGCTCGATCTGGTCCAGGTGCTGTTCGGCCCAGAGCCAGACCCCGCAGAACGCCGCGCCAAGACCCAGTCCCAGGTCGGTCAGCCGGTACTCGACGCGTGGCGGCACCACCGGATGCACGGTGCGGATCAGCAGGCCTTCGCGCTCCATCTCGCGCAGGGTCTGGGTCAGCATCTTCTGGCTGATGCCGGGGATCAGTTTCGACAGCCGGGTGAAGCGCAGCTCGCCGTGCTCGGCCAGCACATCCAGCACGATCATCGTCCACTTGTCGGCCACGCGTGCGATCACGCCGTTGACCAGCGCTTCGACGCGCGGATCGAGGCTGTGCTGCTGCGACAGCTTCTCCTGCACCTCGCGGTGATGGCGGGCGAAATCGATCGGCATGGTTCGCTCTCTTTCAGGTAAGTATGGAACCGGAAGGTGGGTATCGCAGTTTCGCGTGCCTTCTTTCGAAGAGTGTGTATGACGCCTATCCTCGCTTCAAGCGTTCCAGGGACGGGCGCGCGCTTCCGGAAGCGCATCACCATCGACCCATCGACGTGAGGATTCCAGGCATGCACAGCGCACTTTCATTTTCCGCACTCCGCCCGGCTGCCCCTGGCCGCCGGCATCTCGCCACCCTGGTCGCCACCGCGATCGGCCTGTTCTCGGCGATGGCCGACGCCGCCAGCGGCGCCGCCACGGCCAAGCCACGCCCGGTCGACGACGCGCTCACCATGCAGGCCAGCGGCAACACCATCCTGATCACCGGCGGCGGTTCCGGCATCGGCCGCGAACTGGCCCGCCGCTTCCACGACCAGGGCAACACGGTGATCGTCGCCGGCCGCCGGCTCGAACCGCTGCAGGGCACCATCGACGGGCGGCCCCGCATGCACGCGATGCTGCTGGACCTCGAGCAGCCGGACGCGGTCGAGGATTTCGCGCGCCGGCTCACCGCCGAACATCCGGGCCTGAACGTGCTGATCAACAACGCCGGCATCATGCGCGTCGAGGACCTGTCCACGCGGCGCGCGCTGGATGATGCCGAGGAGACCATCGTCACCAACCTGCTCGGCCCGATCCGCCTGACCAATGCGCTGGTCGATCACCTGGTCGCGCAGCCCGGCGCCACCATCGTCAACGTGTCCTCGGGGCTGGCCTTCGTGCCGCGTGCCGATGCGGCCACCTACAGCGCCAGCAAGGCGGCGATCCACTCCTACACCGTGTCGCTGCGCCACCAGTTGCGCGGCAGGGCGAAGGTGATCGAGCTGGCACCGCCGGGCGTGCAGACCGAACTGAACCCGGGCCAGTCCACGCGCGATGGCTTCATGCCGCTGCAGGCCTTCATCGACGAGGTGATGGGCCAGTTCGCGCAGCAGCCGGTGCCGGACGAGATCCTGGTCGAACGGGTCAACTTCCAGCGCCTGGCCGAACGCGAGGGACGCTTCGACGCGGCGATGGAGCGGATCAACGGTCCGTGACAGCGGGTCCCTGAACCGCGATACCGGCCGGAGCGCATCAGCGGCGCTCCGGTCGATGGATCCGGCGTTCCGTGATGGCTGGCAGGTGGTCAGCCGCGGCGCCAGCCGCAACAATGCGGTCGAGGCCCCCTTCGTGCGGCATGCATCGGCCGCCGCCTTCTTCTCCTACCGTGCAGCGAGCCCATGAACCCGATCCAGAATGCCGGCCGCGCCGGTTTCCTGCAGAAGATCTTCAACGTGCGACGCGACGAGGTGGCGCCGGTCGCGATCGCCGTGCTGTTCTTCTTCCTCATCCTGACCGCGCTGATGCTGCTGCGGCCGGCGCGCGACGCGCTCGGCATGGAGCGCGGCATCGAGAGCATCCGCTGGCTGTTCATCGGGACCGCGGTGGTCACCCTGATGGTGAATCCGGCGTTCGGCTGGCTGGTCGCGCGGCTGCGCCGGCTGCAGTTCATCGCGATCACCTATGCGGGCTTCGCGCTGAGCCTGGTCGGTTTCTGGAGCCTGCTGGCGTTCGCGCCGGAGGCGGTCGGCACCGTCAGCGGCCAGGTCTTCTATGTGTGGTTCAGCGTCTTCAACCTGTTCGTGTCGATGGTGTTCTGGGCGCTGATGGCCGACCGCTTCGATGTGGAGCAGAGCAAGCGCCTGTTCGGCCTGATCGCGGTCGGCGGCACCCTGGGCGCGATCTTCGGGCCCTGGCTGACCAGGCAGCTGGCGCCGGTGATCGGCACGCCGGCGCTGCTGCTGCTGACCGCCGGCCTGCTGGTGCTGGCCATCGCCGCCGCCTGGGCGCTGGCCCGCACCCAGCCGCTGGACGCGGGCCCGTGCACGGCCGACCCCGCCCAGGCGCGAAGCGACCTCGCGCATGACGACCTGCGGATCGGCGGCAACGCATTGGCCGGCATCCGCGCGGTGCTGACCTCGCGCTATCTGCTGGGCATCGCCGGCTACGTGGTGATCCTGTCGGTGATGGTGACCTTCATCTACTTCACCCGCCTGCAGATGGTCGAAGCGGCCGCGGCCACCCTGGACGCGCGCACCGAACTGCTGGCCACCATCGACATGTGGACCCAGATCGCGGTGCTGGCGCTGCAGCTGAGCCTGACCGGCCACCTGATGAAGCGCCTGGGCGTGTCGTTCGCGCTGGCGCTGCTGCCGATCACAGTGGCGCTGGGCTTCGTCGGCCTGGCGGTGTTCGGCTCGTTCCTGGTGCTGATCCTGCTGGAGGCGGTGGTGCGCGCGGTGCAGCGTGCGATCACGCGCCCGGCGCGCGAAACGCTGTTCACCGTGGTCAGCCGCGAGGACAAGTACAAGGCCAAGGCCTTCATCGACACCTTCGTCTATCGCGTCGGCGACGTCACCGGCGCGCAGGTCGAGGGCGGGCTGGGACGCCTGGGCATGGGCCTGGCGGCGCTGGCCAGCGTGGCCGTGCCGCTGGCGCTGGTGTGGGCGACGCTGGGCATCTGGCTCGGTCGCGCGCAGCGGCGGCGGGCGCAGGCGCTTCCGCCAGGCTGAGGCGGGCTGCGGCGGACCGGTGGCAACGGGTACCCTGTGGCCCGTTCCATTGGTCCCGCTGCCGCATGTCGATCTTCCTCACGCCGTTCGCCCGCACCCGCCTGTTCCCGCGCACGCCGCGCGGCAACACCATCCAGGACTGCACGCCCGAGCAGTTCGAACAGCACCTCAATGCGCATCCGCCGTTGAAGGTGCTCGACGGCTATGCGCCGTTCTGCAAGCTGCACGTGCACCGCAACTGGACCTCCACACGCTGCCTGACCGTGCCGGTCAGCGATGCGAACCGGCACCTGCTGCGCTCGGCCTACGAGGCGCGCTCGCGCGAGGAACTGCCGGTGCTGGTGCGCTGGTTCGAGGGCGTGGAGCCGCCGGTGGCCGACTATCTGGTGGTGATCCTCTACAGCCGCGAGCAGCTGGCCAAGGAGGGATCGCCGATCGAGGCAGACTGGGGCGTGGTCGGCTGCATCTACACGGCCGAGCCCGAGGAGATCCCGATGGCGCCGATCACGATGATGCGCAATGCGCTGGGCGTGGAGGAGGGCGGCTCGGGCGTGCCGCTGGACCGCGATGCCTACCGGCGCGCGGTGGCGTTCTGGGAGAACAACGCCAACTGGCGGCCGTGAGGCCGGAAGGCCGGTCGGTGCCCTGACGCCCTGTTGGATCCGCCTCAAGTCGGCGCTGATCGCTGCCGATAAGCGGGTATGCCTATGGCATCGGTGCGGCGCGACGGCGGCATGCGTCCCGCCGCCGACCCGCGCCATCCCGGAGCTCCCCAGGTGACCACATGAGCGTCCTTCTGATCATCCTCATGAGCATCCTGGGGCTGTGGGCCGTGCTGGCGACGGGGCTGGCCCTGGTCTGGGGCAAGCACCTGCGGCTCGAGCGGCAGGGGCACGGGGAAACGCAGGAAAGGAATGCGCGGTACCGCGCGGCGCTCAAGCGCTCGGAGCAGAAGGCCGCGGACATCGCCGCGCAGTTCGAGGCGCTGCAGCGCGATCACCTCGACCTGCAGCAGGCCATCGAGACCAGGGAGCAGGAGCCGGTGGAACGGCCGGTTCCCATGGTGATGATCGACAGTCTCGATCTGTCGGGCGAGATCGGCACGCTGTTCGAACACGTCGCCCGCGTGGCGACCGCGGTCAGGAGCTACAGCGCCTACACGCGCGGGAAGTACGGCCCGGAGTCGGACAAGGCCCGCTACGACCTGCTCTGGCTCGCGGACTGCCTGCACACCTACGACCGTGTCGGCCGGGCCCTGGCCGGCGGCAGCCAGCGTGCGCTGTCGGAAGCCTGCGGCGAGCTGCTGTCGATGTACGACATGTACCTGAAGGACGACTCCGGCTACGACAGCCGCGACACCTTCCGGCGTCTGTCCGAACGCGTGCCGCTGGCCGGCGTGATCGACGCCGTCCGTGCGATCAACATGAAGATCCAGGTCGCGCCCACCGTCACCGCCGGCGCACTCGAGCGCAGGCAGCAGGCGGACGCGCTGCCGGTCGTGTAGGCCCGCCCCGTCTGGGGGCGGCGTGGCGCGCGTCGGCCGCATGCCGGCGAAAGGGCGGCCTGCGGCATCGGTGAAGTGCGCCGTGGCCGTCCGGGTGTACCGAGCCGATGCGGCTCACGTCGCGATGCCCGTTCTAACCACGTCCCTGGCTTCTGCGCACGGGCCGCGCCATGGCGAGGTGCTGCGCCGCTGGCGCCGTGTCAGCACGGGCAGGTTCGAAGGCGCTGCGGTCGAACGCGTGGCCCGGACGCGAACGCGCGTCACGGCCGCCATGCAGAACGGGCGCCCGAAGGCGCCCGTTCCGTGTCGACCCTGTGGACCGGCCTGCGGCCGATCAGTAGCGGTAGTGGTCCGGCTTGTACGGGCCTTCCACCGGCACGCCGAGGTAGTCGGCCTGGTCCTTGCTGAGCGTGGTCAGCTTCACGCCGATCTTCTCCAGGTGCAGGCGCGCCACTTCCTCGTCCAGCGCCTTCGGCAGGCGGTAGACGGTCTTCTCGTAGACGTCCTTGTTCGCCCACAGGTCGATCTGGGCCAGGGTCTGGTTGGCGAACGAGTTGGACATCACGAAGCTCGGGTGGCCGGTGGCGCAACCGAGGTTCACCAGGCGGCCTTCGGCCAGCAGGAAGATCGCGTTGCCGTTCGGGAACACGAACTTGTCGACCTGCGGCTTGATGTTGATGCGCTGCGCGCCCGAGGCGTACAGCGCGTCGACCTGGATCTCGTTGTCGAAGTGGCCGATGTTGCAGACGATGGCCTGGTCCTTCATCGCCTGCATGTGCGCCAGGGTGATGATGTCCTTGTTGCCGGTGGTGGTGACGTAGATGTCGGCCTGGCCGAGGCTGTCCTCGACGGTGTTGACCTCGAAGCCTTCCATCGCCGCCTGCAGCGCGCAGATCGGGTCGATCTCGGTGACGATGACGCGCGCGCCGTAGGCCCGCAGCGAATGCGCCGAACCCTTGCCGACGTCGCCATAACCGCAGACCACGGCGACCTTGCCGGCCAGCATCACGTCCATCGCGCGCTTCAGGCCATCGGCCAGCGACTCGCGGCAGCCGTACAGGTTGTCGAACTTGGACTTGGTGACCGAGTCGTTGACGTTGATCGCCGGGATCAGCAGCTTGCCCTGCTCGGCGATCTGGTACAGGCGGTGCACGCCGGTGGTGGTCTCTTCGGAGACGCCCTTCCAGTCCTTGACCACGCGGGTCCAGTAACCCGGGCGCTCGACCGCCACGCGCTTGAGCAGCGCCTTGATCACGCCTTCCTCGTGCGAGGACGCCGGCTCGTCGACCCACGTCGAGCCGTTCTCCAGCTCATAGCCCTTGTGGATCAGCAGGGTGACGTCGCCGCCGTCGTCGACCACCAGCTCCGGACCGGTCTGGGTGCCGTCGGCCAGGGTGAAGGTCAGCGCGTCGAGCGTGCAATCCCAGTATTCCTCCAGCGTCTCGCCCTTCCAGGCGAACACCGGCGTGCCGGTCGCGGCGATCGCGGCGGCGGCGTGGTCCTGGGTCGAGAAGATGTTGCACGAGGCCCAGCGCACGTCGGCGCCGATGTCCTTCAGGGTCTCGATCAGCACGGCGGTCTGGATGGTCATGTGCAGCGAGCCGGTCACGCGCACGCCCTTCAGCGGCTGCGTGGTGGCGTGCTTGCGGCGGATCGACATCAGGCCCGGCATCTCGTGCTCGGCGATGTCCAGCTCCTTGCGGCCCCAATCGGCCAGGGAGATGTCGGCGACCTTGTAGTCGCCTTCGGTGGAGAAGGTCTTCGGCTGTGCGTTCATGCGGATGCTCCGGTTCGTGGGCCAGCGGAAAGCTGGCTGTCGCCGGGCGCCGTTGAACGAAAGACACCGCGCCGAGCCTGGCCGACGCTCCCGGGCCTGGTGGCAGGCGGGTGTTCCGTGCGGTCGCAGCGCCCCTCGGCGGGTGGCGCGCAGTATATCGGAAGCACCGGCCGTGGCCCTTGCTGCGCGCTGTCTGCGGCCGCTGCCGGGACTTTCGTCACTGGCCGGCATCGCCGCCGAGCGGGTATCCAGTGGGGTTGCCATTCACGGAGTCACCCACCCGATGCGAACCATCGCCGCCACCCGCGCGCCCCGCCCCCTGACCCGGCTCGCCGCCGGCGTCCTCATCGCGGCCTGCACGCTGCACGCCGGGGCCGCCACGTCGGCGGCCAACGCCGACGCACGCGCCGAGGCGGGCTATCGCGCGCCTGTGGCGGAACTGAAGGCGATCGCCGAGGCCCCGCGCGCGCCCAGCCTCAGCCTGGGCCCGAAGCGCGACATCGCCGCGATGGTGCGCACCCCCGACCTGCCCGGCATCGAGGTGGTCGCCCAGCCCGAGCTCAAGCTCGGTGGCCTGCGCATCCACCCGCGCGTGTACGCGCAGAGCCAGTTCAGCTTCGGCAGCGACCTGTGGCTGATGGAGGTCGCCTCCGGCAAGGAGACGCGGATCGACGGCCTGCCGCAGGGCCTGGCCATCGCCGGCATCGCCTGGTCGCCGGACCAGCGCCACCTGGCGTTCAACCACATCGACAGCGCCAGCGGCGGCAACGAGTTGTGGCTGGTCGACATCGCCACGCACAGGGCGCGTCGCCTCGCCACCGGCCTGAACACGGTCAACGGCGGCGGCTATGCCTGGCTGCCGGACAGCCGCGGCCTGCTGGTGCAGCTGCGCCCGGCGCGCGCGCTGCCGCTGCCCGCCGCCGATGCGGTGCCGACCGGCCCGGCGATCCAGGAAACCGAAGCCGGTGGCGGGGTGCGCTCGGTGCGGACCTACCAGGACCTGCTGCGCAACGAATCCGATGCCCGCACCCTGGAGCACTACCTCGCCGTGCAGCCCGCGCGCGTGGACCTGCAGGGCAGGATCACCACGCTCGGTGCGCCGGGCTTCTACACCAGCCTGTCGGTGGCGCCCGGTGGCGCGCATCTGCTGGCGCAGCGGGTCGAGCGTCCGTTCTCCTACCTGGTGCCGGTCTCGCGCTTCCCCCGCGTGATCGACGTGCTCGACGCCGCCGGCAAGCCGGTGCATACCGTCGCCCGCCTGCCTCTGGTCGACGGCCTGCCGACCGGCAACGACGCGGTCGCCACGGGCGTGCGTTCGGTCAGCTGGCGCGCCGATGCGCCGGCCACGCTGGTCTGGGCCGAAGCCCAGGACGGCGGCGACCCGGCGCGCGAGACCCGGGTGCGCGATGCCGTGTTCCTGCAGGCTGCGCCGTTCTCGGCCGCACCGACGCGCGTGGCCGACCTCGAGTACCGCTATGCCGGCATCACCTGGGGCCGCGGCGACCTGGCCCTGCTCGACGAAAGCTGGCGCAAGACCCGCCGCACCAAGAGCTGGCGGATCCAGCCGGACCACCCGGCGCAGGCGCCGCAGCTGCTGCACGACCGCTCCTCCGAGGACCGGTACGCCGATCCGGGCGAGCCGGTGACCGCGCCGGATGCGGCCGGTCGCCAGCGCCTGCTGATCAGCAGCGACGGCAACAGCCTGTACCTGATCGGCGACGGCGCCTCGCCGGAAGGCGACCGTCCGTTCCTGGACCGCTACGACCTGGCCAGCGGCAAGGCCGAGCGCCTGTTCCACTCGCAGGCGCCGCGCTACGAGGTGCCGCGCGCGCTGCTCGACAACGATGCGAAGCGACTGCTGATCACCAGCGAGTCGCCGACCGAGCCGACCAACTACCAGGTCGTGACGTTCGGCAGCGTGGTCGACGACCACCAGGTGCTGACCCGCTTCCCGCATCCGCTGCCGCAGCTGCGCGACGTGCGCAAGGAACTGATCCGCTACACCCGCGCCGATGGCGTCGAACTGAGCGCCACGCTGTACCTGCCGCCCGGCTACGACGCGCAGCGCGATGGCCCGCGTCCGACCCTGCTGTGGGCCTATCCGCGCGAGTTCAAGTCGGCCGAGGCCGCCAGCCAGGTGATCGGTTCGCCGCATCGCTTCAACGCGATCAGCTACTGGGGCCCGCTGCCGTACCTGGCACGCGGTTTCGTCGTGCTGGACGGCCCGACCATGCCGATCGTCGGCGAAGGCGATGCCGAACCGAACGACACCTACGTCGAGCAGCTGGTCGCCAGCGCGCAGGCGGCGGTGGACGAAGTGGTGCGGCGTGGCGTGACCGACCGCGCGCGCGTCGCCATCGGCGGCCATTCCTACGGCGCCTTCATGACCGCCAACCTGCTCGCGCATTCGCGCATCTTCAAGGCCGGCATCGCCCGCAGCGGCGCCTACAACCGCACCCTGACGCCGTTCGGTTTCCAGGCCGAGGAGCGCAACTACTGGCAGGCGCAGCAGACCTACCTGGCGATGTCGCCGTTCAACTACGCCGAGAAGATCAAGGATCCGATCCTGCTGATCCACGGCGAGCAGGACAACAACTCCGGCACCTTCCCGATCCAGAGCGAGCGCCTGTTCGCCGCGATCAAGGGCCTGGGCGGCACCTCGCGCCTGGTGATGCTGCCGAACGAGTCGCACGGCTACCGTGCGCGCGAGTCGATCCTGCACATGCTGGCCGAAACCGACGACTGGCTGCAGCGTCACGTCGTCGGTAGCGCCGGCGCCGAGTCCGCCGCGCGCTGAGCTGGTTTTCGACCACGACGATGCCCGGGCCCTCCCGGGCATCGTCGTCTCTGGCCCGCTGCATCCGCGGCCTGGCCCGCGGGCCGCGTGAGGTTCCGGTGGATGCGCCGCGGCGCCCGATTCCATGCCGGCCGCGAGGCGCGGGGAGGATGTCCCGGCACCCCATTCCTGTCTCCGGATGCTGTCTCCGCTGTCGTCGGACAAGGTTCTGCTGAAACCTTTTGCTGCACCGCACATCGTGCCGAAGCATCGGCTAAGCTCGGGAGGTTTCCCGCTTACGGACGTCGTCGCCTCGATGAATGCACCACCCCAGCTGGAGTTCGCCGCCCCCGATGTTCCCCTGCGTGAAGACGTGCGCCGCCTCGGCGCGCTGGTCGGCGATGTCCTCGCCGAGCAGGTCTCGCCGGCATTCCTGGACGAAGTGGAACAGGTGCGGACCACCGCCATCGGCCGGCGCCAGAACGGTGGCGACATGGCATCGCTGGCGGACCTGCTGGACGGCCTGCAGCCGGAGCACGCCGAGTCCCTGATCCGCGCGTTCAGCACCTACTTCCAGGTGGTCAACATCGCCGAGCGCGTGCACCGCATCCGCCGTCGCCGCGACTACCAGCGGACCGATGCCGGAACGCCGCAGCCGGACAGCCTGCATGACGCCGTGCGCCGGCTGAAGGCCAAGGGCGTCGGCCTGGACGAACTGGCCGGCTGGCTGCCGCGGATCGACATCGAGCCGGTGTTCACCGCGCACCCGACCGAAGCCGTGCGCCGCGCGCTGCTCGAGAAGGAGCAGCTGATGGTGGCCAGCCTGGTCAACGACCTCGACGGCCAGCGCACGCCGCATGAACGCGAGGTCGACCAGGCCCGCTTCCGCATGGCGCTGACCTCGAGCTGGCAGACCGCCGATTCCTCGCCGGTGCGGCCCACGGTCGGCGACGAACGCGAGCATGTCGGCTTCTATCTCACCCGCGTGCTCTACCGCGTGGTGCCGGCCCTGTACGAAAGCCTGGAGCACGCCCTGCGCGAGGCCTATGGCGAGGCGCTGCCGCTGCCGCGGCTGCTGCGCTTCGGTACCTGGGTCGGCGGCGACATGGATGGCAATCCGAACGTCGACGCGGCCACCGTCACCGCGACCCTGGACGCGCAGCGCGCCGCGATCCTGCAGCTGTACCTGAAGGAGCTGTGGCAGCTGGCCAGCCTGCTGAGCCAGTCGACCACGCTGGTGGCGGTCAGCGACGCGGTACAGGCGCGGATCGAGGCCTACCGGGCGTTGCTGCCGGAAGCGGTCGGGACATCGCGGCCGCGCCACGGCGACATGCCGTACCGCCTGCTCAACGACCTGATGCGCGCGCGCCTGCAGGCGACCCTGGACGATGCGCCGGGCGGCTATGCCGGCCCGCAGGAACTGGAGGCCGACATCCAGCTGATCCTGGACAGCCTGGCCGCCAACAAGGGCCTGCACGCGGGCTGGTTCGCGGTGCGGCGCCTGCTGTGGCGGGTACGCACCTTCGGCTTCCATCTGGCACGGCTGGACGTGCGCCAGGAGTCGGGCGTGCATGCACGCGCGGTGGCGACCGCGCTGGGCGTGGACGACTGGGAAGCGCTGGACGCGGTCGAACGCGCCAGGCGGCTGCAGCCGCATGCCAGCGACGCGCAGCCGTTGCCGGCGGTGGACGACGAAGGCAACGCGCGCCTGGATGCGGTGTTCGCCGCGCTGGCCGATGCGCGACGCCGCCACGGCGCCGATGCGCTGGGCAGCTACATCATCTCGATGGCGCACGACCGCGCCGACGTGCTGACCGTGCTGGCGCTGGCGCGTCGGGGCGGCCTGGTCGACGACGACGGCCAGGTGCCGCTGGACATCGCGCCGCTGTTCGAGACCATCGACGACCTCGGCCACGGCACCGAGGTGCTGCGCGACCTGCTCGCCGACCCGGTCTACCGCGCCCACCTGGCCGCGCGCGACAACGTGCAGATGGTGATGCTGGGCTATTCCGACAGCGGCAAGGACGGCGGCATCGCCGCCTCGCGCTGGGGCCTGCAGCGTGCGCAGGTGGAACTGGTCGAGGCCGCGCAGGAACTGGGCATCCGCCTGACGTTCTTCCACGGCCGCGGCGGTTCGATCGTGCGTGGCGGCGGCAAGACCACGCGCGCGCTGGAAGCCGCGCCGCGCGGCAGCGTCGACGGCCGCCTGCGGGTGACCGAGCAGGGCGAGGTGATCCACCGCAAGTACGGCATCCGCGCGCTGGCGCTGCGCTCGCTGGAGCAGTCGGTCGGCGCGGTCCTGCGCGCCAGCCTGCGTCCACGGCAGGCCGAACCGCGCGAAGAGGCCTGGCGCACGATCATGGCCTCGGTCGCCGAGGCCAGCAGCCGGCACTACCGCGATTTCGTCGGCGCACCGCGTTTCATGGACTATTTCCGCACCGCCACGCCGATCGACGTGATCGAGCGCATGACCCTGGGGTCGCGTCCGTCGCGACGGCTGGGCCAGGACGCGGCGCTGACCAACCTGCGCGCGATTCCGTGGGTGTTCGCCTGGAGCCAGGCGCGGGCGGTGATCCCGGGCTGGTACGGCGTCGGCAGCGGCCTGCAGGCGGCGGTCGATGCGCATGGCGAGGACGCCCTGCGCGAAATGGGCCGCGACTGGCCGTTCTTCAAGACCTTCCTCGACGACATCGCGATGGTCCTGGCCAAGGGCGACATCGGCATCGCCGGGATGTTCTCGCAGCTGGCCGGCGACGACCTGCACGCGGCGTTCTTCCCGCGGATCGAGCGCGAACTGGAGCTGACCCGCAAGTGGGTGATCGCGCTCAACGGCGGCCAGTGGCTGCTGGAGCACGACCAGCGGCTGGCGCTGTCGATCCGCCTGCGCAATCCCTACGTCGACCCGATCAGCGTGCTGCAGGTCGACCTGCTGCGGCGCTGGCGCGACAGCGGCCGCGAGGACGAAGCCCTGCTGCGCGCGCTGGTCGCCAGCGTGAACGGCGTGGCCCAGGGCGTGCAGAATACGGGCTGAGCCGGCGTGGGGACGCCGGGCAGGGGACGCACGGGTGACATCGGATACGACAGGGCAATACCAGCGGGTCAAGCGCATCGTCATCGAGGCGCTGGACCGCCAGGGCGCCGGGCGCGAGGCGTGGATCGTCGAGCAGTGCAGCGGGGAACCGGTGCTGGAGGCCGAGGTCCGCGCGCTGCTGGGCGACATGGAGCGGGATGCGACGCTCGCCGTGTCGCTCGATTCGCTGACCTCGCCGGACGCGTCGCGCGTGTTCGCCGATCTCAGCGGCCAGGACGCCTCCGCCCGGTCGCCGCGCGAGTACCGGCTGCTGCGCCGCCTCGGTGCCGGTGGCATGGGCGTGGTCTACCTGGCCGAGCGCAGCGACGGCGGGTTCCTGCAGCGGGTGGCGCTGAAGCTGCTCAACCCGGTCGCCGAGGCATCGCCGGAACTGCGCGAGCGCTTCGCCCGCGAACGCGCGCTGCTGGCGCGGCTGGACCATCCCGGCATCGCGCGGCTGCTCGATGGCGGCATCCTCGGCGATGGCCGTCCGTTCCTGGCGATGGAGTATGTCGAAGGCCAGCGGATCGACCTGCATGCCGAGGGCCTGCCGCTGCAGCAGCGGATCGCGCTGTTCCTGAAGGTCTGCGACGCGGTGGCCGATGCGCACCGCTGCCTGGTGATCCACCGCGACATCAAGCCGGCCAACATCCTGGTCGACCCGCGTGGCGAGCCGCGGCTGCTGGATTTCGGCATCGCCCGGCTGATCGAGGACGAAGACGTGGCCGCGGCGCGGACCGAAACCGGCCAGCACGCGTTGACCCTGGCCTACGCCAGTCCGGAGCAGGTCGCCTGCGAGCCGTTGACCACCGCGACCGACGTCTACTCGCTCGGTGCGGTGCTCTACCAGCTGGTCTGCGGCAGCGCGCCGTTCGCGAACGTGGACACGCCCGCCGGCCTGTACCAGGCGATCATCCATACCGATGTCACGCCGCCCAGCCGGCGCCTGGCGCGTGGCGAAGCCGGTTCGCCACGCGGCCAGGGTGCGGCGGTGCCGGCCGACATCGATGCGATCGTGCTGAAGGCGCTGCGCAAGGAGCCGGCGCAGCGGTACGCCTCGGTGGCGGCGCTGGCCGACGACCTGCGCCGCTACCTGGAGCGCAAGCCGGTGCAGGCGCGCGATGGCCAGCGCTGGTACCGCGCGCGCCGGTTCGTGCAGCGCAACGTCTGGGCGATCGCGGCCTCGCTGGTGGTGGCGACCTCGGTGGTCGGTGGCCTGGTCGCGTCGCTGACCGCGCTCGACCGCGCCCGCACCCAGCAGGCGATGGCCGAGGAACGCGGCCGGCAGCTGCAGAAGATGGTCGAGTTCCAGCAGTCGATGCTGCTGGGGATCGACGTGGAAGCAGTGGGCATGGCGATGGCCGAGGCCCAGCGCAAGGCGCTGCTGGCGGCCGATGCGGCCGACGGCAGCGGCCAGCGGTTGTCGCCGGAGCGGCTGGAGCAGGCGTTCGCGCTGGCCGATCCCAGCGGCATCGCCCGCGAGGTGCTCGACCGCTACATCGTCACCCACGCGCTGGAGCAGATCGACCGCGACGTCGCCGGCGATCCGGTGCTGGCGGCGGACCTGCGCCAGCGCCTGGCCAGGGTGGCCGCCGCGTTCGGCAGCAACGAGCGGGCGGAGCAGGAGATCCGGCGCGTGCTCGACGCGCGTGCGGGCCTGCCGCCTGGAAGCGACCAGGTGCTGTCGGCGCGGTTGGATCTGGCGGTGTTCCTGAACACCCTCGGGCGGTTCGACGAAGCCGAACCGCTCTACCAGCACCTGCTCGCAGCGACCGACGGACGCGATGTCGAAGACCCGCTGCGGCGGCAGGCGCTGTCCGGCGTCGCCGCGATCGACGCCCAGCGCGGACGTTTTCCTGAAGCGCTCGAACGCTACGCTCAGCTGCGCGATGCACTGGCACGCTCCCGCGCGGAAACGGACAAGGACCTGCTGCAGGTCAGGCGCCTGCGTGCCGAAGTACTGACCCAGGCCGGCCGGCGCGACGAAGCGGCGGCGGAGACGGATGCCTTGTTGCCGTTGTTCCGCGCGACCCTGGGCAACGAACATCGCGAAACGCTGAGCGCGATGTTCGCGCATGCGCGCCTGCTGCGCGACCTGAAGCGCTTCGAGCCTTCGCTGGCGCTGGCGAACGAAGCGGTCGACGTGCTGACCCGGCGTTACGGGCGCGGACACCCCGAAACGCTCGATGCCCGCTATCTGGCCGCGACCAACGCGTTGCGCCTGGCCACCGACGATGCCGGTCTTGCCCGCATCCAGGCCGAAGCCGAGGACATCGTGCTGCGCCGGCGCCTGCTGTTCGGCGCCGAGGCACCGCAGACGATCTCGCCGCTGACCGTGGTCGTGGTGATCCTGGACAGACGGGCCGGGTTGAGCGAGGCCGGCTCGCCAGCGGAGCATGCATTCCTCGACCAGGCCATCGCCGTGCAGCGGCGCATCCTCGCCACGCATCTGCAGGGGCGCGGTGCCGACCATCCCAACACGCTGCTCGCCCATGGCAGCCTGGCCAGCGTCCTGCGCAAGCGCGGCCTGTACGACGAGGCGCTGGAGCAGGCGCAGATCTGCCTGAAGGGCCAGGAGCGCGTGCTCGGCCTCGAGCATCCGATGGTCTCCGGCATCTGGGACCTGATCGGCGACATCCATCGCGACAGCGGCCAGCTCGAACAGTCGCGGGTCGCGCACGAGACCGCGCTGGGCCTGCGCCTGAAGACCACGTCGGACGACTCCCCGGACGTGCTCGAGAGCGCGATCCGTCTGTACGAGATCCTGCGCCTCCAGGACCGGCGTGCGGAGGCCGACGCGCTGAAGGCCCGGCATCTCGATGCGCTGCTGGCGATGGATCCGGCGGCGCTGGATTCAACGATGACCAAGGTCCGGGACGAAGCGCTCAGGATCCTGCAGGCCTTCGCCGGATCTGCGCCCGACAGATAGCATCGAGTCATCTTCCGATTCCTATGATCCGGTCCTCCGACCACGGAACAGGAATGGGCACGATGCGGAACGCACGGGTGTGGCTGGCTGTGGCGTCTGTGATGGCGGCGGCGGGCTGCGGCAGGGCGCCGCCCGCGGTCGACGGCGATGCGTCTTCCCCACCCGGGGTCGCGACCGCGCAACCGGGGCCGTCGCCAGTGGACGCCCGGGCGGACGATGCGGCGCAGGTCCCCGAATTCCCGGCCATTCCGCTCATCGTGGTGCCCGAGATCGTCGGGGTGACGCCGGCCCAGCGTGCGCTGGAGGCATCGATGCAGCCGATCCTCGATCCGATCGCCGGCGTCAGCGTGGCGCCCGCGCGCTGCGGAACCGACGGCGCACTGCTCATCGATGCGGGCATCACCAGCGTCGACGCGCAGGGCCGGCTGGTGCGCAACGGCGACGAGGGCCTGTTCGCGATCAATGCCGATGGCAGCGGCACGGCCAACGTCGATGGCGGCCTGGTCTCGGTCGAGGCCGACGGCAGCGGAACGATCAACGGCGACGAGGCCATCGTGCGCGTCGAGGCCGATGGCGCGGGCACCTACAACGGCCGCGCCGGGCTGATCACGCTCGACGGCAAGGGCGCGGGCAGCTGGAACGGCGAGAGCGGCCTGGTGGTCAACGACGGCGACGGCAGCGGCACCTGGAATGGTCCGCTGGGCCTGGTCGAGATCAAGGCCGACGGCTCGGGGACCTGGAACGGCCCGCAGGGGTTGGTGACCAACAACGGCGATGGCACGGGCACGGTCGGCACGCCGGCGCGCGAGGTGAAGATGCCGCCGCTGGCGAAGGTGCCGCCGGCGGGCCGCTTCCCGCCGCTGAAGACCTTCGCGCCTCCCGGTGCGCCCTGTGGCTACCTGATCACCTTGAACGACCGCGTGCTGTTCGATTTCGACAGGTCCGACATCCGCGCCGACGCGGCCCAGGTGCTCGATACGCTGGCCGCCGCGCTGGGCGGTGTGCAGGGGGCGGGGATGGAAGTGCGCGGCCACACCGACAGCAAGGGCAGCGACGACTACAACCAGTCGTTGTCCGAGCGTCGGGCCGAGGCCGTGGTCGCCGCATTGCGCGAGCGCGGCGCGGCGCAGGAGGCCAGCGCCCGCGGTTACGGCGAGGCGCAGCCGGTGGCGCCCAACGACATCGCGGGCCAGGACAACCCCGGTGGCCGCCAGCTCAACCGCCGGGTCGAGATCTTCGTGCGCACCTGATGCCGCTGCCACGGGCGGCGGCGCGCGCGCGATGGCGTGCCGCGCCGGTGGACGGGCCTGCACGCGGCCGCCACGTCCCGCGTGGCACACATCGCCACTACCGCAGACCATCCGATCGAAGGAGTACGCATGATCCGCATCCTCGCTGCCGCCTGCACCGCCGCCCTGCTCGCGATGCCCGCCACCGCGAAGGCCGACGATTTCAGCCTCAGCTACGACGTCGACCGCGTGCCCACCGCGAAGCTGAGCCTGGCCGCCTGCCGCGGCGCCATCGCCCGCGCCGCCGGCGCGCTCGGCTACACGACCCGGGTCGACCAGGACCAGGGCACCCTGGTCACCCACGTGTCCGGCCCGCGCCAGGAGGGGCGCTCGCTGATCGCCTACTGCATCGCCGCCGGCGACCAGACCGTGTTCGTGGTGCAGGCCTTCGACTACACCGGCCCGGACAGCCCCGAGGTCGACCGGATCAAGACCCAGGTCGGCGCGGAAATCCGCAAGGCGGCGCGCTGAACCCAGCGCCGTAAACGAAAACGGGCCGCATCGCTGCGGCCCGTTCCGTGTGTCACGCGATGATGCCGGCGCTTACTTCAGCTTGGCGTCGGCGCGCAGCGCCTCGGCACGGTCGGTCTTTTCCCACGAGAACGCGGTGGCGGTGTGCTGCTTGCCGGCGCCGTCGGTGTAGGTGAAGTCCTTCGGCTTGCGGCCGAAGTGGCCGTAGGACGCAGTGGCCTGGTACATCGGGTGGATCAGGTCCAGCATCTTGATGATGCCGTACGGGCGCAGGTCGAAGTGCTTGCGGATCAGCTTCTCGATCTTCTCGTCCGGGATCTTGCCGGTGCCGAAGGTGGTGACCGAGATCGAGGTCGGCTCGGCCACGCCAATGGCGTAGGAGACCTGCACCTCGCAGCGGTCGGCCAGGCCGGCGGCCACGACGTTCTTGGCCACGTAGCGCGCGGCGTAGGCGGCCGAACGATCGACCTTGGACGGATCCTTGCCCGAGAACGCGCCGCCACCGTGACGGGCCCAGCCGCCGTAGGTGTCGACGATGATCTTGCGGCCGGTCAGGCCGCAGTCGCCCACCGGCCCGCCGATGATGAACTTGCCGGTCGGGTTGATGTGGAACTTGGTGCCCTTGTGCAGCCACTTGGCCGGCAGCACCGGCTTGATGATCTCTTCGCGGACGGCCTCGACCAGGTCCTTCTGCTTGATGCCCGGATCGTGCTGGGTCGACAGCACCACGGCGTCGATCGCCACGGCCTTGCCATCCTCATAGCGCAGGGTGACCTGCGACTTGGCGTCCGGACGCAGCCACGACAGGGCGGAGTTCTTCTTCTTGCGGATCTGCGCCTGGCGCTCGACCAGACGGTGCGACAGGTGGATCGCGGCCGGCATGAAGCTGTCGGTCTCGTTGGTCGCATAGCCGAACATCAGGCCCTGGTCGCCGGCGCCCTGCTGCTCGGGGTTCTTGCGGTCCACGCCCTGGTTGATGTCGGGCGACTGCTTGCCGATCAGGTTCAGCACGCCGCAGGTCTCGCCGTCGAAACCGACCTCGGAGCTGTTGTAGCCGATGTCCAGGATCACCTTGCGGGTCAGCGCTTCCAGGTCGATCCAGGCGCTGGTGGTCACCTCGCCGGCCACGATGGCCACGCCGGTCTTGACCAGGGTCTCGCAGGCCACGCGGGCACGCTTGTCCTGGGCGAGGATCGCGTCCAGCACGGCATCGGAAATCTGGTCGGCGATCTTGTCCGGATGACCTTCGGACACCGACTCGGAGGTGAAGAGATAGCTGGACATCGCTATATCCTTTTATTCGGATGGAAAGATGGGCGCGCATGATACACAGGTGCGGGCCAGACTGCATGATGCCCTGTCCGGGGTTGAAGGCGGGTTAAGCCCGGAAGTCGCCGCCGTCATCGGCGGGACGCGCCGCTGCAACATGGCTGTCGCCGCGCGGGCGCAGGCTGCGGGCCATCCAGCCGACGACGACGCAGCGCATGAGCGCGATCGAACGCCACCTGCAGGACCGCTATCCGCACTGGTTCCATGGGCGTCGCGCGCGGGTCGTGCGGCCGCTGATCCGCGGTCTGCAGCGCTGGTCGCGGCTGGACCGGGCCGAGGCCTTCCTGGCCACCCACGGCGACCTGCGCGGGTTCGACTTCGTCCGTGCCGCGCTGCTCCACCTCGGTGCCGCACATCACGCCGCGCCGGCCGACATCGCGCGGATTCCCGCACGCGGCCGGCTGCTGCTGATCGCCAACCATCCGTCCGGCGCGCTCGATGCGCTGGCGCTGCTGGACTGCGTCGGCCGGGTCCGGCAGGACGTGCGCATCGTCGCCAACGACATGCTGTCGATGCTTGGCGGCCTGCAGCCGCTGCTGCTGCCGGTACGGATCCTGGGCGGCTCCCCGGGTGCGGCCAGCCTGGCCGCGATCGAGCAGGCGCTGGAACGCGAGGAATGCGTGATCGTGTTTCCCGCCGGCGAGGTCTCGCGGCTGGGCCTGCGCGGCATCGCCGACACCCGCTGGCGGCGCGGTTTCGTCCGCTTCGCGCGGCGCACCGGCGCGCCGGTGATGCCGGTGCGGATCCAGGCGCGCAACTCCGCGTTGTTCTATGGCGCCTCGGCGGTGTTCAAGCCGGCGGGGACGGTGCTGCTGGCGCGCGAGATGTATGCGCGCCGCGGCCAGCCGATCGTGCTGGCGTTCGGGCAGCTGCGGCAGCTTCCGGTGGATGTGCCGGCCGAGGTTCTGCTGCGCGGACTGCGCCGTGAGCTGTACGGGCTGCCGAAGCGGCGCAAGGCCGGTCGCCTGCCGGTGGCCGATGCTGGCGGTCCGGCCGGTCCCGAAGCGCTGGCCGACCCGGTCGATCCGCAGCAGGTGGCCGCCGGCATCGCTGCGCTCGACCTGCTCGGCAGCACCCGCGACGGCCGCCAGATCCGGGTCGGCCGCCTGGCCGCCGACGCGCCGCTGCTGCGCGAGATCGGCCGCCTGCGCGAACTGACCTTCCGCGCGGTCGGCGAGGGGACCGGCCGTGCGCTGGACCTGGACCGCTACGACGCCTGGTACGAACACATCGTGCTGTGGGACGCGGCCGCGCTGCGCGTGGTCGGTGCCTACCGCGTGGCGCGCGGTGCGCCGGTCCTGGCCGAGCGCGGACTGGATGGCTTCTACACGGCCGCGCTGTTCCGCTACGGCGAGGCGATGCTGCCGCGGATCGCCGCCGGCATGGAGCTGGGCCGCAGCTTCGTCGTTCCCGAGGAGTGGGGCGGACGCAGCATCGATTACCTGTGGCAGGGCATCGGCGCGTACCTGCAGCGGCATCCGCAGGTGCGCCACCTGTTCGGACCGGTGTCGATCAGCGCGGCGTTGCCGGATCAGGCGCGCGCGCAGATCGTCGGTTACTACGCGCGCTATTACGGCGCGGCCGGCACCGGCGAGGCGGTGTCGGCGCAGCCGTTTCCGTGCCCGGGCGAACTGCCGCAGTTCGATGGCCTGGACGCGGAGAGCGCATTCCGCGTGCTGCGCCACAACCTGGATGCGCTCGGCGCGACCCTGCCGATGCTCTACAAGCAGTACACCGAACTGTGCGAGCCGGACGGCGTGCGCTTCCTCGCGTTCGGCATCGACCCGGACTTCGCCGACGCGGTCGACGGCCTGATCGAGGTCGACCTGCGTCGCCTGCGGCCGCACAAGCGCAGGCGCTATCTCGGCACCACCGCCATCGAGGAGGCCACCGCATGAGCCCCGCACCCGTCGCCTGGCCGGTCCACCGCACCGTGTTCCTGTCCGACGTGCACCTGGGATCGCGCCACTGCCACGCCGCCGAACTGGCCGACTTCCTCGGCACGCTGCGCTGCCGCCAGCTGTACCTGGTCGGCGACATCGTCGACCTGTGGTGGATGGCGCAGCGGCGCGCGGCCTGGGGGCCGGCGCAGCAGCGCGTGGTCGATGCGCTGCACCGGCTGGCGCGCGAGGGCACCGAGCTGATCTACGTGCCCGGCAACCACGACCGTTCGCTGCGCCGCCTGTGCGGGCTGGTGCTGCCGGCCATGCAGGTGCGCCGGCGCGCGATCCACACCTCCGCCGATGGGCGCCGGCTGCTGGTGGTGCACGGCGACGACTACGATGCGGTCACGCACTTCGGCGGCCTGCAGGAAAAGTTCGGCGACTGGCTGTACTACCGCATCCTCACCGGCAACCAGTGGTTCAACCGCGCACGGCGGCGCATGGGCCTGCGCTACTGGTCGCTGTCGGAATTCCTCAAGCGCCGCAGCAGCGCCGCCGAGCGCTACATCGAGCGCTTCATCCTCGCCGGCCTGGACGATGCGCGCCGGCGCGGGCTGGACGGCGTGGTCTGCGGCCACATCCACCGTGCCGGCCTGTTCGAGCGCGACGGCCTGGTCTACGCCAACGACGGCGACTGGGTCGAGAGCCTGACCGTGCTCGCCGAGGCCCACGACGGCAGCCTGCGCCTGCTGGCGCATACCGGCGAGACGCTGGCCGCGTTGCCGGGGCGTGCGCAGCGGCCGCGCCTGCCGCAGGCGGCATGAACGCCGCGGGCCGCCGTTCCGGTGGCCTGTACGTGCCGGTCCGCGCGACACGTTAGGATCGGCGCTTCCCTTCGCCTGCCGGTTGCCTGCGTGGATTCACTGACCCAGATCGTCCTCGGCGGCGCTGTCGCCGCCGCCATTGCACCCGCCGGTCACCGCCGTGCCGCCCTGCTGGCCGGCGCCGCACTCGGCACCTTGCCGGACCTGGACTCGCTGCCGCTGCTGTTGCTGAGCGACAACCCGGTCACCCTGATGACCGCGCACCGCGGGTTCAGCCATTCGCTGTTCGTGCTGCCGCTGTTCGGCGCGCTGCTGTGGTGGCTGTTCCTGACATTCGGCAACGGGCGCGTGGCGGCCTCGCCGCGGCGCTGGTTCTGGGCGATCCAGCTGGCCCTGGTCACGCACCCGCTGCTGGACGCGTTCACCGTCTACGGCACCCAGCTGTGGTGGCCGCTGATGCCGCCGCCGGCGATGTGGTCCAGCGTGTTCATCATCGATCCTGGCTACACGCTGTGGCTGCTGGTCGCCTGCGCCATCGCCTGGTTCGCGCGGGCGCGGCCACTGGCGCAGAAGGCGCTGCTGGCCGGCCTGGTGCTGAGCAGCGCGTACCTGGGCTGGTCGCTGATCGCCAAGGGCCTGGTCGAGCGCGAGGCGCAGCGCAGCCTGGCGGCGATGGGCCTGGGCGACGCACCGCGCTTCTCGGTGCCGGCCCCGTTCAACACGCTGCTGTGGCGGGTGGTGGCGATGACCCCTACCGGCTATGTCGAAGGCGAGCGCTCGCTGGTCGCCGACAGCGGCCCGATCGTGTTCCGCGGCTATCCATCCAACACCCAGGCGCTGGGCGAGGCGCGCGACGTTCCCGACGTGCAGCGGCTGGTCTGGTTCAACCGCGGCTTCATGCGCGTGCGCGAACGCGACGGCGTGCTGGAGCTGTCCGACCTGCGCATGGGCAGCGAGCCGGACTACAGCTTCGTGTTCGCCGTGGCGCAGCGCGACGGCGAAGGGCGGTTCCAGCCGCTGGCGCCGCCGCGGCAGATCCGCGAGCCGGTCCGGGTGCGGCGCGAACTGTCGCGGATGTGGGCGCGGATCTGGACGATGCCGCCCGCCGCGCCGCTGCCGCCCGACGCGGCTGCTCCGGCACCGGCCGCAGGAGCAGGCGCCGCGCAGTGAGCGTGGCGCCCCGGGCGACCGGGCAGGGCCGGTAAGACGTGGACGCGTGAGAACCGGCCTGGTCGGCGCGCCGCGGCATCGCGATGATTGGCCTGTCCGGCAGGTCGCCGTATCGCCACGGCCGGGCCAGGTCAGTAGACCGTGGCCCGGGCCTGCACGAACGAATAGAAGAACACCGCGTCCGGATCGTTCTGCACGCCGCGCATCTCGGCGCGCATGCCGGCCACGGTGTCGGCATCGACCGCGCCGGCCTGCAGCAGCTGGTCGGCCGCCGACAGCAGCAGGTCCTCCCAGAACGCGATCATGGTCTTGCGCCGGGCCGGCTCGCGGTTGTCCAGGTGCAGGGTCTTGATCGAGGTGGCGACGTCGCGGAAGCCGCCGGCCAGCAGCAGGTTGCCGAGCTTGGCGCCGACGAAGGGATCGCCGCCGTGGTCGTGCTGGAAGTCGTTGAACGCCATCCAGTAGCGCCACACGTTGGGCGAATAGGGATGCAGCAGGAACGAGGCGTTCATCACCTCGGTGATGTAGAGCGGCGAGCCGGGCGCCAGCACCCGGCGGACCTCGTTGAGCACGCGTGCGGGGGAGGGGACGTGCTCCAGCACCCAGCACAGGAAGGCGGCGTCGAACTGGCGCGCCTCGAACGGCAGGTCGGCCGCGTCGGCCTGCTGCAGCGTGTAGCGGTCGCGGCACCACGGCGTGCGCTCCAGGTTGGCGCGCGCGGTGTCCAGCTGCGCCTCGCTCAGGTCCACGCCCGTCACGTGCAGGTCGGGGAAACGGCGCAGCAGGATCTCGGTCTGCGCGCCGACGCCGCTGCCGACTTCGAGCAGGCGGCGGGCGCCGGTGTAGTCGATGTCGCCGAACAGCGTGGCCTCGAGCAGGCGCGCCTGGCGTACGAGCCGATGCTGTTCGACGTCGGAGAATCCGTGCAGGTAGGTCGGCGTGGTCATCGTGGCGCTCCGGATCGGTTGGCGCCGAGTGTAGGCCCGGCCGATGAATCCCCGATGCGGCGCCATGGAATGCCGGCGGGACGATCCGTTGCAGACGTTCCGGCAGCGGCCGGCCGCGGGCCGCTCAGGCGGCGCTGGCCAGATCCGGGCGCACGCCTGCGATCAGCGCATCGAAGTAGTCGCGGGTCAGCGCCAGCTGCGCCTCGGGCGTCTCGGCCCGGTTGACCACCGCACGGAACGCCGCGTTGTCGGGATGGTCCTTGGCGTACCAGCCCAGGTGCTTGCGCGCGATCCGCACGCCCTGCGGTTCGCCGTAGAACGCGTGCAGCGCCTGCAGGTGATCGAGCAGGGTGTCGCGGACCTCGGCCAGCGACGGTGGCGCCAGCAGCTCGCCGGTGGCCAGGTAGTGGGCGACCTCGCGGAAGATCCACGGCCGTCCCTGCGCGGCGCGGCCGATCATCACCGCGTCGCAGCCGGTCTCGCGCAGCACCTGCGCGGCCTTCTGCGGCGAATCGATGTCGCCGTTGGCGGTCACCGGGATCCGCAGTTCGGCCTTGATCGCGGCGATGGTCGCGTACTCGGCCTGGCCGGTGTACTGCTGGTCGCGGGTGCGGCCGTGCACGGCCAGCGCGGCGATGCCGCAGTCCTGGGCGATGCGGGCGATGACCGGCGCGTTGCGGTGGTCGCAGTCCCAGCCGGTGCGGATCTTCAGCGTGACCGGCACGTCGACCGCGCCCACCACCGCTTCCAGGATCCGCGCCACCAGCGCTTCGTCGCGCATCAGCGCCGAGCCGGCCCAGGCGTTGCACACCTTTTTGGCTGGGCAGCCCATGTTGATGTCGATGATCTGCGCGCCGTGGTCGACGTTGTAGCGGGCGGCGTCCGCCAGCTGGGTCGGTTCGGTGCCGGCGATCTGCACGTCGATCGGGTCCGGCTCGCCGGCGTGGTCCATCCGGTGCAGCGATTTGCGCGTGCTCCAGAAGCGCGGGTCGCTGATCGTCATCTCGGACACGGCCAGGCCGGCGCCCAGCCGCTTGCACAGCTGCCGGAACGGCTTGTCGGTGACCCCGGCCATCGGGGCCAGGATCACCTTCGGTTCGATGCGGTAGGGACCGATCTGCATGGCGCGGAGTGTAGCGTCGCCGGGGCGAGGGCCCCGTGGCGGGCTCAGCCTTCGAAGCGGGCGCGGACCTCGTCCAGGCGCGGCATCGCTTCGGCCGCGCCGGCGCGTTCGGTGGACAGCGCGGCGTAGCGGTTGGCGAAGCGGACGTGGGTGGCGAACGCGGCCTTGCCGTCGTGGGCGAGCGAGGCGACCAGGGCGCCGTTGAACGCGTCGCCGGCACCGGTGGTGTCGCTGGCGGTCACGCTCTCCGCGCCGATCCGGTAATGCGGCTGGGCGTCGCCGCGCAGCTGTTCATCGGGGTGCGAGACGAACACGCCGACCGAGCCCAGGGTGACCACGACCGTGCCGTGCGGCAGCAGCTTGCGGCACAGGCCATGCAGGCTGACGCCGTCCAGTGCGGCGACTGCATCCGGTTCGATCCGCTCGCCGACATGGCGCACCAGCAGGGCGGCGAACTCGGTCTCGTTCGGGGTCAGCAGGTCGGCCAGGCGGAGCAGGCCGATGCTGGTGCTGGCATTGGCCGGCGCCGGGTTGAGCACGGTGGTGACGCCGTGCTCGCGGGCCAGGGTCAGGGCGACTTCGATCGCCTCCACCGGCGACTCGAGCTGGGCGAGCAGGGCGCCGGCCTCGCGCAGTGCCGGGCGGACGCCCTCCACGTGCGCGGCGCTCAGCGCGCCGTTGGCGCCGGCCCCGATGACGATGCTGTTGCGGCCACGGGCGTCGACATAGATGCCGGCGGTGCCGGTCGGCTGGTCGCTGGCCTCGGCATGCAGCTTGATGCCGTCGCCGGCGGCCAGGTCGCGCGCGAGCGCGCCGCCGACATCCTCGCCCAGGGCGCAGATGAAGCGGGTGTTGGCGCCGGCGCGGGCCGCGGCCACTGCCTGGTTGAAACCCTTGCCGCCGGGGCCGGTGCTGTACTGGCCGGCGATGGTGGCACCAACGGCGGGCAGGTCGGCGCAGCGCCAGACATGGTCGACGTTGAAGGAGCCGACGACGATGACGGAATTCATGTGACCTCTGCCGTGAAGCGGTGTTGCGGGGGGAAAGCGGGGACAATCAGCCGAAGTGCGACAGCACGCCGGCGATCGTCGCGGTCATCAGGGTGGCGATGCTGCCGCCGAGCACGGCGCGCAGGCCGAAGCGGGCCAGGTCCTGGCGACGCTCCGGGGCCAGGCCGCCGATGCCGCCGATCTGGATCGCGATCGAGCTGAAGTTGGCGAAGCCGCACAGCGCGTAGGTCGCGATCAGGCGGCCCTCGTCGCTCAGCGACATGCCGGCGACGCGGCCGTTGACGATGTCGGCCAGCTGCAGATAGGCGACGAATTCGTTGATCACGACCTTCTGGCCGATCAGCGAACCGACCGTGCTCGCATCTTCCCAGGGCACGCCGATCACCCAGGCGATCGGGGCCAGCACGTAGCCGAAGATGGTGGCCAGGTCGGTCGGACGGCCGATCGCGGCCTGCAGGCCGGTCACTTCGCCGATCCAGGTCAGCGGCCAGTTGGCCAGCGCGATCAGGGCGATGAAGGCCAGCAGCATCGCGCCGATGTTCAGCGCCAGGCGCAGGCCGTCGCCGGCACCGGCGGCGGCCGCATCGATGATGTTGGCGGTGTTCTTCTCCACTTCCATCTTGACCGTGCCGCGGGTCAGCGGCTCGCCGGTCTCGGGGATCAGGATCTTGGCGACCACCAGCGTCGCCGGCGCGGCCATGATGCTGGCCGCCAGCAGGTGCTTGGCGTAGAAGGCCTGCTGTTCGGGGTCGCCGCCGCCGAGCATGCCGACGTAGGCCGCCAGCACGCCGCCGGCGATGTGGGCCATGCCGCCGATCATCATCGTGATCAGCTCGGACTCGGTCATCTTCGGGATGTACGGGCGCACCGTCAGCGGCGCCTCGGTCTGGCCGATGAACACGCTGGCGCAGACGCTGGTGGTTTCGGCGCCGGACACGCGCATCACCTTGGTGATGGCCAGGGCCATGACCCGCACGATCGCCTGCATCACGTTCAGGTGGTACAGCACGCCCATCAGCGCGGCGAAGAAGATGATCGTCGGCAGCACCTGGAAGGCGAAGATGAAGCCGTAGGTGGAGATGTCCATCAGGTCGCCGAAGATGAAGGTCGACCCGGCGTTGACGAAGGACAGGATGCGCACGAAGCCGTGGCCCAGCGCGTCGAACACCTCGCGGCCGCCCGGGACCAGCAGGACCAGCGCCGCGAACGCGATCTGCAGGCTCACGCCGGTGGCGACCAGCTTCCAGTCGACCGCGCGCTTGTTGTTCGAGAACAGCCAGACGATGCCGATCAGCACGGCCAGACCGAACAGGCCGAAACCGACGCGTCCGAAAGCCTCGATCATGTGGTTATCCCCAAAAGGCATGTTAAAGATTCGCGAAAGCCTAGCAGGTTGGCGCTCCCCGGTGGTATGCGCCGGCCGCGACAGGAAGATGAATGCAGGGCGCGACGCAGCGGATCCGCGGCGCCCCGGGAACTCCGTTTCCCTGCGTCCGCGCGACGCCACCTGGCCCGCCTCGCCGCGCGGCCGATGCAGGACGGCGCCTGTCGCTCCTCTACACTGGCGCCACGTTCCGCGGAGAGTCTCCATGCAATACCGCCGCCTCGGCACATCCGGCCTGCAGCTGTCGGCCCTGTCCTTCGGTGCCTGGGTCACGTTCGGTCGCCAGATCGGGCGCGGGCAGGCGCGCGACCTGGTCGCCGCCGCCTGGGACCACGGGATCAACTTCTTCGACAACGCCGAGGCCTATGCCAATGGCGAGGCCGAGCGGGTGATGGGCGACGTGATCGCCGACCTGCGCCTGCCGCGCGACGGCTACTGCGTGTCCAGCAAGGTCTACTTCGGCGCCGCCGAATCGCCGCGGCCGACCCAGCGCGGCCTGTCGCGCAAGCACGTGGTCGACGCCTGCCATGCCGCGTTGAAGCGTCTGCGCGTGGACTACCTGGACCTCTATTACTGCCACCGGCCGGATCCGGACACGCCGGTCGAGGAAACGGTGGCGGCGATGGACCTGCTGGTGCGGCAGGGCAAGGTGCTGTACTGGGGCACGTCCGAATGGCCCGAAGCGCTGATCCGCGAAGCGGCCAAGATCGCCCGGGCGCGGAACATGGCGGCGCCGACCATGGAGCAGCCGCAGTACAACCTGCTGCATCGCGAGCGGGTCGAACTCGAATACGCGCCGCTGTACTCCGAGCTGGGGCTGGGCACCACGACGTGGTCGCCGCTGGCCTCGGGCCTGCTGACCGGCAAGTACGGCACCGGCGTGGGCGATGCCGGCCGGCTCGGCCAGGCCGACCTCGGCTGGCTGCAGCGGATGGTGGTCGGCGACAGCGCCGAGCGGCGCCTGGAGCGTGCGCAGCGGTTCGCCACGGTGGCGAGGGAGCTGGGCGAGGCGCCGGCCGCCCTGGCGATCGCCTGGTGCCTGCGCAACCCGCACGTGAGCAGCGTCATCCTCGGCGCCAGCAGCGTCGCGCAGCTGGTCGAGAACCTGCAGGCGCTCGACGTGGCGGCCCGTCATGACGAGCCGGTCTGGGAGCGGCTCGAGGTCGCCGCGGCAGGCTGAGGCGGGCGACGGCGCGACGCCCCGACGGGCGGTCGTTTTCAGGCCCTGCGGCGGCTTGACATGATAATGCGAATAATTATCATTAACTCCGATCCCCATCCCGGAGCGTCGCCATGAATGTGCACCGCCTGACCCTGCCCCACGTCGAAGCCCACCGCGCCCATGTCGCCACGCCCGTCGCCGGCGACGAGCCGGAGCTGACCAGCGAAGCGCTGCTGAAGGGCCGCCGCGAGATCCTGATCCGCCACGGCGACAAGGTCTATCGCCTGCGCCACACCAGCAACGACAAGCTGATCCTCACCAAGTAAGTCTCCCGCGGGTCGCCGGCCGACCCGGGCCGGTACGGCCGCGCGGAGCGTTCCTGCCCGATGCCGCGTGCGGATCGTCCGCGGCGGCGTCCCGGATCTCGCGAGGAAGCCCAGATGCCGTTGTCGATGTCACGCCTGTCCTGCACGGCCCGGTCGCGATCGTGCCGCACCACGCCTGGCGCGGGGAGCTGAGCCATGGCCAGCCTCGTTTCCCGTGATGCCGCCGCATCCCTGCCGATGCCGCCGCTGTTGCCGCAGCCGCGGCAGCTGGCCGACCTGGGCACGGTGTTGTGCCTGTACCGGCCGCAGGACGGCGGTGAACTGGGCGGCTGGCTGCAGGCGGTGCGCGCCGAGGCCAGTACCGGCGTCGACAGCGACGGGCTGCACGAGAGCCTGTCCTTCTTCGATGCGCAGGGACGCTGCTGCTGGCGGCTGTACCTGTTGCCCGACAGCGATTTCCTGGCCTGGGACACGCTGGCCGCGCAGTTGCCGTCGCGGCACGATGCCGCGTCCAACGGCATTGCCGAACGCCTGTGGCGACGCCTGGCCGGCCGCCTCGGTGGCGGCCAGTGGCGGATCTGCGCCCTGCGCCTGCATGCCCTGCCGGCGACAGCGTCCGGCCGCGCCCTGGCATCGAGCCTGGCCCAGGTCTCGGCGCTGGGCATCGGCGCGGCACGCCGCATCGCCCGCGCCGAAGGTGCCGACGGTGAAGTGCGCGCCGACGACTGCTGCTGCGCACGCGCCGCCGCCGCGGCATCCACGCTCTCTCCGGCCAGTGGCAACGAGGTGCCACTGGTCAGGCTCTAGGGCCTCCCGGACCTCGATCGCCATGGATGGCGCATTCCCCCGTCCCGCATGCCGATGATGCCGCCGATGAACCGACTTCCCGTCCTGCTGCTGGCCCTGCTGCCCGCGTTGCCCGCGTTCGCCACCGATGCGCCTGCGCGCGACCGGGAAAGCATCCTGGCCATGCAGGGCGAGTACATCGTCGATTTCGCCTTCGACGAAACCGTGCTGCTCAAGCCCGGCTACGAGCGCGCGCCGGCGATGCGCAGTGGTGGCGACGAAGTGGTCGTGGTGGTCGAGGATGCGCCTGGCCGGATCGTGCTGCAGCACCTGCTGGTCGATGCCGGGAGCGGCCACGTGACCAAGCACTGGCGGCAGGACTGGACCTGGCAGGCGCCGCGCCGTTTCGAGTTCACCGACGACCAGACCTGGCGGGTGCGTCCGCTCGCGCCCGAGCTCACCCGCGGCGCCTGGACCCAGTGCGTCCACGAAGTCAGCGATGCGCCGCGCTACTGCGGCACCGGGCGCTGGACCTACGACAACGGCACGGCGACCTGGACCAGCGACCTGTCGTGGCGGCCGCTGCCGCGGCGCGAGTACACCCGGCGCAGCGACTACAACGCGCTGGCGGTGATCAACCGCCACACCCTGACCCCGGGCGGCTGGACCCACGAACAGTTCAACACCAAGGTGATGCGCCACGCCGACGGCCGCCAGGACGAGATCGCGCGCGAATTCGGCTTCAACGATTACGTGAAGACCACCGAGGTGGATTTCGGCCCGGCCCATCGCTACTGGAAGGCGACGTCCGGCTACTGGGCGCGGGTGCGTGCGCGCTGGGACCGGCTGCTGGCGCAACCGCCGGGGCTGCGTCTGAAGACCGGGATCGACGGCATGGCGCTGATCATCCCGTTGTTCACGCAGGCCGGCGAGGAAGAGCAGGGCCAGCGCGTGCCGGACGCGCGGATCGATGCGGCGTTCGCCGAGTGGGTCGAACCGGCGCGGTGACCGAAAGAAATCCCCCGCGTCCTGCGGGGGAGGGGAAAGGCCGGTACGGTCCGGCATGTTGTTGTCTGGTGGCCTGCACGATCCGACGCGTGGCCGATGCCGTGCCTGTCGCGGCGATGGCCGCGGGTCGCGTCGTGCCGCGCGCGCGGTGCGCCCGGCCACGGAGGGTGACAGGGCGTGCAGCGGAACGCCGGTCGCGCGCGCGCCGCTGCGCCATCGCCCGGTCGCCGGGCGACACGGCTGCATTGCGCTGCATCCTGTTCCGCACGCCCTGGTGCGGTGGCATCCACCTGCACCTGGTACGTCGCGCTGCGGTCAGATGCCGGCGGCCCGGACCTGCGCCGACGACGATGCGGCAAGCGCGGCGATGGCCGGTGCCGCGGGCGGCGGCGGTGCAGGCGGCTGCGCCGCCGCAGCGGGGCTGGGGGGCGCGGGCACTGCCGGCGGTGCGGGAGGTGCCGGCGGTGCAGGCACGAACTCCAGGCCGCGCCCGCGCTCGGGCACCGTGACCAGCACGTCCCGCTCGCGCTTCTCGCGCAGGATCTTCAGCCGTGCCTGCTCGCCCGGTGCCCTGGCCGCCATCGCACGCATGGCCTCCTGCGGCGTGTCGACCGCCTTGCCTTCGATCGCGCGGATCACGTCGCCAGCCTCCAGGCCGGGCAGGGTGCCCTGCGCAAGCACCAGCACGCCGCTGTCGCTGCCGAAGTAACGGCCCAGTTGCGGGTTGAGCCGGGTCAGGTGCAGGCCATTCCAGCGCAGGGCCTCGACCAGCAGCGGCGCCGGGCAATCGGCGCCCTCGCACTCGCTGGCGCGGCCGAAGCGCATGACTTCGCTGCGGATGCGCGGTGCGAGTCCCTGCAGGTCGATCGTGCTGCCGTCGATGCTCACCACGGGACTGGCGTTGACGCCATTGGTCTGTGCGACGTAGCGGCTGACCACGATGGAGGGCGCGTCGATGCGCGGGGTCGCGTCGATCTCGTGCTGCCTGCCGTCGCGCAGATAGGCCAGGCGGACGGATTGTCCGGGGGAAAGGCCGACCAGCGCCGCGCGTGCCTGTGCGACGCGCTGCTCGGGGCTGTCGCCGCTGATCGGCCTGGACTTGATGCGCAGCAGGCGGTCGCCGGACTTCAGGCCGGCCAGCGCCGCACCGCTGCCCGGCGTGACGCCGGTGATGCGGACGCCGGGTTGCGCATCGCCGGTGAGCAGGACGCCCAGGCGCGGGGACGTGTCGGTGCCGTCGGTCGTGACATGCAGGGCGCCGACAGCGTGTCCGGACAGCCTGGCCACGCGCTGGGCGGCCGCCTCGAGATCGGCGCGTGCGGCGGCCAGTTCGGCCTGCCGTGCGTCCTTGCCGGGTTCCGCGGCGAAGGCGCTGGGGGAGCCGCAGGCGAGCGCCAGGGCGAGGGCGAGCGGTGCGTGGTGGAAGATTCGGACGGACATGACGGCCTCCTGTGGGCGATGGCGGATCAATAGACCGGCAGCAGGGCGTAATCGACGCCGCTGCCGTAAAGCGCGGCCAGGCGGCGGTCGGCCGCCAGGCTTGTCAGTTGGGTCAAGGCATCGACGCGTTCGCGCCACAGGCCGGTACGGGCCGGTTCGTCGAGTCCTGCCTGCGACAGGGCCTCGTCGATGCCGGCCACCTGCGCCTGCAGCGACGAGGCGAGCGCGAGCTGCACGCCGTCGCCGCCGGTGCCGTCGGACAGCTCGGCGAGCAGGGCTTCGAGCCGTGCCGATTCGACGTGCAGGCGATCGATGTCGCCCGCGGGGGCGACCGTTGCGGCGGCGCGCGGCTGGATCGAGGCGACCCCCTGTGGCGCTGCCTGCGTGGGTGTCGCGTGCGCGCCGGGCGTGCCGGTTCCGCGTGCCGCGGCAGTGGCCTGCGCGCGCGGCGCAGGCGGCTGCTCCAGGTCCGGGGCCCGGGTCGCCGCGGTCGTGGCCGGCGGCGGAGCGACCGTCGTCTTCGGCGGCTGCCGCAGCAGCATCAGCGCCGGGCCGGCCGCCAGCAGGCAGACCATCGCGGCGATGGCCGCCGGTCGCCGGCGTGGCCGTGCTGGTGCGTGGCGCAGCTGTCCGGCGAAGCGCTGCATCGCGCCTTCCGGCGGCGCCTCCAGCGGGAGCGAGGCGAACGCCTCGTGCCAGTCGCGCGGATGCGGACGTGGGTCGGTCATGGGGTGTCCTCCACCTGCAGCAGGACGCGCAGGCGACGGGTGCCGCGCGACAACTGCGATTTGGAAAAGCTGGGCGTGCGGTTCATCAGCACGGCGATCTCGTCATGCGTATGGCCTTCGGCGTGGTACAGCCAGAGCACGCTGCGCGTGGCCGCCGGCAGCGCCAGCAACGCGCGCTGCAGGGCCGCGCCATCGGCAGCGGTCGGCGGCGGCGGGGCCTGGTCCTCGACCTCGTGTCCGTCCAGCGGCAGCGTCTCGTCGATCCGCCGGCTGCGGCGCAGCCGCTGCAGTGCTTCGTTGATCGCGATCTGCCGCAGCCAGCCCCAGAACGGTCCCTGCCCGCGGTAGTCGCCGATCCGGTGCAGCAGCTTCAGCATGGTGTCCTGCAGCGCATCGCCGGCTTCCTCGCGGTCCCCGCACAGGCGCAGGGCCAGGGTGAACACCGGGCGCTCGAACCAGCGGTACAGCTGCTCGAACGCCGCCGCTTCGCCTTTCCTGGCACGCGCGAGCAGGGCGTCCGGCACGTCGATGGCGAATCCCGAACGCGGGCCAGCGGCGTCCGTACGCGTGTCCGCGGCCGCAACGGCGGGCACGAAGGCGAGGACGTGGGGCGAGGCGCTGAAGCCGGGATCGGTGCTCATATGACCGTGTGGATGCGCGTGGCGGCGAAACCGTCGCAGCCGGTGGAAACCCGCCTGCGCGGGCGTCCGTTCCCGGCCACGACACCGCCTATACTGCCGCCGTCATGGTGATCACGGGCCGTCGGGCCGCAAGGAGCTGGGGATGTTCGAATCGAGTTTTCTCGCCATCGTGCTGCTGGTGGCCGGGATCATCATCCTGTTCAAGACCGTGCGCATGGTGCCGCAGGGATACGAGTGGACGGTCGAGCGCTTCGGTCGCTACACCCACACCCTGACGCCGGGCCTGCACTTCCTCGTGCCGGTCATCTACGGCGTCGGCCGCAAGATCAACATGATGGAGCAGGTGCTGGACGTTCCCAGCCAGGACGTGATCACCAAGGACAACGCGGTGGTGCGGGTGGACGGCGTGGTGTTCTTCCAGGTGCTGGACGCGGCCAAGGCCGCCTATGAAGTGGCGAACCTGGAAGTGGCGATGATCGCCCTGGTCCAGACCAACATCCGCACCGTGATCGGCTCGATGGACCTGGACGAATCGCTGAGCCAGCGCGAGACCATCAACGCGCAGCTGCTCAACGTGGTCGACCACGCGACCAATCCGTGGGGCCTGAAGGTCACCCGCATCGAGATCCGCGACATCCAGCCGCCGCGCGACCTGGTCGATTCGATGGCCCGGCAGATGAAGGCCGAGCGCGACCGCCGCGCGGTGATCCTGGAAGCCGAAGGCCACCGCCAGTCCGAGATCCTGCGCGCCGAGGGCGACAAGCAGGCCGCGATCCTGCAGGCCGAGGGCCAGAAGGAAGCCGCGTTCCGCGAAGCCGAGGCGCGCGAGCGCCTGGCCGAGGCCGAAGCCCGCGCGACCGCGATGGTGTCCGAGGCGATCGCCAGCGGGAACATCCAGGCGATCAACTACTTCGTCGCACAGAAGTACGTGGAAGCGTTCGAGAAGCTGGCCACCGCGCCGAACCAGAAATTCGTGCTGATGCCGATGGAAACCAGCGGCATCATCGGTTCGATCGGCGGCATCGCCGAGCTGGCCCGGGAAGCGCTGGGCAAGGACAGCGCACCGGCGCATGCGCCGCCGCGGCTGAGGGACTGACCATGCGTTGGGATGCGGTTGGCTGGGGGGCGGTCGCACTGCTGCTGTTCGCGGCCGAGACGCTGGCGCCTGGCGCCTTCATGCTGTGGATGGGCTTCGCCGCGGCGGTGGTCTTCGTCGGCGTGCTGGTGATGCCCGGGACGACGCTGCTGGTCCAGGTGGCCGCCTTCGTGGTGCTGAGCTTCGTCTCGATCCAGATCTACCGGCGCTGGTTCCGCAAGCGTGCGCGGCAGAGCGACCACCCGCTGCTCAACCGCCGCGCCGAGCAGATCATCGGCACGGTCGCGCCGCTGGAGCAGGCGATCGTCGGCGGTCGTGGCCGGATCCGCGTCGGCGATGCGTTCTGGGTCGTCGAGGGCCCGGACCTGCCGGTCGCGACGGCGGTCCGCGTGGTCGCGGTCGACGGCATGACCCTGAAGGTGCAGCAGGCCTGAGCGCCTGCATGCGACGGCGGCGGATACGGCCCTGATGCGGGGCAGATTCCGCGCCGGTTCCGCCGCGGTCGCGTCGATCCACGTGGTGCTCCCGGAAAGCCGGCCCATGCACTGCAAGGGGTGTTCGCGCAGTGGCACGGGCATCCCGTGCGTGCCGCCGGCGGACCACCACGCAGGCGTGCGTGCGTCGGCGTGAGCGGTGGCGGGGCTGAATCCGGTGGCGATGCTGCATGGCGGCTAGGGGCGCGCCGGGCGCTTCTGGGATAATGGCGGTCTTTCCCAGCGAGACACCGTGATGACCCGCAAGACCGTCCTCAACGACACCCACCGCGCGCTCGGCGCCAAGATGGTCGACTTCGGTGGCTGGGACATGCCGATCCACTACGGCTCGCAGCTGGACGAGCATCATCTGGTGCGCCGCGACGCGGGCATGTTCGACGTCAGCCACATGACCGTGGTCGATCTGCGCGGCGCGCGCGTTCGCGCGTTCCTGCGGCATCTGGTCGCCAACTCGGTCGACAAGCTGAAGGTGCCGGGCAAGGCGCTGTACACCTGCATGCTCAACGCCCAGGGCGGCGTGATCGACGACCTGATCGTCTATTTCATGGGCGAGGACTTCTTCCGCCTGGTGGTCAATGCCGCCACCCGCGACAAGGACCTGGCGTGGATCACCGCGCAGGCTGCCGCGTTCGACGTGCAGGTGAGCGAGCGCGCCGAGTTCGCGATGGTCGCGGTGCAGGGCCCGACCGCGCGCGAACGCGTGATCGGCCTGCTGCGCGAGGCCGATCGCGAGGCCGCGGGCAAGCTCGGCCGCTTCGCCGCACTCGAGGCGCAGTCGAGCGCCGGCGTGCCGCTGTTCCTGGCGCGCACCGGCTACACCGGCGAGGACGGTTTCGAGATCGTGCTGCCGGAAGGCGAGGCGGTCGCGTTCTGGAACGCGCTGCTGGACGCGGGCGTCAAGCCGGCCGGTCTTGGCGCGCGCGACACGCTGCGCCTGGAGGCGGGCATGAATCTTTACGGCCAGGACATGGACGAGGCGACCTCGCCGTACGAGGCCGGCCTGGCCTGGACGATCGCGCTCGACGGCGCGTCGGACGGCGCGCCGCGCGACTTCATCGGGCGCGACGTGCTGGAGGCGCAGAAGGCCGCCGGTGCGCCGCGCCAGCTGATCGGCCTGGTCATGGACGAAAAGGGCGTGCTGCGCCACGGCCAGAAAGTGCTGACCCCGGCCGGCGAGGGCGAGATCCTGTCCGGCACGTTCTCGCCGACGCTGGGCAAGGCGATCGCCTTCGCGCGGGTGCCGGCCGGCGATCTGGCGCCGGGTGCGGACGGCGTGCGTGTCGACATCCGCGGACGCGAAGTGCCGGTGCGCGTGGTGCGTTTCCCGTTCGTGCGCGAAGGCCAGGCGCAGCCTGGCGTGCTGGGTTGAGCGCCGGCATGGCCGTCGTCGACTATTACTACAGCCTGGTCTCGCCATGGTCGTACCTGGGCCATGACGCGCTGCTGGCGACGGCCGCCGCGACCGGCGCCACCGTCGTGCATCGCCCGGTACGGATCTTCGAGCTGTTCGCGGCCAATGGTGCGGTGCCGCTGCCGCAGCGTGCTCCTGCGCGGCAGCGCTACCGGCTGATCGAACTGCAGCGCTGGCGCCAGCAGCGCGGCCTGTCACTGAACCTGCAGCCGGCGTTCTATCCGGTCGACGTGGCCAACGCCGACCGCATCGTGATCGCGCTGGCCGGCATGGGCATCGACCCGGCCGGCTTCGCGGGAGCGGCGTTCCGTGCGCTGTGGGCCGAAGAGCGCAACCTGGCCGATCCGGCCACGCTGTCGGCACTGATCGAGGCCAGCGGCCATCCGGTCGATGCCGTGCTCGCGGCGGCGACCGACGAGGCGGTCGAGGCCGAGTACGTCGCCAACACCCGGGCCGCGATCGCGGCCGACCTGCCCGGTCTGCCCGGCTACGTGCATGCTGGCGAGACGTTCTGGGGGCAGGACCGCATCGATCACCTGCACGATGCGCTGGCCAGCGGGCGTGCGCCCTACCGGGCCGACTGAGCAGGGCGTCGCCGCGCCGGTTCCGGAGCGGCGGAATCCTCCGTACACTAATCACCCATTCCGCATCGAACGCGTTTCCGGAGCACACCCATGAGCGAAATCCCAGGCGACCTGAAGTTCCTCAAGTCCCACGAGTGGGCCCGTGTCGAAGGCAACGGTCGCGTCACCGTCGGCATCTCCGACCACGCGCAGGGCCTGCTCGGCGACCTGGTCTACGTCGAGCTGCCGAACGTCGGCGACAGCGTCGTCGCCGGCAATGCCGTGGCCGTGGTCGAGTCGGTCAAGGCCGCCTCGGACGTCTACGCGCCGATCGGCGGCACGGTGGTCGAGGTCAACAGCGCCCTGGCCGACAAGCCCGAGACGATCAACGAAGACGCCTACGGCGAAGGCTGGCTGTTCGTCCTGGAGGTCGAGGACGCCGAACAGCTGGCCGAGCTGCTCGGCCCGGACGACTATGCCGAGCTGATCGAGAACGGCGACGACTGATCGTCCCCGTCTTCGCCGCTGCAGCAACGCCCGCCTTTCGGCGGGCGTTTTCTTTGGGCGACGCCAAACCCGCGAACGCCGCGAGACCTGCGAGGCCGCGATGAGGTCGCCGTGATCGCGGCGTGCTTTTCCCGGGTACGTCTGTGCGTTGCCGGCAGCTCGCGCATGCGGGTGCGCCGCCGCCCGCACCGGCGCCTGTGCGCCACTCCGGGCCGACGACGCGACGCGCATGCGCCGGCCTCATCCGGCACGCCCGGCTGCACGATCGAGGTCGTGCCAGCGACGTCGCATGCGTCTGCGGTCGCCTCGAAACGGTCGCGAAGTTTTGCGCAAATCGACTTGTGCGGCGCGAAATCGGATCGGCCACCGAAAAAAAAAGTGCGCCGTGTGGATGACGGATGATCGCCCCGGGCGCCGCGACCCCCGGATTCCGGGTGGTGACTAATTGTCCATGCATGAAATTTCAGTGCGCTTGAAATGACTTGTTTTTGGCCTCCGATCGCGTGCGCTGATTCAAGGTGCTGGAGATGCACTCCGGAATCGCCTGGTCGTCCCGGTGCCGGGCGTGCCGGCTCCGGGTGAACCGCCCGAAAAAAAAATCGCGGCAGGTGTTGACAGTGAAAAAAAGCGTGATTAGGTTTCGCCCAGCAGACGCTGCCTGCCGAAGCGAGTGAGTCGAATCAACACCACAACGCGAAGCACAACTCGGTCATCCGCCAGGAACCTCGAATCGGTGGATCAGGCCCGCTTCCCTCCGAGAAAAGCAGCAGCCCACAGAATCTCCCGCCTGCATCCGACCGAGGTGCAGGCTTACCCGTATCCGTATCGACGTGCGTATCGCGCCGACGGACTCCCCGCGGCGGACCACGCCACGGGTTTTCGCGACTGGGCGTACACCCAACAAGTTCACTGACGAGGAGCCATCCCATGGCAACGAAGAAAGCTGCTGCGAAGAAGAAGCCCGCCGCCAAGAAAGCGGTGAAGAAGATCGCCAAGAAGGCCGCCGCCGTGAAGAAGGCGGTCAAGAAGGCGGTCAAGAAGGTCGCCAAGAAGGTGACCAAGAAGGCCGCCCCGAAGAAGGCGACCGCCAAGAAGGCAGTGAAGAAGACTGCCAAGAAGGCGACCGCCAAGAAGGCCGTCAAGAAGACTGCGAAGAAGGCGACCACCAAGAAGGCAGTGAAGAAGACCGCCAAGAAGGCGACCGCCAAGAAGGCCGTCAAGAAGACCGCGAAGAAGGCGACTGCCAAGAAGGCAGTGAAGAAGACCGCGAAGAAGGCCACCGCCAAGAAGTCGGTTGCCAAGAAGCCGGCCGCCAAGAAGTCCGTCGCGAAGAAGGCCGTCAAGAAGCCTGCCGCGAAGAAGAAGGTCGCCAAGAAGAAGCCGGCTCCGGTTGCACTGCCGGCGACCCCGGCACCGCTGATCTGATCCAGCCCCGATAAGCCGGACCTGATGGCTCCCTCCCCGATGCCCAGCGGGGAGGGAGCTTTTTTGTTTGGTGCCGGCTACCCTGCGTGGCGTCCGTGGATGGGAGGCGACGCATGCGGTTGATCAAGTGGATGCTGGTGGCGGTGCTGCTGCTGGGCGGTGTGTTTCTCGTCGGCAGTTTCCTGCTGCCCGCGACCACGGTGGTCGAGCGCAGTCGCGAACTGCGGCACCCGCCCGCCGAAACCTTCGCCCTGCTCGATTCGTTCGAGCGCTTCACTGCCTGGTCGCCCTGGGTGGAGTTCGACCCGCAGGCGGCCTATGTCCGCTCCGGCCCCGCCGCCGGCGTCGGTGCACGCCTGGCCTGGAGCGGCAACAGCGCCCTCGGGACGGGCAGCCAGGAAATCATCGCCAGCGATCCCGCGGCCGGCACGGTCGATGTGGCGCTGGACTTCGGCGGATATCCGGCCCGTACCCGCTATTCGATCGCGCCCGCGGCGTCCGGCTCGCGCCTGACCTGGCGGCTGGAAATGGCGCATGGCTACGATCCGTTCGCACGCTGGATCGGCCTGCTGATGGAGCGGATGGTCGGCCCCGACCTCGAACGCGGGCTGGAGCGCATCGACCGCTTGCCGGCCGACGGCTGACGCACTCGGGCGCTATCCGATCCGCGGCTTTTCGCCCCGGATGTGCTGTCGCCATCCTGCGTCCTGCGTCGTGCTGGTGCAGGGGAGGGCTGTCGATCTCCCGCACGCGGCGTGCCGCGGCGCAGTTCCCCACCATGCCGATCGGATGCGCCGGCCGCTGCGCCGTGCAGTCGTCATGGCCTGGTCGTCGTAGGGTGCCGTGCCCAGCCCGGCCGTCCAGTGCGGGATGCCTGGTGGTGCGACAGGTCGCCACGCGGAGGTGCGCAGTCGGGCCGGCGCGTTCCTGCCTGCCGTTGGTCTCTGGATTCGGGGGATACCGCCATCGCCGACGTCCGCGAGCTGCGGACGCCGGCACCCGCGGCCTCAGTGCGGCGACGCGGTCGCGCTGGTCGACGACGCGCCGCGCGCCGGCGATGCCGGTGCGGCATCGGCCGGTGCGTTCTCGGCCATCAGCGTGTCGGCGCCGAAATCGAAGTCCACGTCCAGCCAGCGCTGTGCCGGCAGGCCCATGGCCTGGTCGATGATCGTCGGCAGCAGGCCGGAAGGCAGCGGGCTTTCGCTGTTCCAGAGGATGGCGATGCCGAAGTCGCGTCCGGGCAGCAGCGCGGTCAGGCCGCGATAGCCCTGCACCGCGCCGGCATGGAACACCACTTCCTCGCCCGCGTAGTCGAACACGCGCCAGCCGAGCGCATAGCTCGCCGCGTTGACCCGGTCGCGGCGCCAGCCCGAGCGCATCTCGCCGGGGGTGGACACGACCGGCGCGTGCAGCGTGGCCAGCAGCGGCGCCGACAGCACGTCGGGACGGTGGCCGGTATGGGCCAGCAGCCACTGCGCCATGTCGCTGGCGCTGGCATTGACGCCGGCGGCAGGCGGCAGGCGGTAGTAGGTCGGCTTCGGCGACAGCGATACCCAGCCGTTGCGGCTGCGCACGTGCGGTCGCGCCCAGCTGGCGCTGGACTCGATGCCGGCCAGGCCCAGGCTGGCGTCGTGCATGCCGAGCGGTTCGAACAGGCGGCGCTGCACCGCCTGCTCGTAGAAGTTGCCGGAGGCGGCGAAGACCACGTCGCCGACCAGGCTGAAGGCCACGTTCTGGTAGGCGTAGCACTCGCCAGGCGCGCAGGCGAGCGCGGCCGAGCCGAGCTTCTGCGCCACCTGGTAGTACTCGGCATTGCCCTCGATGTCGCGATCGAAGGCGTTGTGCGCCTTCAGGCCGACGCTGTGGCTGAGCAGGTCCGACACGGTCACCTGGCGGGTGTAGTCGTCGTTGCCCAGGTGGAAGCCGGGCACGTAGTCGGCGACCTTGCTGTCCCAGCGCAGGCTGCCGTCGTTGACCAGCAGGCCGGCCATGGTGCCGGCGAAGGCCTTGGACAGCGACGCCAGGCGGAACACGGTGTGCGCGTCGACCTGCTGCGGGCGGACCACGTCGGTGACGCCGTAGCCGCGCGCGCTGAGGATGCGGCCGTTGTGGACGATGGCGACGGCCAGGCCCGGCACGCGCTGGCCGTAGGTCAGCTGCTCGGCCATCGCCTCTAGGCGGGCGACGTTGAAGCTGTCCGCCAGCGGCTTGATGTCGGCGGCCGGGTACTGGCGGTAGGGCTGCGGCTGGATCGGTGGCGGCAGGCCGCCGGTGTCCAGCGTCGGGGTCTGTGCGGTGGAGGGCAGGGCCGTGCTCAACAGCAGGCCGAGCGTGCAGGCGATCAGCGTACGAGGGCCGAGCGACCGGAGGGAGGACGACCTTCCTGGCCGACGTGCGTGCGCGTCTTTCATGGGATTCGAGCCTGTAAGCTACCGCTGCGGACGATTCTAGCCCCGCTTTTCGCAAATGCACAAACAGGGAGAAGATGAATGGGCAGTTTGTTGATCCTGTTGGTAATTCTTGGCCTCGCCGCGGTCGTGGCGGTGTGGGGCGTCGGGATCTACAACGGCCTGGTCACGGCCAGGAACGGCTACCGGAACGCCTTCGCGCAGATCGACGTCCAGCTGCAGCGCCGCTTCGATCTGATCCCCAACCTGGTGGAGACCGCGCGGGCCTACATGGGCCACGAACGCGAGACGCTGGAGGCGGTGGTGGCGGCGCGTTCGGCGGCGCAGTCGGGCCTGGCGGCGGCCAAGGCCAATCCGGGCGACGAGGCGGCGATGGCGCAGCTGGCCGCCAGCCAGGGGCAGCTCAACGGCGTGCTCGGCCGGCTGATGGCGGTGGCCGAGGCCTATCCGGACCTGAAGGCCAACCAGACCATGATGCAGCTGTCGGAAGAGCTGACCAGCACCGAGAACCGCGTGGCGTTCGCGCGCCAGGCGTACAACGATGCGGTGATGGGCTACAACAACCGCCGCGAGACCTTCCCGTCCAGCGTGATCGCCAACTCCTTCAACTTCGCGCCGGCCGCGTTGCTGGACATCCCGGCCGACAGGCCGCAGGTGCGCGAGGCGCCGAAGGTCAGCTTCTGATGCTGCCCGGCCGCGCCGCGGGCGCCCGGCAGTGAGGCAGGCGATGCGTGCGGCACCGCCGCGGTCCGGTGCCGCCGGCAGGACGGGACGATGAACTTCTTCGAACACCAGGCCGCGGCCCGGCGCGGCGCCGGTCGCCTGATCGTGCTGTTCTCGCTGGCCGTGCTCGGCATCGTGCTGGCGGTCGATGCGGCGATCCTGCTGCTGACCGGCAGCTGGGGCGCCACCGCGGCGGCCACGGCGGCGACGCTGGCGGTGATCGGGTTCGGCTCGCTGTACCGGATCGCCTCGCTGCGCGGCGGTGGCGCGGTGGTCGCCGCGCAGATGGGCGGCACCTGGGTGCCCGAAGACACGCGCGATCCCTCGCTGCGCCGGCTGCGCAACGTGGTGGAGGAAATCGCGATCGCCTCCGGCGTGCCGGTGCCCAGGCTGTTCGTGCTGGAGCAGGAAAGCGGCATCAATGCCTTCGCCGCCGGCTATTCGTCCTCGGACGCCGCCGTCGCGGTGACCCGCGGCGCGCTGGACCGGCTCAACCGCGACGAGCTGCAGGGCGTGATCGCGCATGAGTTCAGCCATGTGCTCAACGGCGACATGCGCCTGAACATCCGCCTGATGGGCGTGCTGTTCGGGATCATGATGATCACCCTGATCGGGCAGCGGATCCTGTTGTACGGGCGTGGCGGGCGCAGCCGCAACGTCGGTGCGGTGCTGGTCGCCGCGCTGGTGGCGGTGGTGGTCGGCGGCATCGGCACGTTCTTCGCCCGCATGATCAAGGCCGGCGTCAGCCGCCAGCGCGAATACCTCGCGGATGCTTCGGCGGTGCAGTTCACCCGCCAGACCGCCGGCCTGGCCGGTGCGCTGAAGAAGATCGGCGGCCTGCCTGCCGGCGCACGGCTCAACGAACGCGCCGACGCCGAGGAAGTCAGCCACATGCTGTTCGGCCAGGGCATGGCGCTGTCTGGCATGTTCGCCACGCACCCGCCGCTGCTGGACCGAATCCGGCGGCTGGACCCGGCCTTCAATGACGGCAAGTTGAAGGCGCTCGCCGCGCAGTGGCAGCGCGACCCGCCCGACGGCCTGCGCGAGGACGTGGCGCTGGGCTTCGCCGCCGCGTCCGACCTGGCGTCGCCGGTGGTCGCCGCGTCGCTGCCGCGGCGCGATGCCAGCCTGCCGCTGACGCCGCCGATGGTGGCCGCCCAGGTCGCGTTGCCGGCCGACGACGATTACCGGCACGCGCACGATCTGGTCGAAGGCCTGCCGGCCGCACTGCGCGAACTGGCGCGCCGGCGCGACATGGTGATGCCGCTGCTGGCCGGGCTGCTGTTCGATCCCGACCCGGCCATCGCCGCGCGCCAGCGCAGCGAGATCGCCGCACGCTGCGGCGTGCCGATGGCCACCCAGGCCCTGGCCCTGCGCGAGGAGCACCTGCGCCAGCTGCATCCGATGCAGCGGCTGCCCCTGGTGGCGATGGCCTTCCCGACCCTGCGCCAGCGCCCGCGCCCGGAGCTCGAGGCCTTCCTCGATGCGATCGACGCGATGGTGCACAGCGATGGCGGCGTGTCGGTCTTCGAGTACTGCGTGTCGCGGCTGGTGCAGGTGCAGGTGCGCGAGGCGCTGGATCCGAGCCGCTACGCGCGCTTCGGCCGGCGCAAGCCGGCGGGCGTGAAGCAGGAGTTCGCGACCCTGCTGGCGGTGCTCGCCGACGCCGGCCACCCCGGCAGACCGCAGGACGCGCAGCGCGCCTACCTGGCCGGCATGCAGCGCGTGCTGCCGCGCGACCACCTGCCATACGCGCCGCCGGCCGACGGCGTGCGCGCGCTGGACGCTGTCTGGGAGCCGCTCGACGCACTCGATCCGCTGGCCAAGCAGGTCCTGGTCGAAGCGCTGACCGACGCGGTCTCGCACGACCGCAGCGTCACGGTCGCCGAGGCCGAACTGCTGCGTACCGTCTGCGGCGTGCTGCACTGCCCGTTGCCGGCGCTGCTGTCGCGTTGAGGCCGGTCAGCGGGTGTGTCGCGCCGGGGGCCGCATGGCGTTCGCAGCGTCGCTGAGGAGCGGACTGCGGCTGGTTTCCCGGTTCCGGCCGGCGGGCAGCCGCGCTGCGGACCAGGGGTCACCCACGCAGGCAGTGGCCGCGGCAGCGTCGCGAAGCGGATGCGCGCATGGCCTCAGGCGATGACGTGACCTGCGCCGGGGCACGGCGGCATCACGCGGCCTGACCGCGCATCCGATCCTGGGAGCAGCCGGGCCGCCATCCCCGCGCCGAGGGACGCGATCCGGGATCGCCTCCGCACGGCGTTGCGGCGCTGGATCAGCCCGTCTGCCGTGCCGGTCCGGCCGCGATGTCCATCTCGAGTGGCGGCGTTGCCAGCGGCTGCGCGCGGCGCGGTGGCCGGCTGGGGAATGCATGGCGCAGGATCCGCCAGCTGACCTGGCCGAACTGCCGGAACAGCGATCCGGTGTCGTAATGCTGGCCATAGCGGGCGCAGATCTCGCGGACCTCCACCGCCATGTCGGCATAACGGTTGGCCGGCACGTCGGGGTAGAAGTGATGCTCGATCTGGTGGCTCAGGTCGCCGGTCAGCACGTCGATCGCCTTGCCGCCGCTGATGTTGGACGAGCCGCGCAGCTGGCGCAGGTACCAGTGGCCGCGGGTCTCGTTGCGCAGGACGTCCTTCGGGAATGTCTGCGCATCGGCGGTGAAATGGCCGCAGAAGATCACCACGTAGGTCCAGACGCTGCGCATCACGTTCGCGGCGAGGTTGCCCAGCAGCACCGGCAGGAAGAACGGCCCGGCCAGCAGCGGGAAGATCACGTAGTCCTTCAGCACCTGGCGGCCGGCCTTCTTCGCCACCGGGCGGGTCTGCGCCCACAGTTTCTTCAGGCTCATCTTGCCGGCCAGGAAGCGGCCGATGCGCAGGTCCTGGATCGCCACGCCCCATTCGAACAGCAGGCAGAAGACCACCGCGATCGGCGGCTGCAGCAGGTGGAACGGCTTCCACTTCTGCTCCGGGAAGATGCGCAGCAGGCCGTAGCCGATGTCGTCGTCCATGCCGCGGACGTTGGTGTAGGTGTGGTGGCGGAAGTTGTGCGTCTTCCGCCAGTAATGGCTGGTCGCGACGATGTCCCACTCGTAGGTGCGGCCCTGCAGCTGCGGGTCGCCCATCCAGTCGTACTGGCCGTGGATCACGTTGTGGCCGACGGTCATGTTCTCCATGATCTTGGCCAGGCCCAGCAGGAAGGCGCCGGCGATCCACGCGGGAATCAGGATGACGTGGATGAAGGCGCCTGCGAACAGCAGCCCGCGCCCGGCCACTTCCAGCCAGCGCACGGCCGAGATCGCGCGGCGGATGTAGCGCGCGTCGCGCTCGCCCAGCGTGGCCAGGGTGCGCACGCGCAGCGCGTCGAGCTCTTCGCCGAAGCGACGCTCTTCGTCGGGGCCGAGCATGCGGTGGCGGGTCTCGATCGAAGCCATGTCAGAGGTCCAGGACCAGGTCGGAGGTCGCGCTGCTCACGCACAGCTTGAGCGCGGCGGTCGGCTCGCCGTGCAGCGTGCCGGTGGAAAGATCGCGGGTGGTGCCGGCGGACTTGCCGCAGGCGCAGGTGTTGCACAGGCCCATGCGGCAGCCGTGCGCCGGCTTCAGGCCTTCGGCCTCCAGCGCTTCGAGCAGGCTCACGCCGCGCGGCAGGGTCAGGCTGCGTCCGCTGGCGGCCAGCGACACCTGCACGGTGCCGCTGTCGCCGTGTTCGCGCGGCGGCGGGGTGAAGGCTTCGGCCAGGAAGCGCGCGGCCTGGCTCTGCGCCAGCGCGGCGGCCGTGGCGGTGAAGCCGGCCGGCCCGCAGGCGTAGACGCAGTGCGCATCCAGCCGGCCGAGCGACGCCAGGTGCGTGGCCTCGAGGCGGCCTGTCGTTTCATCGGCGGATTCGGCGGACTGCCGGGTCAGCACGAAGCGCAGGTCGAACCGCGCATGCCGTGCCGCCAGGGTGCGCAGCTCTTCGACGAAGCACAGCTCTTCGCGCGTGCGTGCCCAGTACAGCAGCGTCAGCGGCGCCGGCATCTCCTGCGCGGCCAGCGCACGGACCAGCGCCATCAGCGGCGTGATGCCGCTGCCGGCGGCCAGGAACAGGCCCGGCATCGGCGTGGCCGGCAACTGCATGTCGCCGAAGGCCGGGCCGAGATCCAGCAGATCGCCGACCCGCGCGCGTTCGGCCAGGTGCGTGCTGAGCCTGCCGCCGCTGATGCGCTTGACCGTGATCGACAGGCGGTCGGCCCCGGGCGCGCCGGTCAGGCTGTAGCTGCGCCGGACCAGGCTGCCGTCGACCTCCGCGCCGACCATCACATGCTGGCCGGGCTGGAAGCCCCGCCAGTGGCGGTTGGCCTGCAGTTCCAGGGTGACGGCGTCGGCCGACTCGGCGTGCTTGCCGACGATCCGTGCCAGCGGCCGCTCCCAGCGCCACAGCGGATGCACCCGCGAGGCCCAGTAATCGAACACCACCGGGGTGACCAGCGGACTGATCAGGCGGCGCAGGCGGCCGGGACGCACGGACGGGACGGGAAGGGCGCTCATCGAACAGCACTATACAGATGCAAAAACAGTTGTGTATACAACTGTATATTCGCATCGTCGCTATCATTCAGCCCCGCATCTCCAGACGCGAATCCCACCTTGCAGCCCCCAGCCGACTTCCTGCCCGATCCCGACGCCACGGACGCCCCCGCCCGCAAGGCCTCGATCTCGCGTGAGGATCTGCTGATGGCGGCGCTGCGGCTGCTCGGCCCGCACCGCAGCGTGTCCTCGCTGAGCCTGCGCGAGGTCGCCCGCGAGGCCGGCATCGCGCCCAACAGCTTCTATCGCCAGTTCCGCGACATGGACGAACTGGCCATCGCCCTGATCGACCTGGCCGGCAGTTCGCTGCGCCAGATCATCGGCCAGGCGCGCCGGCGCGCGGCCAGCAGCGACCGCAGCGTGATCCGCCTGTCGGTGGAAACCTTCATGGAACAGCTGCGGGCCGACCACAAGATGCTGCACGTGCTGCTGCGCGAGGGCGCGGTGGGGTCGGATGCGTTCAAGCAGGCGGTCGAGCGCGAGCTGACCTATTTCGAGGACGAACTGAAGGTCGACCTGGTCCGCCTGGCCGCGGCCGCCAACGCGCCGCTGTACGAGCCGGCGCTGGTGTCCAAGGCGATCACGCGGACGGTGTTCTCGATGGGCGCGGCCGCGATGGACCTGCCGCCGGAGAAGGACCCGGAACTGGTCGAGCAGATCTCGCAGATGCTGCGGATGATCATCACCGGTTCGCGCGCGCTGGCCCGGCATCCCGGCGCCTGATCCACGTGCCGGGCCGCCCGGCCTGGGGACCGTGCGGCATCCCGGGCGCTGGCCCGAGCCCTCGCGCCGGGCGAGGGGCGGACAACGTCGACGTGTTCGCGAGCCGGCAGCGACCAGCGCCGACCCGGAACATGCAGGCCCGCGCCGGTGCCCGATGCGGGTCCATCCGGGCCAGGACCTCACCTCTTCGCCGGTGCGGCCGGATCTGCGCGACGGCGGAGGTCGCATCGCCGGACGAGCCGCGATGCGGCGTCATCAGCCAGGTTCCCGCCGCTGCCGCGGCGCGCAACGGCCTCGCATTCCAGGGGGCCGCCGGCCGGATCAGGGCGCGTCCGCCACCGGCGACGGCCCGGCCGGGACCGGTGCCTGCTGGCTGCCACGCCGGATCCGCACCGGAATGCTCTTGCCGGCGGGGACATGGCTGTCGATGGCATGGTGCGCGTTGGCCAGCAGCGGGTTGCACTCGGGGTAGTAGCCGACGATGCAGCCGGCGGGCAGGGCGGTGCGGGTGACGCGCAGGCCGCCGACCGCGCGTTCGATTCCGTCGTCGTAATCGCCGAGCAGGTCGACCAGTTCGCCTTCCTCCAGGCCCAGCCGGCGCATGTCGTCATCGCCGACCATCACCACCCGGCGCGTGCCCTCGATGCCGCGGAAGCGGTCGTGGTAGCCGTAGATGGTGGTGTTGAACTGGTCGTTGCTGCGCACCGTGATCAGGCGCATGCGGTCGGGCGTGTCCTCGATGCCGCTGGCGTCCAGCCGCTGCGGCACGATGAATTCGGCCTTGCCGCTGTCGGTCGTCCAGCGCCGTTCGCGCGCGGCGACCGGGCGCGGGAAACCGCCCGGGGTGTGCATGCGCGCGTTGAAGTCGCGGAACTGGTCCGGGTAGGTCGCCTCGATCGCATCGCGCACGCGGGCGTAATCGTCGACCCAGTCCTGCCATGGCACCCGCGGGTTGTCGGCCAGCGTGGCGCGGGCGATGCCGGCGACGATCGCCGGCTCCGACAGCAGCGAGTCCGCCGCCGGCGCGTGGTCGCCGAACGAGGCGTGGATGCAGGTGGTCGAATCCTCGGTACTGACCGTCTGATCGCCGCTCGCCTGGGTGTCGCGTTCCAGCCGGCCCAGGCAGGGCAGCAGCAGCGTGACCTCGCCGCAGACCAGATGGCTGCGGTTGAGCTTGGTCGCGATCTGCACGCTCAGGCGCAGGCGCCGCCAGGCGTTCTCGAGCAGCCCGGTTTCCGGCGCGGCACGGGCGAAGTTGCCGCCCAGGCCGATGAACGCCCGCACCGAGCCATCGAGCACGCCGGCCACCGTGCCGACGGTGTCCAGTCCCTTCGTGCGCGGCGGCAGGAAGCCGTACTGTTCGGCCAGCCTGTCCAGCGGCACCAGGTCGGGCTTCTCGCTGATGCCGACGGTGCGCTGGCCCTGCACGTTGGAGTGGCCCCGCACCGGGCAGATGCCGGCGCCGGCCCGGCCGATGTTGCCGCGCATCAGCAGCAGGTTGCACAGCATCCGCACGCTCTCCACGCCATGCCGGTGCTGGGTGATGCCCATGCCATAGACCAGGATGCTGGATTCGGCGCGCGCATAGACCTCGGCGGCCGCTTCGATATCGCGCCTGCGCATCCCCGAAGCCTGTTCGATGGCCTCCCAGGCGGTGCCGCGGACCGACGCGGCGAATGCGGCGAAGCCGTGGGTGTGGGTGTCGATGAAGTCCATGTCCAGCACCCCGGGCGCGCCGACGCGCTGCGCGGCATCGTCCAGATCCAGCAGCGCCTTGCACATGCCCTGGACCACGGCGATGTCGCCGCCGGCGCGCATCTGGTAGTACGCGCTGCCGATGCGGGTGGAGCCGCCGGTCAGCATCTGGCCGGGTTCCTGCGGGTTGGTGAAGCGTTCCCAGCCGCGTTCGCGCAGCGGATTGAACACCAGGATCGGCACGCCGCGCCGGCTCGCCTCCTGCAGCGGATGCAGCATGCGCGGGCTGTTGGTGCCCACGTTCTGGCCGAAGGCGAGGATGCAGTCGGCCTTCTCGAAATCCTCGAGCAGCACGGTGCCGACCGGGACGCCGATGCTGCGCGGCAGCCCGACCGAAGTGCTCTCGTGGCACATGTTGGAGCTGTCGGGAAGGTTGTTGTTGCCGTACAGGCGCGCGAGCAGCGCATACATGTAGGAGGTTTCCAGCGAGGCGCGCCCGGAGGCGTAGAACACCGCGCTGGCGGGATCGAGCGCCTTGAGTTCGCGGCCGATCAGGGCGAAGGCCTCGTCCCAGCCGATCGGCTGGTAGCGGTCGGTGCCGTGGTCGTAGCGCATCGGCTCGGTCAGCCGGCCCTGGCGCTCCAGGTCGTGGTCGGCCCACTGCAGCAGCTCCGAGACCGGGTGCGCGGCGAAGAAGGCGGCGTCCACCCGGTTCCTGTCCAGTTCCCAGAACGTGGCCTTGGCGCCGTTCTCGCAGAACTCGAATCTGTGCGGGTCGCGCGGCTTGGCCCAGGCGCAGCTGGCGCACATGAAGCCGTCGGGCTTGTTCTGGCGGCCGAGCTGATGGATCGCGTCGGCCGTGGGGACGCTGGGATCGCTGCCGTGGCGGAGCAGCGACTGCACCGTTCCCCAGCCACCTGCGGGATGGTCGTATTCCTTGAACCTGGGTCTGTCGGACATGGCGGCAGCCTCGGTGTATGCGGTGCTCCATCAATAACGCAGCGCCGGTCCAGCGACGGTGAAGCGGCTGGGACGATGCGGCGCGCGATCGCCGCGCATCGTGCCGTTCCACCGGTGACGCTGGCGATGTTGCAGTGCATCGGATACCGTGCGCGCGTGACGGCCCGGCGGCCGCTGCGCGCATCCCCCACAGGCCCGTCCACGCAATGTCAGACTCCGCGCCCACCGGCTCCCGTCCCGGCGATTTCCGGCAGACGCTCGCGTCCCTCGGGGTCGATTCGCCGGCGCTGTGGTGGTCGCTGCTGTACTTCTTCTGCCTGCTGACTGGCTACTACGTGCTGCGGCCGGTGCGCGACGCGATGGGCGCTTCGGCCGATGTGGCCGCGGTGTTCCCGCAGTCGGCGATCGCCTGGACCCAGGCGCGCGGGATCGCGCTCGGCGAGTTCACCCTGCAGGCGCTGTTCACCGGCACGTTCATCTGCATGGTGCTGCTGCAGCCGGCGTATGGCGCGCTGGTCTCGCGCTTCCCGCGGCGCGTGTTCCTGCCGCTGGTGTACCTGGCCTTCATCGCCTGCCTGGGCTTCTTCTACTGGGCGTTCACCAGCGCGCTGCCGGGGCGCGGCGCGGCGTTCTTCATCTGGGTGGCGGTGTTCAACCTGTTCGCGGTCACCGTGTTCTGGAGCTACATGGCCGATGTCTTCGACAATGAGGGCGCGAAGAAGGTCTATGGCTACATCGGCGCCGGCGGCACCATCGGTGCGCTGACCGGGCCGACCATCACCGGCCTGCTGGTCGAGCGGATCGGCGTGGCCAACCTGCTGCTGGTCTCGGCCGGCTTCCTGCTGGTGTGCGTGCTGTGCATCCTCAAGCTGCGGCCGTTCGCGGTGGCGCGCGAGCAGGCGCATCGCGAGCGCAGCGGCGAAGAGGCGATGGGCGGCTCGGTGCTGGCCGGCCTGCGCCTGGTCTGGAAGGATCCGCTGCTGCGCGCGCTGGCGATGCTGATGTTCTTCGCCGTTGGCGTGGGCACCCTGCTGTACAACGAGCAGGCGGCGATCGCGCGGCGCCTGCTGGACGACTCCACCCGCACCGCCTATTACGCCAACCTCGACCTGGCGATCAACCTGCTGACGATCGTGGTCCAGGTGTTCCTGACCCGCTGGCTGCTGCGCCGCTACGGCATCGCGCCACTGCTGCTGGTGCCGGCCGGGCTGATCCTGCTGGGCTTCTCGATCCTGGCCGCCTCGCCGCTGCCGGCCCTGATCTGGGTGGTGCAGGTGATGACGCGTTCCTGCGAGTTCTCGCTGGCCAAGCCGGCGCGCGAGACCATCTACACCCGGGTCGATCGCGAGGCGCGCTACAAGGCCAAGGCGGTGATCGACACCATGGTCTATCGCGGTGGCGACCTGAGCTTCGTCTGGCTGCACAAGCTGCTGTCCGGGTTCGGCTCGAACATCGTGTTCCTCGCCGGTATCGGCGTGGCCGCCGGCATGGCCGGCAGCATCTGGCGGGTCATCCGCGCCCAGCGGGGATTGCCCGACGGCAGCGCGCAGCCCGAACCGGCGGCGACCGCAACGGAATCCGCGGTGCCTTCCGGCCGCGGCTGAGGGGCCTCGTGCCGGTGGTGGGAGTGACTTCCGGCCGATGGCCGGAAGCGCCGGCCGGCGCGACCATCGCGTCCATCCGTTGTTCCACCCAGGCAGGGAGCGGGCATGGCCACACGACGCGATTTCATCCTCGCCGGCGCCGCACTTGGCGCGGCACTGGCACTTCCCGGCAGGCTGCAGGCCAAGACCCGGCCGCTGAAGATCCTGGTCCTCGGCGGCAGCGGCTTCCTCGGCCCGCACTTCGTCGATGCGGCGCTGGAGCACGGGCACGCGCTGACGCTGTTCAACCGGGGCAAGCGCAATCCGACCCGCTTCGACGGCCAGCAGTACCAGGGCGTCGAACAGCTGCGCGGCGACCGCCGCAGCGACCTGTCAGCGCTGGAAGGCACGCGCCGCTGGGACGCGGTGCTGGACACGTCCGCCTACTTCCCGGCCGATGTGGCCCGCAGCGCCAGCCTGCTGGCACCGCGCGTGGGCCGCTACATGCTGATCTCCTCGATCTCGGCCTATGCGAGCCACGCGACGCCCGGTGCCGACGAGACCGCGCCGGTGGCGACCCTGGCCGGCGCCGAGACCGCGACCGAGATCACCGGCGAGAATTACGGCCCGCTCAAGGCCCTGTGTGAACAGGCGGCCGAGCATGCGCTGCCGGGACGCAGCGTGGTCGTGCGTCCGGGCCTGATCGTCGGTCCTGGCGACACCACCGACCGCTTCACCTACTGGCCGGTCCGTGCGGCCCGCGGCGGCGAGGTGCTGGCGCCGGGGACCGCGCAGGACCCGATCCAGTGCATCGACGTGCGCGACCTGGCCGCCTTCCTGCTGCGCCTGCTCGAGCACGATGCGACCGGCACCTTCAACGCCGATGCGCCGCCGGGCACGCTGGACATGGGCGCGCTGCTCGACGCCAGCCTGCAGGCGGCCGCCGAGGCCAGCGGCCTGCGCTGCGTCCGCGCGCCCTGCCTCCCGCCGGACACGCCGGTGATCTGGGTGCCGGCCGAGTTCCTCGAGGCGCAGGGCGTCTCGCCCTGGAGCGACATGCCGGTGTGGATGCCGGCGGTCGGCGAGAACGCGGGCTGGGGCCGGCGCAGCACGGCGAAGGCGCAGGCCGCCGGGCTGCTGTGCAGGCCGTTGAGCGGGACCGCGCGCGATACGCTGGCCTGGTGGAACGCGCAGCCCGAGGCGCGGCGCGCCACGCTGCAGGCCGGACTGTCCGGAGCGCGGGAGCGCGAGGTGCTGGACGCGTGGCGGCGGCGGAAGGTGCCGGCGAACGGCTAAGCTTGGCGCTTCGCCGGCCTGCTGGCCGCAAGGAGATGCGATGACGCCGATTGCCCTGTCCCTGGCCATTGCGGTCGGGTTGCTGCACGTCTGGATCCTGGTCCTGGAAATGGTCCTCTGGACCCGCCCGGCGGGGCTGCGCGCGTTCGGCAACACGCCCGAGCGTGCCCAGACCACGCGCGTGCTCGCCGCCAACCAGGGCCTGTACAACGGCTTCCTCGCCGCCGGCCTGTTCTGGGGCGCGGCCACCGTGCAGTGGCCGGTGCTGCTGTTCTTCCTCGGCTGCGTGGTGGTTGCCGGCTGCTACGGCGCGTGGAGCGTCAACCGCCGGATCTTCTTCATCCAGGCGTTGCCGGCCCTGCTGGCGATCGGCGCGGTGCTGCTGGCGATGCCGGGCGGCGCATGAGCGGGCCCGCGGCGATCGCACTGCCGGCCGACGACGCGGCGCTGCTCGCACCACGCGACGATGTCGGGCAGCTGGCGGCGACGTTCGCCGCGGAAGGCCGCGTCGTCGTCCACGACCTGCTGGTGCCGGCGTTCGCCGATGCGCTGCACCGTGCGCTGCTGGACTGGACGCGCTGGAGCCTGGTGACCCGGGCCGACGGCCAGCACCGCCGCTTCGATGCGCTGGCGGTCGAGCAGCTGCCGGCCGAAGGACGCCAGGCACTGGAGGCGCTGGTCTTCGCCGAGGCGCGGACCGGTTTCCAGTACCTGTACGAGCGCCAGCCGCTGTACGACCCCGATGACGCCAGCGGCGACGAAACCGCCGCCGTGCCGGCCCTCGTAAGGCTGCGCGGCCTGCTGCACGGCGGGCCCTTCATCGAACTGATGCGCGTCATCGCCGGTACCGCGGCGATCGACTTCGGCGATGGCCAGCTGACCCGCTACCGGCGTGGCCATTTCCTGACCATGCACGACGACGCCGCCGAGGGCAGGCATCGGCGCGCCGCGTACGTGCTCGGCATGACGCCGTACTGGGCGGCCGACGACGGCGGGCAACTGCAGTTCCTCGACGCCGCGGGGCAGGTCGAGCGGTCGCTGATCCCGGGTTTCAACACGCTGGCCCTGTTCCGGGTGCCGCAGCCGCACCTGGTCACGGCGGTGGCGCCGTTCGTCGCGCGTTCCCGCCTGTCCGTCACCGGCTGGCTGCGTCAGCGCGGCTGAGCGGCGCGTCCCCTGCGCACTGGCACCGTGTCTGCCCTAGTATCGGAGCCGGGGAGGGCAAGGATGTCCAACATGGGGAACGCGCGTGGACGACCAGATCGGCGGGTTGGCCGCGGCTGCGGGTGTGGCCGCGGCGGCAGGACGGTGGGATGAAGCGGAGTGCCTGTGGGGACAGGTGCGGACGCGGGAACCGGGAAACACGCAGGCGCTCTACAGCCTGGGCGTGCACGCCTACCGGCGTGGCGACCGCGCTGGCGCGCTCGAGCTGCTGCACGCGGCCAGGGCCGGCGCGCCGCACGACCCGATGGTGCTGCTGACCATCGGGGTCATCCATCGTGATGCAGGCGAAGACGATCACGAGTGGGCGGCGATCATGGCGGCGCTGGCGGCCGATCCGTATTTCCTGCCGGCGCTGCTGTCGAAGGGGGAATTCCTCGAGCGCCACCGGAGGCGCAGTGCGGCGGCCGCGGTGTTCCGCGATGCGCTGAAGGTCGCGCCGCCCGAGCCGCAATGGCCGCCCGCACTCCGGCGGCGGTTGCAGCACGCGCAGGACGCGATCCGGCGGGACACCGACGATCTGCTCGATTACCTGCATGGCCGCGTGGCCGCCAGTCGCCCGGGCGTGGAGGCAGCGCTGGACCAGCGCTGGAACGAAGCGCTGTCCGTCATGGCCGGGCGTACCCGCCCGTACCCGTCGGAATGCAACCAGTTGTACGTGCCGCGCCTGCCGGCGCTGACCTTCCACGACCGTGCTGCGTTTCCCTGGATCCCCGGTCTGGAGGCCAGGACGGGCGAGATCCGTGCGGAACTGGAACAACTGCTCGCTGAGCGGCTCGACGCGTTCGAACCCTACATCGCCTACAAGCCCGGCGACCCGATCAACCAGTGGCAGGACCTGAACCATTCGCGCGACTGGAGCTCGTTCCACCTGTGGGCGCACGGCCAGCCGCTGGAGGAGAATCTCGCACGCTGTCCGGCGACGGCCGCCGCGCTGGCGGAGGTGGATGCGGTCGACATCGCGGGCCTGTGTCCGAATGCGATGTTCTCCGCGCTCGCCCCGCACACGCATATCCCGCCGCATTCCGGCGAAACCAACGCGCGCCTGGTGGCGCACCTGCCGCTGATCGTACCGGATCACTGCCGCCTGCGGGTCGGGTACGACTGGCGGCGCTGGGAGGAAGGGCGGGTCGTGGTGTTCGACGACAGCATCGAGCATGAAGCGCGCAACGACAGCGATGCGCTGCGCGTGGTGCTGATCTTCGATGTCTGGAACCCGTTGCTGTCGATCGAGGAGCGAGCGATGGTCGGCGTGCTGGCCGAAGCGCTGCGGGACTACCGGACCCGTCGCGACGCGGCGTGAACGCCTCACCCGGTGGCGATGCCTCCGGCCGACAGCATCGCGCGCAGCGGCTCCAGCTCCGCCGCGTAGCGATGCCAGCGGCCCGATGCATCGCCATACAGCGGTCTGCGTACCTGCCAGTAGCTGGCGGTCCTCACGCTGCCGGTGCTGCGGTGGAAGTCGAGCAGCGACGGGTCCCAGTCCAGCCCGAGAAAGCGCAGCAGGGGTTCCAGGGTTTCCCGCGGCTGCGCGACGAAGGCGTCGTAGTCGAAATGGTGGATGTCGTCCGCGAACGCGCTGCTCCAGTGGTCGATCAGGCGCCGGTACTGCAGATACTCGTGGCCGATGTCGGCCAGCGTTCCCGCATAGGGGCAGGCGCGCGGATTGAGGTGCTGCATGAAGATCGACAGGCAGGTATCCAGCGGCGCGCGCCTGGTATGCAGGATCTTCGCGTCCGGGAACAGGTGCTTGATCAGCCCCACCAGCCGATAGTTGTCGGGGCGCTTGTCGGTGATGTAACGGATCGCGGCGCTGCTCGGCGCGAGGGTCTGCAGGTCGTGCATGTAGCGCGCGGCCAGCGTGTCGCGTTCGCCGGCCGACAGTGTCGCGAGGCGGGCAGGAAACGGCGCGAGGTCGACCGCCACCATGCGTGGAAGCGTCTCCATCTCGCCGCCGGCCGCGATCGCCGGATGCATGGCCAGCACCTGCTCCAGCAGTGTGGACCCGGAACGGAACATGCCGCAGATGAACAGGGGTGCCGGGCCCGTTCGCGCCACCGGGGCTGCCAGCGGCGACGACGCGGGTGTCGACATCAGCGCCTCCGTCAGGCGTTCGGCCCGCATCCGGTCATGGGCGGGAAAGCGGCGGTGCGCATGCTGCTTGGCTTCGGCGAAGGCGGTGAATGCCTGCGCATGGCCGCCGAGGCGCTCCCAGGCGCGACCGAGCGAGAACAGCAGGTTGGCCCTGGTTTCATCGTCGACGCCGGGCAGATGCGTCGCCTCTCGCAATGTGTGCAGCTGCGGATCGTCGACGTGCCGTGGCGGCTGCAGATGGACCAGGCGTGCGAGCGCTTCCAGCTGGAGCCCGTGCAGCGATGACCGCTCGCCTGGCGCGGCATCCAGCATGCGCTGGTAGCACGCGACCGCGCTGTCGCGTTCGCCGCGTTCCTCGTGCAGGTTGCCGAGGTTCAGCAGGGCCGGCAGATAGGCCGGAGCCACGGCCAGTGCGCGTTGCAGCTCCTGCAGCGCCTCTGGATCGCGATGCAGGTGCTCGGACAGGATCGCGGCGCGATTGAGATGGATCTGTTCCGGATCGCGTCCGCCATGACGAAGTGCGTGCGCGTAGGCGTCCAGCGCGTGTTCGAAGCGACCGGCGCGGCGCAACAGATAGCCCAGGTTGAACCAGCCATCGGCCTGCGACGGATCGGCGGCGAGCGCGGCTTCGTACGCGACGGTGGCCTCGGCATGGCGTTGACTTGCCAGCAGGGCGTCGGCCTGGCGGAGAAGGTCGGAGGCAGCATGCATCGTCGGCGGCAACGGTCGATTCGCTTGGGGGTTTTCCGTCCGGATTATGCGGTCTGCCGTCTTCCTGCTGCGTTATGCTCCGACGGTGCGCTCTGCCGAGTGCCCGATCGGAGGCGAAGAATGACGAGGTTCGTTTCGCTGCTGGCACTGATGGTGGCGATGACGCTGTCCGCGATGGCGGATGCACATGCTGCGCCGGATGCCGTTCATTCCTGTTCCAGTGTCGTCGAGCCGGCCGAACGCCTGCGCTGCTTCGACCGCGCCTTCCCGCCGACGTCGGTGGTCCGGGAGGCGGAGGCGGACCGGGGCGTCCGCGAGTTCGGCCTGGACAAGCCACCGGCCCCACGCCAGCCGGAAAGCGTTGCCGCCGATCCGGCCAGCATCGAGGAACGGGTGACCGGCCTGACCAGTGCGGCCGATGGAACGCGGGTGGTCACGCTCGGCAACGGCCAGGCATGGGCGCTGACCGAGGGTGCCAGCCGGGGCCATCTCGCGGTGGGCGACCAGGTCAGGCTGCGCAAGGCCGCACTCGGCAGCTACATGCTGGTCACCCCTGCAGGGGTACCGCTGCGCGCGCGCCGCCTTCGCTGATCCCCGACCCCGCAGATGCGTGTCGCCATTGCGCTGACGTCGGTCCAGGCGAGGCAGTACCAGCAGGCATTCGAGCGCCTGCGCAGCGGCCGCACGGACGACGCGCTTGCGATGGCGCAGGCGTTGGCTGCCGCCGCACCGGAGGTGGCCGATGCGCAGCAGCTGCTGGCCATGTGCCTGGCCCAGGCGGGCCAGCACGAGGCCGCGGATGGTGCGTTCCGGCGCGCGTTGTCGCTCGCGCCCGGCAGTGGCGTGATCTCGCTCAACTACGCCGGCTGGTTGCGGCGCGTGGGGCGTCCGCGGGATGCATTGACCCTGCTGATGCAGGCTCCGCCATCGGCCGCGACGTGGATCCAGCAGGGACTGGTGGCGCTCGACCTGCAGGAGCCTGCCCGGTCTGAGCAGGCGTTCGCGCGCGCGCTGGCGCTGGAGCCCGAGCAGGTGACCGCCTGGCATGGCCTGGGCAATGCCAGGCAGGCGCGGGGAGCGCTTGCGTCTGCTGCCGATGCGTTCGAGAAAGCGACGGCATTGGCACCAGGCTATGCGCCGGCCTGGGTCAATCTGGGCTGCGTACAGCGTCTTCTCGGGCGCCTGGATGCGGCCTTGGCATCGTTCGAGGTCGCGCGCGGGCTCGGACACGACAGTGTCGACTTCAGCGACATGGTCAACGGCACGCTGCTCGATGCCGGGCAGGTCGAGCAGGCCATGCAGCGCGCGGCACAGCTCGTGCGCGAACACCCGGCCTCCGCCCAGGCCCACGACACCTTCGCCAGGATCCGCTGGGAGCATGCCCACGAACCGGAAGGCGCACCGGATCCCTTCGCCGATTTCCGTGCCGCGGTGGCGGCGCAGCCGGACCACCATGAACTCGCCCTGCGCTACATCAGGTTGCTGCTGGCTGCGGGAGAGGCGGCGGAGGCGTCGGCCAGGATCGCCTCGATGCAGCGCACGGCGCCGCAGGACCCCGTGCTCGACTGGCTGGCGGGCGATGCCTGCGGGCGCCTGGGCGACTGGTCGCGTGCGGCTGCCCACTTCGCGCGCGCGCATCGCACGCTTGCGCCCGTGAGCCCGGACTTCCTCAACGCGCATGCCCGCCATGCGTTTCGCAGCGGCCGGCCCGATCTCGCACGGGCGTGCGCCGAGCAGGCGCTGCGACTGCGTCCGTTCGACCAGGAGGCCTGGAGCCACCTGGGGACGGCATGGCGAATTGCAGGGGATCCGAGGGAAGAATGGCTGTTCGGGTACGAACATCTGGTCGGCGATGTCGAGGTCGCGCTGCCGGAGGGGCCCAGTGGCGCAGTCGGTTTCCTCGACGCGCTCGCCGCGCAGCTCGACGTGCTGCATTCGGCCCGTCGTGCGCCGCTGGAGCAGAGCGTGCGGCAGGGCTCCCAGACGAGCGGACGCCTGTTCGGCGGCGGCCAGCCATTGATCGCCGCCATCGGCCAGGCATTGCACGAGGCGGTCGAACGCTGGACCGCCACCTTGCCGGACGATCCATCGCACCCCTTCCTGGCGCGCCGGCGGCACCATGCGCGCATGGTCGGCTCCTGGTCGGTGAAGCTGTGGTCCTCGGGTCGCCACGCCAACCATATCCACCAGGAAGGCTGGTTGAGCTCGGCGTTCTACGTCGCGCTGCCCGGGGTGATGGACGGCGCGGCCCCGGGTCATGCCGGCTGGCTGCAGCTTGGACAGCCGATGGAGGAACTCGGCCTGGATCTGCCGCCGCGACGACTGCTGCGTCCGCGGCAGGGCCGGCTGGCACTGTTCCCCTCGTACATGTGGCACGGCACCGTACCGTTCGAGGATCAGCGCCCGCGGATGACGATCGCCTTCGACATGCAGCCGGACGAAAGCGGCTCCCGCGCCTGATCAGGGCGCCCGTGCAGGATCATCATCGACCAGGCCGGCCGCGCGCAGCCGCGACAGCAGTGGCCCGAGGTGCGCTGCGTGCCGCTGCGCGCTGCCGACCGACCGGCTGTGCACGGGCTCGCGGACCTGGGCGGCACTGGCGGTCGTGAACGCGGCCTTCGACGTCCCTGATTCCAGTGCGGCCGGGGTCCAGTCCAGACCGCACCAGTCGAAGATCCTTCGGCCTTCGGCCTCCGGATCGCGCACCAGATCCTCGTAGCGCACGTCCAGGATCGCGCCGGGCATGGTCGCGTGCCAGTGCGCCATCAAGGCGCGATAGGCGATGAAGTAGTCCGCCAGTTCCTCCTGCGCATACGAGAAGTGGTAGGCGTTGAAGAACAGCGTCTTGTAGACCGCGTAACAGCTGTCGAGCGGGTCGCGGAGCAGATGGATGATCCTGGCCCGCGGCAGCGCGCGCCGGATCATGCCGCAGTACAGGAAATTCACCGGCATCTTGTCGATCAGCAGCGGATGCCCGTCGACCGCCTGGCGCGCCCCCTCGAGGTAGTCGCTGCCGAGCGCGGCGAAGTCGATGGCAAGCGAGGCTGCCGCGGGCGTCGCATCCGATGCCGATGTGCGCAGCCGCCGTTGCACGGCCGCGCCGAGCAGGTTGCCGAAATCCAGCAGTTCGCCGGCCGATCGCGCGTCGGCGCCCTGCACCAGCAGGCGCTCGACCAGGGTGGTCCCGCTGCGTGGCATGCCGACGATGAAGACGAGGCCTTCGCCGGCATCGCCCGCCACGCCGTGGGCAGGTGGCTGCATCGTGTAATGGGTGCGGATCGCTTCCAGCGCTGCCAGTTCGCCCGCGAGGTCGTACTGCAGCGTCGAACGCTTGCGTGCGGCTGCCTGTTCCAGCATCGCGAAGGCGTCCTCGTGCCGTCCCAGGTCTTCGAGCTCCTTGGCCAGCGCGTACCGGCACGCGGCTTCCTCGACGGGCTGATCGAAGCCGCCGGCCAGTCGCCTGCGCAGGTCCTCGACGTGATTGCGCTCCGGTGTCTGTCGGCGCAATGTCGCCCGCAGGTAACACGCGTGCCCTGCCTGCGGCGCCTGGACCAGCATGGTCTCGAGGTTGCGTTCGGCTTCATCGAACCGTCCGGTGAAGAACTGTGCGGTGGCGGTGTCGTAGACCAGGCGAGGAACATCGCCTGCGATCACCCGCGATCGCTCGAACAGCAGCAGGGCGCCCGCCTGGTCGTTGCAGTTTGCGAGCAAGGTGCCGAGCTGCCACAGCGCGCGAGCATCGGCCGATGCCGGGCCGTCGGCGAGCACCGCGATGGTGGCCTTGGCCTCCCGTCGCCTGCGCATCTGGACCAGCAGATGGAGACGCTTGAGTTCAAGTGCAAGCGCCTGGCCAGAGGCGGTGATGGCCCGCCCGATCAGCTCGAGTGCTGCTTCGGCATTGCCATCGGCCAGCTGCGCCTCGCTCGCGAAATCGAGCAGGCGCGCATCCCGGGGATGCGCCTCGAGCAGCGTGGTGGCGAAACGGACGGCTTCGCCGAACTGCCCCTGCTGGAGGAATGCATAGCCCTGCCGCACTGCATCTGCGGGTGCCTGGGCGGTGGGCGGGGTGAAGGTGGTCATCGGTTCCTCGGGTGGACGGCGTATCCCCATGTGCCGGTCGGGGGGCGGTGTGGCAATCGGGGCGTGTGCTGCCACGCCCTGGACGCAGAAAAAACGACGGGCCCGTGGGCCCGTCGTGTCTTGCACCGGCGGCGGTCGATCAGAACCGCAGGTTGAGGCTGGTGAAGATGTAGCGGCCAGCCTGGTCGTAGCCACCGACCGAGTTGCCGTTCAGGACCACGCTGCCACCGACCAGCGGCGGCGCCTTGTCGGCGACGTTGTTGATGCCGAGCGTCCAGGTGGCGAAGTCACCCAGCTGCACGGAACCGGACAGGTCGAGGTAGTTGTGGGCGCTGATGCCGCCGCGCGAAGCAAGCAGGGTATCGGTCACGCCGGCGGTACCGTTCTCCATGGTGTAGTCCTTCTCGCCGATATAGCGCCAGCGCAGGCCGATCGTATAGCGATCGAAGCTGTAGCGGGCGTTGGCGATGTGACGCCATTCGGCCGTGTTGCAGGAGGTGTTGATCCTGCCGGCACAGTCGTAGGTGGTCACTGCCAGGCCCGGGATCGGCTCGAACTGCTGTTCGAGCAGATACGTGCCCATGAAGCTGGTCGACAGGCGACCCGGGCCCAGCGTCCAGACGTACGACGCGATCAGGTCGATGCCGCGGAAGTTGAGGTTGCCGTAGTTGTTGAGTTCGTCGTAGACCAGGCCGGACACGTCCGGGTCGCTGCCGCGGAACAGATCGCCGGTGCCGGCATTGCGACGGATCTTGTCGCACAGCTCGGCATAACCGGCCAGCGCGCAGCCGGCGATGATGTTGGATGCACCGATGGACTGCAGCGCGTTCTCGATCGAGATGTCGTAGTAGTCGACGCTCAGGTTGAGGTTGTCGATCGGGCTGACCGCGAAGCCGACCGTCCAGGTATCGGCCGTCTCGGGCATCAACGAGGTGTTGCCGCCACCGATGCGGTTGTACTGGCCGGCGGGGTTGGCCGCGACGTTGCCGTACTGCGCGGCGGTCACGCCGGTCAGTGCGCACTGCGCTGCGGTGTAGGTGGGATTGGCGCCCGCGCACGGATCGCTGCCCGACCACAGGGCGATCGTGTTCGGGTTGTACAGCTCGGTGATGCTGGGTGCGCGGATCGCGCGGTTCCAGCCGGCGCGCAGCTTGAACTTGCCGAAATCGGCGCCGAAACCGAGCTTGTAGGTGTTCTCGCCACCGGACAGGTCGTAGTCCGAGTAGCGATAGCCCAGCTGCAGATCGAGCAGGTCGAGTGCACCAGCGTTGGCCACCAGCGGAATGGCGCCTTCCAGGAACAGTTCCTTCACGCTCGTGTCGCCGCTCACCGAGCTGGTCGGGCCGCCGAGACCGGTGAAGTTGCCGGTCTGCATGTTGCTGTCGGCCACGCGCTCGTAGGTTTCCGAACGGTACTCGTAACCAGCCACCAGGCTGATCGGCAGGCCGTCGGCCCACGGCAGGCCGACGCCGAAGTCGCCGGTGACGTAGGCGTTGAACACCTTCATCGACGTGGTGTAGTTGACGATGCCGACGCCCTGCAGCGCTTCCGCCTGCTCCGCCGTGACCGAGTCGGTCCAGACATCGTAGGGCAGGCATCCGGAGAACGCGCCGGCCGGGCAGCCGAGCAGGGCATCGCGTACGCGCGTGGTGACGAAGTCGTTGATCGACTCGCTCTTGGTCACCGAACGGTTGTAGGTGAACGACGCGTCGTAGGACCACCGGTCGGTCAGTGCGCCGCCGAGGCCGGTGGTGATGTTGTAGCTGGTGTTCTCGTCCTGCGAGATGCGCGGGCCGCCCTCGACGTTGCGCTTGGCGACGTAGACGGTGAACTCGTCGTCGGTGATGCCGAGATCGGCGCACATGGTGCCCAGCACGGCGGTATCGCAGGCGACGTTGATGTCGGTGAAGAAGGCGCCGGAGGGCGCGATCTGGGTCGAGCTGCGCCGGTTGACGAACATCGTCTCGACGTATGGCTTGAAGTGCTCGTTGATCTCGTAGTTGACGCTGGTGCCGGCGGTGAAGCGGGTGTCCGGACGCTGGTAATAGTTCACCGGCGCGTAGTTGTAGATGTACGGGTCGGCCTCGCTCCAGGTGCCGCTCGCATCGGGCAGCGCGTAGAAGCCACCGACGGACGGCGCGAAGATGTAGAAGTTGCCCGGATCGGCCGTGGCCGAGCCGCCGCAGGCGGTGCCGGCGCCGTTCAGTGCGCAGGAAGAGTGGTCGCGCTGTCCCTGGAGGAGCGGTTCGTTCTTGCGCCAGGTCGCCCATGCCGTGGCATGGCCGCCGTCGCCGAACGCGCCGCCGATGGCGACGTCGATGTTCCGCGAAATGCCGTCGAAGCCGGAATCCCCGGTGGGATAGTCGAAGTCGCGCCGATCCATCAACCCCTGCATGTACTTGTTGCGGTTGTCATGCTGGTAGGCGGAATAGCCGGTGTTGACGCTGACGCCTTCGAACTCGTTGTCGAGGATGAAGTTGACCACGCCGGCGATGGCATCGGAGCCGTACACCGCCGAGGCGCCGCCGGACAGCAGGTCGACCCGCTTCACCAGGGCAGTGGGGATGATGCTGATGTCCGGGGTTTCGTTCAGGCCCTTCGGGATGCGGCGGCCGTTGACCAGGGTCAGCGTGCGCTGCGGACCGAGTTCACGCAGGTCGACCTCGGCGTAGCCGGTCGACGGATTGTTCTGGAAGTTGTCGAAGCTCAGCGCCAGCTGGGGGTACTGGTTGACCAGGTCCTCGACCTTGGTTGCACCGGCATACGCGAACTCTTCGGCCTGGATCTCGGCGACCGGACTGGACGCCGTCATGGTCTGGCTCTTGATGCGCGTGCCGGTGACGCTGATCGAATCGAGCTGGGTGACGCTTTCGGCGCTCTGGGCGAAGGCGGCACCGGTGCCGACGAGTGTGGTTGCGCTGACTGCGAGTGACAGCGCGATCGCATCGCGCAGTTTGCTGGTACGACACTTCATCTGGTCTCTCTCCTGATCGGATGGCCTGTACAACGGGGATGTCCCCGGGTCGCGACGCGGCCGGAATGTGGGACGGATCGATACTATCCAGAGAAAGCAAAACATTAAAGTTAAGTAAATTTCTTGCGACAAAATGGTGAAGTTGCACCACGCTACGCACCAGTATGGTGCTGTTTTGGCTCCTGGCGCTTTTTAAATACGCGGCCCTGGGTATTCCATGCATCGTTGTTGCGGGCACTTCCGGTGATGACCGGCGGTCTGTGCACGAGCCAGGGTCGCGGAGATGGGGAATCGGGATGCCCTTCAAGCCCACGGCGGGCGCCAAGCGGGTGTCGGGCGACAGCGCAGATCAGCGCAGGATCCGCGCGGCACGTCCCGATATCGAAGGGCGGTTTCGACCCAGCTGCCCGTTCGGCCTGGCGGACTTGATGTGCTCGCCGCTCTTCATCGAACAGATTTGCGTCGTCCGAAACGCGTGGGCTGTTCTCGTCGATCGAGTTGCCGGCCAGGCGATGCACGACTGCCGTGCGCACTCGCCGCATGAAACACTCGGGCGCGAACGCGCCAGGAACGCGCATGGGATCCCCGGCGTCCGTCTATCCCGTGCCGCGCAGCGGCCGGACGTGAAAACGGCGGGCCAAAGCCCGCCGTTTTCAGGATGCATCTGGACGCGTGACTGCGCTCAGGCCACTTCGCGTTCTTCCGTGGTGGATGCGGCGCTGGTCTGCGCTGCGTTCCGGTCGTAGTAGCTGGCCGAGCGCAGTTCGTGGGCGTCGAAGTCGTCGACGGTGATCGTTTCCAGCGTGATCTCGCGCAGTTCCTCGAGCAGCACGCGCTCCTCGACCGTGATCAGGCCTTCGCGGACCGCTTCGTCCAGCTGCGCGTCGAACTCCAGCGCCTCGATGCCCTTGGTCTTCAGCGCCTTCTGGAACTTGCGCTCGACCGGCTCGGCCTGCACGGCCTTGGCCAGGTAGCTGTCGATGCGGCCGGCCGGATTGTTCTCGCACGGCGTGGTGAACACGCCGTCACCCAGGCGGTCGCGCGCTTCGTTCGGCGTCATCAGCAGCGAGGCGACGCGGTGGTTGAGGCGGTCGCCCGGGGCCTCGGCGCGACGGCCGAACGGGAACACCAGCACCCACAGCGCCCAGCCCACCGGACGGATCGGGAAGTTGCGCAGGGCATCGCTGAGCGCGGTCTCGATCACGTGGAAGCTGTTGTACATGCTCCACGCCAGCAGCGGCTTGTCGGCTTCCGGCGCGCCCTCGTCGTGGTGGCGCTTGAGCACGGCGCCGGCCATGTACAGGTGGCTGAGCACGTCGCCGAGGCGGCCGGACAGCGATTCCTTGAACTTCAGCTTGCCGCCCAGCAGCAGCATCGACACGTCCGCCATCAGCGCCAGGTTGGCGGCATAGCGGTCGAGCTTGCGGAAGAACGGGCGGGTGTAGTCGTCGCCGGGAGCGCCGCCGATCTTCGAGCCGGTCACGCCGAACCACAGCGAACGCACCGCGTTGGAAATGCCGAAGCCGACATGGCCGAACAGGCTGCGGTCGAACTCGTCCAGGCCGGCCTGGCGGTCCGGGTCCTGCGCGGCCTTCATTTCCTTCATCACCCACGGATGGCACAGGATCGCGCCCTGGCCGAAGATCAGCAGGCTGCGGGTCATGATGTTGGCGCCTTCGACGGTCACGCCGATCGGCGCGGCCTGCCAGGAACGCCCGGCGAAGTTGCGCGGCCCCAGGATGATGCCCTTGCCGCCGATCACGTCCATCACGTCGGTGATGACCTCGCGGCCCATCGTGGTGCAGTGGTACTTGGCGATCGCCGAGGGCACCGACGGCACGTCGCCACGGTCGACCGCGGCCGCGGTGGCCTGGGCCAGCGCGCTGGCGGTATAGGCCTTGCCGCCGATCCGCGCCAGCGCTTCCTCGACGCCCTCGAAGCGACCGATCGACAGGCCGAACTGCTTGCGGATGCGGGCGTAGGCGCCGGTGACGCGCGCGCCGATCTTCGCGCCGCCCGAGGCGGTCGAAGGCAGGGTGATCGAGCGGCCCACGGCCAGGCACTCGTTGAGCATGTTCCAGCCCTTGCCGGCCTTTTCCGCGCCGCCGATCAGCTGGCTCAGCGGAATGAACACGTCCTTGCCGCGGATCGGGCCGTTCTGGAACGGCGAGTTCAGCGGGAAGTGGCGGCGGCCGATCTCGACGCCGGCGGTGTCGCGCGGCAGCAGCGCCAGGGTGATGCCGATGTCCTTGGTGTCGCCGAGCAGGGCGTCCGGGTCGTACATGCGGAAGGCCAGGCCGACCAGCGAGGCGACCGGGGCCAGGGTGATGTAGCGCTTGTCGAAGGTCAGGCGCACGCCGAGCACATTGGCGCCGTTCCACTCACCCTTGCAGACGATGCCGTAGTCCGGGATCGAGGTCGCGTCGGAGCCGGCGAACGGGCCGGTCAGGCCGAAGCAGGGCACTTCCTGGCCGATCGCCAGGCGCGGCAGGTAATAGTCCTTCTGCTCCTGGGTGCCGTAGTGGTTGAGCAGCTCGCCCGGGCCCAGCGAGTTGGGCACGCCGACGGTGGAGCTGACCACGCTGGAGACCGAGGCGATCTTCTGGATGACCTTGTGGTGCGCGAGCGCGCTGAAGCCCAGGCCGCCGTACTGCTTCGGGATGATCATGCCGAAGAACTTGTTCTTCTTGATGAAATCCCACAGTTCCGGCGGCAGGTCGGCGTGGACGTGGGTGATTTCCCAGTCGTTGATCATCCGGCACAGCGTTTCGACCGGGCCATCCAGGAAGGCCTGTTCCTCGGCGCTGAGCTGCGGTTTGGGGTAGTTGAGCAGCTTGTTCCAGTCCGGGTCGCCGGTGAACAGCTCGCCTTCGAAGCCGACCGAGCCGGTTTCCAGCGCGATGCGTTCGGTCTGCGACAACGGGGGCAGGATCTTGCGGAACACGCCGATCAGCGGCGCGGTGATCAGCGGCTTGCGGATCGCCGGGATCAGCAGCGGCACGGCGATCAGCACGGTGATGACGGCGACCACGCTGGTGGCGACCGGATGCGCGCCCAGCAACAGGCAGGCGACCAGGGCACAGGCGACCAGGGCGGCCCAGGTGGCAAGGCGCAGCCGATGGTAGGCGGCGAACAGGCTGACCAGCAGGAAGGCCAGGATGGGTGCGGCGATGCTCATGGGATGACTCCGGTAACGGGCTGTGCAGCCCGGTGCGCGGCGGAGGTCCCGGTCCCCTCGGTCCGGGAGAGCTCCGCCATGTATTCCAGCACGGTGGCGGTAAACGCGGTGTTGTCGTCGCCGGCCACCATGTGGGTGGCCTGCGGCAGTTGCACGTGGCGCGCATGCGGCGCCAATGCGAGGAAGTGGTCGACGGTCCGTGCCGAGACCAGGTCGCTGCGGCCGCCACTGACCAGCAGCAGCGGGCAGCCGACCGCGCGCGCGGCGGCGGCGATCGTGTCCTGGTGGCGATCGCTGTCGCGCACCAGTTCGTCGACCAGGCGCGGATCCCAGTGCCAGTGCCAGCGCCCGTCCGGGGCCTCGCGCAGCAGCTCGCGCAGCGCTTCGGGCGACTTGCGGCTGCGCCGCTGCGGCAGGTAGCCGGCGATGGCGTCGGCGGCGGCCTCGAGCGAGGCGAAGCCGGTCGGGAAGGCGGTCATGAATGCGAGGATGCGCTCCAGCCCGGCACTTTCCCAGCGCGGGGTGATGTCGACCAGCACCATCGCCCGGAACAGGCCGGGCCAGCGCGCTTCGGCCAGCAGACCAAACAGCCCGCCCATCGAGGCGGCGACCAGCACCGGCGGCTGCGGCAGTTCGCCGGCCAGCACGATCAGGTCGTCGGTGAACTGTTCGCCGCTGTAGCCGAGCCCGGCCGGATTGCGGCCGGATTCGCCGTGCCCGCGGGCGTCGTAGGCCAGGCCGGCATGTCCGTGCGCGGCCAGGGTCTGCGCGGCGGACGTCCAGGCGCGTCGGGTCTGGCCGAAGCCGTGCGCGAACACGATCGCCGCGTCGTCTGTCTCCGGCGGCGGCGTGCCCGTCGCGAACAGGCTCGCCGCCAGCGGCAGGCCGGCGCCCTGCAGCGGCAGGTCCCGCATGATCGGCATGCTGTCGGGGGCTCTGTCCATACTTGATGGTATGGATGGTCGTGCCGGGAAGTCAATACGATCGCGTATGGCGGTGCAGCATCCGTCCAGCAGCGAGCGCCGGCGCGGTTTCCGCCGCAACCAACGTACTGCAACGAACTGCGGCGTATGGTTAAATCCGGACATGACCACGACCATCGCATCCGATCCGATCCAGCCCGCTCCCCGTAGCGGCCGCCTCAGCGCCAACGACTGGGCCCAGGCCGCACTCGACGTGATCGCCGAGCAGGGCGTCGCGGCCGTGGCGGTCGAGCCGCTGGCACGGCGCCTGGGCGTCACCAAGGGCAGCTTCTACTGGCACTTCCCATCCCGCGACGCGCTGCTGCAGGCCGCGCTGGAGCGCTGGGAAGAGGTCGAGCAGGAGCAGGTGTTCGGCAGCCTGGAAGAAGTGCCCGATCCGCGCGAGCGCCTGCGCATGCTGTTCCAGCTGGTCGGCCACGAGACCAAGCCGCATGCGATCTACAGCGAGCTGCTGAAGGCGCTGGACCATCCGGCGGTGCAGCCGGTGGTCGAGCGCGTGTCGCAGCGCCGCCTGGAGTACCTGACCGCGTCGTTCCGGCAGGCGGGGCTGGGCCGCAACGAGTCGCAGAACCGGGCACGCCTGACCTACGCGGCCTATGTCGGTTTCCTGCAGCTGCGGCCCCAGCAGCCCAGGATGACCCACGAGGAATTCGACGAATACCTCGAGCACGTGATCAATACGCTGATCCCGCTCTGAGCGGCGCGGCGAGCGTCGTCCCGCACGGCGCTCCGCGGAGCGGGGCCTGCCCCGCTGTTGATCGGCCCTGGAAGAATGGGCAGCGGGGCGAGCCCCGCTCCACTGCGGCCGGTGGAGCGCGCGTCAGTTGGTGAACGCCGGGCGGGTCAGGTTCTCGGGCGCGTCGTCGGTGCACAGCACGTCGTCCTCGATGCGGATGCCGCCGTAGGGGCGGAAGGCATCGATGCGCGCCCAGTCGACGCTGTCGGCGTGGCCGTTCTTCTTCACCTCGTCCAGCAGCATGTCGATGAAGTACACGCCCGGTTCGATGGTCACCACCATGCCCGGCTCCAGCACGCGGGTCATGCGCAGGTAGGGATGGCCGTCCGGGCGTGCGATCGAGCCGCCGCGGTCGCTGGCGGCGAAGCCGGCCACGTCGTGCACCTGCAGGCCGATCGGATGCCCAAGGCCGTGCGGGAAGAACGCGGCGCTGACGCCGGTGGCCAGCGCGGCTTCCGGCGAGACCTTCAGCACGCCGAACTCCTTCAGCACGCCCATCAGCGACAGGTGCGCGTCGATGTGCAGCTGCCTGTAGTCGGTGCCCGCACGCACGCTGGCGCACATCGCCCGCTGCGCGGCATCGACCGCATCGATCATCGCCTGGAACTCGCCGGTGCGTTCGGCGGCGTAGGTCCGGGTGATGTCGCTGGCGTAGCCGTGGTGGCTGGCGCCGGCGTCGATCAGGAAGCTCAGCGGGGTTTCCGGCGCCTGCCGGTCCAGTTCGGTGTAATGCAGCACCGCGCCGTGCTGGTTCAGGGCCACGATGTTCCCGTACGGGACCTCCGTCGCGTCCTGCTGCACCGCGCTGCAATAGGCCATGTGGATCTCGAATTCGCTGGCGCCGGCGCGGAACGCGCGTTCCGCGGCGAGGTGGCCGGCCGCGGCCTTGCGCTGCGCCACGCGCATCAGCGCGACTTCGTACGGCGTCTTGTAGGAACGCTGGTAATGCAGGTAGTCGAGGGCCGCCTGCGGGTTGCCCGGCACGTAGTCGCCCAGCGCGCTCTGCGCCTCGCCGAGGATCGCGCAGCGCGCCGGCGGACCGGGCAGCAGCGGCAGCGCCTCGTCCGGCGTGCGGATCACGTGCACGTCGACATGCTCGACCCACCAGCCGCTGGGTGCATCCGGCACCACGTGCCAGTAGTCGAACGGCTGCAGGTAGATGACCTTCGGCCGCTGTCCGGGCGTGTACACCAGCCAGCTGTCGGTGACGCGGGTCAGCGGCAGCCAGTGCTTGAAATGCGGATTGGCCGCGAACGGATAGTCGCGGTCGTCGAACAGCTGGTAATGGCGGCTGCCGCTGGGAATCAGCAGATGGTCATGGCCGCTGCGCGCCAGCGCCTCGTCGGCGCGTGCGCACAGCACGGACAGGTGGTGCGGGTAGAGGACGGCAGGGTCTGCGGCATTCATCGACATCGGCATCGGCAGCGGGTGAAGCCGATAGTGTGCCCGATCCGCCTGTGCGGAGCCCCCGCGCGGCAGGCTGCGTTCAGTGTGCGGCGCCGTCCTGTCCTGCATCGACCCAGGCGCGGATGCGTGCGCGCTGGTCGTCGGGAATGGTGAGGAAACGGAAGCCGCACCAGCTCTGTCCGGGCGTGTTCGCCGCACCCAGCCACAACAGGTGCACGCCGGTCACGAGCGGGCCACCGCCGCCGAGCTGGAAGCGGAACTGGTACAGCGTGTCTTCGTGCAGCTGGGCGTTGGCCAGCAGCAGCATGCCGCTCTCGGACACGTTGGCGAGATGGCCGACGACCTCCTCGGTCATCATGTCGAACACGGGCACGCTGTCGGCCACCTGGCGGCGCGGCGCGCGGCGGGATTCGTGGATCATGCGTGCGCGGCTCCTTCCAGGTCGTCCGGCCGCCCCGCCAGCCCGCGCAGCGCGCGCAGGGTCGCGTGCCAGGCACGATCGATCAGGCGGCCCTTGTCTTCGGTCACGATCCGCGCCTGCCCGTGGACCATCAGGCGTGCAAGCGAATCCAGCGACTGCTCGCCGACCTTCTGGCCGCGCGCATTGACGAACAGGGCGTTGTCGGTGATCGGGCTGTACCAGGACAGGCGCTGGCGGCGGACATCGCCCTGCTGGTTGAAGACGAACTCGAACCAGGTGCCGAACGGCAGGGTGCGCAGGTGTTCGTAGCTGGCCTGCTCCTGCGTGGTGCGGACCGGTGGCGCCGCCTTCTTCGCGTCGCCCTGTTCGCCCAGCCGGGCGCGGGCCTTCAGCTTGGCGGTCAGTTCGGTGCGCGAGGTGCTTTCGTCGTCGTCGCTGCGGGACAGGCGCCGCGCGATCGCGCTGGCCTCGTCCTCGTGGTAGCCGACCATGCGCAATGCGGTGTCGATCTGTTCGGACAGGGCCGGATCGGCACCGGCGTGGGCATCGCAGGTGGTGGCGACGATGCGCGCGGTCGCGGCATCGCGTTCGCGCCATTCCGCCGAGTCCTCGCCATGCCGCAGCGCGGTCAGGGTCAGCACGTCGGCCCAGGCCTGCTGCAGCAGCGCCTGGACGAACTGCGGCGGCCTGCGTCCGTCCAGATGCCGGGCGATCGCCTGCGCGGCGCCCTGCTTGGCCGTTTCCAGCCGGTCGCGGCCGCGCGCCGCCTCGATCTGGCGGCGTTCGCTGACCTCGGCCTTGCGTGCCTGCGCGCGGTGATGTTCCTGCACTTCCTGGTTGGCGCGCTCGAAGACGGTCTCGTCGCCGTCGTATTCGTCCACCACGCGGCCGACCGCCTGTTCCAGCCGCAGCACCAGCTGCGGATCGGCATCGTCGTCGGCCAGCCAGGTCGCGCCGGACTCGGCGACCGAATTGAGCAGCTCGCGCGCCGGATGCTGGTCGCGGACGAAGAAGCTGCGGTCCTGCACCGCGGCGCGGACCACCGGCACCTGCAGGCGTTCCAGCAGGTCCTGCGCGGGCGCGTTGTTGCGCACTTCGCGTCCGATCTCCTGGTACAGCATGCCGAGCAGGTCGAAGGTGTCGGCGTGCTCCGGCGACAGGCCGGCATCGGCGCCATGCGCCTGGCGGACCCGTTCGAGCATGTTCCTGCGCAGGTCGTCGACGGTGCGGCGTCCACGTCCGGGGATGCGTGCCGGCGGCATCGACTGCAGGCTGCCGAGGGTGTCGAGCACGGCGTCCAGCGGCAATGCGGGCGCGCTGGGCGTGGCGGTGCCGGCGCCGTCGGCGCCGCCGCGGTGATCGGTCAGCAGCTTGCGCAGCGCGGAGAACACCGCCTGTTCCGGCAGCGGCGTGGCGCCGTTGTCGCTGGCGGTGGTCGCCTCCTGCTGCGGCGCGACCAGGCCGTTGAGCAGGGCGCCGCTCCAGGCCGAGCGCCGTTCCTGTCCCTGCCAGCCGGTCAGCGGTTTCTGGCTGGCCGCACCGGCGGACCCGGTGACGGGCGGCCGTGGCCGGCTCTGGCTCTGTGTCTTCGGCCGGTAGGGCAGGTAGACCAGGCCGGGCAGCACGCCTTCGTGCGCCAGCTGCACGTTCATGCGTTCGACCAGTTCGCCGTAGCGTTCCATCACGTGCTGCTCGAACGCCTTGTACAGCAGCAGCTGCACGTCCAGCCCGAGCTGCAGCACGTCGCCGGCGTCGCGCATGATCCGGCACAGCGCGTGCGGCCCGAGCGGCAGGCTGGCCGCATCGAAGGCCGGACGTGCCGCCAGCACGCCGAAGCGCTGGCCCAGCAGCAGCAGGGGCGTGCCGCCGCGCTGGCTCTCGCGGCGTGCGATCTCGCGCAGCACGATGTCGCGGTCCAGGTCGGTGTCCTCGACCAGGGTCAGGCGCTGGTATTCGAGCGGGTCCAGCAGCGGGGGCAGTTCCGGATCGACCGCCGGCGGTTCCCGAAGCCCGGCCAGCGCCGCTTCCACGCCGGCCAGGAAGCGCGGCGCCAGTGCGGCGCCATGCTGGCTCAGCTGCTTGAGTTCGGCGAAGTAATCGGCCTGTTGCTGGCTGCTGCGCGCCTGCTCGGCCACCTTGAACAGCTGGCGTTCGAGGCTGTTGAGGGTCAGGCTCAGCGAGGTGCCGAGGCTGTTGGCCGCCAGCGTGTTGAGGGTCTGCAGAATATGCCGCACGCGCGCAGGGAGCGCTGCCGACGCAAGCGTCGGCAGCGCGGCACCGCTGGCGGTGGGCGTCGTGGTTCCTGACATCCGGTGTCTTGCTCCCCTATGGGAGCGGTATGTAGCACGTTTGCCGTAAACCGGCCACACGCGCCGCCGTTCGACGGTGTCCGGAATGGCCCGCGCCGGACTCAGTCGAGGAACAGTTCGATCACGTCGTTGGCGAAGCGCCGGCCAAGGTCGGTCGGCGTCACGTGGGTGGCCGAAACCTGCAGCCATCCGCGTTCCGTGGCGGTCGCCAGGGCCGGCGCGATGGCATCGCGCGACAGCCCGGTGCGGACCTCGAAATCGGCCAGCGGGAAGCCTTCGTGCAGGCGCAGCGCGTTGAGCATGTACTCGAAGGGCCGCCGCGACGGATCGATGCGGTCGTCGCCGCCGATCGAGGCCGGGGTGCCGGCGCCGTCCATCCAGGTCGTCGGGTGCTTGTGCTTCCAGCGACGCAGGATCTCCTGGCCGGCACCGAGGGTGATCTTGCCGTGCGCGCCGGCGCCGATGCCCAGATAGTCGCCGTAGCGCCAGTAGTTGAGGTTGTGCGCGCACTGGCGCCCGGGCCGCGCATAGGCGCTGGTCTCGTAATGCGCGTAACCGGCCTGCGCCAGCATCGCCTGGCAGTGCTCCTGGATGTCCCAGGCGCCGTCGTCGTCGGGAATGTCGCGCGGCGGCCGGGCGTGGAAGACGGTGTTCGGTTCCAGGGTGAGCTGGTAATGGCTGATGTGCGCAGGCTGCAGCGCGAAGGCGCGCTCCAGGTCGGCCGCGGCCATGGCCAGGTCCTGGCCGGGCAGGGCGTACATCAGGTCCAGGTTGAGGTTGTCGTAGCCGGCGTCCTGGGCCAGCTTGACCGCGCGTTCGGCCTCGTTGCTGTCGTGGATCCGGCCCAGCCGCTGCAGGCAGCCGTCGTCGAAACTCTGGATGCCGAAGCTGATCCGGTTCACGCCGGCGGCGCGGTAGCCGTCGAAGCGGCCGTGCTCGGCGGTGCCGGGATTGGCTTCCAAGGTGATCTCCGCATCCGGGGCGAAGCGCAGCCGCGCGCTGGCGGCCTGCAGGATCCGGTCGATCGCATCGGGCGGGAACAGGCTGGGCGTGCCGCCACCGAAGAACACGCTGTGCACGGTGCGGCCCCAGACCAGCGGCAGGTCCTGCTCCAGGTCGCGCACCAGCGCGTCGACGTAGGCATCGAACGGCAGCGCGCCCTTGGCGCCGTGCGAGTTGAAATCGCAGTACGGGCACTTGCGCACGCACCAGGGCAGGTGCACGTAGAGCGACAGCGGGGGCGGGATCAGGCTGGGCATCGCGGCGGTGGCTCGTGGCGGCGTGGTGCGGGGCACCCGTGCGTGGCGATGGAAGCGAACGCGTCCGCGTCGCTCAGGCGAGCGCGTGCAGGCGCCGGGACAGCTGCTGCAGCGCGACCGCGCGATGGCTGAGGCGGTTCTTGGTCGCCGCATCCATCTCCGCGGCGGTCATGCCGTGCTCGCGGTCGAAGAACACCGGGTTGTAGCCGAAGCCGCCGCTGCCGCGTGGTGCGGTCGTGATCTCGCCTTCCCAGTGGCCTTCGGCGATCAGCGGCTGCGGATCCTCCGGATGACGCAGCAGCACGATCACCGCGTAGAAGCGTGCGCCGCGCTGCCCGGCGGGGATGTCGCGCATCGCCTCGAGCAGCTTGGCATTGTTGGCCGCCGCATCGCCCGGCGTGCCGGCATAGCGCGCGCTGTACAGGCCGGGCGCGCCGCCGAGCGCATCGACGATCAGGCCCGAATCGTCGGCGAGCGCCGGCAGGCCGGTGACGGCGCTGGCGTGACGGGCCTTGATCAGCGCGTTCTCGACGAAGGTCAGGCCGGTCTCGGGCACGTCCTGCACGCCGAGCTCGCGCTGCGCCACGATCTTCAGCGGCAACTGCGCCAGCATCGCGCGCAGCTCCTCCAGCTTGCCGGCGTTGCCGCTGGCCAGGACCAGGGTCTTCATGGCTTGAGCTCCAGCAGGTCCCAGAGATTGCCGTACAGGTCGCGGAACACCGCAACGGTGGCGTAGGGCTCGTCGCGCGGTTCCTCGAGGAACTCCACGCCGTTGCCGCGCATCGCCGCATGGTCGCGATGGAAATCGTCGGTGTGCAGGAAGAAGCCGACGCGGCCGCCGGTCTGGTTGCCGATGCTGGCGCGTTGCGCATCGTCGCCGGCTTTCGCCAGCAGCAGCGCAGGCGCGCCATCGGCAGCCGGGGCGACCACGGCCCAGCGCTTGCCGTTGCCGCGGTCGGTGTCCTCGACCAGCACGAAGCCCAGCGCCTGCGTGTACCAGACGATGGCTTCGTCGTAATCGGCCACCACCAGGGTGACCAGGGCGAGCTGCCGGGTCACGGCTGCGCCAGCGCCGCCTGCTGCGCGTCGAACAGCGCGCGGATGCCGCTTTCGGCCAGCGCCAGCAGCGCATCGAGTTCGTCGCGGCGGAACGCATGGCCTTCGGCCGTGCCCTGCAGTTCGATGAAACCGCCGCCATCGTTCATGACCACGTTCATGTCGGTGTCGCAGTCGCTGTCCTCGGCGTAGTCCAGGTCCAGCACCGGCACGCCCTTGTAGATGCCGACCGAGACCGCGGCGACCGCGCCGAACACCGGATTGCGCTTGATGTCGCCGCGCTTGAGCAGCCAGTTCACCGCATCGACCAGGGCCACGTAGGCGCCGGTGATCGCGGCGGTGCGGGTGCCGCCATCGGCCTGCAGCACGTCGCAGTCCAGGGTGATGGTGCGTTCGCCCAGCGCGTTGCGGTCGACGCAGGCGCGCAGGGTGCGGCCGATCAGGCGCTGGATTTCCAGGGTGCGGCCGCCCTGCTTGCCGCGCGACGCCTCGCGGTCGGAGCGGGTGTGGGTCGAACGCGGCAGCATGCCGTACTCGGCGGTGACCCAGCCTTCGCCCTTGCCGCGCAGGAAGCCCGGCACGCGGTTCTCGACGCTGGCGGTGCACAGCACGCGGGTCTCGCCGAAGCTGACCAGCACCGAGCCTTCGGCGTGGCGGGTGAAGGCGCGTTCGATGCGCACGGCGCGCAGCTGTTCGGGAGTGCGGCCACTGGGGCGGGTCATGCTCATGGGGATGCGGTACCGGTAGGGCGGCGAGGGCGCCGGAATGGCATGCGCGTGCGCCGGTCGCGCCAGGTGGCGACGGCGTGCGGGGTGCCCTCGGAGGCCGGCTAGATTACCATTCGCGCCTTCCTCCAGACCGGACGCCGGCATGATCCGTAGCATGACCGCCTTCGCCAGCGGCGAACGTGTCACTCCGTGGGGCACGCTGGGCTGCGAGCTGCGCTCGGTCAACCACCGCTTCCTCGAACTGGGCCTGCGTCTGGCCGACGACCTGCGCGCGCTCGAGCCGATGCTGCGCGAACGCGTGTCCGCCCGCATCCAGCGCGGCAAGCTCGACCTGGTGCTGCGCCTGCGCGCGCCGGACAGCGCGGCGGGCGTGACCGTCAACCAGGTGCTGCTCGACGAACTGAGCGAACTGGCGCTGAAGCTGGATCCGCGTTTCCCGCGGCTGCAGGTCGAGTTCACCCAGCTGCTGCAGCTGCCCGGCGTGCTGCAGGCGCCGGTGGCCGACGCCGAGGCCCTGCAGGCGCAGGCGCTGTCACTGCTGGACGAGGTGCTGGACGAATTCGTCGCCGCGCGCGAGCGCGAGGGCGGCAAGCTGTCCACCGCGATCGGCGAGCGCGTCGATGCGGTCGAACGCATCGCCGGCGAGGTCCGCACCCTGATCCCGGCGATCCGCGAAGGCCAGCGCGCCAAGCTGGCCGCGCGCCTGGCCGACCTGCCGCACCCGGTCGATCCGGGCCGCGCCGAGCAGGAACTGGTGCTGTGGCTGCAGAAGCTGGACGTGGACGAGGAACTGGACCGCCTGTCCAGCCACATCGTCGAGATCCGCCGCATCCTCGGCCAGGCCCAGCCGGCCGGGCGCCGCCTGGATTTCCTGCTGCAGGAGTTCAACCGCGAGGCCAACACGCTGGGCTCGAAGTCGGTCGACGCGCGCACGTCCAACGCGGCGGTCGAGCTCAAGGTGCTGATCGACCAGATCCGCGAACAGGTGCAGAACATCGAATGAACATGCGCGGCACTCTCTTCATCGTCGCCGCGCCCTCCGGCGCCGGCAAGAGCAGCATTGTCAACGCGGTGCTCAAGCGCGATCCGCAGGTGGCGCTGTCGATCTCCTTCACCTCGCGCGCGCCGCGCCCGGGCGAACGCCACGCCGAGCACTACCATTTCGTCAGCGAGACCGAGTTCCTGCGCATGGTCGATGCCGGCGATTTCTTCGAGTACGCCCGCGTGCATGGCGACTGGAAGGGCACCGCGCGGCAGTCGGTCGAGCCGCAGCTGGCCGCTGGCCGCGACGTGCTGCTGGAGATCGACTGGCAGGGCGCGGCCCAGGTGCGGGCCAAGGTGCCCGACGCGGTCAGCATCTTCATCCTGCCGCCATCGCGCGAAGCGCTCGAGCAGCGCATGCAGGCGCGCGGCCAGGACAGCGCCGAGGTCATCGCGCGCCGGCTGGCCGCCGCGCGCGAGGAGATGTCCAACTACTCCGCGTTCGACTACGTGATCGTCAACGAGGTGTTCGACACCGCGGTCGGCGAGATGTGCGCGATCTTCGTCGCCAGCCGCCTGCGCCGGGGCCAGCAGGAGCAGCGCCACGCCGGCCTGGTACAGGCGCTGCTTGCCGACTGATCGCCCCGGTCGAGCTGGCTAAGCGATTGATCCGAAAGGCCTGTTCAGCCGGGTTGCTTGCCCCTCGGCCGCGGGGCAGGTACACTCCGCGCCCATTTCCCACCGAACGCGTGGCGACCCGCTCGCCCTGGAATCCATATGGCCCGTATTACCGTTGAAGATTGCCTGGAAGTGGTCAACAACCGCTTCGAACTGGTCATGATGGCGTCCAAGCGCGCCCGCCAGCTCGCCAACGGCGTGAACGCCACGCTGGACAACAGCGAGAGCGAGGACAAGCCGACCGTGCTGGCCCTGCGCGAAATCGCCGCCCGCACCATCGACAACGCCCTGATCGACGAGGTCGAGAAGGCCGAGCGCGAGCGTGCCGAGCGCGAGGCGCTGGAATGGGCCGCGGCTGAAGTGGTGGCCGACGACGACCTGTCCAAGGGCGACGACTGATCGCCCGCCGGCCCCGGCCGGTGCGCAGCAATGGACGGCCCGCCTCGTGCGGGCCGTTCGCGTTTCCGGCCCCGGCTGGCGCCCGCCCGCTTCGACGGACGCTGCACGGCGGCGGGCTATGCTGCGCCGATGCGGATGACCCTGACGCGTTGAAAGACCCATGAAATGGACCCGCTACCGCGCCCGGCTGGCCGCGCTGCCGTGGCCCCAGGCGCTGCGTGGGCACGGCGGCTGGCTGCTGCTCGGGGTGCTGGCGATCCTGGTCCTGCTCGCGGTGCTGCGGCGTCCGCTGGCCGATCTGGTCTGGCCGGACAGCCGGATCCAGCTGCTGCTCGACGAAGGCGAACGCGCGCTGGCGGCCGGCCGCCTGGATGCTGCCGACGGCAGCGGTGCGCGGCAGAAGTTCGAAGCCGCCCAGGCGCTGGACAATGACCGCACCGAGGCGCGCCACGGCCTGGCCCGGGTCGGCGCGGCGGCGCTCGCCGACGCCGAAGGCCATCTGGATGCAGGCCGGTACGAGCAGGCGCGCGCCCAGCTGGTGCTGGCGCGTGCGCTGCAGGTGCCGCGCGACCGCATCGACCATGTCGCGCACCGGCTGCGCGAGCAGGACGTGTCGCGGATCGATGCCGCCGACGCCCTGCAGCGTGCGGATGCCGCCCTGGCGGCGGGTGACCCGGACGCGGCGCTGCCGCTGTACGCCCGGGTGCTGGCGGTGGACCCGCATGCGGTGGCCGCGCTCGAGGGCCGCGAGGATGCGCTGAGCATGCAGCTGGAGCGGGTCCGCGCGGCCCTGGCGGTCGGGCGTCTTGAGGATGCCGACCGCTGGTTGCAGGCGGTGCGGCGCCAGGATGCCGGCCACATCGGCCTGCCCGAGGCGCAGGCCTGGTTCGCGCAGGCGCTGGAGCGCGAGCTGCAGCGTGCCGGAGAGGCGCTGCGGCGCGGGCGTCCGGGCGTGGCGGCGCGTCGCTATCTGGACCTGCTGCCGGCCGCCCCGGACGACGCCCGCCTGCGCCAGGGCGCCCAGCGCGCGTCGCTGGTGCTGGCCGCCGAGGCCACCCGCCAGGCCGGCGATTTCCAGTTCGAATCGGCCGAACAGTCGCTGCAGCTGGCGGCGGCGCTGGCGCCGGGTTCGGCGGCGGTCGAGCGCGCGGAGCAGGCCCTGGAACAGGCGCGACGGGTGCAGGCGCGTGGACCGGCGTCCGATGAGCGGCTCAGCCGCGCCCAGCAGGCGCGCCTGCGGGCGGCGCTCGACGGCTTCGCCGCGGCGATGGCGCGTGCCGCCTGGGTGCTGCCGCCGGGCGACAGCGCCTACGACCACCTGCGCGCGGCCCAGGCCCTGGCGCCGGAGTCCGCCGCGGTGCGCGACGCCGCCGCGCAACTGCAGGTCGCCGCACGCGGCTGCCTGGATGCGGCGCTGCGCGACAACCGCCTGCGCCAGGCCCAGGCCTGCCTGGATGCGTGGCAGGTCGCCGCGCCGACCGATCCGGCCCTGCTGCAGGCGCGCGGTCGCATCGCGCAGCGCTGGCTGGCGATCGGCGAAGAACGGCTGCGCGCCGGCGAGGTCGATGTCGCCATGCGCACGCTGGAATCGGCCCGCGCACTGGATCCGCAGGCGGTCGGGCTGGACGCGTTCGCCGAACAGATCGCCCGCGCGCGCAGCGGGGTGCGCTGAGCCGCCGCGACGGCGGTGCGATGCGGCGGGGGATGACGACGGACCTGCGCGTGGCGACGCGTTCGCCAAGGCCCGTGCGGCAAGGAACGGCGCGTCGCTCTGCGTGATGCTGCTGCCCCAGCGCCCGGTCAAGCCGCCCGATGTGGCGTGGCCATCCTGCACGCAGGCGCGCCGCCGTCAGTCCAGGAACACCCTGCGCACGACCGCGCCAGCGGCCTCCAGCGAGAAATGCCGGGCGACGTTCTCCAGCCCCTGCGCCGCCTGCTGCTCCCAGCGCGTGCGATCCAGGTACAGGCGCGCCACCGCGTCGGCGAAGCCGCGTGCGTCGTCGGCCACGCTGACGTCCACGCCATCGCGCAGATGCATGCCTTCGACCGCGCAGGTCGTGGCGACCACCGGCTGGCCGTGGGCCATGCTCAGGTTGATCTTGCCCTTCACGCCGGCGCCGAAGCGCAGCGGCGCGACCGCGATGCGCGCACCCTCCATGTAGGGCGCCAGGTCGGGGACATGGCCGTGGACCACGATGCCCGGTTCCGCAGCGAGCGCGCGCACCGCGTCCGGCGGTTCCGCGCCGATGCAGTGGAAGCGCACGTCGGGCAGGCGCGCGCGGATGTGCGGGAACACGTCGCGGCCGAACCAGAGCACGGCGTCCACGTTCGGCGGGTGGCGGAAGCCGCCGACGAAGACCAGATCGTGACGCGCGTCGAACGCCGCGCCGGGGCCGGCGACCTCGTGCAGGTTGGACAGCACCTCGACCGCCAGCGCCGGGGCGTCCTGCGCCAGCTGCGCGCGCTCGTCGGCGCTGACCACCAGGGTCAGGTCCGCCGCGGCCATCGCGGCCAGTTCGCGTTCGCGGGTCGTCTCGGCCGCGCGCAGGGCGGCCGCATCGCCGGCGATCCGCGCGCCACGCCGTTCGCGCAGGTAATGCAGGTCGACGCTGTCCAGCACCAGTCGCGCCTGCGGTGCGAGCCGGCGCAGCAGGGGCAGGTACACCCCGGCGACGTGGTGCCGGCTGAGCACGATCACGTCGAAACGCGCGGCGTGCCGTTTCAGCCATCCGGCCGCGGTCTCGGCGAACGGGGCGTACCAGGTCTCCACGCCCAGTGCCTGCAGCGCACGCGTGGCGTCGCCGGCATGGGCGAGGTCGGTGGGAAGGAAGGCCACGTGCGCGCCGGCGGCGGTGAGCATGCGCAGCAGGTTGACCTGGCGCAGCGAGGCCGAGTCGCGGTCGGGGCGGGGGATCGTCTCGTCGATCACCAGCACCCGGCGCCTGCCGGCGTTGAGCGAGGCGGGGTCCGGCGTCGTGCCCGGTGCCGCGTGCCGCGCCAGCGTGTCGCCCCAGCGTCCTGCGAACACGCCGCGGTTGCGCACCTGGTAGGCCTTGATGCCGCTGCCGGTGTCGGTCCCGGCGGTGGTGCCCTCGTCGTGCACCACGCGGCTGGCCGGCTGGTACAGCACGCGGCGGCCCAGTGCGCGCACGGCGAACGCCAGGTCGGTGTCCTCGTAGTACGCCGGCGCATAGCGGGAATCGAAGCCGCCGATCCGTTCGAACAGCGCGCGCGGGATCGCCAGCGCGGCACCGGAGCAGTAGTCGGCATCGCGCAGGCAGCTGTAGCGCGGATCGTCGGGCGACTCGAAGCGGCCGTAGCTCCAGGCGCTGCCATCGGAGAACACCACGCCGCCGGCTTCCTGCAGGCGGCCGTCCGGATACAGCAGCTGCGCGCCGACCAGGCCGGCGTCCGGCTGCTGCCGGAAGGTGTCGAGCAGGGCGTCCAGCCAGCCGGGCTGCGGCAGCGTGTCGTTGTTGAGGAACACCAGCACGTCGCCGCGCGCGCGCGCGGCGCCGTCGTTGCAGGCGGCGATGAAACCGCCATTGCCGGCGCGGCGGTGGTAGCGCAGCCCGGCGATCGCCGGCATCCATTCGGCGGTGGCGTCGCTGCCGCCGTCGTCGATGACGATCACCTCGCAGCCCGCCTGTGGCGGGTGCGCGGCCAGGGCGCGCAGGCAGGCCAGGGTCGCCTCGCAGTGGTTGAAGACCGGGATCACGATGCTGGCGCGCGGCGCCGCGGCGGCGAGCGCGTCCGGCAGCGCGAACGGGGCGAACGGCGCTGGCGACGGCGCGAACAGCGAGGCCGGGGCCAGCGCCGGGGGCGGCTGGAACTGGATCAGCGCGCGCTGCCAGGTGGCGCGCCAGCCGCGTGCGCGCAGGCTGGACAGGCCGCGCCGGACAAGACTGCGTACGCGCGCCAGCCAGAAGCGGGCATCGGCCAGCGGCGACGGTGCTTGCATCGGTGTTCACAACTCCGACTGAAGGGAAAGCCGGCCGCGACGTCGACGACAGCAGCGCTGCGCTAGACTCGGCCGAACGCCTATTCTTGCATTGCCGTGCCCCGACGCCCCGAACCGGACCACAACGACGACTTCGACGACGAAGTCGCTACCCCGAGCTGGCGCCGCTGGCTGTGGACCTGCGCACTGGCCGGCGCCGGCATGGCGGCCGGTTTTCTGATTCCCTACATGCTGTACCTGAATCATCAGGTCAGCGAGCGCTTCGGCGCGCTGCAGTGGCAGATCCCGACCCGCGTGTACGCCCGCCCCCTGCAGCTGTCGCCGGGGCTGGCGATGGACGTGCGCACGCTGAAGACCGAACTCGACGCGGCCGGCTACCAGGAAGACGACGCCGGCGAACGCCAGGGCAGCTACCAGGCCGACGGCGGCCGCTTCGTGATCGCCAGCCGCGGCTATGCCGATGTCGACGGCCAGGTGCCGGCGCGTCGCATCGAAGTCACGATTTCCGGCGGGCGCGTCGCCAGCCTGCGCGATGCCGGCAGCCGCACCGCGCTGAAGGCGGCGCGACTGGATCCGGCACGCATCGCCACGCTCTACGGCCAGCGCCAGGAAGAGCGCCGCCTGGTGCGCGCCGAGGAAGTGCCCGAGCTGCTGGTCACCGGGCTGCAGGCGGTGGAAGACGGCGACTTCGCCAACCACCGCGGCATCGACCTGCAGGGCATCGCCCGTGCCGCATGGGTGAACCTGCGTGCCGGCGAAGCCCGGCAGGGCGCGAGCACCCTGACCCAGCAGCTGGCGCGCAGCGGCCTGCTGGGAATCGGCAAGGAACAGACCTTCAGCCGCAAGTTCAATGAAGTCCTGTACGCGCTGATCCTGGAGATGCGCTACGAGAAGGACACCATCCTCGAGACCTACCTCAACCAGGTCTACCTGGGCCAGCGCGGCGGGCAGGCGATCCATGGCGTGGCCTCGGGCGCCGAATTCTGGTTCGGGCGCGACCTGGACACGCTGAGCACCGAGCAGGTCGCGCTGCTGATCGGCCTGGTCAAGGGCCCGTCCTATTACGACCCGCGCCGGCATCCCGAACGCGCGCTGGAGCGCCGCAACATCGCGCTGATGGTGCTGCACGGGAACGGCCTGATCGACACGGCCGAGTACGAGCGCGCGCGCGCCGCGCCGCTGGGCGTGACCAGGCAGCCCGGCGTGGCCGCGGCCAATCGCTTTCCCGCCTACATCGACCTGGTCCGCCGGCAGCTGGCCAGCGACTATCCGGAAAGCGCGCTGCAGGGCGCCGGCCTGACCGTGCTGAGCGGCATGTCGCCGTCGGCGCAGGCCTATGCCGAGGGCGCGGTGGTGCGCACCATCGAGGGCGTGCAGACCGGCAAGCGGCCGCCGCTGCAGGCCGGCATGGTGGTCACCGACACGCATGCGGGCGATGTGCTCGCGGTGGTCGGCAGCCGCGACGTCGCCGACCACGGGTTCAACCGCGCGGTCGAGGCCGAGCGCCCGGTCGGCTCGCTGCTCAAGCCGTTCGTCTACCTGCTGGCGCTGGCCCAGCCGCAGCGCTGGTCGCTGGCGACCTATGTCGAGGACACGCCGGTCACGGTCCAGCTCAGCCGCGGCAGGACCTGGTCGCCGTCCAATTCCGACAACCGCAGCCACGGCAGCGTGCGCATGGTCGATGCACTGGCGCATTCCTACAACCAGGCCACGGTGCGGATCGGCATGCAGGTCGGCCCGGAGCGGCTGGCGCAACTGCTGCGGGTGCTGTCGGGCATCGAGGCGCAGCCCAATCCGGCCCTGATCCTGGGCTCGACCGACCAGAGCCCGTACGCGATGGCGCAGCTGTACCAGTACCTGGCGTCGGGCGGCGAGATCCAGCCGCTGCGCAGCGTGCGTGGCGTGCTCGACCCCGAGGGACGGCTGCTGAAGCGCTACGACAGCGCGCCCGAACCGGCGCAGGAGGGCGATTCGATCGCGGCCAACCTCATCAGCGTGGCCCTGCAGCAGACCGTGACCAACGGCACCGCGAGCCAGCTGCAGCGCGACGGCCTGGGTCGTCTGTCCGCCGCCGGCAAGACCGGCACCAGCAACGACGGGCGCGACAGCTGGTATGCGGGCTATACCGGCGACCATCTGGCCGTGGTGTGGATGGGCAACGACCAGAACGAACAGACCGGCCTGTATGGCGCCACCGGCGCGATGCGGGTCTGGTCGGGGCTGTTCTCGCGCCTGCCGAGCGCGCCGCTGCGGGTCGCCGAGAAGGGGCTGGACTGGCAATGGGTCCAGGCCGATGGCTCCTACGTGACCGACGCGGACTGCCCGGGGGCGCGCCGTTTCGCCTTCGTCGCCGGCAGTGCGCCGCCCTATGCGCCGTGCGCGCCCGCGGCCGTGCCGGAAGGCGAAGCGGGCAGCGAGGGCGAGGGCTTCTGGCAGCGCCTGTTCGGGCGTGGCCGCGAGGACGCGCCGGCCGAGCCGCAGCCGGCACCGCAACCCACTGGACCTTGATGACGCCATGAAGCCTGCTTCCCGTTCCCTTCCCCTGCTGCTGTCCGCGTGCTGCCTGGCGCTGGCGGCCTGCCAGACCCCCGTGCCGGCGCCGCCGCCGAAGCCCCAAGTCCCGCCCCAGCAGCGCCTGGCCGCGGTCGATGCCGCCGCAGGCGTCGACGACACCGAGCTGGACGTGCAGCCGCTGCGCGATCCGCAGGTCGAGGATCTGCGCGCGCAGGCGCAGAAGGCCCTGGCCGCGGGCGATTACGCCGCCGCCGCGACGGTGCTGGACCAGGCGTTGACGCATGTCGCGGACGATCCGGCCGTGCTGCAGGAACGCGCCGAGGCCGCGCTCGGCCTGGCCGACTATGCCGCGGCCGAAACGCTGGCCCGGCGCGCGTTCGACCTGGGTTCCAGGGTCGGGCCGCTGTGCAGGCGCCACTGGGCGACGATCGAGCAGGCGCGCCTGGCCCGCGACGAGCACGAAAACGCGGTGTCCGCGCGCGCCCAGATCGCGTCCTGCACCGTGCCTGGCCTGAAGCGGATGTAAGGTCCGCGCCGCACCGCATCGCGCCATCGGGGCGATGCCGGAGCGGCGATGCGTTCCGCCGCGGCCACCGTCATGTCCCGTCTCGCCCAAGCCAGCCGCGATGCCCTCAGCGAGGGTGGGATGCTCGCATCCCGCCTGGAGGGATTCGCGCCGCGGCCGGCGCAGCAGCGCCTGACCGCCGCGATCGCCGATGCGGTCGAACACACCGACGTGCTGCTGGCCGAGGCCGGCACCGGCACCGGCAAGACCTACGCCTACCTCGTGCCCGCGCTGCTGTCGGGCCTGAAGACCATCGTCTCCACCGGCACCCGCGCGCTGCAGGACCAGCTCTACCACCGCGACCTGCCGCGCGTGCGCGAAGCGCTGGGCGTCGGCCTGCGCAGCGCGCTGCTGAAGGGGCGCGCGAACTATCTGTGCCGTTACCGGCTGGAGCAGGCCAAGGGCGGCGAGGCGACCCTGCCGTCGATGCGCGGCGAGGCCCGCTTCGCCAGCGCCGAACAGGCCAGCCAGTTCCAGCGCATCGTCGCCTGGAGCGGGCGCACCCGGTTCGGCGACATGGCCGAACTGGACGGCATCGCCGACGATTCCCCGCTGCTGCCGCTGGTCACCTCCACCGTCGACAACTGCCTGGGCAGCGAGTGTCCGTTCTGGGGAGAGTGCTTCGTGGTGCAGGCGCGCCAGCGTGCGCAGGGCGCCGACCTGGTGGTGGTCAACCACCATCTGCTGCTGGCCGACCTGGCGCTGAAACAGGAAGGCTTCGGCGAGATCCTGCCCGGCGCCCAGGTCTTCATCATCGACGAGGCGCACCAGCTGCCCGAACTGGCCGCGAACTTCTTCGGCGAAGCCTTCGGCATGCGCCAGCTGCAGGAACTGGGCCGCGACTGCCTGGTCGAGTGCCGCCAGACCACCGGTGCGCTGGCCGTGCTGCAGGCGCCGGTGCGCATGCTGGAACAGGCGCTGCGCGAGTTGCGCGAGGCGATGGAACTGCTGCCGCCGCGCGGCACCCGCTATCGCGCGCTGACCCTGCCGGCCGTGCACGACGGCTTCGAGGCGCTGGCCGCGGCGCTGGTGACGCTGCAGGAGGCGCTGCAGCCGCTGGTGGAAAGCGCGCCGGGTTTCGAGGTCTGCATGGTGCGCGCCCGCGACCTGCGCGAGCGCCTGGAACGCTGGCTCGACGGCGACGTGGCCAGCACCGCGTTCGACGATGTGCTGCCGGCCGACGCCGGCCTGTTCGCCGCGTCGCCCGCCAGCGCGCCCGACCCCTCGGCGAACGCCGCCGCCTCCGCTCCACCGCCGCCCGCCTCCGCCGCGCGCGAGGGCGAGGTGCTCTGGTACGAGCTCAGCCCACGCGGCTTCCGCTGCCAGCGTACGCCGCTGGACGTGTCGGCGCCGCTGCGCGCGCACCGCGAGCGTTCGCACGCGGCCTGGGTGTTCACTTCGGCGACGCTGGCGATCAAGGGCGGTTTCAGCCATCTCGCGCAACGGCTGGGCCTGGTCGATCCGGACACGCTGCTCGAGCCGAGTCCGTTCGACTGGCCACGGCAGGCGCTGTGCTATCTGCCCGCGCGTCTGCCCGATCCCAACAGCCGCGATTTCAGCGCGGCGATGCTGGACGCGGTGCGGCCGGTGCTGGAAGCCTCGAACGGCCGCGCCTTCCTGCTGTTCGCTTCGCATCGCGCGCTGCGCGAGGCGGCCACGGCACTGCGTGGCGGTCCATGGCCGCTGTTCGTGCAGGGCGAGGCGCCGCGCGCGACCCTGCTGCAGCGCTTCCGCGAATCCGGCAACGGCGTGCTGCTGGGCGCGGCCAGCTTCCGCGAAGGCGTGGACGTGGCCGGCGACGCGCTCAGCGTGGTGGTGATCGACAAGCTGCCGTTCGCCGCGCCGGACGATCCGGTGTTCGAGGCGCGGCTGGAGGCGATCCGCCGGCACGGTGGCAATCCGTTCCGCGACGAACAGCTGCCGCAGGCGGTGATCGCGCTCAAGCAGGCGGTCGGCCGGCTGATCCGCAGCGAGCGCGACCGCGGCGTGCTGGTGCTGTGCGACCCGCGCCTGACCACCAAACCCTACGGCCGCACCTTCATGGAGTCGCTGCCGCCGTTCGCCCGCACCCGCGAACTGGCGGACGTGCAGGCCTTCTTTGCGGGAGAATCCGCCATCGTTCAAGAGGATGTCCCGGCATGAAGCTGCTCGCCTTCGAAACCGCCACCGAGGCCTGCTCGGTCGCGCTGTACCTGGACGGCGAGGTCCACGAGCGCTTCGAGCTGGCGCCGCGCCGCCACGCCGAACTGTCGTTGCCCTGGGCCGAGGCGCTGCTGGCCGAGGCCGGGATCGCACGCGCGCAGCTGGACGCGATCGCGGTCGGACGCGGGCCCGGCGCCTTCACCGGCGTGCGCCTGGCGATCGCGCTGGCGCAGGGCATCGCGCTGGCGCTGGACCGGCCGGTGGTGCCTGTTTCGACGCTGGCGGTGCTGGCCGCCGCTGCGCCGCTGGATGGCCCGGCGCGGATCCTGGCGGCGATCGACGCGCGCATGGGCGAGGTCTATGCCGGTGCGTTCCAGCGCGACGGCGATGCGCTGACCGCGCTGGGCGCCGAGCGCGTGCTGCCGCCCGCCGCGGTCGAACCGCTGGATGGCCCGGCAGGCGGCTGGCAGGGCGTGGGTACCGGGTTCGGTGCGGCCGACGGCCTGCTGGTCCAGCGGCTGCAGCCGGCGCTGGCGCAGGCCGATGCCACCGCGCTGCCGCGTGCCGGCGTGCTCGCGCGGCTGGCCGTCGCCGCGTTCGCGCGCGGCGAAGCGGTCGCCCCGGAACGGGCCGAGCCCGCCTACCTGCGCGACAACGTCGCCCTGACCCTGATCGAACAGCAGGCGCTGCGCGATTCCAAGCGCTGAGGTCCGCGGCGCGTTGGCCCGCCGCGCTGCGCGGGACGGCCTTCGCATCAGTGCGGTGACGCGGCCGCCGCGATGGCCAGCCGGTGGTACGGTCGATGAGCGGCGTGGCCGGTTTCCTGCGTCTCGAGCGCGCCCGGTCGCCACCTCGTCCACCGCGGGAAAGGGCGTTTCAGATCCGGCCATGGCGTGCCGATCCGGCGGGCATCGCCCGATGCCGGGTGTGGAGCGCCCCTCGCCGCCGCCACGCATCGGGCCGCGCATGGCGCGCTGTTGGCCGCAGGCGCATCACCTCGATGCACGCCACGCTGGCGTGCCCACCTGCAGCGCTGCGCCGGCTTGCGGTGCCGGCCGTCGCGACCGCAGGATCGCCGGCATGGACCGACATCGTTACCAGGAATTGCTGGCACAGGCCCGGCGCGTGAGCCGCAGCGCGGACGAGGCGCGCGACCTGGTCCAGGACACCCTGCTGGTCGCGCTCGAACAGGGGCGCGACGCGCCGGCCTGGCTGGCCGGCGTCCTGCGCCGGCAGGCGGCGCTGCGGATCCGCGGCGAGGTCCGGCGCCGGCGGCGCGAACAGGCGGCGTCCCTGCTGGACAATCCGCCGTCGAGCGAACGGTATGCGCCGGTGGCGATGGCGCCCGCCGAACTGCTGCAGCGGCTGCCACCGGCGGCGCGCCGGGTCGCGCTGCTGGCCCTGCATGGCCTGAATGCCGACGAGATCCGCTGGATCCTGCAGATCGGCCCGGCCGCGTTCCGGCAGCGCCTGACCAGCATCCGCAAGGGGCTCGCCGCATTGCCGCCGGCGCAGCGTGCGCAGGTGCTGGAACTGGCCAGCCTGCGCGACCCGGTGCGCAGCGTCGACCTGCCGTTCGGTCTGGTCCGGCGGGCGCTCAAGGCCGCCTTGCGCGGCCCGGCGATCGGCACGCACGATCCGGATGGCCATCTGCTGGTCGTGCGCCGTGCTCACACTGCGTCGGCCGGCGGCAACGGACAGGAAGGGCCGGCGATGTGCGCCGGCTCCCGGGCCACCGCCCGGTCGTCGTGATCCCTCAGGAGTCGGTCCATGTTGTCAGCCTGCAAGCTCGATACCGTCGTGTTCTTCGTCGCCAGCCTCGCCCGCAGCGTGCCGTTCTACCGCGACACGCTGGGCCTGGAGGTCGCGTCCATGGACGGGCATGACGGCCCGTTCGCGGTGGCCCAGGCCGGGCCGGTGTCGATGGTGTTCATCGAGCGCCCGGCGCGGGTGGGGGAGACGCCGGTGGTGGTGTTCAGCATGGATGGCGGCATCGACGACTGCGCCGACGCGCTGGCGGCCAGGGGCGTCGAGATCGTGGTGCCGGTCAGCGAGGCGCCCGACGGCGGCCTGACCCTGGATTTCCTGGACCCGGACGGCGCCGTGCTGAGCCTGTACCAGCCCGCGCAGGCCCCGCGCCGGCGCTGAGCCCCGTGCCCCCGCCGGCGGGTACCGGTCGGCGTCGCCCCGCGCCAGGCACGGGGCGTCGCGTTCAGCGCTGCAGGTACGGGGCGACGATCCCGCGCCACAGCGCGTAGCCGTCGGCATTGAGGTGCAGCCGGTCCTCGAGGAACAGGTCGGCGCGTGGCTGGCCATTGCCGTCCAGCATCGGGCCGTAGATGTCGATGAAATCCACGCCGTGCCAGCGGGCGGCTTCGGCGCGGATCTGGGTGTTGGCCGCATGCGCGGCCGGCATCAGGCCGGCGCGCGCGGGGCTGGGCTTGATCGCGATGTAGGCGATGCGGACATCCGGCAGGCCGCGCCGGACGCGTTCGACGAAATCGCGGAAATCGGCGCGCAGCTGCTGCGGTGTCCGGCCACTGTTGAGGTCGTTGTCGCCGGCGTACAGCACGACCATGCGTGGCGCGTACGGGATCACGATGCGGTCGGCGTACCAGGTGCTGTCGCGGATCTCCGAGCCGCCGAAGCCTCGGTTGATCACCGCGGTGTCGCCGAAGTCGGTGGCCAGCGTGTCCCACATCCGGATCGACGAACTGCCGACGAACAGCACCGCACCGCGTGGCGGCGGCTGCGCGGCGTCCTCGGAGGCGAAGCGACGCATGTCCTGTTCCCATGCCGGCGAGGACACCACGCCGGCCGGCGGGGTGGGCGGGGCCGGCTCCGGCGGGGTCATCGCGGCCAGCGGGGCGGCGCAGGCCAGCAGCAGGCCGAACACGGCACGGCGGAGAAGGACGGGTCGGGAAACGGGCATGTCACCCCTCTATGGCGGACCAGAGGTCAGGGTGGCCCACCGCCGCGGGTGGTGCAATCGCTGCGATCCCTGCGGCGGGGGAGGGGTTCAGCGGGCGGCTGTGGCAAAATTGCCAGCTCGCCTCCGGCTTTCCCCCGTCGCCCCGCCATGCCATCGCGCCCAGCCCGGCCCTTCCTTGTCGTGGTCCCGTCGTCCTGCGCGCACCGCGCGCCGCAGGCCTGAACCAGCCGATGGCCGACGAAACCGGACACATGCCGCGCCGCATCGGGCGCATCTTCAAGGCGACGCAGTGGTCGTTGCAGGGGTTGCGCGCGGCCTGGCTGCACGAATCCTCGTTCCGCCTCGAGGTCTACCTGTGCGTGCCGCTGGCGCCGCTGGCGCTGTGGCTGGGCCAGGACGGCGTCGAACGCGCGCTGCTGCTCGGCTCGCTGCTGCTGGTGCTGGCGGTGGAGCTGCTGAACTCGGCGATCGAGGCGGTGATCGAGCGCTACGGCCCCGAGCACCATGAACTGGCCGGACGGGCCAAGGACATGGGCTCGGCCGCGGTGTTCGTGATGATGCTCAATGTGGTGTCGTGCTGGGGCCTGATCCTCGGGCCGCGGCTGCTCTGAATCTTGTTGTGAAGGACTGAACCGATGAATCTGGAATTCCTGGCCGACCCCAACGTCTGGCTGACCCTGGTCACACTGAGCGCGCTCGAGATCGTGCTGGGCATCGACAACCTGGTGTTCATCTCGATCGCCGTCGGCCGCCTGCCCGAGCACCAGCGCGCCTTCGCCCGCAAGTTCGGCATCGCGGTGGCCTGCATCACCCGGATCCTGCTGCTGGTGTCGCTGGCGTTCCTGGCGCGGATGGAACGCGACCTGTTCCACCTGTTCGACATGGGCATCTCGATCCGCGACCTGATCCTGATCCTCGGCGGCGCCTTCCTGCTGATCAAGGGCGCGATGGAAATCCGCGAACTGATCACCGGTGGCCACGACGACGATCCGCGCACCACCAAGAGCTCGCAGGTGTTCTGGGTGGTGATCGCGCAGATCGCGGTGATCGACATCGTGTTCTCGCTGGATTCGGTGATCACCGCGGTCGGCATGGCCGACCACATCCCGGTGATGGTGGCCGCGATCCTGCTGGCGGTGGCGGTGATGCTGCTGGCGGCCAACCCGCTGGGCCGCTTCATCGACAACAACCCGACCATCAAGATGCTGGCCCTGGCCTTCATCCTGCTGATCGGTGCGGTGCTGATCCTGGACGGCTTCGACGTGCACGTGCCCAAGCCGTACATCTACTTCGCGATGGCGTTCTCGGTCATGGTGGAGGTGTTCAACCTGCTGATGCGCCGCGCCGCCGCGCGCAAGCACGTGGAAGGCGCCGGCGAGTGGTGAACCCGGCCGCGGACGCCGCCCCGGTGGCGTCCGCACCGGCATGCCGCCGGGTCCCGCATGACGGGATCCGGTGCGATCGCAACCTGGCCGGCCCGACTGCCGGCCGTTTCGTGGGAACCGCCGCACCATGATCCTGCACCAGATCGACCCGATCGCCCTGTCGCTGGGACCGGTGCAGGTGCACTGGTACGGCCTGATGTACCTGCTGGCCTTCCTCGCCGCCTGGTGGCTTGGCCAGCGCCGCATCCGCCAGGGCCGCCTGCCCGGCGTGAATGCCGAAGCGTTCTCGGACCTGCTGTTCTACGGAATGATCGGCGTGGTCGTCGGTGGCCGCCTCGGCTCGATCCTGTTCTACGACCTGGAGACCTACCTGCGCCATCCGCTGCAGGTGTTCATGGTCTGGAAGGGCGGCATGAGCTTCCACGGCGGCCTGCTCGGCGTGCTCGCGGCGGCCTGGTGGTGGTCGCGCAAACACGGCCATCATTTCTTCGACACGATGGATTTCGTGGCGCCGCTGGTGCCGCCGGGCCTGGGTTTCGGCCGGCTCGGCAACTACATCGGCGGCGAGTTGTGGGGCAAGTACACGCAGGCCGGCTGGGGCGTGGTGTTCCCGACCGGGGTGCCCGAGCCGTTCGCCAGCATGGATCCGGCCACGTTGAAGGCGCAGTTCGACGCCGGCGCGCTGGATGCGTTCGCGCGGCATCCGTCGCAGCTGTACCAGGCCGCGCTGGAAGGCCTGGCCATGTTCGTGGTGCTGTGGCTGTTCTCGCGCAGGCCGCGCGGCCGCTATGCGGTCTCGGGCATGTTCGCGCTGTTGTACGGCGTGTTCCGCTTCATCGTCGAGTTCGTGCGCGTGCCCGACGCGCAGTTGGGCTATCTCGCGTTCGGCTGGCTGACCATGGGCCAGGTGCTGAGCCTGCCGCTGGTCGCGCTGGGCCTGTACCTGCTGTGGCGTTCGCGCACCGCACCGGTGCTGATGCCGCAGCCGCTGACGGAGGGCAAGGCATGAAGCAGTACCTCGACCTGCTGCGGCACGTGCTCGAGCACGGCGCGGAGAAATCCGACCGCACCGGCACCGGCACGCGCAGCGTGTTCGGCTGGCAGATGCGCTTCGATCTCGATGCCGGTTTCCCGCTGGTCACCACCAAGAAGCTGCACCTGCGCTCGATCATCCACGAGCTGCTGTGGTTCCTGCAGGGCGACACCAACATCGCCTACCTGAAGGACAACAAGGTCGGCATCTGGGACGAGTGGGCCGACGCCAACGGCGATCTCGGCCCGGTCTACGGCAAGCAGTGGCGCAGCTGGGAAGGCGCCGACGGCCAGACCATCGACCAGATGCAGTGGCTGGTGGAGGAGATCAGGCGCAACCCGGATTCGCGCCGGCTGGTGATCAGCGCCTGGAACGTGGCGCAGCTGCCGCAGATGGCGCTGATGCCGTGCCACAGCCTGTTCCAGTTCTACGTCGTCGATGGGAAGCTCAGCTGCCAGCTGTACCAGCGCAGCGGCGACATCTTCCTCGGCGTGCCGTTCAACATCGCCAGCTACGCGCTGCTGACCCACATGGTGGCGCAGGCGACCGGGCTGGGCGTGGGCGACTTCGTGCACACGCTGGGCGATGCGCACCTGTATTCGAACCACTACGAGCAGGCGCGCGAACAGCTGGCGCGCGAGCCGCGGGCGTTGCCGACGCTGGTCCTGAATCCGGCCGTGACCGACCTGTTCGCGTTCCGCTACGACGACATCGCGATCGAAGGCTACGACCCGCATCCGGCGATCAAGGCGCCGGTGGCGGTCTGACGATGCAGCTGTCGCTGGTCGCCGCGCTCGACCGCCATCGCGGCATCGGCCGCGGCAACGCGATGCCCTGGCACCTGCCGGACGATTTCAGGCACTTCAAGGCGCTGACGCTGGGCAAGCCGATCGTGATGGGCCGGCGCACCGCCGAGTCGCTGGGCCGCGCGCTGCCGGGCCGGCTGAACCTGGTGCTGACCCGCAGCGGCCGGGTCCCGTTCGACGGCATGCAGGCGGTGGCGTCGCTGGACGAGGCGATCGGCGCCGCCGCGGAGCAGGGTGAAGCGCTGTGCGTGATCGGTGGCGGCGAGATCTATGCGCTGGCGCTGCCGCTGGCCGACGTGCTGCACCTGACCCACGTCGACACCGTCGTCGACGGCGCCGATGCGTTCTTCCCGGACTGGGACCGGCAGCAGTGGCACGAGGTCGCGCGGCAGACGCATGCGGCCGATGCGCGGCATGCGCATGCGTTCGATTTCGTCGAATATCGAAGGGTCTGACGGGGGCGCTGCAGCCGCGGCGCGTCTGGCGCTGCACCCGATCTGCGCCGTCTGCCGGCTGCAAGGCGCATCCGGAGCGCCGCATGCGTTCCGTGCATCTGCGATTGCCCGCCAGGCCCGCGAAGGGCAGCCGACACGCAGGCCTCCCGCAACGCCCGCAAGGGCTCCGCGACTGCAGGGAAGCGGCGCTCGCCCGCCCGACCGCGACGTCCGGTATCGGGCCGGTGCCGTGCCGATGGCATGGCCAGCCGCAGGCGAGCAGGCTTGGATGGGGAAACGCATGCTCCGCGCCGGCGGAACACGGGCGGGCGATCAGCGAGGCGTGGAACCGCCGGCGGCTGCCAGCGTCGGCCGGTAGTGGCCGATGATCGTGTGATCGAACAGCAGGTCTTCCTCGCGCGTGCCGCGGGCGATGTTGTGCAGGATCAGCGGTGTGCCGGCCGCGCTGCGCCGGTCGGAGACGATGCCGATGTGCAGCGGCCCGCTGCGCAGGCGCCAGGCGACGATGTCGCCAGCCTGGAAGTCGGCGGCGACGGTGCCGGTCGCGCTGCGCTTCCAGCCCTGGCGTTCGAACCAGCGCATCTGGTTCGGCACGCGGCGATGGTCGATGTTGCGGTCCGGTGCGCGGGCGCCCCAGTCGCGCGGATAGGCCGCGAAGTGGGCGCGCATGTCGTCGTGGATCGCGGCCTGCAGGTCCAGTCCCTGGCGGCGCAGGGCGCGCACGACCACGTCGGTGCAGACGCCGCGGTTGATGGGGACGTCACCGCCGGGATAGGCCAGGCGCACGTAGGCCGGGTCGTAGCGGACGGTGACGCCGACCTGTCCGCGTGCGGCCTCGACCAGGGCCGTCGAAGCCAGCGCGTCGGGCGCGGACAGGGCCGACAGCCACAGCAGCAGGTGCAACCCCCATGCAGCCCGCATCGTCAGTCGCGGACCTGGCGTGGGGGCAGCGACGAGACGTCGCGGCCGGCGACCTGGACCAGGTGCAGGTCCTCGCCGTCCAGCTGCAGCGCGGTGAGCTTGCCGCCCCAGACCGCGCCGGTGTCGATCGCATGCACGCCCTGGGTGATGGTCAGGCCCAGGGTCGACCAGTGGCCGCAGACGATCTTCAGGTCGCGCTCGACCCGGCCCGGCGATTCGAACCACGGATAGAGGCCGGGCGCCTGGGTGCCGGGCGTGCCCTTTTCCTCGATGGCGATACGGCCGCGCGGGGTGCAGTAGCGCGCGCGGGTGAACCAGTTGATCGTCGCGCGCCAGCGATCGTGTCCACGCAGTCCCGGCGACCAGTTCGGCTTGTCGCCGTACATGTTGCGCAGCAGGCTGCGATAGCCATCGCTGCGCAGCTGCTGCTCGATCTCGGTGGCGTACTTCTCCGCCTGCTGGGTGGTCCACTGCGGAGCGAGCCCGGCATGGATCATCATCCAGCCCAGCGTGCGGTCCACGTGCGCGAGCTTCTGCCGGCGCAGCCAGCCCAGCAGTTCATCGCGATCGTCGGCGAACACCACGCGCTGCAGGTCGGGATTGACCTTGCGCCGCTCGGCCGGCGCGCGTTCGCCGATCGCCAGCAGCGACAGGTCGTGGTTGCCCAGCACCACCACGGAGTGCTCGCGCAGCGAGTGGACCAGGCGCAGCGTCTCCAGCGACTGGCCGCCGCGGTTGACCAGGTCGCCGCAGAACCACAGCGAGTCCCGTGCCGGGTCGAAACGGATCTTCTCGAGCAGGCGCTGGGTCGCGTCGTAGCATCCCTGCAGATCGCCGATGGCCCATGTGCTCATCCGGCGGCCCTCAATGCAGCGTCCGCGGGACGGTGAGCAGGAACGGCGCGATCGCCGCGTCGAACCGCGTGCCGTCCGCAGCGAGCATGTGATAGCGCCCCTGCATCTTGCCGTCGCCGGTTTCCAGCACCACGCCCGAGGTGTATTCGTAGTCCTCGCCGGGATCCAGCCACGGCTGCTCGCCGACCACGCCGTCGCCATGCACCTCCTCGGTGCGGCCGTTGCCGTCGGTGATCACCCAGTGCCGGGCCAGCAACCGGGCAGCGACCTGCCCGCGGTTGTGGATGCGGATGGTGTAGGCGAACACGAAGCGGTCCTGCTCCGGCTCGGACTGGTTTTCTAGAAAGCGCGGCGTGACATGCACGTCGATCGCATAAGTGGCGGGGGCCTCGTCCATGGCGACAGTGTAAGCAAAAGGTGGCAACGACTGGTGTGCACGCGGTTCAGGCGTGCTGCACGAACAGCGCGATCGGACGACGCTGCCGGGGCCGCCACGGCGTTCCCGGCGGGATGCGCTTTCTCAGGCCTGCGGCGCGTTGGCCAGGCGTACGAAGGCGGGCACGTCGATCTGCTCGGCGCGCGCATCCGGGCTGACCCCCGCCGCCTCGAACTGGGCCGCGTCGCAGACCCCGTTCAAGGCGTTGCGCAGGGTCTTGCGGCGCTGGCCGAACGCGGCGCGCACCACGTCGGCGAAGCGGCGGCGGTCGTCGATGCCGACCGTGGCCGGGTCGCGCGGGATCAGCCGCACCACGGCCGAGTCGACCTTCGGCGCCGGGCGGAACGCGCCGGGCGGCACCACGAACAGCGGCTGCACCTGGCAGTACGCCTGCAGCATCACGCTCAGCCGGCCGTAGACCTTGCTGCCGGGGCCGGCGCCCATCCGGTCGACGACTTCCTTCTGCAGCATGAAGATCATGTCGCGGATCGCCGCGGCATGGTCCAGCGCATGGAACAGGATCGGCGAGGAGATGTTGTAGGGCAGGTTGCCGGCCAGCTTGATCGGGGTGCCGTCGGCCAGCGCGGTGAAGTCCACCTGCAGCACGTCGCGGTGGATGATGGTCAGTTCGCCGACACCTTCGGCCATGGCGGTCAGCGGGGCGATCAGGTCGCGGTCGAACTCGATCACGGTCAGCGCGCCATGGCGGCGCAGCAGCGGCAGGGTGATCGCGCCCTGGCCCGGACCGATCTCGACCAGACGGTCGCCGGGCCTGGAATCGACGGCCTGCACGATGCGCTCGATGTAGACGCGCTCGTGCAGGAAGTTCTGGCCGAGCGACTTCTTCGGCTGGTGGCTTGTGCTCATGCGCCATTATCGCCGGATCGCGGCGCGCTTGCCGAGCGTGGCGGGGCGTGCGCCGCGTGTGCGCTGGACGACGCGGTGGACGCGTCAGTCCATCCCCAGCTTCTTCAGCTTGTAGCGCAGCGCACGGAAGGTGATGCCGAGCTGTGCCGCGGCCCGGGTCTTGTTCCAGCGGTTCTCCTCCAGCGCCTTCTGGATGGCGGCGCGCTCGAGCTGCTCGATGTAGGAGGGCAGCGCCCCGGTCCCCGGGTCCAGATCCAGTACCGCCTCGCCGACATCGGCCGGCAGCGGCTGGCCCGCCCCCACGGCGCCGGGGCCACGCACCAGTGCCTGCGGCAGGTGCAGGTCCTGCGCGTCGATGCGTTCGTCCTCCGACAACGCCAGCGCACGCTCGAGGATGTTCTCCAGCTCGCGGACGTTGCCCGGGAAGGCATAACCGGCCAGCTGCGCGATCGCCGCGGCGGTCAGTTCCGGGTTGGGCCGCGCCTGCGCGGTCGACAGCCGGGTCAGGATCGCATCGGCCAGCTGCGGCAGGTCGCCGGTGCGTTCGCGCAGCGGCGGCACGCGCAGCTCGATCACGTTGATGCGGTAGTACAGGTCGTGGCGGAAGCGGCCGTCGGCGACCAGCTGGCCCAGGTCCTTGTGCGTGGCCGACAGGATGCGCACGTCCACCGGCACCTCGCCGGCCGCGCCGACCGGGCGCACCGACTTCTCCTGGATGGCGCGCAGCAGCTTGACCTGCATCGGCAGCGGCAGTTCGGCGACTTCGTCCAGGAACAGGGTGCCGCCGCTCGCGGCCTGGAACAGGCCCGGCTTGTCCGCATGGGCGCCGGTGAAGCTGCCCTTGCGATGGCCGAAGAATTCGCTCTCCATCAGTTCGGCCGGGATCGCGCCGCAGTTGACCGGCACGAACGGCCCGGCCGCGCGCGCGCCCTGTTCGTGGATGGTGCGTGCGACCAGTTCCTTGCCGACGCCGGACTCGCCCAGGATGTAGACCGGCGCCTGGCTGCGCGCGACCTTGCCGATGGTGGCGCGCAGGGTGGCCATCGCCGGCGAGTCGCCGAGCAGCCGGCTGGCCTGCTCCGGCGGCGGCGCAGGCGGCTTGGGCCGCTCGCTGTTGTTGAGCTCAAGCGCGTGCCTGACCAGGCCGCGCAGCACGCTCAGGTCGACCGGCTTGCTGACGAAGTCGAACGCGCCGGCCTTCAGCGCCTCCACCGCCAGGTCCATGCTGCCGAAGGCGGTGATCATCGCCACCGGCGTGCGCGGATGGTTGCGCGCGATCTCGCCGACCAGCTCGATGCCGTTGCCGTCGGGCAGCCGCATGTCGGTGAAGCACAGGTCGTAGGACGTGCGCGCCAGCTGCTCCCGGGCTTCGTTCAGATTGGCCGCGGTATCCACCCGCAGGCCCATCCGACCCAGCGTCAGGACCAGCAGTTCGCGGATGTCGCGCTCGTCATCGACGATCAGTGCACTGCGATTCGCATTCATGAACGAGACGATAAACGGTGTGGATGGGAACGGCCAGTCCGGGAGCACTCAGACCGGCAGCATGTTGTGCGGACCGGGCAGCACGACACGGAAGCAGGCGCCGCCGCCGGGCACGGGTACGTATTCCAGGCGCGCCTGGTTGGCCCGGCACAGCTCGCGGGCGATGTACAGGCCCAGCCCGGTGCCGTGCTCGGAGGTGGTGAAGAACGGGCGGAAGAGCTGGGCGACCACCGCTTCGGGGATGCCCGGCCCGCGGTCGAGCACGTCGACCATGGCGTTGCGTTCGGTCTGGAACACGCGCAGCCGCACCCGCGCCGGTTCGTCGAGGATGCGGCCGTACTTCAGCGCGTTGTGGACCAGCGCGGTCAGGATCTGCTGCAGGTGCCTGGGGTCGACCAGGGCCGGGACCGGCTGCGGCGGCACCACGCATTCCAGGCTGTCGGTCTCGATCGACAGGGTCAGCCGGTAATCGTCGACGAAGCGGCGGACGAAGCTGGCCAGGTCGGTGTTTTCCGGGTTCGCCCGCTCGCGGCGGGCCATGCCGAGCACGCTCTCGACGATGCCGTTGGTGCGTTGGCACTGCTGGTGGATGATCTGCAGCAGGCGGCGGTCGGCATCGTCCAGGCCGCGCGATTCCTCAAGCAGCTGCACCGCGTAGTTGATCGCGGCCAGCGGATTGCGGATCTCATGGGCCAGGCTGGCCGAGAACCGGCCTAGCGCGGCCAGGGTCAGCGATTCGGCGCGGCGCGAGACCACCGTGGCATCGTCCAGGAACAGCAGGGTCACGTCGCTGTCGGCCAGCAGCCGGGCGAACCGTGGCTGCACTTCGGGCTGGTCGGGCTGGACCTGCAGCGGGCTGTCGTCGATCTCCCAGCCGTTGCGCCAGCGCTGCAGCCGCCGCGCCAGTTCCGGCGCGACCGCGCCCAGCGCCACGTTGCCTCCGGTGCCGTCGCCGAGCAGCAGCGAGGCGGCCTCGTTGGCCAGCGTGATCCGGTTTTCCGCATCGACCACCAGCACGCCGGTGCGCATGCGCCGGATGATCAGCTCGTTGATCTCGACAAGATTGGCGACTTCGGCGGTCCGGCGCGCGGCCAGGCGCTGGTTGCTGCGCGCGCGCAGGCCGATCTCGTGCGCCAGCCAGGCCAGCGCCAGGTAGCTGATGACGAACATCGACAGCTCGGCCAGCGAGCGCGGCGCGGTGCCGGTCCCCAGCATCGACCACACGTATTCGGCCACCATGCTGCCGCTGGCGAGCGCGGCCACCACCAGCGCATAGCGCAGCGGCAGCAGCATCGCCGCGGCCGCCACGTTGAACAGCAGCATCATCGAGATGCCGGCGCCGACCGCGGGCAGGGCATGCGTGGCCAGGGTCGCGGCGAGGATGTCGATGCAGGTGCCGCCGAACACCAGCGGCACCAGCCAGCGTTCGCTGCGGCCTAGGACCAGCAGGCTCACCGCTGCCAGCAGGTAGGCGATCGCCACGCCGCCGCCCAGCACGCGGTTGCGGGCCTCGCCGACGAGGTCGGCCAGCGGGCTGTAGATCAGGGCGGCCATCAGCCCGGCTTCCAGCACCCGGTACAGCGCGAAGAAATACAGCTCGCGCTTGGGGATGGATTCGATGCGGTCGATCAGCGAAGCGTGGGGCAAGTCCGGCCTCCCGGTCGCGCGGCCGGCCAAGTATAGGCGCGGGCCGGGCGGCCTGGCCGCCGCGCGTTGCCGGCCGCGCGGGCGTCGTCGCTGCGGCTGCGAGGGCCGCCGCGGCGGCCTGGTTCGCGCAGCCGCAGCGGGCCGGGCAGCCTGATCCGGCCCCTGTATCCATCGCTGGACCGGGCCTGCGCCCGGCGCCCGGCGCGGCCGGCAACGCCCGGAGGCGGGCCTGCCGGGGCCGCCCGCCGGGACCGGCGTTTTGCACCGCCCCCCGCTTGTCGGCGAGAATATCGGCCCCGCCCGCCTGCCCGCGGCCGTCCCCGGACGGATCCACGGCCTGCCCGGCGGCCGTTCCCCACACACTGGTGATGCATGAATTTCCACGAATACCAGGCAAAACAACTGCTTGCCGAGTACGGCATTCCCGTTCCGGCCGGCAAGGTCGCCGCCACCCCGGACGAAGCGGTCGAAGCCGCCACGTCGCTGGGCGCCGGCCCCTGGATGGTCAAGGCGCAGATCCATGCGGGTGGCCGCGGCAAGGCCGGCGGCGTCAAGTTCTGCAAGACCACCGACGACGTGAAGGCCGCTGCGGCCAAGATGCTCGGCACCAGGATGGCCACCTACCAGACCGCCGGCGTCGAACTGCCGGTCAACCTGGTGCTGGTGACCACCGCCGGCGAGATCGTCAAGGAGCTGTACCTGTCGATCCTGGTCGACCGTGGCACCAAGACCATCACCTACATCGCTTCTTCGGAAGGCGGCGTGGAGATCGAGCAGGTCG